>Ga0070697_100002103_pt1 | contig 15247 bp, 11 predicted proteins | sample KBSK1501metaG_FD_65475 | JGI IMG/M metagenome (GOLD analysis project Ga0070697, IMG submission 65475) | Corn, switchgrass and miscanthus rhizosphere microbial communities from Kellogg Biological Station, Michigan, USA - KBS K1-50-1 metaG | ecosystem: Host-associated > Plants > Roots >...
CCCGACTCCTGAATGCCCGATGTTCCCGACATGGACGCGCCGCGCGCCCAGGAAGGCACGGGCCTCATCGGCGTTGAGCAACCGCTCGAGCACTCCGGGCCAGCTCGTCGCCTGATCGAGCGCGTAGCATTCGACCGAGCTGCCGCCGACCGTGAGGACGCGGAACAACCCCGGTTCGTGCGCGGGTACGTCCGCGCCGCGCTCACCATCCGCGTTGATCTCAAAGCGGACCCGCGGTTCGACCTCGGGAAAGAGCGCGGGGTCCTGCCGGACTTCCAGTCGCATGCCGGGGGGCCAGACCCGGTAGCGCGTGCGCCTGCGCATCAACCAGCGCGCCGCCACCTCGGCGCCGACGACTACCGTCACGGCAAGCGCGGCAATCAGGATGAATGTGGTCATACGCGAGTCGTGGCTGCTCCGGAGCCTGCCGCCGCACCATGCGTCGGCGTGCCCCTCCTACCCCACATCCGCGGCAGCGATGCCCGCAGATCGAGGTACGGATCGTTCCGGTACACGAAGAAGACCCAGATCGCGGCGAAGACGACGACCATGGCGACGCCCGCGGCCGCCAGCGCCAGGAGCCCCCGCACATCGAGCCCGATCTTGAACCACAGCAGCAGCGCGAGAACCGGCACGGCTCCGAGCACCGCACGCGGGACCACGTAGCGGAAGAACGTCCCGACCGAGACTTCGAGCTGCCGGCACGCCTGCACGAATACGACGACGGCGAACAGCACGTTCGGAATGGCGGTGCCGAGCGCGACGCCGGCGATGCCCAGCGGCTTCACGAGAACGATACTGAGCACCAGGTTGACCACACCGGCGACGAGGAATCCGATCGTCGGAAGACCGACTTTCCCGAGCCCCATCAGGATCGGGAGGGCCACGCCGCGGATGGGCAAAAAGATCAGGTACGAATACATGAGGATCTGGAGGACCTGGCCCGCGGGCCGCTCAAAGCTTGGATCGACCCACCACGCGATGAATCGCGGACCGAGGACGATGAGATACAGGCCCGCGATCATCGTCAGTGAGAGCCCGATCTTGGACCATTTCAGAAAAATCTCGCGCAGCTCGTCGTGTTTTCTCTGGGTCTGCAGCCGCGTCGCCGCCGGCATCACCACGGCCGCGATCGAGACCAGGAATTCCATCAGGTAGATGATGAAGCTGTTGGCGACCGTGAAATAGGGGATCGAGCCGACGTCCATGTACTTCCCGATCACGATCGAGTCCGTCTCGAACGCGAGCCGCGCGCCCGCGTTCAGCACCAGCACGTAGAAGCTGAAGCCGAAGATGGCGCGCGTCAGACCCCAGTCGAAATCGGACAGACGGATGCGCGTCTCCGGGTACCGCTTCCGTACGAGCAGCCAACACAGCCCAAAATCGAAGACCATGCAGGCGATCTGCACAAGCGCGAGCATAGTGAGCGACGCGTGGAGCATGAGCAACCCGACCGTCAGCGCGACACGGAGCAGCACGCCCCAGAGACGCACGACGTTGCGAGGAACGAAGTCGTCGTGCGCCGAGAGGATCGCGTTCGGGAGCAGCGCGACAAACCCGAGCGACACCAGCACCACGGTCAGCACGAACGCGACGCGCGCGTCGTGATTGAGCGCCGCCGGAATCTGGTAGCCCGCGGTGAACAAGAAGTACATGCCGACGCCGACCAGGGCGGCGATTGCCCCCAGCGCCAGATACAGAACCGTGCAGCTCCCGATGGCCCTGTTCAGGCCCTGTACGTCGCCCTTCGCCACATGCTGCGCGAACGAGCGCACCGACGCCATCGGCACGCCCAACACCAGCAGGGCCAGGTAGCCGGTAATCGCGTTGACCAAGTTCCAGGTGCCGTAGCCCGCGTCGCCGAGCTTGTGGATGGTGAATGGCGTGAGGAAGTAGACCGCGATGATCGTCACCACCGACACGAGCCAGTTGCTGCCGACGTTCTTGAACACGGATCACGGTCTCCTGGCTGGCGGTTGCCGGGCGCCTCTGCAGCGCGACGGGTGGTCGGTATCCGCGTCAAGGGAGCACGCGCTGTGCCACGCACGTGAGGCGGGGGGCGGGCGTCCGGGCGTTGCGCCGGCGCCACAGATGCGGCTACGGATCAGCCCAGCAATGCCGCGGCCTCGCTGACGGTCGCAAATGTGAATGCGGTGAGACGCGCGAGCCCGGCCAGGTATGCGTCGATCGCCGCGTAGAGCCCCTCCACGTCCGTCGCGGTACTGGTGAACGGACTCAGACCGGCCTTGAGGCTGGGCGTGTGCCAGCTGACGTGCAGGTGCCGCACCCCATGCTCCAGCAGGCGCGCCGATAACGTGAGCATGTCGGCGACCGACTGATACTCGGGACTGAGGCTCATGCGGCGCACGAGTCCGGTCCGCGACGCGATCGCGGGAAATCGCAGCCAAGAAAGCGGCGGTGTCTCCAGGAGCCGGCGCGCGCGGTCCCAAAAACTGAAGGGCCCGCGGTTGAAGCCGTATGAGAGCGGAATCTCCAGTACCGGTCCGTCGGGCGCGGGCTCGCGCGGGTCGCGACCGGGGCCGAGCCGATACGGGTTCAGCGGGGCGCCGACGAACGTCGGACCGTCATCGACGGTCTCGAGGTTAAGGAACGGCCCGACGCTCGAGTCCACGTCGTAGCCGCAGGCGACCAGCGCCGCGATCGTGTCCGGCCCGATGCCATAGCGTCCGGCACGGAAGGCGGTCGGCTTGCGTCCGAATGCCTGCTCGAGCGCCGTCGTCAGCGTCCGCAGCTTCGCGAGCTGCAGACCGGCCGGCAGGTTCTTGGTCATCGAGTTGCGCGGCACGAACGCTTCGTCGAGCGGTGGCGTGTTCCACGGATGGAGGTGCGCGGCGATCTCAGCGCCACTCTCGTCGGCGACCTCACGCAGCACGCCCGAGGCGCAGCGGTCAATCGCGACGTGATAGCTGGTGAAATAGGTGGGGCGCACGCCGAGGCCGTCGAAGCGCCGCGCCAAGCGCGGCAGCTCGTTGATGTTCTGCACGGTCACATCGGTGCGGCTCCGGTTCCAGTTGTCTTCCTCGGTATCGAGCGAGACGATGACCAGGACGTCACGCGACATTGCTGCCGTTACCACCGTTGCGAAGCCCGGCCAGCGAGTCGAGCAGTCTGAGCGACAGGCCGCGCCATCCCGCCCGGAACACGACAAACTCGCCCGTGGTTTGCGCTTCCGATGTCCACTGACGTTTGTAGGGATCGTCGCCGCGCAAAAAATTGAATGTGCGAAAGCCGCGTTCGATGGCGCGACGGATCATGACGGCCATGAGGACCAGCCCGACGCTGTCGCGATCCCAGCGCGGATCACGGCCGCCCTGGTAGAAATACACGGTCGTGTCCGACGCAAACCCGTACCACGCGGCCGCCGGCTGCCCGTCGACGTCGAGCGTCGCCAGCCAGAGTCGCCCCTGCCCTGCCATTTCGTCGGCGAAGCGGCGCTGCATCCGCACGATCCGTGGATCGCTGAAGGCGCCGCCTCCGTCTTCCTCCCAACGCATCCGGTGCAGCGCGAGCAAATGCTCCCAGCCGGACTCGAGGCTCTCACCGTCGTAATCGGTGATCGCGACGGTGTGGTCGCGATGCAGGCCGCGTTCCTTCCGGCGGAGGATCTGGCGCCGATTGGCGCTGAGCCCGGCCAGGTAGGCATCCCACGACGCCGGTAGTTGGAACTGGGGACAGCGCCACATTGGGCGATACCGCACAGTGTGCCCGCGCGCCTCGAGTGTGGCGCAGAGGCGTTTCGCGTGGGGGGCGTGCTCCGCGAGGTTGCTGAGGGCGAGGACCTGCCAGGGCATCCCGTCCAGCGCCGCGGCCAGGGGCCCGACGTCGGCGTTCGGCAACGCAGGCAGGTCGACTTCGTCGGGGCAGCCATCATCGCCGGCTGCCCACCGCAGCGCGCGCACCGTGATCCGACGAAAGCGTTCCAGGCTCACACGGACCGGCATCAAGGCCTGGCGCGATCCGTCCGACCCATGGAGCTGCAGAACCTGACTCGCGTCCACGGCTGCGGCGGGTGCCGACTCCGCCCAGGCGCGATGCCAGGCCCAGCTCATGAACGGCGAGCCGGACACCGCCCGGGCGACGAGCTCGTCCCAAGCCCCGGAGCCCAGCGCCAGCGCATCCGCGAGCGAGCCGCAGGTCACGCCGGCGACAGCCTCGCGCTCGGGTCGATCGGTGATCAAGACGCCCATCGCGAACTCGGTAACGCAACATGCGGGCCGGGCATGACGTAGCGGTCGCGGCGGCGATGGCGTTGCGTGCACGCAACAATTGATCGCACCGCCGCCGCGCTGCAGCCGTCAATCAGGTGGCGCTGGACTTGCAATTGGACCGCTGTATGGAGCCAGTCGCCGTACAGACGCTGGACGACCGGCCGTCTTCTCGCGGGGCTGCCCGCACGAAAGCGGTTGCGGTTGCCAGGAAGACCGGGTGGGACCTGCTGCTCGTCTGCGTGGCGCTGTACATCGCGACCGCCGTGGGCCGGATCCACGAAGTGTTCCCGATCCTCCTGCCCCTGAAGCTCACCTTGCTCTCGGCCGTTCTGTCCATCGGCCTGTGCCTGCTGCAACAGCGCGGCCAGCGGCGCCTCACCCTTGTGCGGTCGCGGACGACCACCTGGCTGATCGCGCTCGTCTGCTGGGGAGCGTTGACCGTGCCCGGAGCGCTCCACCAAGGGCTCGCATTCCAGACCTGGTCGGACTTCGCACGAACCGCCGTCATGTTCGCCGTGTTAGTGGCCAGCGTGCGCTCCACGCGCGATGTGGAGCGTCTGATACTCGTCTACTTCGCCGTCACGGTCGTGTACGTGGCGGTCGTGATCTCGCGATTCAAAATGGGCAGCGGTGCCAACTGGCGTCTCGGGGACCTCTACACCTATGACGCCAACGATCTCGCCACGTTGATCGCGACCGCGATGCCGTTTGGCCTGTACTTCGTCCTGGCGGACCGCAGGCTTGGGGTACGCCTTCTGGCCCTGACGGGACTGGGTCTCCTGGCGGTGGGACTGATCCGCTCCGGGTCGCGCGGAGGGTTTCTCGCATTTCTGGCCGTGACCGCCTTCGTCCTCCTGTTTGTCACGACGATTCCCGTGCGGTCGCGCGTCGCAGGGTTGATCGTGATCATCGCGATTGTCAGCGGCACCGCCAGCGACAAGTACTGGAGCCAGATGCAGACGATCGTGCACTACAAGCAGGACTACAACATGACGTCGGACGTCGGTCGCGTGAAGATTTGGAAACGGGGCATCGGCTACATGTTGGATCGCCCGCTGTTCGGCGTCGGCATGCGCAACTTCCAGGTCGCCGAAGGCACCATCTCGCCACGGGCCAGGCTCCGCGATCGCGGCGTCGGCGTCTGGTGGGGGGCGGCGCACAATACCTACGTGCAGGCGGGTGCGGAGCTCGGGGTGCCGGGCGTGCTGATCTTCCTCACGATGTTGGGGACGGCGTTTTACTCGCTGTGCCGTGTGGCACGACGCGCATTGCGGGCGAATCCTGCCGGGAACGACATGTCGCGCCTAGCGCAGAGCCTCATGGCGGCGCTGATCGGATTTACGGTTGGCGCGATCTTTCTCTCGTTGGCCTACTCTGACATGCTGTATACGCTTCTGGCCCTGTCAGTCTCGCTCGCCAAGATCGCGCGCAGCGACGCCGCTCGGCCTGTGCCCGCGGTGGCCGTCGACTAGGAGCGTCGTTTCCCCGCACCGGCCGCGGCACGCTGCACGATGCCGAGCAACCGTTCCACATCCCGCTCCCAGTGATACGTGTGGCGCACGGCCCATTGGCCGCGGCGCGCGCATTCCCGCCTCAAGCCAGGATCGGCCAGTGCCTTCAGGGCACGCGCCAGCTCGGACGCATCGGTGTGGGGATAGACGAGTCCGGCCCCGGTCTCGCGGACGATTCGGGCCGCGGGACGCGCGTCGGAGGTCACGACCGCGAGTCCCGCGGCCATGTAATCGAAGAGTTTGTTCGGGACGGTCGTGTGCCAGCTCTCGTCGGCCACGTGCGGGATGACGCCTACGTCCATCGAAGGCAGCGAGGCAATCGCCTCCGCATTCGGGACTCGACCCCGAAACTCCACGACCGACTCGGTCAGACCCAGCGCCCGCGCCCGGGCCCTGAAGCGTGGCAAGTCCTTCCCATCGCCGTACATCGTGAGCCGGAACGGAACGCCTTGCCGCGCAAGCTGCGCCGCCGCGTCGATCAAGACCGGGACGCCGCGAACGCCTTCCATCAAGCCGAGGTACACGATTTGGAGCGCAGTGCTCGTCGCTCTTCCCGACTGCTCGGAGTCCACGATCCGCTCGCGCGGCGGCGTATTCGAGACGACGGCAACCCGCTCCGGCGTCACGCCCTCGGCGATCAAGCGGGCGCGGGATTCCTCGACGACGACCAGCACATTGTCGACGCGCCGCAGTACCCAGCGCTCTACCATCCGAGCCAGAGAGGGATTGCGGACCAGCAGATCCGCCGGCCGCATCGGCCCCGCGTCCCATTGGGATCGCAGCATCGCCGGATAGTTCTCCGCCATGTCCAGGATGACCGGAATGCGCAAGCGGCGGCCGGCGAGGACGGCGGGAATGGCGAGAGGCAAGTCACGGCACAGGATCACATCCGCGCGGACTTTGCGTGCCGTGCGGCGGATCGCCCGGATCCAACGCGGGTTGAAGAACGCCGGGAACATGGACGCGGCGTTGAGCCGACGCGGCACCCACCGCCATGCCGCGAGACGATGCACGATGGCCTCAGGGAGTCGCTCGATCTCCGCGTCGTCCCGCCGATTGCGGGCCACGAGGTGGACCGTGTGACCAGCCTCGGTGAGCGCGCGAGATATTTTTTCCACGCGCACGTCCCACGGGTACTCACCATCCCAGACCTGGCAAATGGTGAGCGACCGCGCGTGACGGGCGCGGCTGCCTGAGTCCCGCCGCTGCCTAATTACGCTGACCGACATAGGCATGGGCGCGTAGCGGTGACGGGTCGGCGGGTCCATCCGGCGCGGCAAGCACCCAGCGCCGGTACCACAATTCGAGGGCGGCGATGCGCCACAATCCCTCGTCAAATTGTCCCGCACCGCGGTCGTGGGCGTGCAGCAGCCGTTCGACGAACGCGTAGTTGACGCCCGGGACGACGCGTTGCGTCAGGATGTCGGTCCAGAGCGGCCGCAGGGGACCGCGGAACCACGCGCCGATCGGAAGCTGAAATCCGATCTTGCGATGTACGATCGTTTGATACGGCACGCCCCAGCGGCGCGCGAGACGACGCAACAACACCTTGCTCAGGCCCGGGAGCGCGCGTGCCGCCGCCGGCAGCCGGTGACTGAGCTCCACGAGATCCTGATCGAGGAACGGCACTCGCGTCTCTATCGACGCGCCCATCGTCGCGCGATCGGTGCGTACCAGGAGATCGTCGGGGATTCGCCGGACGAAATCGAAATCGCCCAGCGCCTGCAGGCTGGTGCCGGCCGCCCGCGGGAGCACGCCAGCACGCACCGCCGGCGCGAGCAGCTCCTGCAGCTCCGCCGGACCGAAAACGGCGGCCGTGCCCATGTAGGGCCGCCGGTGCACGAAGTACTCGTCGACGCGGGGGCGGTCGTGGCGACCGAGCAGACCGGCGAATTCGAGGCCGTCAGCCAGCAGCCGGCGACCCGCGCGGGTCGGCACGAGCCGCGCGAGCGTGCGCAGCAGCGTGAACTTGTGATAGGCCCCGTACCCGCCGAACAGCTCGTCGGCGCCCTCTCCCGCGAGCAGCACGATACACCCGCGCTCCCGGGCGAGCCGGCTCACTCCACAGAGCGGCAGACTCGATGCGTCGGCAACCAGATCGTCGTTCAGCTCCACCCAGCGCGGCAGCTCCGCGATGAATTCGCCGTCGCGGGTGCGGTGCTCGTGATGCTCGCTCGCGAATCGGGCTGCGACGCGCCGGGCAAACACGGCCTCATCGTCGCGCGAGCCTGGAAACGTCGCCGTGAACGTGCGGATCTCGGGATGGCCGAGGTGCCGCATGGCGGCGACGACCGTGCTCGAATCCAGACCGCCACTGAGGAACGCCCCCACCGGAACGTCCGCGACCAGCCGGCGCCGGACCGCCTCGAGGAAGGCAGCCTCGAACGCGTCGAGCGCTTCACTGTGCCGGATCTGTGGGCCGCCATTCTCTCGCTCGGCCGGCAACATCCAGTAGCGCTCGATCCGGGAGCGCCGCGTATCGAGGTCATAACGCAACAGTGAGCCCGCTTGCAGCTTCTGGACGCCCCGGAACAGCGTGTGGGGAGCAGGGACACAGCGGAATGTGAAGTACGCGGGCAGATGCTCTGCCGCGAAATCGGCGCGAATCCATGGAAGCGCCAGCAACGCTTTCGGCTCAGACGCGAAGAAGAATCCCTCGGCCACCTCGGCGTAATAGAGTTGCTTGACGCCGAGTCGATCCCGGGCCAGGATGAGCGTGCGGTTCGCGAGATCGAGGAAGGCGAACGCGAACATGCCGCGCAGCGGGTCAAGGCCGCGCACCCCGGACCGCACGAGCGCGCGGAGCAGGACTTCGGTGTCGGACGCCGTCCGGAACCGCACGCCGTCGCGCTCCAGCGCGTGCCGGACCTCGCGGTAGTTGTAGATCTCGCCGTTGAACACGAGGTGCTGCGTCCCATCGATGGTCATCGGCTGGTCGCCGGTCGCCAGATCGATGATCGCCAGGCGCCGGAACGCGAGCACCGCGCGGGCCTCGGCGACGACCTCAACCCCTTCCGCGTCGGGCCCGCGATGGGTCAAGGTCCGCACCGCGCGCCGCAGCGCGTCGACCTGTGAGGAGTCGACCTGCGACCGGAAGATGCCACCCACAAAACCGCACATCAGCGCGTGGCTCCGGCTGCGGCCGCTGGCGGCGCAACGCACCGCGATATCGTCCCCGTGATCCGCTCGGCTACCCGCTCCCACGTGAAGTGCCGGAGCGCGCGCTCCCGGCACTGCCGCCGCATCTCCTGCGACGCGTCCCGCCGCAGGAGTGCGGCGACGAGGGTATCGCAGAGGCGCGTCGCATCGTTACCAGGGACGACCCAGCCAGTGGTGCCGTGCGAGATGATCTCGGGGATCGCGCAGCGGTCGCTCCCAACACACGGGACGCCGTGCAACATCGCTTCGACGAAGACGACGCCGAATGGCTCGAACCGGGACGGCATGCAAAAAACATCGGCGCTTTGATACAGCGCCGAGAGCCGAGCCTGGGCGTCGGGCGTACCCTTGGCGACGGGGCCGAGGACCTCAATTCCCGGTTCCCCAGCGAGTGGCGGCGTGCATCCGACGATCAACAACCGCGCGTTCGGGATCGCTTGGCGGACTCCACGAAAGGCTTCCAGTAACAGCGGACCGCCTTTGCGCTCCCATTGCTTGCCGACGAACAAAATCGTCGGCGGACCAGACCGCGTGGTGGCCAGCGGCGGGAGCGCGCCCAGTTCGAGGTTCGCGCCCGCCAGCACCGTGGTGACGCTATCCTCGGATAGGCCGAAGTCCGCGATCATGGAGCGACGCAGATACTCGCTCATCACAAAGACGGTGCTCGCGCCCTGATAGACGCCGCGTTCGCGAGCGAGCATCTCCTCTCGCTCGAGTGGGCGCAACGCCGCCACCTCGCCCGCCGGCGCGTCCCGGGCCGTCAGATGCGCGTTGGAATCGCAGTACACGAAGCCCGGCAGGCTCGACGTGGAAAACGCGTTGAACGTGGCGCCGATCTGCAGCACCGCGTCGATCGCGTCCGCATGTCGCGCGACCAGAGCGCGGGCGCGGCGTCCGCGAGTCCGGAAACCGACAGCCCCAAAGTGGTACCGCGCCGCCCAGCGCCGCCGGTTGGGCGCCCAGGTGCGCAGGAGATTCGCCCAACGGTCCCCAGAGGACTCGCTGACGTCGCCTGTCATCACCTCATGACCTAGCGCGCGGAGCGCCCGCACCAACCCGCGCGTGCTGCCGGACCACGAGTCCCATGTCTCCGGATTCCCTTCGGCGAGGAGCAGAATGCGCATCAGTGCACCTCGACGGGACGGGGCATGCGCGGGTGCCATCCCCCATTGCGCCACGCGACGAGCGGGATCGTGAACCAGTTGAGACGGAGTCGCACGCTGCGAACGTTGTTCACCTCGGCGAGACCGATGCGTGGACACGAGTAGAGATCAAAGTGTGATCCGGCCGCGCGGCCCTCGATCGAGAATGCGGCTTCCATCCCCGCGGCCCGCGCCGCGCTGATCGTCGTGCGGTCGTACAGCCCGTAGGGGTACGCCAGGAAGGGACGGACCCGAGGGAGCCGCTCTTTCAACCATGCGTAACTGGACGCGATCTCATCGCGCTGCTCGCGCGCCGGCAGCGCCGGCAAAGCCGGATGCGAATCGGTATGACAACCGAAATCGATGAGATCGTCTCGAGCGAGCTCGCCAAGCTCGGCTTCCGTAAGCGAGCGCTCCGGAACCGCGCCGGTCACCCGCTCCGCGGCAGCAATCACTTCATTCCAGTCGGAGTTCAAGCGGCCACCGTGCGTCCCGCACAGCGTCGCACGAATATCGTCGGACGACGCGCTTGTCTGGCCGAGTGCGGCGAGCATGTGGCCGGAGATCACAGGATCCGCGCGCTCGACCACCCAGTTGACCCGATCCCACCAATACCGGGCTGCCCCTTTTGCGCGCACGTACCCGGTCGCAACAAACACGGTGGCAGGGGCCGCGAGGCGCCGGAGCACGGGGAGAGCGAATTCCAGCACACCGTTGTACGCGTCGTCGAAGGTCAGCGCGACGCAACGCCGCACCGACCGGCCGGCGAGCCGCCGGGCGATCAGCTCGGTGAGCGGAATCAGCTGGTATCCTGCCGAGATCAGAAACGCGAGGTGTTCAGTGAACGTGCGGACAGAGATGTGCATCGACGGCGAGAACGGCGCCTGCGTGACGTCGTGGTAGGCGATGATCCCACCGCAACCGAAGAGCCAGTCGAGGCGCGCGAGTCCGGGCAACGTGCGGCTGTGGCCGTCCATTGGCAGACGGGGGAGCAAGCTCAATGCCAACTGACGGCGCTGCAAAGCGAAGCGAGGGTTGTTGCGTCGATGCGTCAGTAGCCGCGCGGCTACAGAAGCGCGGCTACCGCACGCGCGCGGGGAGCCCCCGACCTAGCGGCGCGACCGTAAGCCGCCGATCGGGCCTGGTAGCGTTCCAAGGGTTGTGACGAAGGGCGTCCGGCGCCAGAGCACGGGGCGATGCGAGTTCCCTTGGGCGGGATCGGAAACGACACCCACCACGTCTCCCCCATTATTGATGGCACTGGCGCGCGAGGACGGGCGCCCCTCGATCGCGGGCAGCACCCAGGTTATGCCGTCCTCCACCACCACCGCTCCACCGCGGGTGCCGGCGATCATTCCGCCTTCGTTCACACCAGCGAGCGACTGGAAGAGTGGGTCCGATTGGTAGGTGGGGCTCGCGGGCAAAAGCACGCCTGACTGCCAGAAGAATGGATGGCCGCCCGCGAACCGGTCGTTGAAACTCGTGCCCAGTACGAGGCCCGCGTCCGTGATGTCGGCGCCCGCGGAAAGCGAGTCGCCGGCGAGCACGCCGAGATCCGTGACCTGACCGTCCTCCCACAAAACCGCGTGGGTAACGGTCGGAGCAGTGGTGTGCGACACTCCAACCACCTGGCCCTGGCCATTGATGCGAGAAGGACACGCATCACCGCCTAGCGACGGGAGGAACTGGAGGTTGCCGTTCTCCCAAAAGAATGCTGCTCGTCCATTGACGGTGCAGCCGACCACCTGTCCTCGTTCGTTGATGTCCGCAACGGTGCTCGTCGCCCCGACAAGATCGGTCAGGACTCCGTTGCTCCACAACCAGGCGCGGGGCGGAGTATGCGGAGTGTCTCCCACGGCGTTGCCGGTCCATACCACCTGACCGGCGTTATTCACGCGCGGCCTCACGGATTCATTGAAGTTTGGGGCACCGGGATGGAGATCAGTCATCACTCCTTGCGAACACAGGAACGGGTGCCACAGCTGCGTCAGGCCGGTGGTGCTCTGACCAACGACCTGGCCTAACTCGTTGATGTCGGTCGCTTGGCTCCAGCCACCACCCAGCGTGCCCAAGTCCTGCACGACGCCGTCCTGCCACAGGAGCGCGTGATAGGGCCCATTGAAGGACCCGCCGAAGCCGACGATCTGCCCGATGTTGTTGATGGCAGAGGCGTCGCCCCACACGATCCCGTCCGGCAGAGGAAGCTCGATCGCTTGGTAAGGAACGAGCGGAGCGCCGATATCGATCGCGGAAGCGCCGGGAGCGGTCGGTGTCCCCGACCCGTTGCAGGCAACGATTGCGGCTGCGAGCAGCGCAGCGAATGGAGGACGACGCATAGCGACCCTCTCAGGTGTGAGCCGCGGCTCGTGCCGCGAGCGACCTGGCAATCGTGCAAGCGCCGTTCCAAGGTTGGTCCGCCCGATCAGGCATGGCAGGCCCGCAACGAATGCGGAGAGGGGACGACAATGACGTCGGCTCGCTACCGCACCCGAGTGCGCAGCCTCCACCATTTGAAGTCATCGAAGTCCAGCGACATTGGCAGATCGCTGACGCCGTCCCCCAACCGGCCGTTCATGTACTCGCCGAGATTGATCGTACCGGTCTGGTAGGTGTCCAGCCGTACCACCTCGCCGATCGTGGACCACACCTTCGTGCCTCCCGGGGGCGTGACGCCCGCCGCCGCCGCCGAAATGTCCACGATCTTCGTTCCGTCCACCCACATGCGCGCCACACCATCTGTCCGCCCGGCGGCTGACGCCGGTTGCAGCAAATACGTCGCCCGGTGCCACTGGTTGTCGTTCAGCTGATTCCAGTACGGCCCCACGGGCTGGTAGCCCATGATCGAGTCGCTGCCGCCACTATGGACGCTCCACAACGGACCGGTCGTCGGATCTCCCCGCGTCGGCCCGAACTGCGTCCGATCCCCCATCCCGACGCGCCAGAACTCGATCCATTTCATCCCCACGGCAGTGCTGCCATAACCCGGACTGCCACCCGGTCCGCCGTTCTTGGAGATTCGGAACCAGTACTGGACCACAATCGGCGCGTCGGCCGGCGTGTACCAGTTGTGGTTGTCCTCAGGATTGGTCTTCCACAGGAGCCGCTGCGCTCCAGTGAGATAGACGAGGCGGACCGCCTTCCCGGTATCCCCCCGCCCTGGCGCGATGACGAAATAGCCACCCGGGGATTGATCGGGATAGAACGGGCGCAAATAGCATCCGCGCCAAGCCCCCACTTCTATCGGCGTGGTGTACCGGTCCACGTTCTCCCGAAAAATCATCGAGTCACCCTGCGCCGCGTCGAACTTCGGCTCGTCGAGCGACGGAGGGGCACCGGGTGGGGGGATTGGGTCGGCAATCTGCTGCTGGCACTTGCTGCTCTCGCACGCTGCCGTAAGAGTCCCCAGCCCCATCGCCAGGACCACTAGGAGACCATTCGCACTCGGTCGTAGCACTGTGGTATCGCTTTCAGCGCCCCCTCAGCGGGGACGTGCAATCAGCCAAAAGATGTCTGATCCCAGCGATTCGGTCGCAGAAACGGCGAGCTCGCCGCCGTGAGAGAGGCGGGCGAGTGCAAAGCCGAGGTCGCCAAGGAATCCGGTCAGTTGCTCGGCGCTATGACCCGACGCACGGAGCTGCAGCGGATGCACTTCGATCGCCAGCGTCGGGCGCACCCGTGCGAGGAATCCCGCCATGCCCTGGAGCACCATCTGCTCACCGCCTTCAACGTCGACTTTCACGAGGGCGGGCCCACTGGCGAGATGAGCGAACAGCGCGTCGCCCGAATAGCACGGCACGTCCACGCTCTCGCCCTCGCCCAGGTCTGGTCTCGGAAGGAGCGAGCCGGTTCCGAAGTTGTGCTCCTGGCGGTTCAGCCAGAACGAGAGCGTGCCGTCACGGTCGGAGATGGCCGCCGGTACGACCTGGACGCGAGACAAGAGATGGTTGAGGGCCACGGTGCGCCGGAGGCTGGCGGCGATAGGCGGCGACGCCTCGACGGCCACGACGCGCGGCACACCGCGATCGGCAGCGAGGAGCGTGTAGTAGCCAAAGTTGGCGCCGATATCGATGAAAACGGACGGCTTCACCTCTTGGAGCAACCCGGTGAAGCACTGCGTCTCCTCGGGCTCGTAAGAGCCCCGATAGTACAAGCTGCCACCGAAATTGTCCTGCGGATTTACCAGGATCTGGAACGCGCCGATCGGGACCGGTACTTCGTCGTCGCCGACGAGCGGCCGGTGCAAGTGTAAAACGATCTTCGAGACGGCCGACGGCGCTCGTCGCGTCACCCAGCGAACAGGCGGAGCGATCGCCCCGGCGAATCGTTGCATCAGCGGCGATTGGATCATGTCTGATCTACCCGCGCCGCTTGCAAGAGCCGGGCTAGCACCCCGGCGTGTGAGATCCCAGAAAACCCGTTGCGTTACCGCAACAGCGGATGTCACACGCCGGAGTGCTTTCGTTGCGCGCCGTCAGCGCACGCGCGCCGCGAGCCTCCACCACCGGAAGTCATCGAAGTCGAGCGTCATCGGTAGATCGGTGACGCCGTCTCCCAACCGGCCGTTGAGGTACTCGCCCAGGTTGATCATGCCGGTCTGGTAGGTGTCGAGCTGCGCCACCTCCGTCATCGTGCACCACACCTTCGTCCCGCCCGGCGGCGTGACACCAGCCGCTGCGGCCGAGACGTCCACAATCTTCGTCCCATCCACCCACATCCGGGCGACTCCGTCGGTCGCGCCCGATGACGACGCCGGCTGCAGCAGATAGGTCGCCCGGTGCCACTGGGCGTCGTTCAGCTGATTCCAGTACGGACCCACCGGCTGATAGCCCATGATCAGAGAACTGCCGCCGCTGTGCAGACTCCACAACGGGCCCGTCGTCGCATTCCCGGCCGTGGGGCCAAACTGGCTCCGGTCCGACATCCCGACGCGCCAGAACTCGACCCACTTCATCCCGACCGCCGTGCTCCCGTAACCCGGACTCCCGCCCGGACCGCCATTCTTCGAAATCCGGAACCAGTACTGCACGACGATCGCTGCATCCGCCGGCGAATACCAGTTGGCGTTCTCAGGGTTCGTCTTCCACAGCAAGCGCTCCGCTCCCTGCAAATACACGAGCCGGATCGCCTTGCCAGTTCCCCCGTGCCCAGGGCCAAACAAGAAGTACTGGTTGGGAAAATCGGCATCATAGAAGCCGTGGATCGACGG
>Ga0070697_100002109_pt1 | contig 15231 bp, 9 predicted proteins | sample KBSK1501metaG_FD_65475 | JGI IMG/M metagenome (GOLD analysis project Ga0070697, IMG submission 65475) | Corn, switchgrass and miscanthus rhizosphere microbial communities from Kellogg Biological Station, Michigan, USA - KBS K1-50-1 metaG | ecosystem: Host-associated > Plants > Roots >...
GGTGTTGCCGCCGCCGAGCACGATCACGCGCTTGCCGATCTTGTCGATGTGGCCGAAGGAGACGCTCGACAGCCAGTCGATGCCGATGTGGATGTTCTTCGCAGCTTCCACGCGGCCGGGGATTTCGAGATCGCGGCCGCGCGGCGCGCCGCAGCCGACGAAGATGGCATCGAAGTTTTCGGCCACGAGCGCCTTCAGGCTGTCGATACGGCGGCCGCCGACGAATTCGATGCCGATGTCGAGGACGTAGCCGCATTCCTCGTCGATGACGGAATCCGGCAGGCGAAATTTCGGAATTTGCGTGCGCATCATACCGCCGGCCTGCGGGTCCTGATCGATGACCACGCATTCGTAGCCGAGCGGTGCGAGATCGCGCGCGACGGTGAGCGAGGCGGGACCGCCGCCGATCAGCGCGATGCGCTTGCCGTTTGTCTGCGCGGGCCGCTTGGGGAGCAGCGGACGCACGTCGCTCTTATTGTCGGCGGCAACCCGCTTGAGGCGGCAAATCGCGACCGGATCGGGCTCGACGCGGACGCGCCGGCAGGCGGGCTCGCACGGGCGATCGCAGGTGCGCCCGAGGATTCCGGGAAATACGTTCGATTCCCAGTTCACCATGTAGGCGTCGGTGTAGTGCCCGGCGGCCACCATGCGGATGTATTCGGGAACCCGCGTGTGGGCGGGACATGCCCACTGACAGTCCACCACCTTGTGAAAGTAGTTCGGGTTGCGGATATCGGTGGGTGGCACTCCGATTCCGCGCGCCTTCGCGCTGGAAGCGGATTCCTCGTCACTGTTCGACTCGAGCGCCGTCGTGCCGGTGCTCATCAACCGCTCCTCAACGTTTTCATCCCCCAAGTGCAGGATTTACGCCCCGGATGTAAGTATTTCGACAATGCCTACCATATTCGCGTTCGCCGGTAGCCCGAACCTTCGGATTAAGATGGCGAAAATGGGAATCGTTCACAATGCTGGCATACCAGTTTCGGCGACATTTTCACGTAATTATTTCAATGGCTTAAGCGAGTCGATCGGCGGTCCTTGCCGGTCCAGACGAGGGCTGCGCGGGCGCGCTGCTAGAATTGGCAACTGATTGTGATAGAGCCGACGAGTTCGATTGCGGGGAGGCCCTATGATCGCGTTAGGCAAGCGTTTTGGCGCGCCGCTGGCGGCGCTCGTTGTCGCGTTCAATCTCGCCGGCTGCGGCGTCAATACCATCCCCACCCAGGAGGAGCGCGCGCGCGCCGCCTGGAGCGAGGTGCTGAATCAATATCAGCGCCGCAGCGATCTCATTCCCAACCTCGTTGAAACGGTGAAGGGTTACGCGCAGCAGGAGCGCGACGTGCTGATCCAGGTCACCGAAGCGCGCGCCAAGGCAACGCAGGTCAAGGTGGATGCCTCCACGCTCACCGATCCCGAGGCGTTCAAGCGTTTCCAGGACGCGCAAGCGCAGCTTTCCGGCGTGCTCGGACGGTTGCTGGCGATCTCCGAGCGATATCCGGATCTGAAATCCAACCAGAACTTCCTCACCTTGCAGGCGCAGCTCGAAGGGACGGAAAATCGCATTGCCGTCGCGCGCCGCGATTACATCGAGGCGGTGCGGGTCTACAACACCGAACTGCGGACTTTCCCCGGCATCATCTGGGCGACGGTGCTCTATCGCAACAACAAGCCGATGGAGACCTTCACCATCAACGAAGAGCAGATGCGCGTGCCGAAGGTGAACTTCAACAAGAGCTAGGCGCCGTTCGAGCCAAGGGTCGGATCCATGCCGGCTGCGATCCACCCGTTCGTTCGCCGACTTTCGCTCGGCCTCGCGTTGGCGCTCGCGCTCTCGTTCGGCGCAGCGGGCGCGTTCGCGCAGGAGATCGCGTTTCCGCGCCTCGGCGCCCGCGTCGTCGACGAAGCGAATTTGCTCGACGCGGCGGCGCGAGCGGACCTCGAAGCGAAACTCGCGGCGCTGGAGGAAAAAACCAGCGACCAGCTCGTCGTCGTCACCGTTCGCTCGCTCGGCGGCCGCGCGATCGAGGACTACGGCTATCGGCTCGGTCGCAGCTGGGGTATCGGCCAGAAGGACAAGAACAACGGCGTTCTTCTCATCGTCGCGCCGAACGAGCGAAAGGTGCGGATCGAAGTCGGCTACGGCCTCGAGGGGGCGCTGCCCGACGCCATCGCCAGCGTCATCATTCAGAACGCGATCCTGCCGCGCTTCAGGGCGAACGATTATCCGGGCGGAATCGCGCGCGGCGTCGACGACATCATCAAGGTGCTGTCCGGCGACGCCGAGGAATTCAAGCGCCAGGTTCAGCCGAAGAAAGACAATGTGTCGTCGCCGCTTTTCGGCTTCTTTGGATTTCTCGCGCCATTTCTCTTCAGCGGCCCGGGACTGATTCTCTTGATCGTGCTCATGCACTTCCTATTCGTGCTGTTGACGAAAATCCTGGTTTGGCTGCATCTCGCGCCCAAGCCGGCAGGGCGCTCATCGTGGTACTGGCCGAGCCCTTCCGGCGGATCCGGCTGGTCGTCGGGCTCGTCCGACTCGGGCGGCGGCGGATTTTCCGGCGGCGGCGGCTCGTTCGGCGGCGGCGGCTCGTCGGGGAGCTGGTGAGGGAAATATGAGATTGGCACCCGCGGACGAAACGCGCATCGCCGAGGCGATCCGCGCCGCCGAGCAAAAAACCTCCGGCGAGATTTTTTGCGTGATGGCGGCGGCCTCGAGCCATTACCGCTTCGTGCCGATCGCGCGCGCGGCGCTGGTGGCGCTCGCCGTTCCGCTTCCGCTGTTTTATTTCACGCCGCTGTGGGCGGAGCAAATCTATTTCGTGCAAATCGCCACGTTCATCGCCTGCGCCATCGTTTTTTCGCTGCCCGGCTTGCGCTTCGCGCTGGTTCCGCGCTGGATCAAGCGCGACCGCGCCAGCGTCGAGGCCAAACGGCAATTCGCCGCGCACGGCCTGCACCTGACGGAAGCGCGCACCGGCGTTCTGATCTTCGCCTCGATTGCCGAGCGCCATGTGGAGATCGTCGCCGACGCCGGCATCAACGACAAGGTTTCGCCGGACGTCTGGGACCAGGCGGTGACGGCAATGATCGCGAAAATAAAACAAGGCCAGGCGGTCGAGGGCTTCTTGGAAGCCATTCGAATCTGCGGCGAGGTGCTGGCCAAACACTTCCCGCCCGGCGCGATCGACAAGGACGAATTGCCGAACAAGCTCGTCGTGATGTGAGCTGGTTTTGCTGAAACCGGGTAGGCCGCGGTCGCAACCCGATTGCTCATGTTGAAAAAGCCCCCTATAGCGGCGCCACGAAGCCGGAACGGCGATCTCGACAGGGGCGCCGGCGCGGGCCGACACTGGCGGCTTGTCGCATTCACGATTTTCTCACGGTGAGCGGGTAACACTCCGCGATGGACTCCGACGGTTTTCACGCGAGCGACGAGGAAAATGCCGCCCGCGAGTTGGTGCGACAGGCGGCGCTGCTTGTCGAGGATAGCGGTGATTTGCCGCGCGGCTTCGTCACCGCCTTATTCGGACGCGCCGCGCCCGAGGATCTCATCGCCTATTCGGCGCAAGAAATCGCGGTGCTTGCGCGGGCGAGCTTCGATCATCTGAACAAGCGCGTGCCGGGCGTTGCCGGCGTGCGCGTATCGAATCCGCAGCCGGTCGCCGGCACGAAATCGCTCGAAGCCATCACCGTCGTCGAGATTTGCAACGACGACATGCCGTTTCTGCTCGATTCGGTCTTGGGCGAAATCGCGGCGCAAGGATCGACCGGGCGCCTCGTGGCGCATCCGATGTTCACCGTCGAACGGGACCAAGCCGGCAAACTCGTTTCCTGGAAGGGCGAAGCGCCGGCCAAGGCCAAGGAGCATCGTGAGAGTTTCATCCACGTTCATATCGAGCGCATCGATTCTGAACGCTCCGCCGCCATGGAACAGGCGCTGCAAGTCATGCTCGGCGAAGTGCGCGTCGCCGTCGCCGACTGGAAGAAGATGCGGGCGGAGGCGCTATCAGCGGTCGGTGAGCTGAAGAATAAGCCGCGGCTCTTGCCGAAAGAAGAGGTTTCGGAGGCCGCCGCCTTCCTGGAATGGCTGCTTGCCGACAATTTCACCTTCCTCGGCTGCCGCGAATACGTCTTCACCGGCGAAGGCGAAAATACCGAACTCGATCCCGCCTACGAAACGGGCCTCGGCATCTTAAGGGCGAGTGACGTGCGGGTGCTGCGGCGGGGCGGGGAGCTCGTGACCATGACGCCGGAGCTCCGCGAGTTCATGCGGCGTCCGGTCGCGCTCATCATCACCAAGGCCAATGTCCGCTCGCGCGTGCATCGGCGCGTGTACATGGACTATATCGGCATCAAGCGTTTCGATGCGAATGGCAAGCTTGTCGGCGAATTGCGCATCGTCGGTCTATTCACGTCGGCCGCCTATATGCGCTCGGTCCGCGAAATTCCCTACCTGCGGCGCAAGGTGGAAAAAACGATCGCGCGCGCGGGCTTCAATCCGGAAAGCCATTCCGGCAAGGCGCTCTTGAACGTGCTCGAAACGTATCCGCGCGACGAATTGTTTCAGATCGACGAGGACCTTCTCTACCGCAACGCCTTGGCGATTCTGGAGCTCGAAGAGCGTCCGCGCGTGCGGGTGCTGGTGCGGCGCGACCGCTTCGATCGCTTCGTTTCGATCCTCGTCTACGTGCCGCGGGAGCGCTACGACAGTGCGATTCGCGCGCGGCTCGGCGCTTATTTCGCGGATGTCTACAAGGGCAGGGTCTCCGCCTTTCATCCGTTTTTTCCCGATGGCGCGCTCACGCGCGTGCATTTCATCATCGGCCGCGACGAGGGCGTCACTCCCGATCCCGACCGCGCGACGTTGGAGGCGGCGGTCGGAAAGATCGTGCGCAACTGGGGCGACGGCCTCGCCCAGGCGCTCGCCGCGCACCACGAGCGGGGACGCGCAAATGCGCTGAACCTTCGCTATCGCGACGCCTTCTCCGCCGGCTACCGCGAGGCGTTCGATCCGGAGACCGCGGTCGCCGACATCCGCGCGCTCGAATCGCTGTCGCACGAGCACCCGTTCGCGATCGATTTCTACCGTCGCAACCCGGCGCGCGCCGAGGAAGCGAACCTGAAGGTGTGGAGCTTCGGCCGGCCGTTGCCGCTTTCCGAGCGGGTGCCCGTTCTCGAACACATGGGCTTTTCGGTCATCGACGAGCGCACCTATTCCATCGGAGCGCGGGGCGAAGGTGCGCCCGCCGCGTTCCTTCACGACATGACGCTCGCGCGAAAAGGCGGCGGCGCAATCGGGCTGCAAGCATTCGACGCGCCGCTCGAAGCCGCCCTCATGGCGGTGATGAACGGGCGCGCGGAGAACGACGGCTTCAATGCGCTGGTGCTTTGGGTCGGCATGGCTTGGCGCAACGTCGCGCTCACGCGCGCGCTCGCCCGCTACCTGCGGCAGGCGGGCGTGCCCTACAGCCAGGACTATCTATGGACGACCCTCGTCAAGCACGCGGGTATCGCGGAGAAGATCGTGGCGCTGTTTGAAGCCCGCTTCGACCCGCGGCTCGCGATCGAGACCGCGGAGCGGGCGAAGAAGGAAGCCGCGATTGCGGCCGAGGCGGAAGCCGCGCTCAACGCGGTCGACAGTCTCGACGAGGATCGCATCCTGCGCCAGTTTTTCGCCCTGGTGCGGGCGGGTATCCGCACCAATTTCTATCAGGTCGACGAGCGCGGCCATCCCAAGGCGACGATCGCGATCAAGTTCGACAGCCGGAAAATCGAGGCGCTGCCCTTGCCGCGCCCGCTCTACGAAATTTTCGTCTACTCGCCGCGCGTCGAAGGCGTGCATTTGCGCTTCGGCAAGGTGGCGCGCGGCGGCATCCGCTGGTCCGACCGGCCGCAGGATTTCCGCACCGAAATCCTCGGCCTGGTGAAGGCGCAACAGGTCAAGAACGCCGTCATCGTTCCGGTGGGCGCGAAGGGCGGCTTCGTGCCGAAGCGGCTTCCGCTCGCCGGCGGCCGCGACGCGATCCTGGCCGAAGGAATTGCCGCCTACGATCTCTTCATCACGAGCCTGTTGGACTTGACCGACAATATCGGACCCGACGGCATCGTTCACCCGGCGAGCGGCGTGCGCTACGATGGCGACGACCCCTATCTCGTCGTGGCCGCCGACAAAGGCACCGCTACATTCTCCGACATCGCCAACGCGATTGCGCTCAAACACGATTTCTGGCTCGGCGACGCCTTCGCCTCGGGGGGCTCGGCCGGTTACGACCACAAGAAAATGGGAATCACCGCGCGCGGCGCCTGGGAATCGGTCAAGCGGCACTTCCGCGAAATGGACGTCGACATCCGCACGGCGCCGTTTTCGGTCGCGGGCGTCGGCGACATGTCGGGCGACGTGTTCGGAAACGGCATGCTGCTCGCGCGGACGATCAATCTCGTCGCCGCTTTCGATCACCGCGACATCTTCATCGATCCCTCGCCCGAGCCCGAGCGCGCGTGGGGCGAGCGCAAGCGGCTCTTCGACCTGCCGCGTTCGAGCTGGCAGGACTACGAGCCGACGCTGATCTCAAAAGGCGGCGGCGTGTTTTCGCGCGCGGCGAAAAGCATTTCGCTTTCGCCCGAGGCGCGCGCGCTGCTCGGCATCGCGAAGAACGATGCGACGCCGACGGAGGTGGTGAACGCGGTCCTGAGGGCACCGGTCGATCTTCTGTGGTTCGGCGGGATCGGCACCTATGTGCGCGCCTCAAACGAGGCCGACGAGAAGGTCGGCGACCGCGCCAATGATTCGATTCGCGTGAGCGCCTCGCAACTGCGCTGCAAGGTGATCGGCGAGGGCGCGAATTTGGGCATGACCCAGCGCGGCCGCATCGAGGCGGCGCAACGCGGCGTGCGGCTCAACACCGACGCGATCGACAATTCGGCCGGCGTCAACACCTCGGACCTCGAGGTCAACATCAAGATCGCGTTGAGCGCGCCGGTGCGCGAGGGCAAGCTTTCGGGCGAGGAGCGCAACCGCCTGCTCTCCGGCATGACCGAAGAAGTGGCGGCGCTCGTGCTCCGCAACAATTACCTGCAGACGCTCGCGCTTTCGCTCGCCGAGTGGACCGCGGCCGATGATCTCGGCTTCGAAAATCGTCTGCTGCAGGTGCTGGAGGCGCGCGGTTTGCTCGATCGCGGGGTCGAATTTCTTCCCGGCGACGCGGACATCGCCGAGCGGCGCGCGAAGAAGATGGGCCTGACACGGCCCGAACTGGCGGTGATGCTGGCTTACGCCAAGCTCACATTATTCGGCGATCTCCTTTCTTCCGAAGTGCCGGACGATCCCTATCTCGCGCGCGAGCTTGGCCGCTATTTTCCGCAGCCGCTCAGCGAGCGTTTCCCGCAGGCGGTGCAAAACCATCGCCTGCGGCGCGAAATCATCGCGACGATGCTGGCGAACTCGATCATCAACCGCGGCGGGCCGTCATTCGTGGCGCGGATCGCCGACGAGACCGGCGCGGAGGCGGCGGAAATCGCGGCGGCGTTCGCCGCCGTACGCGATTCCTACCGCATGACGGATCTCAACGGCGAGATCGACGCGCTCGACGCCCGCGTTTCCGGCAAGGTCCAGCTTTCGCTCTATGCGGCGGTGCAGGCGCTCCTGCTCGACCGCATCATCTGGTTCCTGCGCAACGCGCCGCTGAAACAGGGATTGGCCGGCGTCGTCGCGCACTATCGCGCCGGTATCGAGGCGACCGAGCAGAAGCTCGATGCGATCCTTCCGGCCGACGCCCGCGAAGGCTTCGAGTCGCGCACCGCCGAGCTTGTCTCGGCCGACGTGCCGGCGGCGCTCGCGCGCAGGATCGCGCGGCTTCCGCTGCTCGCCGCCGCGACCGACGTGATCTTGATCGCGGACCAGGCAAAAACTCCGGTCGAAAGCGCGGCCGAGACTTATTTCGCCGTGCGTGAATTCCTGCGGCTTGATTCGGTGGTGAAGGCGGCGCGCGAAATCGACGTGCCGGATCGCTTCGACCGCCTCGCGCTCGACCGCGCGCTCGATCAAATCGCGGCGAGCGAGCGGCGGCTCGCGGCCACGATGCTGGCGAGCGGGAAGCAGGGCAGGGACGCGCTTGATGCCTGGGCGGAGCCGCGCCGGAGCGAGGTCGAGCGGATCCGGGCGCGCATTCAGGAAATCGCGGGCGCTGGCTTCACCCTTTCGAAGCTGACGGTTGCCGCGAGCCTCGTCGGCGATCTCGTGAAGAATTGACGCGGCGCCCGGCGCTCAGCAATTTCGCCGCGATGGCTTCGCGTGATTCGCCGCGAAAAGTTTCGCGCCTGGCGATTGCGGGCTGGGCGCTCTTCGCCTGGGCGACGCAGCCCTACTTCACGCTGATCATGACCTTCGTCTACGCGCCCTATTTCGCCTCGGCCGTGGTCGGCGACGCGACGCGGGGGCAATCGATCTGGGGGTTCGCCACCGCCACCGCCGGCATATTGATCGCGCTCACCTCGCCGGTTCTCGGCGCCGTCGCCGACGCCACCGGCCGGCGAAAGCCGTGGATCGCCGTCTTCGGCGCCTTTTTGGTCGCGGGCGCGGCGGCGCTGTGGGTGGCCAAGCCCGGCGATGCCGCCACCATCATGCCGGCGCTGATCGCCTTCGTCATCGCCAGCATCGGCGCCGAGTTCGCGCACATCTTCTGCAACACCATGATGCCGACGCTGGTGCCGAGGAACAAAGTCGGCTCGCTCTCCGGCCTCGGCTGGGCGGTGGGCTACATCGGCGGCATGGTCTCGCTGATCTTTGCGCTGGCGTTTCTTTCGACCAATCCCGAAACCGGACGCACGCTTTTGGGCTTCATGCCCGCCTTCGGTCTCGACGCGGCGGCGCGCGAGGGCGACCGGGCCACGGGGCCGCTCGCGGCGATCTGGTTCGTCGTCTTCGTCACGCCGCTCTTTCTGTTCACGCCCGACGGCAAGGCGCGCTATCGCTTGGGGCCCGCGATCAAGCACGGGCTGTGGGCGCTCGCCGACACCGTTCGCGCGGCGCGGCGGCAGCGCGATTTATGGTTCTTTCTCCTCGCCAACATGATCTACACCGACGGGCTGATCGCGCTCTTCGCCTTCGGCGGAATCTACGGCGCGGGCACGCTGGGCTGGCATACGATCGAGCTCGGCCTGTTCGGCATTCTGCTCACCATCACCGGCACGATCGGCGCCTATGTCGGCGGCAAGCTCGACGATCGCTTGGGCGCGAAGACGGTCGTGCTCGGCTCGCTCGTCGTTCTGGTCATTTGCTGCTGCGCGATTCTGTCGGTAAGCCGCGATCGAATTTTGTTTTTCCTCCCGGTGGCGCCGCCGCAGCCGGGGAGCGGAATTTTCGCCAGCACCCCCGAGCGGCTCTATGTCGCGCTCGGCGCCCTGATCGGCATGGTGGCGGGTCCGCTGCAAGCCGCCTCCCGCACGCTGTTGGTGCGGCTCGCGCCGCACGACCGGCTGGCGCAGTTCTTCGGTCTGTTCGCGCTTTCCGGCAAGCTGACTTCGTTCACCGGACCCTTCCTCGTCGCCACGGTGACGGCGGTGACGGCGAGCCAGAAGGCCGGCATTTCGGTGCTGGTGGCGTTCTTTTTCGTCGGCGGGATTTTGCTCGCGAGCGCGCGGATCAGTGGCGGAAGTGGCGCACGCCGGTGAACACCATCGCGATTCCCGCCTTGTCGGCGGCGGCGATCACCTCGTCGTCGCGAATCGAACCGCCCGGCTGAATGACCGCGGTGGCGCCGGCTTCGATCGCCACGAGCAAGCCGTCGGCGAACGGGAAAAAGGCGTCCGAGGCGACGACGGAGCCATTGGTCGACGGCGCATCGAGCTTGGCTGCTTTCGCCGCGTCCTCGGCCTTGCGCGCGGCGATGCGCGCGGCGTCGACGCGGCTCATTTGGCCGGCGCCGATGCCGACCGTGGCGCCGTCCTTGGCGTAGACGATCGTGTTCGACTTCACGTGCTTGGCGACGCGGAAGGCGAATTTGAGATCGGCGAGCTCGGCGGCGGTGGGCTTGCGTTTGGTGACCGTCTTCAAAGCGAGATCGTCGGCCACGGCATTGTCGCGCGACTGCACCAAAAGCCCGCCCGCGACCGATTTGAAGACAAGCCCCTTCGCGCGCGGGTCGGGCAACCCGCCGGCGAGCAGCAGGCGCAAGTTTTTCTTGCCGCCGACGATCTCGATCGCTTGCGCGCTCGCGTCCGGCGCGACGATCACCTCGGTGAAGATTTCGACGATGGCGGCTGCCGCTTCCGCGTCGAGCGGGCGGTTGAGCGCGATCACGCCGCCGAAGGCGGAGACCGGATCGCAGGCGAGCGCCTTGCGATAGGCCTCGAGCAGGCTTTTTCCCTCCGCTACGCCGCACGGGTTGGCGTGCTTGATGATGGCGACCGCGGCGGTGCGCGCCGGATCGAACTCGGCGGCGCATTCGTAGGCGGCGTCGGTGTCGTTGATGTTGTTGTAGGAAAGTTCCTTGCCCTGAACTTGGCGGGCGCTGGCGACGCCGAAACGGCGCTCGGGGCTTTTGTAGAACGCGGCACTTTGGTGCGGGTTCTCGCCGTAGCGGAGCTTTTCGACGAGCCTGCCGCCGAAGGCGCGCCAGGCGGGTGAATCGTCCTTCACTTGGACGGCGAACCAGTTGGCGATCGCCGCGTCGTAGGCGCTCGTGCGCGCATAGGCCTTGGCGGCGAGGCGGCGGCGCAGCTCGATCGTCGTGCCGCCCTGCGCGGCGATTTCCGCAAGCACCGCCGCGTAATCGGCCGGATCGACGACGACCGCGACGTCGTTGTGGTTTTTCGCCGCGGCGCGCACGAGCGCCGGGCCGCCGATGTCGATGTTTTCGATGCAATCCTCGAACGAAGCCCCTTTTTCGGCCGTCGCCTCGAACGGATAGAGGTTCACCACCACGAGATCGATCGGGAGGATCGCGTGCTCGCGCATCGAGGCGGCATGGGCCGCATCGTCGCGAACCGCGAGAATTCCGCCGTGCACTTTCGGATGCAGCGTCTTCACGCGGCCGTCCATCATCTCGGGAAAGCCGGTGAGCTCCGCAATGTCGGCGACCTTGAGCCCGGCTTCGGAAAGCGCCTTTTTCGTGCCGCCGGTGGAGACGAGGGCGACCCCCGTTTGCGCCAGCGCGCGCGCGAAATCGACCAGCCCGGATTTGTCGGAAACCGAAAGCAGGGCGCGGGCAATCTTGCGAATGCGGGCGGGCATCAAGAAACTCCGGCCGGCGAGGAGAGCGCGATAGCACGCGCACGCCGACGGGGAAACGGGATGCCCGCGCTCTTCACACCGGTCCCGTTCACAGCGGCAATTGCGGGCCGCTCGACGGCTCGCGCCGCTCGGCGGGCGGCGTCTCGGTGCGGAGCACCGTCCATACGCTGCGCGGCGTTCGTTTGACTTCGCCCGAGATCACGATTTGGTTCGAACGGCGCGGGCCGTCGGCAGCCGAGAGAAAGACGCTCTCCTCGACGCTCACCCGCGATTCCGGCGCGGAAAAAAGCCAGCTCTGCTGCGGCAACACCAGAAGAACCGTGCAACCGTCGGCGAGCCGGCTCGCTTTCACGCTCGGATGGAGATGAAAGCGGATGGCGAAGTAATCGCGCGTGTTGCGGAAAGCCTTCTTTCCGCCGGCAGGAATGAACACGTCCTCGCCGTCGAGCCTGTTGCCGTCGCGCGACAACAGCCAGGATCGCTGGTGGATGATCCCATAGCGCGCGGCGTAGCCGTCATGGCTCGCGCGCACGAACAAAGCGCCGTCCCGCTCGGTACGGGACACCCGCACATCCCGCGGTCCCGCCACGATGGGCGTTCCGGAAAAACGGCTGAAGCGCGTTTCGCGCAGGAAGCGACAGGAGGAAGTCTCGTTTAGTTCCGCCGTCGAATGCGCCGCCGTCGCGCGCGCGACCCGTTGCCAGGCCTTTCGATTGGCCGACGGCATGCCGCAATTCACGATGATGCGGCTTCGGCTGCTGGAGAATTCGAACGACAAGCAGCCGGCATGCGCCTCGCTGCTCAGCGCGAAAGGCGGCGGCCGGCCGGTGTCGGCGATCACGATGCTTCTGGCCGCCTCGATGCGCTGATAGCCGGAGTGCGGAGCATTCGCCACCGGCGTGCCGCGCGCATCGTCGTAGGCGAGCACGGTGGCGAGCGAATCGGCGGGCGTCGCGCCGGCGCCGTTGAACTGCGCGAAAGCGCCGTCGCCGTGCCGGAAGAAGCGCAGCATCGGCATGATGCGGTCGATGGCGTTGTGAAGCGCCGCCGGAGCGGAGACGCTGCGCGCCTCGTAAGCCTGCCGCAGCGGCAGAAGGTCGAGCAGGAGCTCGATCAGAACGGCGGGATTGCGGCTGATGTGGCCGCCGTCGGGCAAAATCTGCCGCTCCAACTCGTCGGCGAGCCGTTTGGTGCCGCGCTTCACAAGGCGCGGCTCGCCGGCGATGCAAAGACCCGCGAGCGCGATGGCGATCGCCGCCAGCAACCGGGGGTAGCCGTCGCGCGCCTTGAACGCGGTGCGGCGGAGATAGCGCAGCTGGCGGGAAATGCTGCGCAAGAAAGCCCGATAAAACGCGTGGTCGGCGTCTTGCAGAATGAGCGGGGCCTGCGTCAGCCATGAAATCAGCCGGCGGGTGAGAACCTCCGGCTGCCAGGCGATCGGATGGCCGCGGCCCTGCAATGCAATCCAGTCGGCAACCAGCGAGCGCGCATTGACGCGCGCGATCGAAGTCCCCGCCGCGCGCAGGTGCCGCAGCCAACCGAAGCCGAGCAGCTCCTCCGCCCATTCGCGCGTGGGCGGCGTCATTTCGAAGGGCGAGCGCCCGTCGGTGACGACGACCTTTCCGGCAAACGAGAACTCTCCGGCATAGACTTCGCTCGCGATCGTCGGATCGCCGGTGCGCAGATCCTGCGGCGCGATCAACAGGCGCTCGGGCACCTGCAGCCCGATCTGCCAGCGGAAACGCGGATTGTCGACGAGGCGCGTGACGATTCCTCGCCAGCCATGATTGGTGACGAACATCGCGAGCCGTACGCGTTCGGCGATCCCTTCGCGGCTCATCGCGCGCAATGACCTTTCCCCGATACTTCGCCAACATATCGGAGCGGGGTCCGCTGTCCACCGCGGCGGCAGAATCCTTTAGGACAGCCGCCGCAGGCGCGCGGCATAAAAGCCGTCGCAGCCGGAAAGCCGCTCGTTCTGATTCGCCAGATAAAAAGGAAGCGTGCGCAAATCGCCGCGCGCGGAAACGAACGAATCGATTCCGCCGACTTCGGAGGATGCGACGGGCACGCGCGTAAGCGCGGAATTTCGAGCGAGCAGCGCCTCGATCTGGCGCTCGCATTCTTCCGGCTCGAGCGAACAGGTGGAATAGACGAGCAGGCCGCCGGGCTTCACCAGCGTCGCCGCCCGGTCGAGGAGACGGGATTGCAATGCGGCGAGTTTGGCAAGATCGCCGGACCTGCGGTTCCACGGCAGATCGGGATTGCGGCGGATGGTGCCGGTGGCGGTGCAAGGCGCATCCAACAGCACCGCGTCGAAAGGGCCGCCCTGCCATTCGCCGGCGTCGGCCGCGACCGTTGCACAGGCGAGACGAAGCCGCTGCATATTCCCCTTCAAACGGGCGAGGCGCGGAGCGGATCGGTCCACGGCGACAACGTCGGCGCCGCCGGCTGCAAGCTGGGCGGTCTTGCCGCCGGGGGCGGCGCAAAGATCCGCGACCTTGAGGCCGGCGACCTCGCCGAACAGCTTGGCGGGAAGCGCCGCGGCTGCGTCCTGCACCCACCACGCGCCCTCGTCATAGCCGGGCAGCGCCGGAACCGGTCCATGCCCGGCGATCCGCACCGTGCCGGTCGGCAGCAACAGCCCCTCCAGCCGCGCGGTCCAGGCGGGCGCGTCGTCCTTTACGCTCAAGTCGAGCGGCGGCTCCAACGCATGCGCCGCGGCGATTTGCTTTGTTTGCGCCGCGCCGTAGTTCTCGATCCAGCGCTCGCGCAACCACTGCGGCGTGTCGATCAAAGGATCGAGCGCGGAAATTCTGTCGTTGCCTTCGCGCACGATCCGCCGCAGCACGGCATTGACGAGGGCGGCGTAGCGCCGCGCGGCGCGGTCTTGGTTGGCGATTTCAACGGAAGTGTCGACCGCGGCATGATCGGGGACCGAGAGAAAAAGAATTTGCACGGCGCCGATCAAGAGCGCGATTTCGACCAGCGGCGTTTCCTTCGGAACGCCGCGCTCCAGCAAGGAAGCCAACAGCGCCCGCAGGCTGCCGAGCCGGCGCAAGGTTTTCGCCACCAGCATGTGGACGAAAGCGCGGTCGCGATCGGGAAGCGCGCGGAGCCCGGCAATCCCGGTTTCGGAGTCGAGCGTCTGATCGAGCGCGCGATGACGATGCAACACCGCGCCAAGCGCCTCGGCGGCAATGCTTCGGGACGCAAGACCCGGGGAATCGGAAGCGGCCGCCGGTTGCGGATCGCTCATGGGAAGCAATCTCCTCCGCGCGGCATCGCCGCCGCGAGAAAAGATGGGATACGAGCGCCGCCGCCGCAAGAGAGAACGTGCGGCGGCCGCGCATGCTCCGACCGGCTTGACGTTCCGGCGCCGGGAATGCTCGAAATAACGCCATGACCGTCTCCCAGGATCCCGAGAATGTGGCGTCCGCGCGCAAGCTCCCACCCGCGGCCGAACGGGCGCTTGCCGAAGCGGCGGCGCGCCGCGCCGAAGCGGCGCAACGCGCCGGACCGCCGAAGGAGGTGGCCGGGCGCAAGGGTCTCGATCCCGCGCGCTACGGCGATTGGGAAGTGAAGGGCATCGCGAGCGACTTTTCGTGATCGCACTCACCCGCTGGTTTTGGGACGTCGTTGCCGCGGCCGCGATCGCGGCCGTTTTATTGGCGTTGCTCGCCATCAATCTGATCGCGCCGATCGATCTCAACGAGCCGCCCGGCATGTTGACGTGGGCGCAGTTTCAATTGCTCAAGGTCGATCCGGAGCGCTGTTACGCCGCGCTCGACCGCGCGCAGGTGAAATACAAACGCTTTGCCGATCCGATCAAGAACGGCTGCGGCTTCGACAATGGCGCGAAGCTGCAGGGCTCCGATATCGGTCACGGGAATAACAGCGTCTTGATGAGCTGCCACGGCCTGGCGGGATTTCTGATGTGGGAGCGCGGCGTGGTGATGCCGGCGGCCGAGCGCCACTTCGGCTCGAAAGTGGTGCGCGTG
>Ga0070697_100002111_pt1 | contig 15226 bp, 12 predicted proteins | sample KBSK1501metaG_FD_65475 | JGI IMG/M metagenome (GOLD analysis project Ga0070697, IMG submission 65475) | Corn, switchgrass and miscanthus rhizosphere microbial communities from Kellogg Biological Station, Michigan, USA - KBS K1-50-1 metaG | ecosystem: Host-associated > Plants > Roots >...
GAAGCCGGCCGGTTGGCTCGGGACGCCGAGCGCGAGGTAGGCGGCCGTATTCGCCAGCTGCCCGCTGGCGACCGGCAGCAGGGTCGGATCGACCACCGACCCGGTCGGCAGCGGCACCTGGGCCGTGACGGCCGACGTGCCGCTCTGGCCCTCGCTCGTGGCCGTGATCGTCACGGACCCATCGGCCAGGTCGGTCACGAGCCCCGTCGGGGACACGGTCATGATCGTGGGCGCACTGGACGTCCAGGTCACCAGCCGGCCCGTCAGGATCGTGCCGTTGGCGGCCTTGAGGGTGACGCTCAGCTGCACGGTGCCCTTGGACGGGACCGTCGCCGGCGCCGGCGTCACGACGACGGACCCGACCGGGACGAGTGCCACGGTCACCGTCGCGCTGCCCGTCCGCCCTTCGCTCATGGCGGTAATCGTCGCGGTACCCACCGCGCCGCCCGTCACAAGCCCGCTCGCCGACACCGACGCCACCGTTGGCGCGCTCGAAGTCCACGTCACGGCCCGTCCCGTCAGCGCGCTGCCCGCCGAGTCCTTCGGCGTGGCGGTCAGCTGCGCCGTCTGCCCCACGCTGAGGCTCGCCGTCGCCGGCGAGACTTGCACCGAGGCCACCGGCACAATCGCCACGTTGATCGTGGCCGTGGCGGTCTTGCTCTCGCTCGTGGCCGTAATCGTGGCCGAGCCTTGGGTCACCCCCGCGACCTGTCCGGTGCCGCTGACGGTCGCGACGCTGGGACTGCTGCTCGCCCACGTCACCGGCCGCCCGGTCAGCGTGTTGCCAGCCGCGTCCTTGGTTGTCGCCATGAGGGAAACCGTCTGACCGACGAACATGTTGGCCGACGTGGGAGAGACCTGTAGGGAGGCGACCGGGACGGTCGTCACGGTGACCGGCACCGCGGCGGTTTGACCTTCGCTCGTCGCTGTAATGCTTGCGGCGCCTTGGGCCACGCTCGTGATCAAACCGCTGCTGCTCACGGTCGCCACAGTTGCATCACTGCTCGACCAGGAGATCGATCGGCCGGAGAGGAGATTGCCCGCGGAGTCGGCCGTCGCAGCCGTCAGCTGCGCCGTAGCGCCCACCAGCAGGCTCACGACAGCTGGGGTCACCTTCACCGAGGCCACCGCAGCGCGGACAACCGTGATGCTAGCCGTATCCGAGCCAGAGGCGGAGCTCCCGTGACCGTGGGCGACGATTTTGAAACGACCGGAATCCTGGGTCGCCTTGTAACCCGCGTAGTGCCGACCACCGTGCGTGCTCGTGTCCGCGATGCTACCACCAGTGACACTCCACGTCACAGCGATAGTTGCGGTATCGCCGGCAGGTGTAAGCGCCACCGCCATCAGCTGTGTGGCGCCATCGGTTGGGAGCGTAATGGACTTGGGAGTAATCTGCAAGCGGAGTATTGCATTGGGATCGGTGACCGCAACAGCTACCGGCTTCTCGCAGCCGAGAGCCGCGAGAGTCAGAAACAGCAGCGCATCTTTCATCAGCGCCAACCGAGCGGACAGCTTGTGCTTGAACGTCATGACCGTATCTCCTACGCTAGGGCGTTCGTAGAACGGCAGAGCGTCCCACCGGACACGATGGGTCTCTCTGCGGGGACGTCACGGATATCGGTGTAGAGGGAGGCAGGAACAGGGAAGTCCGGATGGATCGAGACCGGCCGCAGCGTGGACAAAGCTCGCGCCGCGGTCGTACGGACCGCTTTCGACAGCGCCAGACGCTTGGCCAGCTTGAACGTGAACGGCACGATCCCAAACCTCCTGTTACCGGCTCACCCAAAAAAAAAGAAGGCCCCCAGTTTCGACCCGAAGGTCGATGCGCTGGCGGCCCGGCGGGCATGGCGATCAACTCGCCGTAGCCCCGTAGCTCTGCGTCGCCGTCTTTAGACGGGTTTGCTCTGAGCAGCGAACTACTCTCGATTGTCCTGTGCGGGGACCTGAGGCGCAGCAGCGCGTATAACCGAAGTGCGCTGGTGTTTGTGGCGCGGGCGCAATGCCGCGTCCCTGCAACGCTGCCAATTTAGGAGAACGCAAAAAACGCGCAAGTGTTAATTCGACATCACCTTACGTGACCAGAACGTGTGTGACATACCTCACGGGGGGCCGTCCCAGGCGCCAAATGCGGAGGGCGTCGTCCTCCCAACGACGCAAGTCATTGTCGATGACCTTGAGTGGCATGGAATTCGCTCGCCTGCTTGGGGCTCGTGAAGACGCTACTGATCTGTCATCACGATGCGGTCCTCGACCGCATCGGTCTCGCTCGGTGGCTGGCATCGTTCTCGGAGCTGGTCGGCGTGGTCGAGATCCGGGAGCCGAAGCAGCGGCTGTGGCGACGGATCCGGCGTGAAGTCAATCGCGTGGGCCCGCTGCGATTCTTGGACGTGCTCGCCTACCGCGCGTACGAGCGGCTAGTGCTGGCACCCGGCGACCGTGCGTGGCAGAAGGGTGCGCTCGAGCGGCTGCGCGCCGCCTACCCACCGCTCTCCCCGCGGACGCCTATCCACGTGACCTCCAACCCGAACACCCCTGAGGTGGCCGCATTCATCCGCGCGTGTGGGCCCGACGTCATGCTCGCCCGCTGCAAGAGCCTCCTCAAACGCGAGGTCTTCACGGGCCCCGCCCGGGGCACGTTCGTGCTGCATCCAGGCGTTTGCCCGGAGTACCGCAATGCCCACGGATGCTTTTGGGCGCTCGCCAACGACGACCTTCAGAAGGTGGGGACGACGCTGCTCCAGATCGACGAAGGGGTCGATACCGGACCGGTGTACGGGTACTTCGGGTACGCGTACGACGAGGTGGCGGAGTCGCCCTTCGTCATCCAGGGCCGCGTCGTACTCGAGAACCTCGACGCGATCCGGCAGGCGTTGATCGACGTCGCCGACGGACGCGCCGCCCGGCTCGACGTTTCCGGCCGTCCCTCCGCCGTCTGGGGCCAGCCATGGCTGACGAAGTATTTTCGCTGGAAATTTCGCGCGTGGAGACGCCGTCGTGAAAGCGCTTGCGCTACTGTATCATGACGTAGTCGAGGGTGGCGACTGGGACGCGAGCGGCTTTCCCGATCCCGTGTCCGCCACCTACAAGCTCGAGCGCCACGACTTCGAGCGGCATCTCGCAGCCGCATCCGCGGTCGCCGCGCGGCGCGGCACCGTGCACGACCTCCTCGAGGGCACCCTCGACTCGCCCCCTGTTCTCCTGACCTTCGACGACGGTGGTGCGAGCGCGTACGGCTGTATCGCCGACATGCTCGAGCGTGCCGGCTGGCGCGGTCACTTCTTCATCACCACCGACTACCTGGGGACTCCGGGTTTCGTGGGGCGGGCACAAGTGCGCGAGCTGGCTGAGCGGGGGCACGTGATCGGCTCGCATTCGTGCTCTCATCCCACACGGATGGCGCGGTGCAGTTGGGACCGCCTTATCGCGGAGTGGAGCCGGAGCGCGGAGACCCTGGCCGATGTGCTGGGGGCGCCGGTGCGGGTCGCCTCCGTGCCGGGCGGCGCGTTTTCACGGCGCGTCGCGGCGGCGGCGGCCGCCGCAGGGCTGGCCGCTCTATTCACCTCGGAGCCGACGGTGCGCTGCCGGGTCGTGGACGGCTGCCTCGTGGTAGGGCGCTACGTGCTGCGACGCGGGGCCCCGGCTGCCGTCGCCGCCGCGCTGGCGTCCGGCGCGCTGTCTGCGCGGCTGCGCCAGCTCTGCTTGTGGAATCTGAAAAAGGTGGCCAAAGCTGTCGGCGGCGATCTCTACCCGACCCTCTCGCGGCTGGTGCACGGACATACGCGCTCCGACACGGCGCGCGCGACGCGCGCCTGAGCCGGAGCCACGACGTCGTCGTATGGTGGGGAAAGTTATCGGCTGCCGCGACGCAACAGCATCACGGGGACGGTGCGGAGCATGATCTTGAGATCTTCGAGGGTCGACTGCCGGCGAATGTACTCGAGATCATAGGCGACTTTGCGGCGCACATCGTCCACCGAGGTGTCGTACCCCTGGTTGACCTGGGCCCAGCCGGTGATGCCTGGCCGCACCCGCTGGCGTCGGGGATAGCTTTCGATCTGCTCGCGCAGGTAGACGAAGATGTCGGGTTGTTCCGGTCGCGGCCCGACGATGTTCATATCGCCCTTCAGCACGTTGAACAGCTGCGGGAGCTCGTCGAGTCGGAACGTGCGCAGCAGCCGGCCGATCGGTGTCACGCGATCGTCGTCCGCCTGCGCCCATACCTGCTTGCCATTCCCATTTGCCGGGCGCATCGTGCGGAACTTGTACATCGTAAAGGGCACGCCGCCCACGTCCATGCTCCGCCGCGTGTTCCCGCCGGCGCCCGTCAGGGCGCGGCGGTCCAGCCCGACCCGGGCTTGTTTGTAGAACACGGGTCCCCGCGACGTCAGCTTGATCACGACCGCGATCAGCAGCATCAGCGGAGAGGTAAGGACGATGCCGACCGCCGCGACCACGATGTTGACGACCCGCCGGCCCGACCGCTCTCGATCCACGGCATGGAGCGGCACGTGAAGGAGCGAGACAACGGTTCGGTTGGGGCGTGCCCGTCGGTACGGAGAAAGCGTTGTCGCCATGGCCCGGAGGCATGGCAAGGTCCGTGCGCGCGCCGAGGCACGATGCCGCGAGCGCGAGTACGCTTCGACGTGCACCGGTTCGCAGCCGACGCGGCTGCGTTTCGTGGCGTCGCCTATGGCGCCGCGGCGGCGAGTGTGGAGTGGTCGCGACGTCGGCGGAGACCGGCCTAAATCCACGACATTCCTCTACATCGATCCCTTTTCGAAACATCGACTCTTTCTCGAAATCCCGTTCTCTCTTTCGCTCCCTATCGCGTGGACGCAACAGGTGGTGAAGCCCGGCTGGCCTTCCATCACCGGGCACAGAACTTGTCACTCAGGCTGCGTCGCCCGCACTTAAGGACCATGTACTTCAACGCCGCGTCGGCGCCGCCTTCTGTCCCTCTGCGCCGCGTCGCGCGCGCCGTGGTGGCCCGCCTGCGTCGCGTGCGCGCGCACCCGGTCCTGAACGCTACCGCCTTCGAAGAGTCGTGGCGTGAGCGGGCGGGCCATGCCGTCGACCCCGATCACCGGCCGCATATCGTCGCCGCGCTTGACTGGCTGGGGCACGCGCAAGACGCGACGAGCGAGGGAGGGATCGCACGCGGGTACAGCCTCGGGTGGAATCCGCTGTTCGGGTCACGCCCGTGGCAGCCCGCCGACCCTTGGACGACGGGAGACATCATTCCACTGCTGTATAGTGCGGCCCGGCAGGTGCGGCATGCCCGACTGCTGTTTCACCGATCCGCTCCGCCCGCTGCTGCACACGGTGGCGGCAGAACCGCGCGACTCGGGACCCCGGTGTGCGGGGGGGTATCAAGGCGTCGTTTCCCGTCGGCGCGGAGTGCGACGCCTTTCAGGTGTCGAGCGCGGCGGCGGCAGGTTTCGCTGACTCGCTGATCCGCGATGAGCGTCGTCGCGCGGGGATCAGCCCTCTGACGACAGCGGGCGGTGCGTAGGGGAGACCTCGGTCAGGCAGCCGAACTGGCCGGCGGACAGTCGACCTCGAAGTAGAACCGGGTTCCCCAGTTGGGGCGGGTTTCCACCTGGAGCTCGGTGCCCATAGCCTTCACAAGCTTGCGACAGATGGAGAGTCCCAGCCCGGAGCTGGAAAACTGATGGCGTCCGCTCGCCGCGGCCCGCACCGGCTGCTGCGGCGCGTGCAGCAGGAGGGGGTCGATCCCGGCGCCAGTGTCTCGAACGGAGAACTCGAGCCGGTGGGAGTCGATCGGTCGCGCTGTTAGCTCCACGTAGCCCGTGTCGGTGAACTTCACGGCATTCGTGGCGAGATTGAGGAGCACGCGCGACAGCGCCCGCGCGTGCCCCACGCGCCGTTCCGGCACGGGATGAACGAGACGGAGCGCCAGACTCTTTTCTTCGGCGATCGGCTGGATCATACTGCGCACCGACGCGAACGTCTCGGCTACCGAGAACGGTGCGGGCGCGCGGTCCAGCAACCGGTTGCCGCCGCGCGTGAGCTCGAGCACGTCGCTCGCTGTCGCGCACAGACACAGCGCGGCGCTATAGATCAGGCCGAGCTGGCGACTCTGCTCCGGGGTCACAGAACCGCTCTGGCCCTGCTGCAGCGCTTCCGCCAGGAAGAGAATGGAGGTCAGGGGCGAGCGAAGGTCATGCGCGAGCTCCACGACGAGGTCGAGCCCGTTCGGACCGGCCAGGGTGGCGGTGAGATCTGGCTGCTCCAGGGTCAGCGCCGTCTCGGGCGCGGGCCTCGGAACCGTCGTGACGACCGGCCAGTCGAGCTGTTCAGCGGTGTTCGACCGCATCTCCATTACTCCTCCGCGTATCACGCGGCCTGCCCACCCGATTCGGCTGCACTCGCCTCGACCGGCATTTCGTCCATCACGCCCGCCACGCCCCCCGGCCCGGGCTCACGCTCGACCACCCATCCCGCCGTCGGGCTGCGCTGCAGTCCGTGGCGCTCCATCAGCCGGTACAGGGTGGTCCGGTCGACGCCCGCGATGCGGGCGGCTTTCGACATGTTGCCGCTGGCCCTGTTCACGAGCCAGGTCAGGTACTGCCGCTCGAACTGCGCGATGACGCGGTCGCGGGCGGCGTGATAGCTCTCTTCCAGCAGGGTCGAGATCAGCGACGCGGGATTCGCGCTCGTGTCCGGCGCCCCGGGGTCTCCCGTGAGATGCAGGTCTTCGGGCCGGATCTCGGCGCTCGGTTCCACCACGACCGCCACGTGCTCGATCACGTTCTGCAGCTCGCGGACGTTGCCGCGCCAGTTGTAGCCGCACAGGGCGCGGAGCGCCGCGTCGGTCAACCGGGGGAACGGCGCGCCCTTCCGGCGATGGCGGACCCAGTAAGTGGACAGGAAGTAGTCCGCCAGCAGGGGGATGTCCTCGGGCCGTTCGCGCAGCGCCGGTACGTTGATCGGCACGACACGCAGGCGGTAATACAGATCCTCCCGCATTTCACCGGCCTTCACGGCGGCTTCGGGGTCGCCGTTGGTCGCGGCGATGAAGCGCACGTTCACGACCGCGTCGGTCGTTTCGCTTCCTACACGACGCACCACGCCGTCCTGGATGACGCGCAGGAGCTTCGCCTGGATCGATTTTGGCATTTCGACCAGCTCGTCGAGAAACAGTGTGCCACCGTGCGCAGCCTCGAGCAACCCGGGTTTGTCGCGCACGGCGCCGGTGAAGGCGCCCTTGCGGTGGCCGAACATCTCGGACTCGAGCAGGCCCTCGGGCAACGCCGCGCAGTTCACGGCTACGAAGGGACGGCTGGAGCGACGGCTGTGGTGGTGAATGAATTGCGCGATCATCTCCTTGCCGCTACCGCTCTCACCCGTGATGAACACGGATGCATCGGTCGGGGCGACCTTCCGGGCGAGCTCAATCGCTCGACGAAAAGCGGGCGCGGTGCCGAGCAGCGTGAGCTTGTCCGTTTGCACCTGCGCCCGGTCGAGCGTGTCCTGCTGCTCGCGCGTTTCCCGCGCCACCAGCAGCGTGTGGACCGCGCGCCCGATCAGGACCTGTAGGTGGGAGGCGGAAAACGGCTTGGGGAGATAATCGAAGGCCCCCTGCCGCAACGCCTCGACGCTCGATTCGACGCTCGGATTTCCCGTCATCACGATGACGATCGTGTCGTGATTGGTCCCGAGCGCGGCTCGCAGCAGCGCGAGCCCGTCGACCTGCGACATGTAGAGGTCCACGAGCACGACGTCGAAGGCGCGCCGCTTGAGCAGGTCGAGGGCGTCCTGGCCCCTGCTGGAGACGGTGACGTCGTACCCTTCGTGCCGGAGCACGGCGGCGCAGCTTTCGCGCAGCGTGTGCTCGTCGTCTACCACGAGAATCCGCACGCGGGCCTTCGCTTCGGGCCCGATGGCCAGCAGCGCGGCAGGCTCACGTCCGTCGCTGGGCTGGACACCGTGCTGTGTCATCGGCATGGACATCGCTCGTCCTTGAGATAACGGTCGACGCGCCTCCTACGCACGGTTCGGGCCACATTGTCGCGACCCCGCATCGTCACCCGGTTTGCCGCACGGAATGAGCAACATCCGCCCGCGCGCAAGCCGGCCGACACCGTGCCAATCGCACCAAGGTGCATCCGTTCCCGGCCTCCGATTGCACTGAATTGCGGCATGCGCGCACTCGGTCTGCGGTAGCGCACGGTATCGGACTTGCCACACTTCCTTCCCCGACGAAACGCAGTTTTCCGAAGCCACACGGCGCGCTACCCGAAGAGGTATCCGTTCCATGACCATGAGCCACCTGCCCCTGCCACCTGGTTCGACTCCACCCGTGATGGTTCCGCCATCGCAGCCGCCTGCCACCGCAGGGTGGGGCGGTCCCGAGTCGGAAGGCGGGGTCGATTGGCGGCGGGTGTACAGCGCTGTGATGCGCTTCAAGTGGTTGATCTGTGGCGTGACGGTGCTCGGCACGGTGGCCGGGTTCGGGCTCGCGCGCTTTGTCAGGCCCCAGTATGGGGCGCAGGCCACCATCTGGATCGACGCAACGGAGCGTGAGCGCTGGGGCCAGGCTCAGGACCGGGGGCCCATTCGGCAGGGCCAGTTGCTCGACCCCCAGTCTTGGGTGGACCTCCTCAAGTCCTACGTCGTGCTCGATACCGTGGTCCGCGATCAGCGGTTGTTCGTGAGCCCGAAGTCGCGGGCGGACGAGGACGTCCTGGCGAGTCTGCGGGTGACTGGACAGTACCGACCAGGGACCTATCGTCTGAAGGTGGACTCTGACCGTCGTAGCTACACACTGTCCACGGCCCCCGAAAACCAAGTGGTGGAGCGCGGGACGGTGGGTGACTCCATCGGGATCAAGCTCGGGTTCGTCTGGGCTCCCGCTGCCGGGGCGCTGCCTTCCGACCACACCATCGAATTCCGGTTGTCGACATTCCGGGACGCCGCGCGGTCGCTGGCGGACTCAATGAGCGCGCAGCTAGATCCGCAAGGGAACTTCCTCCGGCTTGAGTTGCGGGGCCCTGACGCACCGCGCATCACCGCCGTGGTCAACGCGGTGGCGGACCGGTACGTGCTGGTGGCGGCGGACCTCAAGCGGAAGAAGTTGACCGAGCTCACGAAGATCCTGGGAGAGCAGCTGCAAAGCGCGGAGGACAAGCTGCGGGGCGCCGAGGCGGCCCTGGAACGATTCCGGGAGCGGACAATCACGTTGCCGACCGATCGGCCGGCCCCCGTAGCGCTCGGTGCGCCGGGCGGGGCTGGCGGCGGCAGTCAGGGTCAGGTCGGCGAAGCGGATCCCAAGTTTGGGACCTTCTTCACCATGCAGTTTGATCGGGAACGGATCCAGCAGGACCGCGAGGCGCTTCAGCGGTTGCTGCAGGCTCGCGATTCCGCCGGTCTCTCCGCCGATGCGCTCGCAGTGGTAGGGTCCGTCCAGGGGAACCCCGACCTCGCCGCCGCGCTCACGGAGCTGACCTCGAAGCGGGCCAACCTGCGTGCCTTACGGTACCGTTACTCCGACCAGTACCCGCCGGTGCAGCGCTTGGTGGGAGAGATCGGTACGCTCGAGCGCCAGACGATTCCGGCGCTGGCCCGCGTGCTGCTCGATCAGCTCGCGGCCCGCGAGGCGGAGCTCGGCCGACGGCTCGGTGCCGACTCCCGGAGCCTGCAGCAGATCCCCGCGCGCGCCATCGAGGAGGCGCGGCTGCGTCGCACCCAGACGATGTCCGAGAACCTGTATACGATGCTCAAGGAGCGGTACGAGGAGGCGCGCCTGGCGGAGGCGAGCACCATTCCCGACGTCCGCATTTTGGACGCCGCGGTCGTGTCGCGGGAGCCCGTGAGCGCGATGGGCGGGCGATTGATCCTGCTCGGCTTCTGCGGCAGCTTCGGGCTCGCGGTTGTCGGCGCTGTCCTCCTCGATCGTGTGGACCCCAGGGTGCGTTACCCCGATCAGGTCTCACGCGAGATGGGCTTGGCGATCCTGGGCGCCGTGCCGCACTTGCGAACGCTGCCTCACGCGGGGCGGCACGGCCGTGCCCGTGTGCCGGAGGACGTAAACCAGGTGGTGGAGGCGCTTCGGGGCGTGTGTCTGAACCTCGTGTACGCACACGGGGGACGGGCGCCACTCCTCGTGACGGTGACGAGCCCTGGGGCGGGGGACGGCAAGTCGTTCCTGGCGGCAAACCTGGGCCACACGTTCGCGGACGGCGGGCACCGCACGCTGCTGATCGACGCCGACATCCGGCGCGGCGTGCTGCACCGCCGGCTGAGCGCCCGCCGACGCCCGGGGCTGAGCGACTTCCTGCGGGGCGAGACCCCGCTCGATGCCGTCGTGCAGGCGACGCCGTACCCCTCGCTCTCGCTGATCGCCTGCGGCACGCGCGCGTACAACGCCCCCGAGCTGCTCGGATCACCTGCCATGTCAGAACTGGTAAACGGCATGCGGTCGGGCTACGACGTGATCTTGATCGACAGCCCGCCGCTCGCGGCTGGCGTGGATCCGTTGATCCTCGGCACACTGACCGGGACTCTGGCACTCGTGCTCCGTACCGGGTACAGCCACCGCGATGTCGCGGCGGCCAAGCTCGAGATGCTGCAACGGCTGCCGGTGCGGATGCTAGGGGCGATCTTGAACGACGTGCCGGCGGGCGGGGCCTACCGCTACTACTCCTATTATCTGCCGGGCTACGAGGCAGCGGACGAGAACAGCGGCAGCCGGCGGGTACCCGTCTAAGTAGTAGAAGGGGCGGCCGGATTAGTGCCTTCGTCGAAGCGCCGCAGCCAGCTCCCGGAGTCTGCCCTGCCGGTCCGGACGGCGGCGGCGGCGCGGACCAGTAGGTCGACGGGCTCGATCGGGGCGTAGCCGACGTTGGCGACGGCCTCGTAGCCGCAGCGGACGCGAACGGCTGGAGGGGACGCGCCGCCGGCTGCCGGAGCGACGGTCGCCGCGGAGACGGAGCTGGCGAGGCGCTCGGCGAGCCGCCGCGCGCCGCCCGCATCCGTGCCGGGGGCGAGCACCGCGAACTCGTTCGCGCTGAGGCGCCCGATCACGTCCGACAGCCGGGCCGCCGCTTTGATCGCCTGCACGTACCGACCGAGATTCGCGCCGGCCTGCGGCCCGGCGGCGGGTTCGGTCGGCTCGATGTCAAGCGCGAGCACGATGCAGGCGAGCGGACCGTGTTCCCGGAAGGCCTGCGATCCCAACTCGCGCGCGCGGCGGGCGAGCCCCTGCCGATTATAGAGACCGGTCACCGCATCGAGCAGGCCCTCGGTTCGGGCTCGGTCCGCATCGAGCTTGGCATGCACATAGGCGCCGATCTTGAGGAGGATCTCGTCCGCGTCGTGTGGAGGCGCGATGCACTCCCACGCACCGGCACGCAAAGCGGCCAGCCGTTGCGTGCGCGTGGCCGCTTCGCGGATCATCAGCAGAATCGGCGTGCTGCTGGAGACTCGGGGATCGGCTCGGAGCGTGCGACACAGCTCGACGCCGGGCATGTCTGGCAGGTCGGCGTCCGCGAGGATCACGTCCGGCTCGGTGGTCCGCGCGCGCTCGATCGCGTGTTGAGCTGAGCGCTCCTGGAGCACCGCGTATCCTCCGCCCTCGAGCAGGCCCCGTAGCCACCGCGTCGCCTCATGGCCGTCGCCCGCCAGAAGCACGAGCGGGAGGCCGCCTTGTGGCATTCGATCTGTCATACGTCCGCTCCAGCCAACCGCGTCTCCCGTGGTTTCATAGCCGCGAGTCATGTGTGCAAACCCGGGGCCGCTGCGTGGGAGGGCTCACCGCCCGCCTCCCGCCTTGTAACCTCCCCGGCTGCGCGGCTGCGCCGCGGCGGCTGCCGCGTGCGCGCAACGCAGCGCGCGCTTGAGACACGCTCGCCCGGCCACGGGGCGCGGCGGCTAACCCATTGTGGCCCTGATTGCTAGCGGGGAACGCGCGCGCGGCCGGCGTCGCCCGGGCCTCAAACTTGAAGTGCAGGCCCGCGACCCCTAGTCCGCCGAGTATGCGTTGCAAGCACTGTAAGACGCGCCGCCGCGAGAAGACCAAAGCCCAGCGACCCGCCGCACCGAGCCGGGTGCCGACATGCGAGCGCTGCGGCCGGCCGATCCTGTGCCACCCGGACGTCATGCTCGGGGCGGAGGACGGCACGTTGGCTCAGCTCGCGCGGTTCGGTCTGGCGATCACCGGCGACCCGTTGCTGGAACTCAAGCGCGAGGGCACCTGAGCGATGTGCGGAATCGTAGGATACGTCGGGCCGAGAGAGGCAGCGCCGTTTCTGGTCGAGGGATTGGCGCGCCTGGAATACCGGGGATACGACTCGGCCGGCGTCGCGGTGCTCAACGGCGCGGGAGTGGAAACCCGCAAGCTCGCGGGACGCATTGCCGGCCTGCGCGAGCTCCTCACGCGGACGCCCGTGCACGGGCGCTGCGGCATCGGACATACCCGCTGGGCGACCCACGGCGCACCGACCGAGCGCAACGCACACCCCCACACCGACTGCACGCGGACCCTCGCCCTCGTGCACAACGGCATCATCGAGAACGCGGACGTGCTCCGTAAGCGCCTGGAGCAGGACGGCCATCGCTTCGTGACCGAGACCGACACCGAGACGCTGGTGCATCTGATCGAAGAGTCGCCCGGCGCGACGCTCGAAGCGCGGGTCATCGCGGCCCTGGACCACGTGGAGGGGACCTACGGTATCGCGGTGGTCGCCGAGGCGGATCCCGGGAAAATCGTGGTCGCTCGCCGCGGCTCTCCGGTACTGCTCGGCGTCGGGGACGGGGAGTTCCTCGTGGCCTCCGATGCGAGCGCCGTGCTGGGGCATACCCGGTCCGTGGTCTACCTGAACGACGGCGACGTCGCCGTGGTGACGCCGGAAGGCTACCGCGTGCTCGACCGGGACGCCCGCGAGCAGGACCGGGCCGTGGACGACATCGAGTGGGATCTCGACGCCATCGCCCTCGGCGGCTATCCGCACTTCATGCTCAAGGAGATCTGCGAGCAGGCCGAGACGGTGCGGAGCACGCTGCGGGGACGTTTGCTCGTGGCGGAGGGAACGGCGCGTCTGAACGGGCTGAATCTGACCGCCGAGGACTGCCGCGCGATCCAGCGCGTCGTGATTGTGGCGTGCGGCACCTCGTGGCACGCCGGACTGGTGGGCCGTCACGTAATCGAGGAGCTGGTCGGGATCCCGGTATCGGTCGAGTACGCGTCGGAGTATCGCTATCGGCGTCAGCTTCACCTCCCGGGGACGGTTACCATCGCGATCTCGCAGTCCGGCGAGACGGCGGACACCCTGGAGGCACTCCGGGCCGCACGGGCCGGCGGCTCCACGGTGCTCGGTCTCGTCAACGTCGTTGGCTCGACGATCGCTCGCGAGGCGGACGGCGGATTGTACCTCCATGCCGGTCCCGAGATCGGGGTCGCCTCGACCAAGGCGTTCACGTCGCAGGTCGTCGCGTTGCTGCTGCTGGGGCTGTACCTCGGCCGCCAGCGGGAGCTCTCGGCCGAGGAGGGGCGGCGGTTGGCCGCGCAGCTGGCCCGGCTCCCGGAGCTCGTGGAGCGCACGCTCGCGGTCGAGCCGCAGGTCCGGGCGCTCGCCGAGCGCTACGCGGACGCCCGCAACGCCCTCTACCTGGGGCGGGGCGCCACGTTCCCCGTCGCGCTCGAGGGTGCGCTCAAGCTGAAGGAGATCTCCTACATTCACGCCGAGGGCTACCCGGCGGCCGAGATGAAGCACGGGCCCATCGCCCTGATCGACGAGAACATGCCGGTCGTGTGCCTCGCGCCCAAGGATCCCGTTTACGCGAAAGTGGTTTCGAACATGCAGGAAGTGAAAGCCCGGGGGGGCCGCATCATCGCGATCACGAGCGAAGGCAACGGCGATCTGAGTAAGTTGGCGGATCATCAAATCGCCGTGCCGACGAGCCCACCCCTCATCGCGCCGGTGCTGACGGTCATTCCGCTCCAGCTCCTGGCGTATCACATCGCCGTCTTGCGCGGCTGCGACGTGGATCGGCCGCGCAACCTGGCAAAGAGCGTAACGGTGGAGTAACACCATGATCCAGAGAATGGCCGTGCGCCTGCTGGCGCTGCTGCTCCTCACCAATCCGCTGGCGGGTCAGACCGCAGGGCAGGCGCCGCAAAACGACTTCGCGCTGGGCGACCAGATCCTGCTCCAGGTGGAGGGGGACAGCCAGTTCACCAATACCTATAGCGTGGGTCCGGGACCGGCTATCACGCTGCCGGTAATCGGCGCCATCCCGCTCAAGGGCGTGGGGCGTGCCAACGTGGAGACGTACCTCACACAGCAGCTCGCGAAGTACCTGAAGAACCCCACGGTCCACGCGAAGGTGCTCGTCCGCCTGGGCGTGCTTGGCGAAGTGGAGCATCCCGGGTATTACGCCGTCGCCGCCGGCGCCGTCGTGTCGGACGCGCTGATGGCGGCCGGCGGGCCCACGAAGGACGCGAAGTTCACGGACGCGCGCATCGAGCGGGAGGGGAAAGCGCTGTTCGCGGGGAACGCCTTCCAGGACGCGTTCGCGCGCGGCATGACCGTCGAGGGGCTCGGGCTGCGCACCGGCGATCGCATCATGGTGCCGCGGCGTACTGACCCCGAGTCCAAGTGGCGGATCATCGGCATCCTCGCGGCCATTCCGGCGGCGATCGTCATCGCCACACAGCTGCACCGCTGACGCGATGCGGGTGCTCTCGGTCGTCGGCGCCCGACCGAACTTCATGAAGCTCGCGCCGGTGGACCGCGAGCTGGTGCGACGTGGGGTGGATCACGTGATCGTCCATACCGGTCAGCACTACGATCCCGGCATGTCCGCCGCCTTTTTCGAGGAGTTGTGGATCCCGGCGCCCGACTACGACCTGGGCGTGGGGTCAGGGTCCCACGCCCAGCAGACCGCCACCGTGATGCAACGCCTCGAGCCGGCGATCGTCGAGCTCCGTCCCGATTTCGTCCTGACGTACGGCGACGTGAACTCCACAGTCGCCGCCGCGCTGGTGGCCGCAAAGCTCCAGGTGCGGGTGGCTCACGTCGAGGCGGGTCTGCGCAGCGGTGACTGGACCATGCCGGAAGAAATCAACCGTGTGGTCACGGACCGGTTGTCGGACCTGTTGTTCCTGCCGTCGCGTGACGCGGCCGCGAACCTCGCGGCCGAGGGCATCGCCGCCGACCGCATGCACTTCGTCGGCAACGTGATGATCGACACGCTGTGTTGG
>Ga0070697_100002112_pt1 | contig 15221 bp, 13 predicted proteins | sample KBSK1501metaG_FD_65475 | JGI IMG/M metagenome (GOLD analysis project Ga0070697, IMG submission 65475) | Corn, switchgrass and miscanthus rhizosphere microbial communities from Kellogg Biological Station, Michigan, USA - KBS K1-50-1 metaG | ecosystem: Host-associated > Plants > Roots >...
CCCAGTCATGACGGCCGCGCCCGAGCCACCAGGGCGGCAGGTCCCACACATAGTGAATGAGCGGGCAGCGGTGCCGCACCGCGTAGCGGTACGCCTCCGCGGCCACCTGCGCGTCCATCGCGATCGCGAGCCGCGCGGGACTGTCACCGTCCAGCGCAATCGAGAGCCCGCGGTCGCGGAGGCGCGGTACGACGAGTGTGCAGAATCGATTGGGTGCGAACCAGCGGACGTCATCCATCTCGTCGAGGGGAGGGGGAGAAGGAAGTCCTAGGAGACCACCTCGGACTCGATGGCTCGCAGGTCCCGGACGACGCGGTCCCAGTTGAAGTGGGACTCGACGGCGCGCCGCCCGTTCTGTCCCAGCTGGGTTGCAAGGGCCCGATCGGTGAGCACCCGGCATACCGCGTCCGCCAGCGCCGCCGGATCTTCGGGCGGCACGAGAATGCCCGTCTCCCCGTCGCGCACCGCATCGGGGATGCCCCCCGAATTCCCCGCCACCACCGGCAGCCCGCAGGCCGACGCCTCGACGAGCGAGATCCCGAAGCCCTCCACGTCCATACGTCCCACGCGCCGCGACATGCCGAGGTACACGGATCCCAGGTTGTAGACGGCCGGCAAATCCTGGTCGCCGACGAGGCCCAGAAACCGCACGCGATCCGCGACCCCGAGCTTGTGCGCCAGCTTCTCCAGGCGCTCCCGGTCGGGCCCGCGTCCGGCGATCACGTAGCCCACGTCGGGCGCTCGCTCGAGGATTGCGGGAAGCGCCTGAATCACCGTGTCGATCCCCTTGACCTGCTCGAGCCGCGCGACCGTGACGAGCCAGCGGGTGCCGCCGTCCGGAAGGTCGGCACGCTTGCGGAGCACCGCGGTTTCCACGCCGGGGCGAAACTGCGCCGGGTCGGTGCCCATGTGCACCACGCGGAGGCGCTGGCTGTGTGCGTCCAGTCCCAGCTCGCCGAGCACCGTGACCGTCAGATCCCGGGTCCAGTTGCTGATCGCCACCAGGACGGCGGCCCCGCCGAAGATCACGCGCGCAGTGCGGCGCTTGAACGCCGACTGGCGGATCTTGTGCTGCTCGCTCAAGAGGTCGCCGCCGTACAGGATCAGGCCGTAGGGGACGCGCACTCGCTCGTACACCCAGCGCGCCGCATAGCCGGCGGGCTTGACGTTACCGCAATACACGAAGCGCACGCGGTGTCGGCGCGCGAGGCTCGCGGCCCGGCGCGACCAGAACAGCAACCCCGGGAGCGTCTTGGTACTGCGGGCGGAGATCGGGAGTCGGTCGATCACAGCGGGAAAGCCGCCGTCGACCTCCGAGGCGTCGCGATTCGCTGGAGTCGAGACGATCAGCTCGCCGGGAGGAAAGCGGCGGGCCACCTCGTCATGCAGACGCGCGATGCCCCCGCCCATGGGTGGAAAGTCCTGCGCCAACAGCATGGTGGTCATCGCGAGGTTCCCGATCCTCCCACACGAGGGTGCCGAATGGTAACGGGAAGCGTCCCCCCGGAGCAATCGGCGATCAGGGTGCGCGGAACTCTCGGTCGATCTCGATCAAGTCGGCGGCGACGCGGTCCCAGTTGTAGTGCCCTTCCACAGCCGCGCGCCCCGCGGCGCCCATGCGTCGACGCAGCGCCCCGTCGCCGAGCAGCCGGGTGGCCGCCGCAGCAACCGCCGCCGGATTGTCAGGATCCACGAGGACGCCCGTCTCGCCGTCGCGTACGGCTTCGGGGATTCCCCCCGAGCGGCTGGCGATGACGGGCAGCGCGCTGGCAGACGCCTCCACGATGGCGATCCCGAATCCTTCGACGAGCAGATCGTAGCGGCGCGACGCCAGCACGAACACATCGGCCGCGTTGTAGAGCGCTGGAAGCTCCTCGTCCCCTACGAAGCCGAGCAGTCGCACGGCGTCGTCCACCCCCAGCTCGCGTGCCAATGCCTCGAGAGCGCTGCGCCGGCTTCCGATCCCGGCAACGGCGTAGCGTGCGGCGGGGACGGCGGCGCGAATCGCGGGCAGGGCGCGGATCACGGTGTCGATCCCTTTGTGAAAGTCGAGACGCGCCACGGTGAGAAGCCACGGGCCGCCGTCGAGGCCGTGCTTGCGCCGCACCGCCGCCGGATCGATGCCGGGGCGGAAGCGGGACGGCGTCGTGCCCAGGGGGACCACGCGGACATCGGCGGCGAGCGCGCGGCACCCCAGGAACTCGAGCACCGAGCGCGCCAGGTCGGCCGTCCAGCGGCTGTTGGCGACGACCACCGAGCACCGCTCCAGCATGCGGCGTGCGGTCCATCGCTTGAACGCGGAGCGTCGGATTTTCGCCTCGAGCAGCAGGAAATCGGCGCCATGCGCGATCACGCCGAACGGCGGACCGCCACGGGCGCGCAGCCACGCCGCCGGGTAGCCGGCCGGCTTGATCTCGTCGCACCACGCGAACCCCGGCCGCGTCCGCCGGACGAGCGACGCGGCGCGCCAGGTCCAGAGGGCCAGCCCGTTCAACGTGCGCAGCCGTTTGGCGCTGATGGGTACGCGGTCGATGGTCTGGGGGAAGCCGGGGTCGCTCGCGGCGCTGGCGCCCCATGAGCCGGTGGAGACCACGAGGCGCTGCGCGGGGTAGCGCAGCGCCACCTCTCCCATCATCCGAGCGATCCCGCCACCGAATGGCGGGAAGTTGAGCGCGAGGAGGAGCGTCGTGCTCAACGCGCGCGATCGCCCTCGAGCCGGCGCCGGCGATCGAGCGCTTCCCGGTACACCGCCTCGGTCCGCTCGGCGGTGCGCTCGAGTGCGAACTCCCTGCGGACGAGCTCACGACCCCGCAGCGCGATCCGCGCGGCGAACTCCGCATCGTCCAGCACGCGCGCCAGGGCCTGCGCCCACGCCCTCGGGTCGAGCGGTGTCACCAGAACTCCCGTGTCACCGGTGGTGATCAGGTCGGGGTTGCCGCCGGCATCCGACGCGACGACCGGCAGGCCGAGGGCCATCGTTTCGAGCAGCGCGATGGAGAGCCCTTCGATGCGCGACGGCAGGGCGGAGACCGCCGCGAGGCGAGCGAATGCGAGCGGGCGGTCGGTGAAGGGTACGTACACCAAGCGGTGGCGCACCGGGACGGTCCGCTCGACGGCGCGGAGCTCCGCGTCGGGCTCAATCCCGACGCACGCGACGACCACCGGCCGCTCGAGTGCAGCGAGTGCCCGCAGCAGGATGTGCTGGTCCTTGCGACGCGCCAGCACCAGGACGACGGGGCGTCCGGCGACATCGCCCAGCGCGGCGCGCGCGGTCGCCATGTCGCCCTCGGACGGCTGGGCATCCACCCGCGCGAACTCGATCCCGTTCGGGACGACGCGGAGGCGCCCGGTGGGATACAGGCGACGGCGCAGCGCGCGGGCCACCGCGTGGCTCACGGCAATGGTGCGGTCGGCGGAGAGGCCCACGGCGACGAGCTCGGCAGGAGACGTGAGGGGCATGGTGTGCCGGGTCACGACGAACGGCCGTCCCAGACGTCGCGTCCACCGCAGCCAGGTGAGCGCCCGGCGGTCGCCCGTTCCATGGCTGTTCACCACATCGACCCGCTCGCGCGTCAGCAGGGCGTCCAAGTCCCGCGCGAGCGTTGGTAATCGACCGAAGTCGAGTGGCACGTGGGGCAAGCTGGCGTCCCGCACCATCTGCGCGAGCACGCTGCCGGCGCGGCACCCCACCAGTAGGCGATGGCCCCGTCCGGCGAGCTGGCGGCTCAGGCTCGCGATCATCATCGTCGATCCGGCACCGTGTCCTTCATGTGTGAGTTGCAGGATGGTGAGCGGCCGGTCCGGCATGGCCCAAAGCTAGTTATACTAATTCGCCCATGCACATCGCCGTCGCGTGCCAGCAGCCCCTCCCGGCGAAGGGCTACGGCGGCCCGCAACGGGTCGTCGTAGCGCTGGTGCGCGGGCTCGCGGCGCTCGGTCACCGTATCACGCTGCTCGCGCCACCGAGCACACGGGTCCCCGAGGCGACCGTGGTGGCTGTGCCTCCCCGCAAGCTCGCCGATCCCGCGACGCTCGCGCCGTATGTCCCGCGCGACACCGCGATCGTACACGCGCACTTCCCGCTGCCCCGAGCACCGGGCGCCTTCCCCTTCGTGCAAACGATCCACCGCAACTTGAAGGCCGGGACTCCGCCCTATCCCAACAGTATTTTTCTCTCCCGCGACCATGCGCGCCGTCACCAGAGCGACGTCTTCGTCTATAACGGGCTCGATCCCGCGGATTATGTGTTCCGGCGCTTCCCGCGGCGCCAGTCGCAGTACGACCTGTTCCTCGGGAAGCTGCACAGCGCCAAGGGCTATCACTGGGCAGTGGAAGCCGCGAAGCGCACCGGCCACCGTCTCATCGTCGCAGGCGGCTGGCGGCCCAGCTTCACGGGGTCCATCAAGTTCGTGGGTGAAGTGGACGGCACGACCAAAGCGGCGCTGCTCGCGCGCGCGCGGTGCCTGTGGAACCCGGCCGCGTGGGACGAGCCGTTCGGCCTGGTGACGATCGAGGCGCTGCTCTCGGGCACGCCGGTGCTCGGGACCCATCGCGGCGCGCTCCCCGAGCTGATCACGCCGGATGTGGGCACCCTGTGCGACACCGTAGACGACATGATTGCGGCAGCGGAGTCGATCCATAGCCGCAGCCCCGCGGCGTGCCGGGCGCACGCCGAGCGCCACTTCACGCATCTCGTGATGGCCCGGGAGTACGCGCGCATGTACGCCCACGTACTGGAAAACGGCGCGCCACCGGCCGGTACCCCAACGCTACACGCCGCGGCCTGACGGGCGTGCACGTCGCGATCGCGTCGCATTACCGGTTGCCCGTGACCGGCTACGGTGGCACCGAGCGGGTCGTCGTCGCGCTGGTGCGAGGGCTCGCTGCCCTAGGCCATCGGGTGACGCTGCTGGCCGCCCCGGGCACTCGGGTGCGGGAAGCGACCGTGCTCGAGATCGAGCCCGGCCGACTCACGGACCCTGCGGTCGATCTCGCCGGGCTCATCCCCGGCGACGCCGACATCCTGCACACTCATTTCCCGGTGCAACGCAGACTCGAGCGCCCGTTCGTGCAGACCTTCCACGGCAACCTGCTCCCCGGCAGCGCCGTGCCGCCGCACACCATCTTCCTCTCCCACGACCACGCACGTCGCTTCGGCAGCGAGGTGTTCGTTCACAATGGACTTGATCCGGCGGACTACGTATTCCGCTCCGAGAAGGACGAGTACGACTTGTTCCTCGGCCGCCTCCACCGTGCAAAAGGGTACCGCTGGGCGATCGAGGGAGCGAAGCGCAGCGGACGCCGACTGCTCGTCGCCGGGGGCTGGCGCCCGAGCTTTCGACGCAACATCCGCTACGTGGGCCGGGTGGACGGGCCCCAGAAGGCCGACCTGCTCGCGAACGCGCGCTGCTTGTGGATGCCCGCCCTGTGGGATGAGCCGTTCGGCCTCACCACCATCGAGGCGCTCTTTTCAGGGACACCGGTGCTCGGCACGCGGCGGGGGGCGCTACCCGAAGTGATCACGCCGGACGTGGGCGCGTTGTGCGACACCCTCGATGAGATGGTCGCCGCCGCGGGGACAATTCATACGCGGGATCCGAACACCTGCCGCGCGCATGCCGAGCGCTACTTCTCACACCTTGTAATGGCGGAGGAGTACGTGAGGATGTACCGGGGCCTGCTCAGTGAGGGGACGCTGCCGCGTGGCCGGCCGACCCGCTGAGCGGTCGGGGGGCGAACGCGACCACAACCAGCAGCAGCAACGCACCCCAGGTGTAGAGCGACAGGTTGAACACGGCGTCGCGCAGGGAGAGGGACCACACCGTCGCGATTCCGGATGTCGCCACGCCCGCCAGCCACAACGCGATGGACCACGCCCGCGCCCGCTCGTGCGACGGCAGGCGCAGCGCGATGATCCACACGGGGAGCGCGAACAGGAAGTAGTGCACCCACGCGATGGGTGAGAGCAGCACCGCCACCAGCCCGATGACGGCGAGCTCTTCGAAGGCCGCATCCGCGACCTTCGGCCGGCGCAGGGCCACGACGCCGAGCCCGATGCACGCGAGATCCAGGAACGCCAGCCCCGCACGGGGGAGGTGTAACCGGGTGGCCAGCGTGGAGAGCGACTGGTTGCTGCCCCCTTGGGTCCAGGCCACGGGCGAGCTGTTCGCCAACCATTCGCGCACCGCGTCGAACGCTCCCGGTACTCCGTACCGCAGCAGTGGCGCGAGGCTCAAGCCGGCCGCCACGGCGATTCCGACGGCGAGGCCACGCCAGTACCTGCGGTAGGCGAGATAGACGAGCCATACCGCAGGGAAAACCTTGAGCGCGGCCGCGGCTCCGATCCACGCACCGGCTCGACCCTCACGCCCGCGCCCTAACTCGCAGGCGGCCGCGACCAGCAGCGCCAGCAACACGGCGTTCAGGTTCAGGTCCTCGAAGTTCCGATTGAGCGGGGCGGCGACGGCGGCGAGTGCGAGTACCACGGTCCTCCAGCGATCCCGGGGCAGACGGGTGATACTCCAGCCGAGACACACCAGGCTGCCGGCCGCCCAAGCGCCCTTCGCCACCGCTGCGCTCAGCTGGGCTGCGAGCGCGAACGGGACGACGAGCAGCACCGCCAATGGAGGCCACCACACCCCGACCCTGGGCGGGTGCGCATACATCTGCACGCCTTGGAGCCACAGCTCTGCGGCGGCGAAATGCGCCTGGAGGTCGCCGCCCCGGCGGATGCCCGTGGGGATGGCGACGGCCGCGTAGACGAGTCCGGCCAGCAGGAGGAGTCTCATCTCCCGCGGCGTCATCCGTGTCATCAGTCTTCCTTCTCCGGCTACCGCAGGGCGACGGTCAGCAGCTCCTCCAGACGGTGACGCCAGGTGTGCTCGCGCACCGCTCGCTCTCGCGCCGCAGCGCCGAGCCGGTGGCGCAGCACGTCGTCCGCCAGCAGGGCGCGGGCGCGATCGGCGAGCTCGGCCACGCTCCGGTACAACACGATCTCCCGATCCGGCGTGAAGTGGCGCACGATGTCGGCTTTTGCGTCGGAGAGCTGCGGCGTGCCTACGGCAGCGAGCTCGAACACCCGCATGTTTGCGCCGGTCCCGTAGCGCGTGGGATCGCCGCGCTCCCCGAACTGCTGATGGATGTTCACCCCGACTCTGGCACCCGCCAGCGCCCTGACAAAGTCTGCCCCGTAGAGCGGCCCGCGCGGCCAGCCGGGCCCCCACGCGACGAGACCGGCGTCGGCGAGCGCGCGCAAGACGGGCTCGCGCACGTCGTCACGAGACCCCACAAATACGAGCGGCGCCGACCAGCGCGCGTCCTGCCGCACGGACGGCAGCGGCTGCAAGTACTCGGGGTCGCAGCCAAACGCGAGATAATGGGCCCGGGCACCCGTCGCGCGGTGGCGCGCGAGGCTCGAGCTGTCGTGCGTGAAGAAGCAGTCGTACGCGGGAGCCAGCCGCGTGGACAGCTCGAGCTGGTGGGGATCGTCGGGGAACCAGTTGACCCAGCGACTGCCGAACCGACCACGCAGCCCGTCCACGTCGGCGGGGGCAAGGCTCGGGCCCTTGAAGACGAGCACGACGTCGGCGGGCTTGCGGCGCAGCAGAGCGGCGAGCCGGGTGGTGAGGGAACGCCGCAGGATGGCGTTCCAGCCGCGCCGCCGCTCCTCGCAGCGGTGCACCTCGCATCCCAGGGCGGCCAGCGCCGCGGCGAGGGCCAGGCCGCTCCGGTGGTAGCGCCGATTGAATGCGGCGACCAGCACGACGCGCAGACCCGAGAAGGCGCGCGCCGTCATACCTCGACGTAGTTCCGGTATTCGAAGAGGCGCGCGCCGGTCAGACGCTCGATCCAGTCGGACAGATAGAGGCGGAGGTGCGCCGGCTTGAAGTGTCGCGGCCCCACGGCGCGCCCGCCTCTCCCCGCTGCCCGCCGCGCCGCGATCCACGATTGCACCGCGCGCGGGTGCGAGCCCACGAAGCGGCGGAGCAGTGGCGTCCAATAGAGGGCCTCGAGCTCGGCGTGCGCCTCCAGCTGTTCGGCCCTTTCGTGGAACACCTCCTTCGACGCGACGAACTTCTGGCGCATGGACTGCGGCGGGCGCGCCCAGCCATAGTGAAACATGAGCGCACCCGTCACGCGCGCCCGCACGCGTCGCTCGTCCGGGCCGACGCGAAAGCCCTGCGCGTCCTGAAAAGAGCGGATCTCCCGGCCGAGCCGCACTACGCGCACCTCGCGGCGATACCAGTGCCGGTCCGTGGCGAGCGTGTCGAAGTCTCCGTAGAAATGCCGGTACTCCACGAGCAGCCCCTCGACCCGGAGATCCCCATCCCACTCGCGTAGAGCCTCGCGCAGGGTCGCGACGCCGGTTTCGTGCAACACTTCGTCCGCCTGGATATAGACGCCCCAGGCGCCCCGGCAGGCGGCCAGCGCGCGATTCGTCTCGAAGGCGAGCGTCCCGCCGCCGCGCGAGAAGTCCCACACGCTGTCGAGGATGCGAATCCGCGGGTCGCCGATCCCCACGACCAGCTCGCGGGTCTCGTCCTCAGAGGCTCCCACGTTCACGATGACTTCGTCGCACAGGTCGAGGATGGAGCGGATGGCCGGCACGATCGGGTAGTCGAGCTTGACCGCGTTCCGGACGATGGTGAACCCGGAGATCACGTCAGGTGCGGAATTGCATGTCGTGCAGCCGGCGGTACAGCCCGCCCGCGGCGTACAGGGTGGCGTGGGTGCCCCGCTCCACGATCCGTCCCTCGGCGAGCACCACGATCAGATGGGCGTGCTGCACGGTGGCGAGGCGATGCGCGATCACGAACGTCGTGCGGTGCGCCATCAAGCGGTCGATGGCCTCCTGCACCAGCCGCTCGGATTCCATGTCGAGCGCGCTCGTCGCCTCGTCCAGAATCAGGATAGGTGGATCGCGCAGGAGCGCGCGCGCGATCGCGATCCGCTGGCGCTCGCCACCCGAGAGTCTCGTGCCCCGCTCTCCCAGCAGCGTCTGGTAGCCCTCCGGCAGCTGCGACACGAAGTCGTGCGCGTTCGCCGCTCGCGCGGCGGCCTGCACCTGCGCCAGCGTGAAGTCGCTCCGCCCGTAGGAGATGTTCGCGAGCACGGTGTCGTTCAGCAGGATGGTCTCCTGCGACACGATGCCCATGAGCCCGCGCAGGCTGGTGCGCGTGAACTGGGAGATGGGAGCGCCGTCCATCAGGATGTCACCGCGCGTCGGCTCGTAGAAACGCGGCAGCAGGTCGACCAGCGTCGTTTTGCCGGCCCCGGACGGACCCACCACCGCCACCACCTGCCCGCGCTGCACCTCGAAGTCCACGCACTCGAGCACTGGTGCCTGGCCGTTGTACGAAAACGCCACACCGCGGTACTCGATCCGCTGCTCGAACCGCGCGGGCACCTCGCCCGGCCGGTCGCGTTCCTCGGAGGCAAGATCGAGCACTTCGAACACCCGATCCGCGGCGGCGAGGGCTCCGGCCATGGCCGTGGGGTAGTTGGCGACGGACTTCACCGGTGACATCAGGCGGAGCGCGACGGCGATGAACGCGATGAGCACCTCGGGCGACAGTGCGGCCGCGTCCCCAAGAGCCAGGCGCGTGCCGACCGCGAAGATCAGTACGATCACCGCGCCGGCGAACACCTCGCTCACCGGACTCGTCAAGAGCGCGTAGCGCTGTGCCCGGAGGACGCCCTTGCGGTAACGGTTAGCGAGCGCGCGGAAGCGATCGGCCTCGAAGGCTTCCGCGACGTACGCGCGCACCAGCTTGATCGATCCGACCAGCTCGCTCACCAGGCTGGTGAGCTCCCCGCGCTGGTCGGCCTGCTCGCGCGAGCGCCAGCGCACCCGTCCCACCACCGGCCGGACGATCAGGACCAGCAGCGGTGCGCACACGAGGGCGACGAGCGTGAGGCGCCAGGACAGGCCCACGAGGATCGCCACGTAGACCAGCATGAGGCTGACGTTCTGCACCAGGGACGCGAGCGCGGCGGTGACCACCGTCTTCACCTGATCGGTGTCGTTGATGACCCGCGACAGCAGCTGGCCCCCGCGCGTCCGCTGGAAGAAGTCGAGCGGCAGCGTCTGCAGGTGCCCGAACAGTCGCACGCGCAGGTCGCGCACCACGTTCTCCTGGATCACCACACTCGACAGCGCCGCCAGGTAGGCGAGCACGTTCTTCAAGACGAGCGTGCCGACCAACACCATCACGACATTGCGGAGGGCCGCCCCTGGCGACGCCGCCGCGAGCAGCGGGCCCAGGACGAGGGCGAGCAGCCGCTCTACCGCCGAGCCGCCGACCGCCGGCAGGGCCTCATGCCCGAACAGCGCCCGCAGAAACGGGATCAACAAGACGAACGTGGCGCCGTCCAGCACGGACGCCACGAATGTGGCTACGAGATTGCCGACGAAGAGGAGTGCGTAGGGACGGAGCAGCAGGAAGAGCCGGCCGCTACGGCCCATTCAGCGCGCCCCACCCTTCCCCGCCGGGGCCGTGCCCGCGCGCCGGGGCGTGAGCAGGGCGACGGGGAGGATCACCTCTTCCGGCGTGACGCCCCCGTGCAGGAACGATCCGCGATAGCGGGCCTGATACTCGCGCAGCTTGGTGGGATAGACGAAGAACCGGTCCGATGTGGCGAGCAGCAGTCGCACCCCGAGGCCCATGCCCGGCAGGCCGAAGCTCTTCAGGTCCTCGACGAGAATCGCGGCCTCCGGATCCTCGCTCTTCAGGTCCTCTCCGAACTTGTAACGCAGGTTCGCCGTGGCGTCGCGCTTGGCGTACACGGTCGCCGGAGTCTCGCAGTGAATCGAGCCGTGGTCGGTGGTGAGCAACACCGTCACGCCCCGGCGCTCGGCTTCCTGCAGCGCCGCGAGCACCGGCGAGCGCTCGAACCAGGTGCGGGTGAGGCTGCGGAGCGCCGCTTCGTCGCGCGCCACCTCGTACAGGATGGCGCTCTCCGAGCGCCCGTGCGTCAGCTGATCCACGAAATTGAACACCAGCGCCGTCACGCCGTCCTGGGCGAGGTGGGCGGGCAGCCGCCGCACCAGATCTCCCTCCCCCGAGCTGAACACTTTTTCGTAGCGCACGGGGACGGGCCGGCCGACCAGCTCCTGCAGCTGCTCCGTCAGGAGCTCGCCCTCATGGGCGTTGAGGCTCTCCTCGTTGGACGCCTGACCCCACCAGGCAGGATGGCGCGCCGCGATCTCCATCGGGAAGAGCCCCGAAAAGATCGCGTTGCGCGCGAACGGCGTCGCGGTGGGCAGGATGCTGTAGTAGTGCGACTCTTCCACGTCGAACAGCGGGGTCACGAGCTCGCGCAATACTTCCCACTGGTCGAGTCGCAGGCAGTCGATGACCACGAACAGCACGCGCCCCGTCGACCGCAGGACGGGGACGAGGAATTCGGCGCCCACGTCGACCGACAGCGGCGGCCGGTCTCCTTCGGGGCCGGCGAGCCACCGCGGATACTGCCGGGCGACGTATTCCGCGAAGTCCTTGCGCAGCGAGCGCTGCAGGCTGCGGAGGGCATCGGAGAGCCCGGGCTCGTTGGCGGCGCCCAGGCGGACCTCCCAGCGCGCCAGCTCCGCGACCAGCTCGATCCACTCGCGCCACGCCAGGTTCGCTCCCCGGCGTCCCTCGAGCTCGCGGAACCGGGTGACGAAATCGCGGGCCAGGCGCTGCTGGCGGATGCGGTCGCCCTCGAGCAGTCGCGTGATCACCGACAGGATCTGGCGCGGCTGGACCGGCTTCACGAGGTAGTCGTCCACCTCGATGCCGATCGCCTCGCGCAGCGTGCCCTCCTCCTCGCTCTGCGTGACCATCACCACGGGCATGGCGGGGTCGAGCGCGCGGATCTCGCCGATCAGCTCCAGGCCGCGTCGCCCGGGCATCTGCTCGTCCAGTAACACGATGCTGTATGCCTGGCGCCGCAGCAGCGCGAGCGCGTCATCGCCGTGCGCCGCCGCGGCCACCGTGAACCCCTGGGCCTCGAGGAAGCGCCGGTGCGCGGCGAGTCCGTCCACCTCGTCATCCACCCAGAGAATGGTCTTCGGCCGCACCATAGGCCAAAGCTAATGGCGACTGGCGAAGCCGGGCAACGCAGGACTTATTTCGCAACGTGCTGTGCGTTCTCTTGGTCCGCTTCAGCTCCATCGGCGACATCCTGTTGACCACGCCGCTCGTGCGCGCGCTCGCCCGCCGCCACCCGGAGGCGAAGCTCGTGTACGTGACGAAGCGCGCCATGGCGCCGCTCGTGGCCGACAACCCGAACCTCACGGAGGTCGTGACGCTCGAGCCCGACGAGCCGATCCGTCACCTCGCCCGTCGGCTGCGCACCCTCGCGCCGACGCACGGTCTCGACTTGCACGGCAGCGTCCGGAGTGTCGGCCTCCGATTGCTCGTGCCCTGCCGCTGGTCGGGGTACCGTAAGCGCAAGCTGGCGCGCGCGCTGCTCATCAGTACCAAACTGGACATCTACCGCCGCACCGCGCCCTCCCCGGTCGCCGAGCGCTACTTCGAGGCGGCGCGCCGCCTCGACACTCGCCCCGACGACGGGCCACCCGAGTTCTGCCTGGGTCCCGGGGCCACGGCCCGGGCGGCGCAGTGGCTCGCCGAGCGCGGACTCGCGGGGGCGCGGCTGGCGGCACTGGCGCCGGGCGCCGCCCACGCCACCAAACGCTGGCCCATCGCGCACTGGAGCGCGCTGGCTGAGCGGCTGGGGGCCGCCGGGTACCGTCCGGTCATCGTCGGGGGCCCCGAGGACCGCGGGCTCGCGCAGCAGCTCGTGGCCGAGGGCGGAGGGGGAAACTCGGTCTCGAGCGCGGCCGGTGAGTTCTCGCTCCAGGAGACCGGGGCGCTGCTCGCGCGCGCACGCGTCGTGGTGTCGGGCGATACCGGTGTCATGCACATGGCGACCGGGGTCGGCACGCCCGTCGTCGCGTTGTTCGGACCCACCGTCGGGCAGTTCGGCTTCCTTCCATATCGCGCGCCGGCCGCCGTGCTGCAGCGCCCGCTCGACTGCCGCCCCTGCTCGGCTACGGGCACCGCGGTCTGCCCGCTCGGCCACCATCGCTGCCTCGCCGATATCACGCCCCAGGAGGTGGCCGCGGCGGTGGAGCGCCTCGTCGCGTGAGCCGCGCCACGACCACCGCCGAGCAGCGCTTGATCGGGTTGGTCGCCGATGCGGTCCGGGGACCCGAGCGCGAGGGTCTGTTCGCGCTGTGGCTCGTCGTGCGCTCGGCGGAGGCGCTGCTCCCGCCGTTACCCGTGTCGGGCAAGAACCACCGCCGTCGCCTCCAGGCGCTCGACGCGCGGCTCGCGAGCCTCGCCCTCCCCGGTCCCCTGAAACGGGCCCTCACCGCCGCGCGCCTCCACCTCGAGCCCGCCACCCCGGCAGCCGCGGCGCTGGTGCTGTCTCAGCTGGTCGCGCCGGCGCGCGAGGTGCTGGGTCCCGAGGCGGGTGAGGCCGTCACCGTTGCAGCCCGGAGCGCGCGCTTACATCTATAGAAGGCCAGACGCGCAGACGCATAGACGCACAGACGCACAGGAGAGGCCTTCATGACGACCCGTCGCTTTCCAAAGCGTCCGTCGCTTGAGTCCATGGTGGACCGCGTGGACCAGCAGCGCCCGGGCGATGTACCCGGGGATACCGTGCCGACCGGGTTCCCCTCGATCGACCGCATCCTGGGCGGCGGCGTGCGACGTCGCGACCTCGTGGTGCTGGGCGGCGACGTCGGTTCCGGAAAGTCCGCGCTCGCGCTCGGGCTGGCGCTGCGCACCGCGCAGCAGGGAACGGGCGTGGCGCTCTTCTCCGGCGAAATGGACGAGGAGCGCCTGATGGAGCGCGCCCTCGCGATCGAAGGGCGCGCCACAGTGGACGAGCTGCGCAGCGCGAAGCTGAACGATCAGACGCGGGCCGGCATCGGCGGGGCCGCCGTGCGGCTGCGCGACCTGCCCCTCACCACCTTGCCGCTCGCCGCCCCAGACTTCGAGGCGGCCGCGGAGCGGCTCGATCCGCTGCGACGGCTCGGACTCGTCGTGGTCGATTACCTGCAGCTCGTCCCATCGCCGCGGGGCGTGGCGCGCTCGACGCAGGACGAAGATCTGGCCCTGGTGCTGCAACGCCTCAAGGCGCTGGCGCTCGAGCGCCGGGTGGCGCTCGTCGTCGTGTCGCAGCTGCCGCGCTTCGACGCGAAGCGCCCGAACGCCAGGCCCGCGCTCGACGACTTCGGGCACCTCGGCGCGATCAAGCAGCATGCCGACGTGGTGCTCGGGATTTATCGCGAAGAGATGTACAACCCGGGGCACGGGGTGGACGGGGCCACCGAGCTGATCGTTCTGAAGAACCGCAACGGGCCGACGGGGTTCGTGGACCTGTACTTTTACCGGCGGTGGATGCGGTTCGAGGATATGCTCGACCCGGATCGGTGAACGTTGTAGCTTAGAACGGCGTCGCACGTTCCATGTCACACGTTGCACGAAGGTGCCGCGTCGTGGAACGTGTAACGTGTAACGTGCGACGGGGTTCCCCATGGCTGGCCACAGCAAATGGAAGCAGATCAAGCGGAAGAAAGCCGTGACCGACCAGCGGCGCGGCGCGCTGTTCACCAAGCTGATCCGCGAGATCACGATCGCCGCCAAGCAGGGCGGCGGCGACCCCGCGGGCAACGCCCGGCTCCGCACGGCGATCGACGCCGCCAAAGCCGAGAACATGCCGCTCGACAACATCGAGCGCGCCGTCAAGAAGGGCACGGGCGAGCTCGAGGGCGTGACGTACGAAGAAGTCACCTACGAGGCGTACGGGCCCGGCGGCGCGGCCCTCCTGATCGAAGCGACCACCGACAACGCGAACCGCACCGTGGCGGAGATCCGCAACGCCTTCCAGCGCCACGGCGGCAACCTCGGAGCCGCGAACTCCGTGGCGTGGATGTTCGACCGCAAGGCCCTGATCGCCGTCGACGCCACCCGCACCGAAGAGGACGCCGTCATGGAGGCGGCGCTCGATGCCGGAGCGGAGGACATGGTGCGCGACGGCGACGTGTTTCTGATCACCGGCCCCGCCGGCCAGCTGCATCAGATCACCGAGCGGCTCAAGGCGAAGAAGATCGCTGTCCAGACAGCCGAGATCGCCCTGATCCCCAAGAGCACGGTGAAAGTGGACGGGAAAGACGCGAAGCACCTGCTCGCGTTGATCGAGGCGCTGGAAGAGATGGACGACGT
>Ga0070697_100002113_pt1 | contig 15218 bp, 15 predicted proteins | sample KBSK1501metaG_FD_65475 | JGI IMG/M metagenome (GOLD analysis project Ga0070697, IMG submission 65475) | Corn, switchgrass and miscanthus rhizosphere microbial communities from Kellogg Biological Station, Michigan, USA - KBS K1-50-1 metaG | ecosystem: Host-associated > Plants > Roots >...
GAAAGAAGTGCCACGAAGTAAAATTGCCTACGCCATCTTTTCCCGGCTGGAGACGCCGACGAATTTGTCTCGAATTCACACCGTCCCGGAAACCGATTGGTATCTTGGCTCATTGTTGCGAAAGAAATCAAATTTCGCCGAGGCGGCGCGGATGTGTGGAATTTAGTGTACCGCGTTCGCCAAATCGCGCGCGAATGCATCGAGCTTTTCGAGCAATTCAGATTCGCTTCCGTACTTTGCGATAAGGTCGACAATCGCGCTGCCAACAACCACTGCGTCGGCATGTCGCGCGACTTCGCGCGCTTGATCGGCGTTTGAAACTCCAAAGCCAACTGCGATTGGCAAATCAGACAACCTTCGGAGCTGCGAAATCTTTTCGCCTAACGATGACGCAATCGTGTCACGCACACCGGTGACGCCTTCGCGGGACACGTAATAGAGGAAGCCTTTTGCATCTGCTGCAATTTTCTCGACTCGTTCGCGCGGCGTCGTCGGCACAATCAAACGAATGTGGAAAAGATTGCTCCCACCAATCTCCTGGCGCGCTTGCTTGGTTGATCGCGCTCTCGAACTCGACCGCTTTAAACGGTCAAGTTCCGCCAGGCTGGCGTCTTCCTCCGGTGGAAGATCGAGAATCAGCAGCCCGTCTACTCCAGCGGTTTCGGCTTCGCGATGAAATTTCTCGAAACCAAACTGCAAAACAGGATTCAAATAAGTGTAAAGGACGATCGGGATTTTAGATTTGGTGCGAATGTGCCGAACGCAATCGAGAACGCCGCTAACTGTCGCGCCGGCCTTTAGCGCGCGTTGGGCCGCCAATTGATTAACAATTCCATCGGCAAGCGGATCGGAAAATGGAATTCCCAGCTCAACCAAATCCGCGCCTGCGTTCTCGAGCACACGAACAAGATCGACCGTTTTCTCGAGACTCGGATCGCCCGCGCAAATGTAGGGAATAAAACCCCTTCGCTTTTCAGAGCGAAGACGTGCAAAACAAGTGGTGATCCGGTTGGGCATGGCACTCGTTGAAGCGTTGAATCGTTAAAGCGTTAAAGCGGAAAAGTGTCAAAACCGTCCTGTTTCTTCGGCGTAACCGACAAGGCTTTGACGAAATGGCCCGCCGAACAGAAATTTGCTAGTTGCCTACCCCTTTCAACCCTTCAACGCTTTAACGCTTCACCGTGCCAATATCTGAGAACACGCTGACGATCAACGAAATCTATCAATCAATCCAGGGCGAGAGCACCTGGGCGGGGGAGCGTTGCGTTTTCATCCGGCTCACTTTCTGCGACTTGCGCTGTAATTATTGCGACACGGAGTACGCATTCTACGAAGGGAAAAAGCAAACTCTGAAGGAGATTGTCGATCTTGTCCGCGGTTTCGATTGTCGATTGATTGAAATCACCGGTGGCGAACCGCTCCTGCAAAAGAACGTCCTGCCGTTAATGTCAATGTTGGCCGACGCCGGGCATACGATTTTGCTGGAGACGAGCGGGGCCCACGACATTTCGAAAGTTGATCCGCGCGTGCATCGGATCATGGATTTGAAAACCCCAGGCAGCGGCGAGGTGGAGAAAAATCTGTGGTCGAACATCGGCCATCTCACCAAAAGGGATGAAGTGAAGTTCGTAATGGGTTCGCGCGAAGATTACAAATGGTCATGTGACAAAGTCCGAAAGTTCGACCTGACGAAACGTTGTCACGCCGTTTTGTTCTCACCGATCTTCGGCCGAATCGATTCGCGCCAGATCGTGGAATGGATTCTGGCCGATAAACTCGATGTGCGCTTTCAACTCCAGATGCACAAGTTTATCTGGTCCCCGACTCAACGCGGCGTCTGAGCATGTAGCTGTGTAAAGTGAAAGACGAGACCGCCCCTACCAATCCGGGCCAACTGGCTCCGCTCTAAGCACTGTCATCCCCGACGTAGGAAAACAGCGGCGGCCCCGCCGATTGTGCCAACTATGAAGCCAAGCGGGCCGACGACAAAGATCCCGACCATTGGGCTAAGGTTCCCTTTGCCGACGATGGGTTCATACAGAACGCCGCCAGTGCTAGATAGCCACGCCAAAACGAGCCCGACAGCAGCAGCAGCAATTATTGCGCGCCTTTCCAATCGCCGGTGGATGCGAAACGCTGCCCAGAACGACAGGAGGCTGGCGCACGCTAAAGCGGAACACATGAAATTTCCAAATGGAAACGGTTCATGCCAGGGCGAGAAGAGATACGCTTTCCACATCAAAAGAAGTCCAACCGCTAAGCAGCCAATTCTCACAAGAATCTGTCCCATTTTCGCAGACTACTTGGGCTTCGCTGGCTTTGATAGGCGATTAGATGCAGCTCCCGCAAAAACCGAATATTACGCGCATCCCTTTCTTCTTGTCACTCTAACTCAGTGCGAGAAGTTGTAATCAGCGCGTGGGCCTATCGTTGTTAAGGTGTGTGCCCCCGGGTCGCCGTGAGAAAAGAAGGCCGCGTCAACGCTTCATCTCCTCATCGCTTCAACGAGTTTCTCACCCGCGAAAAGAAATCTGCAAAGAGCGCGTCATAAATTTTCCCACGCTCGGGATGATATTGCACGGCCAAGGCGAATGGATAATCGCGCAGACGCATTTGCTCGATGATATCGTCGGTCGCGCACCAGGCTTCCACCTCGAGGCCTTCGCCAAGACCATCCACCGCCTGATGATGACCGCTGTTCACCTTTTCAAAACGATGACGCGCCAGGCGATCGGCCCGTAACGGCTGGACGTCGGCAATTTTTTGTTCCGGTAAATTGTGACCGGGAATGTCGAGCTTGAGCGTGCCGCCGAGCGCGACATTCAGAACTTGCATGCCTTTGCAGATCGCGAGAATCGGCATCGCGCGGGCGATTGTTTTCTCAACCGCTTCAAATTCCCAGCGATCGCGCGCTCGATCGAGGTCTTTGTCGAGCACGCTTGAATCGACAATCTTCTGTCGTAAAAATTCCGGCGCAATATCGGAGCCGCCGGTCAAAAGCAGACCATCCATTTGGTCCAATTCGACCACGCCCTTTCGCGCATCATGAATTGTGATATCGGAGTGCTTTTCGAAAAACGGCTGAAACCACTTTTCGTCTTTCTCGCGAAGCCAGGTGGCGAGGTGCGGCATCAGAAGATTAAAGCCCAAGGAGCGACAGTTTCCAAACCGCTGTTTGTCCTGGCTTGAACAGCAACCTGTTCATTCATAGAGGCTCCTTTTGCCGCCGCAGGAAAAGACCGACGTAAACAAATGTCGCGATTACCGCTAGGATCATGAAGTAGCTTGCCTCGGTCCCGAGTTCGCCACCCGTAATCCATCCCGGTCCGGGAAACGTCGCATCAAAGAGACGGCCTACCGGCACCTGGCCACCGTTGCGGGTGCCGATGATAAAGAACTGGCCGAAATCAAACGCCGCATGCCAGCCGACCGCCCACCAAAGAGAGCCAGTAATCTTGACCGTCACACAGAGAAGCACGCCAAGAACGAAGATCATTCCGATGTCAACCGCGTTCTCGTGCGGCTTTGACAGGTGCGCGCCGGCAAAGAGGGCACTGGTGATCAGCGCCGCCGGCCAAAAACCGGCTACGCGCCAGAGCGATTGTAAGGCATAACCGCGGAAGAGATATTCTTCACTGACACCGACAAGTAACATCGCGATAAGCCATAAAGCCGGTGAGGTGATAACCTCCGTCCCATCCAAGGCCACTCCGTGCACACGCATTCCCAGAGTGAGGAGCATCCCCAGCCCGACAAAGACGATCGTTAAAAAACCGAGGAGCGCTCCGTTCCAGAAGTAGCCGCCGAATGCTTCGCCAACCGGCAAACCGTAACTGTCAATCCGTCGCCGCTCCATTAACGCGGCAACGCCGGTCACGATCAGGACCAGAATCAAATCGATAACGTCACTCAAAATAAGGGCCTGTGCGGTCAGCGCATTTTGATCGAGGTGAAGCTTCGCCGCGAAAAACGTGATTGCGGGTTGTTCAAGGAATTGGGACGCAAGAACAATAGCCGCCGCGAAGATTAGAAACCGCCAGCCATGTCTGAACCCAGTTGACCCAACGAAAAGCCATTTGAGCGTGCTCATCCGCTTACGGATAAACCAAGGAGCGGCGGCTTCCCAGCCGCCGGTTAATTTGATTCGGCGGCTGGGAAGCGGCCGTTCTTTGAGTGTTACAATCCCATCAGGTCGCGGACGTATTTCACCGGCGGGCTGCCGTAGGAGATGACCTGGTCGTTATATTTTTTGAGGTCGAAAGCGTCGCCCCATTTCTTCTTCGCCGCGGCCCGAAGATCGAGATGTTCGCTCACGCCAACAAAATAAGTTGAGAGCTGGGCCGAAGTCAGCCGGGCGCGTTTCCATTTCGCGACCGCTTCGCCTTCCTGCTGAAAAGCTTCCTTCGTCATCAAATCCATGGCCTGCTGTTCGCTCATGTTTCCGGCGTGAATGCTTTGATCGAGAATGGCGTTGCAGATCGCGCGCAACCGCATTTTTAGCTGTTGTATCTTCACCTCCGACCCGCCGTAGCCCTGCTCCGCCATCATTTGCTCGCAATAAACCGCCCAACCTTCGATAAAGGTACCGCTCTGGAAAATGGCACGCACCAGTGTCGGGGCACGGAACTGGTTGGCGTGCGCCAACTGTAAATAATGCCCGGGCATCGCTTCGTGCACCGTCAGATCCCGAATCATGTAGTTGTTGTATTCGCGAAAGAACGACTCCTTGCGCTGTTTTGACCAGTCGTTAGGGGTAGGCGCGACCGCGAAGAATGTCTTGCCGTTCTTTTCGAGCGGACCGGCCGCGTCGCAATAGGCGATTGCCTGGCCGCGCTTGAATTCCGGCATCACAATCACGTCCAGCGGTGTGTTTGGAACGGTCACCAGATCGCGCGATCTCACGAAATCGGTCGCCTCACCCACCACCTTCTGGCAATAGCCAACGATGGTATTGTCGTCGAGATGTTGTTCCGCCAGTTTGTCCAGGACGCCCGCCGTGACTTTCTTCCTGTCGGCAAGCGTTTTGTCATCCCGGTTCGGAAAATATTTTTGTAAAGCGGCAATGCTGTTTCGTAGATGGCCGTTTGGGTTTGTTGCAAATCCGCCTGGGCTCGCTTCATGATCTCTTCCATCGACAAATCAGAAGCGAGAGCAAAGCGTAGTTTCTTGCGAAACTTGTCCGGACCGATGCGGAAATCCCCATCCGACCGTTTGAGCAGATCGTCCTGTAACCATTTCTTGTAATCGTCCAACGCTTTGGCGGTTTTCTCCTGTAATGGGGCCAGATCTTTTTTCATCTGCGGCACCCGATCGAGTAGTGGCGACAGGCCTTCATGCACCAGACCAATTGCACCCTGAATCTGCTCAATGGCTGTCTCGGTATGGATACGCGGTGGATGTCGAAGATTTTCTTTTGCCTGCTCGATCACGCGAGGAATCGCTTCCATCCGTTTGCGCAAATTCGGGATGCGATTCTCCGGCGAATCGAAATCGCGCGCGACGATGAGGTAAAGACCATTGGCAAGGCTTTGATTGTAAACGAGCGGGTTCCAATCGGCCTCTTTCAGTTCTTCCAGCTCGAAAATCTCATGGTCGATGTTCTCACGCAGGATGCGACAATCCACCTGGTTCGGGCCGGTCAGCCTCGAGAAATCTTCGAAATTTTTGAGCGACTCCCGGAATGTTTTGGCACGGGTAAGGCGCTGGTCGTGCGTCGCGTGTGAGTAATCAGTTAGCTGCCCATCAAAGCGATGATCGCCCAGCTCGGTCGCATATTCCGGATGCGACGACAAAAATCCTTCGACGTAATCCTTCGCAATTTTTTCGAACTCGTCGTCTTTAGGATTGGCGCGCATCTGAAAGATCGACAACGAAAGAGAAAGTCCGATTGCGAAATTGATTCGTTTCATCTTACGGCAGATTATGCTTCCGGCTGGACCGCAAATCCGACCGCTGGTTCGGCGTCGCCGGTGACTTTCGATTGGTCCTGCAAATAGGTCCGGCCTTTATAGAACGGTGTGACGATCACAAACAGGACGGCCGTTCCGAGCATGACCCACACAAAGAACATGAAGTAGCTGGTTCCTTGCAATTTCACGCTGCCGTCAGGATTTTGGATGACAAAATCAACTACGGCGGTGAATTGGTTGCCGAGCGAGACGGCAAGCAAGTAGGTGCACATGACCAACGACTTAAGTTTGACCGGCCCCTGGGTGTAGGAAAACTCAAGGTGCGTTGGCGAGACCAGCGTCTCACCCGCAGTCAAGACGACGAACGCCCAAACCTGCCAAATGATGCCCGGACGCGCACCGGCATCGATGCGCGTTTGAATGAGGGCGACAATGAAAAATGACGCCGCGGTGACGAACAGACCTGCGCCAATTTTTCGGAGCGGCGTCAGCGGAACAACTTTTTCAACCAGCGGATAAAGCCAGTAAGAGAAGAGCGGCAGCATGATCAAAATGAAAATTGGATTGACCGTCTGAATTTGCGACGACAGCCATTCAATACCGAAAAGATGCCGATCCATTTTCTCGGCCTGAACGATCCAAGATGAGAAATTCTGCTGCCAAAGGGCCCAAAAAATCATCACGAACGGGACCGGCATCAGAACGTTCAAAAGGATTTTGCCCGTCTCCTTATTGAAAATTTCGCGGGCATACGTTCGCAGGCCGACCGGCGGAATATGGACAAATTTCTTGCGGCCGAACCAAAAGATGATTGTGGCGATGGCCATGAAAATGCCGGGAAGACCGAAAGCAATGTCCGGACTATGGAGACGCGGGTTCTCAAGAAAACCGACAATCGAGGACGGCAATTTGGCGATGAAGCCATCCGAAACAGCTTTGTAGGGCTCGAGCAACCAAGGAATCAGGAGCGTCGAAAAGGCCGAGCCGGCGTTGATCGAAAAATAAAACCAATTGAAGACGCGAGTCAGCAAATGCTTGTTCGATTCCCCAAATTGGTCGCCCACGTTGGTTGAGACGCACGGTTTTATTCCGCCGGCACCGATCGCGATTAACAAAAGACCGACCGCGAGCAGATAGCGCGGTTCGATCGCGTGCGCGACAGGCGAACCCATCAACGCGAGCGTGAAGTGCCCGAGGCAATAAACGATCGAGATCCAGAAGACCACCCAAAATTTTCCAAAGACCGCGTCAGCCAGGATTGCGCCGAAGATCGGCAGAAAATAGAGCGCCGAAACAAAGGTGTGGTACCACGCTTCGGCGTTTGCCGGCGGCATCACGCTCAAATGCCCCATCTTGTCCAAGAGGTACTTGGTCATGAAAATGGTCAGGATGGAATTCATCCCGTAGTAAGAGAATCGCTCGGCCGCTTCGTTGCCGACGATGTAAGGAACACCTGGCGGCATCGTCGTGAGCTTGGGCGGCGACGTCAGGTATTTGTGTTTAGCCATTAGAGCTCCTTTGCCTAACGAGGATTACTTTCCGGAAAAAATTCGGCCGGTGTCGGTTTGGCAGATGGCGTGGGCTGCGCGGCTGATCTTTCCTTGACTACGTCGGAACCCTCAGCTGACTCACTGGCCAGCTCGACATGTTCCCTCTGCACCTCGGGCATTTCGCCCAAATGATGTTTTTCGCAAGAGCAGCAGAAAATTATAGCGCCGGCCAAGAGCAGAATGGCAGTTCTGCGAGAACCAAAATGCATAAGGCGCCCGCACAGTAATCGGCTTCCCTCGCTTTGCGCAAGATGAAAGGGCAGTTGTAGCGGCGCGTGTGTCAAACGCCGAACCTATCTTAGATCAGGGGCTTGGCACAAGCGCCGCTACAACTTTCCGCGCAAGGCGGAAGCGCAATCTGACGCTACGCTCGTCTCGTGATCGAGTTCAAGGTCCGATTACGATTATGAGCAGGAGCACGAGCAAGAGTTATTGAAAGACACGGCGGCAAGACTACTATCCATTCCGAAGTGGCCCGTTCGGTAAAGCACAATCCCTGGAGCGAAGTCTATGCGCTCATCCTGCTTTTCGTCGGAACGCTGCTCTTTCTCGCCCTGATTTCATATACGCCGAAAGATGTGCCCTCGTGGGTTTGGTTCAGCCACATCTCGCCGGCCAACCATCCGGCCCAAAATTTCATCGGACCATTCGGCGCCATCATCGCAGGAATTTGCTATTCCATGATGGGCGCAGCCTCTTATCTGCTCGCCAGCATCCTCCTCGGCTTTGGCGCAGTAAAACTGTTTCACTCCAGTTTGCGCGTAACACCGCGCATTCCCTGGATCATCCTTTTTATCGTCTCGGGTGCGTGTTTGTTGCAATTGCAGACGCAGCATCTGCAAGGCTGGAGGCGAGCGTTCAATATTCAAGGGCCAGGCGGGTGGGCCGGTTACTTCTTCGGAAAGACCCTGCTGCTCAATTCCATGGGCAAGATCGGTTCGCTTGTTCTGCTTACCGGCATCTACATCGCCACGCTCATTCTGATGACGGGACTGCGACCGATTCATGTCGTGAGGCAAACCGTTGCCGGCACGGGCCGCGGCATCGCCAGGCTCCACGAATGGCGGTTGCGTCGACAACTGCGCAAGTCCGATCTAAAGGGGCAACTCGAAATCAGCCAGAAGGAGCTGGCCAAACAGAGCCGCGTGCTGGAGAAACAGTTGAAGCGGCAAGGTGCACCGGTAACCGAACCGGCCGCCGCTTTCATTTCCCTGGAGGAATCGGCCGATCGGCCAAAACCAAAAGTGGTCGATACCACCGCGCTACCGAGCGACCCGGCGGTGACGCGAAGAAAACCTTCGCTGGCCGAATTGCGCGGCGGCGCGACAGGCTCGACCACTGTGTCTGCCCTAACGAGTCGCACTTGGGACCCCAAGAGTTATATGCTGCCTGGCCTCGACTTGCTCGCGGAGCACGATCCGGAGGGTCGCGGCGGCGCCGATCCGGCCGAGCTTCAACGGGTCCAACAGACCTTGATCGACACGCTCGCGCAATTCGGTATCGCGGTGGCGCCAGGAGATATTACCAAGGGCCCGACGATCACACGCTACGAAGTTTACCCGGCCAAAGGGGTGCGGGTGGACAAGATTGTCAGTCTTGAGCGCGACCTGGCCCGTGCGACACGCGCCGAGCGCATCAACATCCTGGCGCCAATTCCTGGCAAAGACACGGTTGGCATCGAACTGGCAAACACGCGCAAAGTGACAGTGACACTGCGTGAGTTGCTCGAATCGCCTAATTGGGAAGAGGCCAAGGCGCACACGAAGATTCCGTTGGCGCTTGGCAAGGACGTTTACGGCAAAGCGATCATCACCGATCTCGCGCAAATGCCGCATCTGCTCGTCGCAGGCACGACCGGCAGCGGCAAGAGCGTTTGCATCAACGCGCTCATCGCCAGCATGCTGTTTCGTTTCACCCCGGAAGAGCTGCGCTTCATCATGATTGATCCAAAAGTAGTTGAGATGCAACATTACAACTCGCTGCCGCATCTCGCATTTCCGGTAGTGGTCGACCCAAAGAAAGTGCTGCTCGCCCTGCGCTGGTTGACCGACGAGATGAGCAACCGGTATAAAATTTTTGCCAGAGTCGGCGTCCGCAACATCATCAGTTTCAACGCGCGTCCGCCGAAGAAGAAAGATTTCAATCTTGAAGAGCCTGTAGCCGCGGTCGCTGGCCGCGGCCCGGCGTCAGTGACGCCGGCTACAACGGAAGAAACGCCCATTCCAGACAAGCTGCCTTACATTGTCGTGATCATTGATGAATTGGCGGACCTGATGCAGACCACGCCGGCCGATGTGGAGAGTGCGATCGCCCGCATCACGCAAATGGCGCGTGCCGCCGGCATCCATTTAGTTGTGGCAACGCAGACACCGCGGGCCGATGTGATTACGGGTGTGATTAAAGCGAACATTCCAAGCCGGATCGCGTTTCAAGTTGCGAGCAAGATCGATAGTCGCGTGATTCTGGATGAGAACGGGGCTGATCGTTTATTAGGCCAGGGCGACATGTTATATCTGCCGCCAAGCGTGTCCCGATTGATTCGGGCGCAGGGCGTGCTCGTCACGGATGAGGAAATTCGCCGCTTGGTCGAGTTTGTTTCAGCGCAAAGCCAGCCCGCGTTCGATCCTGCGATGCATGAGAAACTTCAGGCCGCCGTCGGTTCGAGCGAAGAGGTTACGGATGAAGACGAAGAGCTGGTCGAGAAATGTATCGAGATCATTCGCCAGGAAAAACGGGCTTCCACTTCATTGTTGCAACGCCGGCTGCGGCTCGGTTATACGCGGGCAGCCCGCATCGTTGATATTCTGGAACAGCGCGGTATTTTAGGTCCCGGCGAAGGCGCAAAGCCGCGCGAGATTTTGGTCGATCTTGACGCCACCGTTTAGCCGGCCCCTCAACATGTCGATCGAAGGTCTTGGCAAGAAATTTCAGGAGGCGCGCCTGGCACGCGGTCTCACGCTCGATGAGGCCGCACGAATGACGAAGATTCGTCCCTCCCGTCTGGCCGAGATCGAGGCGGACGATTTCTCGCAGTTCCCCAGCCTGGCCTACGCGAAGGGTTTTTTGCTCATATACGGAAAATTTCTTGAGGTTGATGTGACACCGTACCTGGACGCATTCGAAACGTCAGCACAGGTGACGGTGGACGGCTACTCCTACTTGCAGGAAGCTTCGGCGCGGCAGCCGCACCGCCCGCATCCCGCGGCGGTTCGTCCTGCCCGATCAAGCAACCGCTCTTCGCCATGGCCACTCCTGGTCGCAGTGGGAACGATCGCGCTTGGATTTTTGGTGATGAGATTGTTTCTCAACATCCAACGACTCTCGTCGCGCACGGAACAGAGGATCGGAGTCGCCGAAGCATCACCGGTGGTTCCAAGTCCAAGCATTGCTCCGCCGGCGCCGGTTGCAGAAAGTAGTGTGGCAAAAAAAACGGAGGCCCCGTCAATCATCGACCGGTCTCCTCCTCCGCCGGCAAGTAGTCCGCCACAGATCGTCCGCTCGAGCCCGGTGGCGACGGCATCGCCTAAGGAACCCGAGATTCGCCGGGCCGAACCGGTGCGACCGGAAGATTTGGCGAAAGCGGGCGCGACCGAAAATGGAGCGGAATCGGGTGGACCTAATCGGGTAGCGATCAAACCTCTGAAGAAAACGTACATCAAAGTCGTGGTAGATGACGAAACGGTGAGACCGGCGTTTGAGCGTTGGATTTCTCCAGCGGATGGCACAGTGGAATTCCGGGGGCAACACATTGCTGTGCGCGTGCTCGATCGCGAGGCAATTCAAATTAAGAAAAACGGTAAATTGATCGCGGATGGTGACAGCGACGTCACGGTCGAATAAGCGGTGGTGAGGTTCACAAGGAATTTTTCTATGGAGGCAGCCGTGTCCACCAATTCGCCGGTAGCACGAATCCCTCCTATGGCGGATCGGATGGATCCCCTGTGTGGTGAGTCAGTTCCCCAAAATAATTGTAGGGCAGGCGCGTCGCCTGCCGAACCTCACGCCGGGCAAGCGGAGCGCTCGGCCTACAATAAAAGAGCGCCAGCGCCACGCCGACCGCGGCAGCGAGCGCAAAAGACCAAGGTGGGAATGATCAGTCTTGGTTGCGCCAAGAATTTGGTAGATGCGGAGATCATGCTCGGCAGCGTCCTAGAGCGCGGGATGGAGATTACCTCGAGCGCGGAAGATGCCGATGTGCTGGTGATAAACACGTGCGCATTCATCGATTCGGCCAAGGAAGAGTCGATCGATGCGATTTTGGAAGCGCATCAACGACGGAGCCTAACGAAGCGGCGAGATCAGAGAATAATCGTGAGCGGTTGCCTGGCGCAGCGATTTGCTCGCGAACTGCGCGAACAAATGCCAGAAGTCGATGTGCTCATCGGGCTTGATCAAGTCACTCGACTTGGTGAAATCATTGAGAAGTTTCTAAGCAAACGCGGAACATCGAACATCCAACATCCAACGTCGCATGCAGGAATCGCCAGGCTGGCTCGGACTTCAGCATTCGGAGTTCGGCGTTCGATGTTCGATGTTTCTGCCGCTTCTGAAACCGAAGACGTCGATGCTGACTTCGTCACGCCGCGGCCGCGTTACATTCCGGATTACGACACGCCGCGATTCCGACTCACTCCGGCGCACTCCGCCTATGTAAAAATCGCCGAGGGTTGCAATCACCCGTGCAGCTTTTGCGTCATCCCGCAGATGCGGGGACGGCATCGCAGCCGGGAACCCGGTTCCGTGCTGGCCGAGATTCGAGCGCTGGTGGCGGAAGGCGTGCGCGAGATCAACTTGATCAGCCAGGACACAACCTACTACGGCATGGATTTATGGCCGGAAAAAGCCGGGCCGCGTCAGCCGGTCGATTCTTCGCGCGGGCCGAATCTTTCATCTCTCCTGCACGCGATCCAGGAGATCGGCGGCGATTTTTGGGTGCGGCTGCTTTACACCCATCCCGCGCACTGGAGCGATGAGTTGATCACAACCATCGCTGAATGCGGCAAAGTCGCGCGTTACATCGACATTCCACTCCAGCACATCGACGGCACGATGTTGCAAAAAATGCGTCGCGAAACTTCGCGAGAGCATATCGAAGATTTGATTGGCCGATTGCGTGCCGGCATTCCGGGCATCGCTCTGCGGACGACCTTCATCGTCGGTTTTCCGGGCGAGACGGAAGCGCAATTTGAATCGCTGCTGGATTTCATCGCCAGCGCCCGGTTCGAGCGGCTCGGAATTTTCAAATACTCGCAGGAGGAGGGGTCGCGGGCGGCCAGGATGCCGGGGCAAATTCCGACAAGAGTCAAGAATGCGCGTTACCGCAAGGCGATGTCGATCCAACGAGAGATTGCGCAGCAAGTTGCGCGTGCGCAAATTGGAAGCCAGTTGAAGTTGCTTGTGGATCAACCGCATAGTGCCCGCAGCGAAGCCGATGCACCGGATGTCGATCCCCAGGTCATTCTGAATGAACCCGCGCCAGTTGGTGAATTCGTCTGCTTAAAAATAACCGGCAGTCGCGGTTATGATCTAATCGCGTAATTGCGACAGGAACCCACAGAATTCCGCGCTGACCCTCAATTTAGGAGTGACAGATAGCCGCGAAATCTCTTACCATATTTGTATTGTCCGATGGCTGATCCAACCGAACCGAAAAAGGAGACCGTTCGCATCGCGGCGGCGCCGCTGCCGGCCACGAAGTCGGCGGAGGCTGGCGACACGGCGCGAATTACTTTGCCGACCCGACCGCCTGCCAACGGCCCGCCCCCACCAGCTGCCAAACCGTTGATTCCACCGGCGCCGAGCCAGCCAGCCCAAGCATCTCGGTTTGTTCCGCCTCCGCTGCCATCGGTTGCGAAATCAAACCCAGCGGTCCCGAGTACGGCCACGGCACCGCTGCCGATTACTCAGCCGCCGCTGAGCCCAAAAAAGGAAACAGCGCGGGTCGCAGTATTGCCGACCCCAGCGCCCGCTACCGTTCAGATGAAAAAAACGCAGCCGTTGATTGGCATGCCTCCGGCCGCGGCTTCAAAGGTGACGCCGGTCACGGTCGCGCCTGAAATGCCTGGCATTGCCGATAAAATGCCGATAGCGCTCTGCTGGATGCTGGTCGGCGTTTCAGCCGTCATTTTGATTATCCAAATCTTGAATTACATTTCCTGATGGAAAATTCAGGGGCAGTCAATTTGGATGAATCGAACTTCGAGCGCGAGGTCACGCGCAGTGATAAGCCGGTCCTGGTGGATTTTTGGGCGGAATGGTGCGGCCCGTGCAAATTGATTTCACCGTTGCTCGACGAAATCGCGAGGGAGAAAGCCGACTCGGTAAAGATTGCGAAAGTAAACGTGGATGAAAACCAGAGTCTTTCATCGAAGTTCAACATTCGCGCCATCCCGTCGCTACTCTTCTTCAAGAACGGGCAACTTAGGGATCAAATCACCGGCATGACAAGCAAGAAAGATTTGCTGAGCCGGATTGAGGCCCTGGCGTAATTCGCTCAGCGATTGGGCAGGTTCGCAGCGGTTCCGCCGCATATTCGCCGGTCTCGTCGGCTAACAGGGGGCGATTACAATCCCAAGGTAGAGAGCGTCTCTTGAGTAAGATTGCCGGTCACGCGTAAACCGTGATCGCTCTGAAAGCTGACAATCGCCCGACGCGTCTCCGGGCCGAGAATGCCGTCGATCTCTCCGCGATAATAACCTTCCCTAGCTAGTTGCGTCTGGACGGCAACAACGGTCCGGTCGGTGTATTGATCGGACGAATTGTAGCCGCCGCGGCCGTAATAGTCGGCATCGTTCTGGACGTAGGAGCCCGGATCATATCCATATGGATAACCGTATGAGTAATAGGAAGGATAGTAATCGTAAGGATAACCATACGGATATCCGTAGCCATATGGATAACTGTACGGCCACCAGGGATAAAATCCGAGGTCAAAGATGACCCAAAAGCCGTTGACAAAGCGGCAACGATGCCCATTCCACCAGTGGTCACGATGCCGGTCCCAATTGGGTTGCCAGTTGGCTGAGCGACGCGCAAAGACATGCTCCCGGCCGGCGCTTAAGCCGCGGTTTCTATTGCCAAGTTGCCCGAATCGATCACCATTGCGATTCTCGAATCGGGCAGGGCGAGCCTCCGAGTTCGAGAATCGCGTTAAACCCTCGCTACGATTGAGCGGCCGACGCGTAAATTGCTCGAATCGATCCCTATTAGGATTCTCGAATCGGGCGGGGCGAGCCTCTGAATTCGAGAATCGCGTTAAACGCTCGCTACCATTGAAAGTTCTGGATGTAAACCGCTGACCGATCGATGCGCCACCGCTTGCGCTAACGTTGGAGTGACGGAATGCAGTCTGGGTCGGGCGCGTCCCGATTGCGGAGAAACGCTGTCCCGCAACGATCGGGCGCCCGCCGAAATTGCCGCGCGGCATCGACTGAACTGATGCGGCCGAAGAGCGCGCGGACCCATGCGACGCCACCGCAACAACCCTGCCACCATGATGGTCATCGCCTTGCACGGGAGCGGCGACGGCCGCGCTTATCACGAGGCCGAGGCAGCAGAACTTACTTTTCATGACTTAGATCGCTCCCGTTTCAATATGCACTAATTGAACAACTAAATTAAGTATTTGTTTCGGCGAAGTCGCGTTCGGCCTGCAAAAGATCGGCCCTCGAGAATCGCTGGATATTTGCGCCCGGCGGGGGTCGAACCCACAACCTTTGGCTCCGGAGGCCAACGCTCTATCCAGTTGAGCTACGAGCGC
>Ga0070697_100002115_pt1 | contig 15216 bp, 10 predicted proteins | sample KBSK1501metaG_FD_65475 | JGI IMG/M metagenome (GOLD analysis project Ga0070697, IMG submission 65475) | Corn, switchgrass and miscanthus rhizosphere microbial communities from Kellogg Biological Station, Michigan, USA - KBS K1-50-1 metaG | ecosystem: Host-associated > Plants > Roots >...
GCTGGAACTGGTCGAAGCGCTCCGAGTCGAGGAGGTCGGCGGGGTTGGGCGGCAGGGGCCCGCTGGTGATGACGTCGAGCCCCGGAATCTCCGTGAGCTGGGGCTCCGGCCACGGCGCGGCGGCGCCGCTCAGGCACGACGACAGACCCTCGTGATTGAGGGCGTGGAAGATCTTGTGCAGCCGCGGCCGGCGCAGGTCGGCGTCGACCAGCAGGACGCGCCGGCCGATCTGCGCCAGGGTGATCGCCAGGTTCACGGCGATCGCGGTCTTCCCCTCCCCCGGCTGGGCGCTGGTGATCAGGATGGAGCGCGGCGGCTTGCCGGGCTGCGAGACGAGCAGCGCGGTGCGCACCTCGCGGAACGCCTCGGAGACCTTCGACTTCTGATCGGTGTGGGAGATCAGCTCGACCGCCGGCAGGTCGGACGTCTCACGCCCGTTCGCCTTGATCACCCGCAGCCTGGCGCTCTCGGCCTGCAGACCCGGCACCAGGCCGATCGCGGGGATGCCGCCGGCCTGCACGATCTCCTCCGGTGTCTTGACCGACTTGTCGAGGTACTCGAAGAAGAAGGCCAGACCGACCCCGAGACCGAGACCGGTGACCAGGCTGAGCAGGATGTTCAGCGGGATCTTCGGGGACGACGGGCGGTTCGGGACCTCCGCGACGTCGACGATGCGCACGTTGCTCGCCACCAGGTCGTTCAGACCGGCCGACGACGAGGTCTCGCTCTGCCGCTTGACCAGCGCCTCGAGCGTGCCGCGCTGGTTGGCGATCTCGGACTTGAGATTGTTGTAGTCGATCTCCTTGAGATTGGCCTCCTGCGACAGGTGCTTCTGCTCGTCGAGGGCGCGCTTCAGATACTGCTCCTGGTTGGTCGCCGAGCGGTAGGCGCTCTCCGCCACGCCCAGGACCTGGTCGTAGATCCCCTGCCGCTCGGTGTCCAGACGCCCGCCGGTCTCCTCGATCTCGCGGCGCAGCCGGACCATGGCGGGCCAGTCGGCCTTGAATTTCTGCGACATGTCGGCCTGCTGCCGGTTGAGCTCGGCGTACTTGGCCGCCAGGTCCTGGATCAGCCGGCTGTCGAGCACCTCGGGCAGGTCCGAGGGGCTGGCCTCGCGCAGCGCGGCGTAGCGCGCCTCCTTCGCGATCCGCTCGGCCTGGGCGCGCGTGTACGCGTCGCTCAGGTCGTTGAGCTTCTTCAGGGCGATGTTCTGCTTGTCGCTGAGGGCGATGATCTGGTTGTCGCGCGCGTAGGCCTGCAGCTTCTTCTCCTTGACGTCGATCTCGTCCTGCAGGTTGGCGATCTGGTGCGTCAGAGAGGTCGTGGCCCGCTCGGTCGTGTTGTACTGCGACGCCGAGTTGAACGCGATGTAGGTGTCGGCCACGCGGTTGGCCACCTTCGCGGCCAGCACCCGGTCGTAGGAGGAGAAGGCGATGTCGACCAGCCGGCTGTTGCGGACCGGCGTGACCGTCAGCTTTTTCAGGAACCTGTCGATGCGCTTCACCTCGGCCTGCTCCTCGGGCGTCGGTCCGGCCGCGGCGCGAGCCGGCACCTTGACCCGGAACTCCTCGAGGTCGGCGAGGTGCAGCGAGTCGATGGCCTCGCGCGCTACGCGCCGGCTCTGGATCAGGCCGTACTGCGTCTGGTAGAAGTCGTTGCGGAAGTCCGGCACGCTCGACATCACGTCCTGGAACGGCAGGATCTTCGGCGTGTTCTGCTCGATCTGCAGCCGGGTCGTCGCGGTGTAGACCGGTCGCTGCAGGAACGAGCCCAGCGTCGTGATCGACACCACGACCGCCAGCGAGGTGTAGATCACCCACCGGCGCTTCAGGATGACGTGCCAGTAGTCGAGAAGGTGGATCTCTTTCTCGTGGCTCTCGGCGATCAACGCGGTGTCCCCCTCAGAAGAACGTCTCCGGCACCACCACGACGTCGCCCTCCTCCAGAAGCGGGTCCGGCTGCTTGCCCTGGCGGATGCGCTTCAGGTTGACGGGTAGGTCGGTCTGCGTCCCGTCCGCGCCCCGCCTCAGGATCTTGATCCCCTTCAGACTGGCGCGCTCGGTGGTTCCGCCCGCCTTGGCGATCGCCTGCAGCAGGGTGATCGGACGGCTCGCCAGCTCCTCCAGGCGGCCCGGCGTCCTGACGGCGCCGTCGACGTAGATGTAGATCGGCCGGTCGATCGGGACGCTGACCACGTCGCCCGGCTGCACCGGAAGGTTGATCTCGGCGCTGCGGTTCATCAGGAGATCGCCGACGTTCACCGGGATCGTCTGGGCGGTGCCGTCCTGCGCCGCGCGGATGACGTAGAGATGGGCCCCCGCCTCTTTTTCCAGCCCGCCGGCCTCGGAAAGGACCTGAAGGAGGGTGCGCGGCCCCAGCATCTCGTACACCCCGGGCTTGCCGACGGCGCCGATCACCGAGACCTTCTTGCTGCCGTACTCGCGGATGAAGACCGAGACCTGCGGGTCCTGGAGGTATTTTTTCGTCAGGGCCTGGCGCAGCTTCTCCTCGACCTGCATGCCGGTCAGGCCGCGGACCTCCATCTCGCCGAGGAGCGGCAGCGAGATCGTCCCCCGCTCCGACACGCGCACGGTGCGGTTCAGCTCGGGGATCTCGAAAACGCTGATCTCCAGGAGGTCCTCGGCACCCACGGGGTGATCGGCGGCCGCGCCATCGGTCGCCAGCAGACCGGGCAGCGGCAGGGCCTGCTCGATGACAGGCGTGGCGGGGGTCTCCTGGGGCGCGGGGGCGCTCGTGTCGTCGCCCGACGCGGCGAGACCGGACATCAGGAACGCGATCGCTGGCAGCAGCATGCGCATCGTGGTCATGGTCCACCTAGAAGCTGTAGGTCGTTCCGAACGTATAGAAGGTGCGCGTCCGATCGTAGAAGTCGTCGGTCGAGTCCCGGACGACACGGTAGGCGCTCACCTCGATGGTCATCCCGGGACGGGCGCGGCAGCGCACCGTCGCATGCTGCTCGGTCACCCTGTCGTCCCGGATCCCCTGGAACGGGTCGGCGCCCGTCGGGAACGCCTCCTCGGGATAATGGATCAGCGTGCGACCGTACGACAGCTCGCCGCTCACGTGCCGCGAGAAGAACTGCTCGTAGGCCGCCGACCACGAGGTGCCGACGAAGTACAGGTTGTCCTCGAAGATCGAGAACGTGACGTCCCGCTCGAAGCCGCCCTTGAGACGGGCGGCGCGCCCGAGCCGGGTGGCCAGGTGTCCCTCGCCGACCACGCCGTGATAGTCGGCGCCGTCGCGATCGAGCGCTTCGAGCACCATCGGACCGGCCTTGATCTCGCCCTGCACCGAGGCCGACGGATCGAAACGGAAGCCCGGGAGCACCGCGCGCTTGCGGGAGTCGCTGCCCAGGGTGTCCTCCTCGAACACGATGTTGGACACCAGGCCCTCGAGAAGGAAGGTCGTCTTGGGGAAGACGCGCACGGTGCCGAGCACCGACAGGGTCGCCTCATCGCGGTTCAGCTGCTGCACGGCGCCGGTGGCGGCCTCGTCCGCGGCGTAGTCGATACGCTCGCCGCGCACGTACGCCTCGAGGCCGAGACGGCCGCGGCCGAGCGTGCGCAGGGCCGCGGTCAGCGCGTCGTTCTTCCGCCGCACGCGCTCGTCGATATCGGCGGTGGGACGCTCGCGCACCGAATCGTACCGGTCCTCCAGGGAGAGCAGGAGACGCCGCAGCACCAGGATGCCGCGGGCGCGGGCGTGGCCGTTCCAGTGGTCCAGGTCGGCGTTCTTCTGGAAGGCGACGTAGTCGAGCTCCTGGAACAGGCGGAGGCCGCCGCGATCGCCGGCCAAGAGAAGCGCGTCGAGACCCCCGCCGGTCGTGGCCGTGGTGTCGCCCTCGCTCGTGGGGGCGTCGTACCGGATGTTGTCGTCGTAGCCGACGTCCTTGATGACGGCGAGAGGCTTCAAATGGAATGGCCCGGCGCGCCGCGTGCCTTCGGTGGAGAGGTCCGGATCGGCGGGACGGGTGGCGTCCTGCGCCCGCCCGGGGGCGCCGCCGCACAGGAGCGCGACCGCGGCCAGCGCCGCGATCGACGCGACCTGGGTCCTGGCCGAACGCCCCGGGCGGTTCACCGCGTCTCGTTTCTACGGCGTGGAGGGACTCGCCTCGTTCTTGTTGCTCTTGGTCGCTTCGTAGACCGCGACCGCGGCGCCGGCCGACAGGAGGACGATCACCGCCTTGCCGCGGGTGGTCTTCCAGAACGTCTCCTGCGGCGCCGACTCGCCGACCAGGGTGGCGCTGCCCTTCGGCGGCGGCATCTTCGCGATCGCACGGTTCGCCGGGCGCTGCGGCTGCACCGAGTACGATCGCGACAGGCTCTCGCCCGGGCCCAGGTCCAGGATGTGGTCCGCGACGAAGATGCTGCCGCCGGCCTCGATCACCACGTCGTACGTCCCCGCCGGAAGGTTCTCGACCTCGTAGTCCCCGTTGTCGGACGTAACCTCGCTGACGTACTGCTTCCCCGTCCTGACGTTGATCGCCGTGACCTTGGCCCCGGCGAGCCGCGTGCTCTCGTCCGTCTGGTACAGGGTCCCCCTGATCGAGCCGTGACCGGTCTCGGCCATCGGCGACTGGTCGGCGTGGAGATCGGTCAGAGCGGGACCGAGAGCGAGGCAGGTCATCACCACGACGGCCAGCGCGGAACGCGCAGTCGTGAACCGGCGGTTCGCCATCTCTTCCTCCATGTGGGACCGGACTTCATGACGCGTGGAACGTCGCCCGGGGGCGCGAACGCGACAGTGCCCGCAACATATATCTGTCCGGGCATCGCGCGTCAAGTGGCGGCAACACCTCAGAAGGCGTGGGGTTTCGGAGGAGATGACTGTGAAATGCGCGCGGCTCGCGTGGTTGCGGGGAGGGTGCTACGCCCTCATCAGGGCGCCGACGAGGAGGAGCGCCCAGACGGAGCGGCAGACGTCCATGTCGCTCAGCTTGGAGACCTCGCACATCTCCTCGAGGGACGTCGGGGCGTCGCACTGCGCCAGCAGCGCCTTCTCCTCCGACGACAGCGGCAGGTCCTTCACGATCGCCGGCATCTCGCGGGTGGTGCGGTATTCGGAGTTCAGGCCGCCGACCTCTTCATAGACGCGCGCCCAGGAGGTGATGCGCTTGAGACCGGCCACGACGACGGCGTCGCCGTGGAGGTTGAGGGTGATCGTCTCGCTCCCCGGCGGCTTCGATTCGAAGGCGAACCGCCCATGGGTGAGCTGGAAGGTGGAGTAGACGATCTCGCACACCTGCGCGCGCACGTACTTCTCGACCTCGTCGTGGTTCATCATCTTGTAACGGACCAGCACCTCGCCCAGGCGGTCCTTGGTCGCGACCATCACTTCGAGAGCCTTCATCAGGTTCTTGAGCCCGATGATGCCGGCGGTCAGGAGGTACTGATTCAGCCGATCGTCGCGCTGGTTGGAGGAGGCGAACAGCACCTGGCCGTTCCTGAGCTGGATCGACTTCTTGACGTCGCCGTCCGTGACGACCAGCAGGCCGGTGGCGTGCGACGCCCCCAGCTCGTGGAACAGCATCGGAATGGTCGTGGAGCGGATGTCGCCGTCGCGGGTCAAGCGTGGACCGGACGAGGCCGGGCGCGCGGGTGACGCCGCGCCGTGGGCCCCTGATGGCTGAGCCGCGCCTTTCATAATGGGCAAATCTAGTGTCCGGTCACCGCCCTGTCAATCAGTCGAGCGCCTTGAGCATGCGCGCCGCGGCCGCCGCCGCCGAGGGCCCGTCCCCGGTGTCCAGGGTGGCGCCGGGCTGCCCGGCCGCCTGCTCGAAGGCGGTGCGGGCCGCGCCCGGGTTCCCCCGGCGCAGGGCGCACAGACCTCGATAGTAGAGCACGCTGCCCTGCGACACGCCGGTGACGGCGGGGAGAGTGGCGCGCGTGAAGCCTTCGGCGTCGGCCTTGTCATAGGCCCGGAAGTGCATGTACGCGACCCCGAGGTTCAAGAGGGCGGCGCCGCGCTCGGCGTCGTCGCCCGCCGCCCGCGACCGCAGGCGGAACTCGGCGAGCGCCCTGTTGTACAGCAGACCCGCGTCGCTGAGCGGGATCACGGTGGGACTGTCGTCCGGCGAGACCCGGACGGTGCGCGCCCCCGCGGCGTCCTCGACCGCCAGCACGAGCGTCGGCTTCACGCCCCCCGGTCGCGCCATCTCGACCGCGATCGCCTGGTTGACGTCGCGCACGGACGGCGTCTTGCGGTTGCCGACCGCCTTGATCCGGTCGCCCACGCGCAGCCCACCCTTGGCGGCGGGACCGCCCGGAAGGACGCGCACTACCAGCGGTCCGTCGGGCTCGGTCTGGGAGTCGAGCAGGGTGTCGACGATCCCCATTCCCCACCACGAGCCGCTGGCGGGCGGGGCGTTGTCGAGACGGCGCACGAACTCGCGGACGCCCTCGGGCTGATCGGTGCGCAGCTTCACGACGTCGGGCGAGGGATGGGCGACGGAATAGAGCGCCAGCGTCCAGGTCTTCTCCGCGTCGCCGTTCAGCGTCAGACCGGCCAGGATCAGGTCGGCGCGCGTCTTGCCGGCCGCCTCCTCCAGGAGCGCGGGAGGCAGGATCGTGCCGTTTTTGACCTCGTTCGGCTCGCCGATCATCCACTTGATCACGGAGGCGCGCAGGTCCTGCAGAGTCTCCTGTGAGCGCACCACGTTCAGCGTCTTGAGGCCCTTGTTCATCTCCTCCAGGAGCGGCTTGTCCTCGTCGCTCCACACGGCGCGCCCCCACTCGTCCAGACGGAACGTCCCGAGGTACACCAGGGTCGGCCGCAGACGCACGTCGAGCGTGTTCGTCTGGCCGGGGATCAGACGCACGCGCTCCGTCCAGGAGCCGACATCCTGCTTCACCACGGCGACGTCACGCTCGCCGCCGCACTGCCCCGGCAGCGTGATCGGCGTGGTTCCCTTCCTGTCGCCGTCCACGAACAGGTCGGCCCCCGAGGGGGTCGAGGTGACGCGCAGCTCGTTGCGCGCGTCCTGCAGGATGACCGGCGTGTACCGCAGCGTGGTGTTCTGCTCGACGTCGAGCGTCACCTTGACGGTCAGCGTGCGGGCCTGGAAGCAGTCCTTCTCGAAGGTCACCTTGTGATCCCCGGCCGCGACCATCGGCAGGGTGAGCGGCGCCGAGGCGTTCTTCGCGTCGAACCCGCCCTGCTGGGCCATCGCCTCCACCTCGGGTGTCGGCGGACCGGCGGTGACTCCCGCCGGGGTCCCGTCGACCGCGATGGCGACGCCCGCCGGCACGGTCACGAACTGCAGGGCGCGCCGGTTCGGGCGCAGGCGGACCGCCTTGCTGGTCTCGGAGCCCGCCACCACCGCGATCGTCTCCTCGTGCGGGTCGTAGCCGTCGTACTCGATCCGCAGCGTATGGTTGCCGGAGAGGATCGGCACCCGGCCGCCTTCCTGGGGCTCGACCGGATCGCCGTCCACCAGCACGCGCGCCTTCGGCGGGTCGGGCCGCAGGACGAGGATGCCCGCGATCCTGGCGCGCACACGGTCGAACAGATCGACGACCTTGGGCGACAGCGTCTGACGGTCGATCGGGTAGCCGGGGTTGAGCCTCAGAAGCGCGGTGAAATCGCCCTCCGCCCCCTTGACGTTCCCGAGGTTGAACTGGCCGCGCGCCCGCAGATCGTAGGCGGCGCACAGGAGCTTCAGCTCCTCGGCGCTCAGGTCGGAGGCGCGCACGCTCTTGCGCGGCTCGATGACCGCCGACAGCTCGCGGATGGCGCCGGCGAAATCGAGGTTGTCGAGACGCTCGCGCGCCTTGTTGAACGAGGCGCGCATCGTCTTCAGCGAGGCGGTCAGGTCCTCCTCCTCCTGCGCCGGCGCCGGCGACAGGGCGAAGACCAGGGCCAGGAGGGCGGCGCACGTGACGAGCGCGAGCGGGCCGCGGCGGCGTCTCACTGGAACCTCAGCACGGCCGCGCTCTTGCGGCCCGACAGATAGACGCGGCCGACCGCGTCGACCGCCACCGAGGACGGTTCGCCGAGCCGCGCGGCCGCGGTCTTCGACGGCCGGATGATGGTGATGCGCTCGCCCGCGGGTGACGCGACGTAGACCCAGCCCGAGCGCCCGTCCAGCACGTACAGATCGCCCAGACCGTCGGCGGCCAGCGCGATCGGCTCGGTCAGGCCCAGACCGGCGAGATTGATCTTGCGGGTCGACTTCCCCTGGTGCAGCTCGAGGACGAACCGGGTGCGCGCCTCGAGCACGTACACGCCGCCGTCCTCGCTTCGGGCGACGTCGACGAAGTGCCCGTCCTTCACGTCCGGGCGGAACGTGGAGGAGAGGTGGCGGCCCCGATCGAACACCAGCAGGAGGTTGTCGCGCGTGTCGAGCAGGTAGATCCGGCCCGAGGCGTCCGCGGCGACCGGGCCGAACTCGCGCGGCGGGCGGCCGTCCCATCCCTTCAGGTCGGGCCCGCTCCAGCTCTTGGCGTTGAGCGCGATCTGGCCGCCGCCGGAGATGTAGACCGCGAGCCCCTCGCCCGCCGCGACGAACTCGGGCGCGGGATTCGCGATGCGCTCTTGGACGCGTCCCTTCGGGTCGAGCCGGAACACGCCGGGCGTCTTGGGGGAGGCGATCACCGCGAGGCCCTGCGAGTCGATGGCGATGTCGCTGGCGCCGCGGAACGCGTCGTCCGGCTTGGCGGTCTGAGCGCGCGCCGGCGCGGCCCCGTACGCCTCATCCAGGCTGAAGATCTCCGGGTCGGGCGCGGGGGCGCCCTTGCCGGGGTCGATGCGCTGGGCGGCGAAGCCGGCCAGGACCTTCGCCCCGCCCGGGGCGCGCGACAGCGCCGGCTGCATGCGCAGGCGGTGCAGGAGCGCGATGCGCTCGAGGGCGCGCGCCGCGAAGCGCGAGTCGGCGAAGCGCGTCCTGACGCGCTCGAGCGCCATCATCGCCTCGGGCGAGTCGTCGAGGTGCGACAGGGCGAGACCGAAGCGGTACAGCGCCTCCGGGGCCAGCGGGCTGCCGGGGTTCTCGTCCATCAGACGCGCGAAGAAGTCGGCGGCCAGGGCCGGGCGGGCGCGCAGGGTCTCGCACATCCCCGAGCCGAAGTAGGCGTCGTCCGCCCAGTCGCTGTCGGGGTAGACCTGCGCCGCCGTGGCGAAGCGGCCGCAGGCCTCGTCGAGATCGGCCTTCGGGTTGGCGGGCTCCATCGACAGATAGCCGAGCTTGACCAGCGCGCGCGGCGCCTCGCGCGAGGAACGGTACTTCTGCGACAGCGTCGCGAGCAGGTCGCCGGCCTCCTTGATCGCCGCCGGCGACGCCGAGCCGATCTGGTCCCAGGCGCTGGCCGGGTAGATCAGATCGGCGGTCTTCAGGAGCGCCTGCGGAGCGTACGGGCTGTCGGGAAAATCCTGGAACACCTTGTGGAGGGACTGGAGCGCCTCGTCGCGCTTGCCCTGCCGCAGCAGATCGAGACCCTGGAAGTAGGTGCGCGCGTCGAGCGGGCGGTCCTCGCCGCCCGCCGGCGACGCTTCGGCCACGGCCGGCCGGGAGGGCCACGCGGGCAGGACGAGCAGGAGGAGAAGGGCGGACAGGGCGACCGGGCGCGCTCTCAAAACTTCACCGTCACGAGGGCGTTCTTGCCACCGGTCACCGCCACGGCGACTTCCTGCTCGGCACCGCTCGGCACGAACACCACCTTGACGCGGTGACCGCCGGAGGAGATCGGGTACTCGAGAACCGGGGTCACGTCGACGTAGACGCCGTCGACGAAGACCTTGCAGTTGCTCGGCTGCGCCTGCACGGTGAGACTGCCGACGCCCGGGAAGGTGATGAGCGGCGTCACCGAGCGGCCGCCCTCGGCCGTCACCTGCGTCGTCTCCTTCACGAACAGCTTGTCGTTCCGGAAGGTCAGCGCGTGCTTCCCCTCGGTCAGGCTGAGCATCTCGCCCGCCTTGCCGATGCGCTTCTCGCCCTCGTACACGTCCAGATCATAGTCCTGCGGTTTCTTGACGACCACGGTGCCGACGGGCACCGCGACGAGCCTGATCTTCTTGAGCGAGTCCACCATCGCGTCGAAATCGTCGTCGGCGCCGAACGACGCCGTCCAGGGGCGATAGTCTTCCCGCTCGAGCGTCAGCGAGCGCTCCTCGCAGCCGTCCAGGGCCAGCACGGCCGGCGTCAGCTTGCCGGTGTCGTGCCCGTTCAGGCGGATGCGCGCTCCCGGCGGCTCCGAGGCGATCATCACCTCCTCGCGGCGGGGCTTCAGCTCCATGACCAGGTTGCCCTTGAACGAGGCGAGATCGGCGGCGGTCATCGCCGCCACGGCGCGCCGGCAGCCGGCCTCGGCCACGATGTCGTGCGGTTTCGGATCGGTGACCGACAGGACCACGCGCGGCTCGGCGAGCGGCGTCGAGTCGAGCCGGATATTCCCGCCGTGGGGGATGGTGGAGACGTCGACCGATACGACGCCGGCGCCGCCGGTCGCTCCCGCCAGCGTGGTCGGACCGCCGATCCCGGCGGGCGACACCCGGTCGTCGCCCGGGACATCCTGCCCCGCGCCGGCCCGCCGCTCCGCGCGGTTCACCAGACGCGGAAACATCACCAGCCCCATGACCGCGATCACCACCACGGCCGCGATCTTCAGCGAGTGCCGCGCCGCGAAGCCGCGCTGCGCGACCACCACGGCCGGCTCCGCGACGGCCCCGCGGGCCCCCCGGCCGGCGCGCCGATCGCGGCGGTCCCTGAGAGTGGTGCCGGGCGAAGCGGCCGAGCGGGCCGTCATCGCCTGCCGGGCCGCCGCGGGGAACGGGCGCGACAGGGTCTCCGGCGGCAGACCGGCGAACGCCCTCGCGAGATCGGCAATCAGCTCGCTCCCGCTGGCGTAACGTCTGTCCTTGTCCTTGGCCAGCGCCTTTTCCAGGATGGCGTTGACCTCCGGCGGCAGCGCGGCGTTGTGGGCCGCGGCCGGACGCGGGTCTTCGTACAGGACGCGGTAGATGATGGTCGAGATCGAGTCGCCGTCGAACGGCCGCACACCGGTGAGGAGCTCGTACAGGACCACGCCGAGCGAGAACAGGTCGCTGCGCCCGTCCAGCTCGCGACCCTCGATCTGCTCGGGCGACATGTAGCTCGGCGTGCCGAGGAGCACGCCCGCCTGCGTCAGGTTCGCCGAGGGGCTCTTCGCCAGACCGAAGTCGGTGACCTTCAGGACGCCGCCCTTCAGGACCATCAGGTTGGCCGGCTTGATGTCGCGATGCACGATGTGGTTCTGGTGCGCGTAGTCGAGGGCGGAGGCGGCCTGCGAAATCAGGTCCTGGACGCGTTTCAACGGCAACACGGCCCCGGGGCGGGTGAACTTCTCGAGCGTCTCGCCCTCGATGAACTCCATGGCGATGAACGACACGCCGCCTTCCTCGCCGACGTCGAAGATGGTGACGATGTTCGGGTGCAGGAGCCGCCCCGCCGCCTGCGCCTCGCGCAGGAAGCGCTGGCTGGTCTCGCGCGCCTCCTCCTCCGAGGTTCCCGGCGGCAGGACGATCGTCTTGATCGCGACTTTGCGATCGATCTTCGGGTCGTTGGCCAGGAAGACCTGGCCCATCGCACCCTTGCCGATTTCGCGCAGGATTTCGAAGCGGCCCAGCTTGGTAGGATTCATAGACCGCTCGCCCCGAGTGGGGTCAGTGGGCCCGCGATCGGTCCCGCGGACCGCCCTTCGATTCCCCGTAAGTGGCCATCGGAGCGTATTTTAGTGTCGCATGCAAGACCTGTCAAACCGGCCGGTTTTCGGCCCCTGGCGTACTATCTGCTTGTGCCTCTATGAGTTAAGCAAATTCGGTGCGGCCGAATCGACGCTTTCGCAGTATATTGATGCAATCCACCGGGAGGTGGCGATCGTGCTTCGGCGCAGTCGACCGTCGGGTCGCGGAGCGGCGCTGCTGGCCGTCCTGGTCGTGCTCGGGACGACGGGCGCCAGGAAGAACCCGACGCCCGCCCCCTCCCCGAGCCCTTCGGTCTCCCCCTCCCCGCAACCGACCTCGGTGCCGGTGCACATCGCCGGGATCCAGCCGACCGGTCCCGACCAGGTGATGCTTCTCCTCGCCGACGAGAGCGAGCAGCGGGCGGTGCCGATCGCCATCGGCCGTGACCAGGGAATCGCCATCTATCTCGGGAAGATGAAGGCGGAGACGACCCGTCCGCTGACGCACGATCTTCTCGCCACGATCCTGGGGGTGGTCGGGGCGGTGGTCGAGAGGATCACGGTGACCGATCTCAAGGACGACGTGTACTACGCCGAAATCGCGCTGCGCGCGGGCGGCACGGTCCACCCGATCGACGCGCGCCCCTCGGACGCGATCGCCCTGGCGGTGCGTCTCGACACGCCGATGTTCTCGGCTCCGTCGCTGTTGAAGTCGATCGGCGGGCCCGATGCCCCGAAGTCGACGCTGCACGCCGATCGGGAGCTCGGTCTCACCGTCCAGGAGCTCGATCCGGACCTGGCCCAGTCCCTGGGCGCCGCCGACGTGACCGGGGTGCTGGTCTCGAGCGTAAGGCGCGGCGGGACGGCCGACAGGGCCGGCGTGCGGCGGGGCGACATCGTGCAGGGCCTCGACGGGCAGCCCGTCGCCGGTCTGTCGGCCTATCTCCGGGCGACGGGACCGCGTGTCAAGTCGTTCACGATCTGGCGGGAGGGCCGGACGACGACTCTCGGCGGGGCCTGACCGGACGATCAGGTCTTGAACAGCGCCGCAGCCTCCTGCGGGAAGCGGCGCTCGCGGGCGACGCGCACGAGCCGATCGACGTCGTACGGGAATCGACGGTACTGCACCTCGACGTTGCCGTTGACGGTGACGACGGCGTAGCCGGTGCGCGGGTCGCCGTCCTCCGGGTAGCCGACGCTGCCGGCGTTGATGAAGTGACGGCCGTCCACGATGCGATGGTACGGCCGATGCGTGTGGCCGAGGATGATGATGTCGGCCTCGGCGGCGTCGCCCATGTCGCGGAAGTAGTCCTCGTCGCGGTCTTCCCACAGACAGGTGGACACGTCGATCGGGTTGGCGTGCACGAACACGGTGCGCCGCCCGCCGGCCTCCATCCGCTGGTCGAAGGGAAGGTCGGCCAGCTGCCTGCGCGTGAACGGGTCGGTCCGCAGCACGGTCCAGGCATACGCCAGACCCTCCAGACGCCGGACGCGACCGTCGACGCCGTTGCCCCCGAAGTCCTCCGCCTGCATCGATACGCTCTCGTCGAGATCGCCGCGCACTCCCCGGATCCCCTCCGCCCGCACCAGGGCGACGGTCTCCTCCGGGAACGGCGCGAACCCGACGAGATCGCCGGTATGGCAGATCACGTCGTACCCCTCGGCGCGGCACTCCCTGAGCACGACCTCCAGGGCGGGCAGATTTCCGTGGATGTCACCCAGCGCGATGATTTTCATGCGAGACGCCGCACCATAGCAGAAGGCGCGCTCGTGTTTCAACCTCAGTGACTCTCTCGAGATCGTCCTGACGCCGGGAGCGGGGCGGGCGGCGCGGGGGGGCGGCTCATGCTCGCTCGCGCGGGATCAACGATTGCCCATCCGCCGATCATGGCGCGGCTCGAAATCGCCGCCCCCCCGCGCCGCCCGCCCCGCTCCCCTCGTGAGTCACCCTCGAAGAGCTGCAAGAGTTGAACCCTGCGGCGTCCACTCTCCTGGCGATTGTGCGGCGGCGTCATGGTCAATCTGAACCGGTTGCGTCGACGACACTGTCGGCAGACGGGCAACGTCTGCGACGATCCGAGCGAGTCTCGGCGGCTTCGACGTCAGATCCGGTACGAGTCGCAGGACGGGGCGCCGCGGCGGGGCGGCGATTTCGAGCCGCGCCATGCGCGCCGCATGGGCAATCGTTGATCCCGCGCGAGCGAGCATGAGCCGCCCCGCCGCGGCGCCCCGTCCTGCCGCCCGATACGGGGTTCTGACGGCGGAACCGAAGAAAAGTCAGGCGGCTTTGTCGGGAGCGATGCGCGGGCTGAACGACAGGAGCGGGAGCTTCTCTTCCTGGGAGGTGCGCGGGTTGCGAAACGGAATGTAGCCGCGATCGCGGTCCTCGGCGGCGTACAGGGAGGAGGCGACATCGTTGAGGTGCCGCGCCAGCCGCTTGGCCAGCTCCTTCGCGTGGCTGGGCGAGCCGCGCAGGACCACGGCGACGCCGCTCACCTCGTGCAGCTCGACCGGGCCCGGGTCCTTGTTCTCGCGCAGGAACTCCTCCACGGCGGCGCGGAACTTCTTATGCGCCTCGACGTGCTTGAATTCGCCGTACTTCTTGCGGAAGATGTCCATGGCGCGCGGGTCCCAGTCGAAGTTCACGATCTGGCACTCCTCGCCGCGGCCCTGTCTTTCCCGGTACTCCTGCAGCACCCCGCCGGGATCGCCGGCGCGGCGCTCGCGGCGCCCCTCCAGGAGCCGGTCGATCGTCTTCCCGAGCTCGCGCGTGCTGAACGGCTTGGTCATATACTCGTCCGCCCCGCAGTCCTTGCCCCAGAAGATGTCCTGGTCGCCGCTCTTGGCGGTCAGCATGATCACCGGGACATCATGGGTGGCTCGATCGCCCTTCAGCCGGCGGCACACCTGAAAACCGTTCACCTTCGGCATCATGATGTCCATGATCACCAGGTCCGGCTTCTCGCGCTCCACCATGACGAGCGCCTGATCCCCATCCTCCGCCAGGACCACGGTGTAGCCGTCGGTCTCCAGGCTGAGCTTGAGGATCTCCCGGATGTTCGGGGAATCGTCGGCGACCAGGATCTTGCCGGGCATGGTCGGGTCTCCGTCTCAGGCCGACGCGCGTCTCGGCGCGCCGCCCTCCTGCGCCGACTTGGCGCGCGCCGAGGCGTCGTCGAGCAGCGACATCATCATCTGCATCCCCTTGCCGAGCATCTCGAGCAGACGCACCTGCTCGGGCGTCAGCTGCCCGAGACGGCCCGACTCCAAGAGCTCGACGGCGCCGCTCATCGAGGTCAGCGGCGTGCGCAGATCGTGCGCCAGCTGCCTTATCGCATCCCCCTCGCGCGGGCCGAGCGAGAAGAGCTCGGTGATCTCCATGACGAGGGCCGCCGCCGCGCCCTCACCCTTCCCGCCGATCGGCCCGGCCGAGACGGTGTAGAAGCGCTCCCGGTCGAGCTCGAGCGACACCATGCGGCGCGTCGGACCGGACAGCCGCCGGGCCTCCTCGATGGCGGCCGTCACCCCGTCGATGAGAGGG
>Ga0070697_100002116_pt1 | contig 15215 bp, 14 predicted proteins | sample KBSK1501metaG_FD_65475 | JGI IMG/M metagenome (GOLD analysis project Ga0070697, IMG submission 65475) | Corn, switchgrass and miscanthus rhizosphere microbial communities from Kellogg Biological Station, Michigan, USA - KBS K1-50-1 metaG | ecosystem: Host-associated > Plants > Roots >...
GACGGGTACAGCCTGTGCTTCGAGAGTCCAACAGATGTGCCCGAAGAAACAGTCTTCTCGGAGAGTGACTAAAGGCACCCGGTTCTCGGTCCTGTTGCCCCAACGGGGCATTCGAGATATTTGTGGCGCTTGATCAGGAAGTTGGAGACGCGCTGGGGTATATTTTCTGGATTGAGTTTTAGGCTGGGGGCGTTTGAAAACTGGCTGAGATGTTAACTGACCGAAAGGAGTAAGAAACTAAGTATGAGGAGAAAACTATGAAAATCGCTGCAGGAATTATCTTGCTTCTCGTTGGTGGGTTGGCCTTGTTGATAGGTTTGGTCGTCTGCGTCACTACGTTGACGTCGGATTACGCCACGTCAACCTGTAAGCAAGCCGCGGCCGATGAAGAAAAGTTTAGTGAAGCAAGAGCGAACTGCGGAAGTACTAACACGGACTGTTACAAACAAGCGACTATAGGGCTGACTACTCAGGAAGAATGCGAGTCTCGAACATCGTACATGAGAAATCAGTTACTCATGGGTATTGTGCCTGCGGTACTGGGGGCCTTTATCGCTTTTGTTGGCGCCATCGTCGCTATTTGGGGCTTTATTGGCCGGCGAAAAAAGGCGGTAAGCTGAAGTTTTAATAACTCGCGATAGCTGTATGATCGGGATCTGGCTGCGGGGGCAAGCCCGCCTTCCAGACCTCGAGACTTTTCAACTTCCGAAATTATTCGACGGTTGAAAGGCTTACAAGCCAATTCAGCGATTCAAGTGTGATCGGCTCTGGGTCAGGAAGGTGGGCTTGCCCCGCTCTTCGCTCTGCCTCTCAACTTTTTTCAGCTATATTCTCCTCGATCAAATATCTCCGGCTAATAGGGAACCCATCCATGTCTAGCAATGCGCTTGCCTGCTGTTTGCTGCTGACCTTTGTTCTGGCGTGTTCGCCACTCCATGCGCAGCCTGCATCAGTGCCTGCGGTTCCCGAATCTTTCTACTCAGTCATGCAGTGGCGTTGCATCGGTCCGCATCGTGGCGGGCGTGTGCTGGCGGTCTCCGGCGTTCGCGGCGAACCTGACACATTCTACTTTGGCGCGGTCGCCGGTGGGATTTGGAAAACTACTGACGCCGGACAAACCTGGAAACCGATCTTCGATAGTCAACCAGTTGCTTCGATCGGTGCGCTCGCCGTTTCCACTTCTGATCCCAACGTTATTTACGTCGGCACGGGCGAAGCGGATATGCGTTCTGATATTTCTTACGGCGCCGGAATGTATAAATCAGTCGACGCCGGCATGAGTTGGTCGTACATCGGACTCAGCGATACGCGACAGATCGGCCGCGTCTTAATTGATCCTAAGGATTCCGATGTTGTGCTCGTCGCGGCACTCGGTCATGGCTTTGGCCCAAACACTGAGCGCGGGGTCTATCGCACTAAGGACGGTGGCAAGACCTGGACGCGAGTGCTTTCCAAAGATGAAAACACCGGCGCCGTCGACCTGGCTTTCGATCCTGATAACTCACGCACCGTCTACGCCTCGCTCTGGAATGTGCGCCGGCCGCCCTATAACACCTATGCGCCAATCACCGGCCCGGGTGGCGGAATCTACAAGTCGACTGATGGCGGCGCGAACTGGAAAGAGATCTCCGGTCATGGATTACCGACCGGCAAACTTGGCCGCATCGGTCTGGACGTTGCTGTCGGTCAGCACGGCAAACGCATCTATGCACTGATCGACGCCGGCACTTCAAGTGGACTCTTTCGTTCAGATAATGCCGGCGAAGATTGGACCTTGATGAGCACCGACGCGCGCATACTCAGTCGCGGCTGGTACTTCGGCGAAGTGCGAAGCGATCCAAAGAACCCTGACCTCGTCTACGTTTCCAACGTCTCGCTTTATCGTTCCACCGATGGCGGCAAGAATTTCAAAGCGATTAGAGGCGCACCCGGCGGCGACGACTACCATTCGCTCTGGATTGATCCTGAAAATCCACGACGAATGATTTCCGGAGTAGATCAGGGAACGATCGTTACGATGAACGGTGGCCAGACGTGGAGTACCTGGTACAACCAGCCAACGGCACAGTTTTATCACGTGGCGGTGGACAACCAGTTTCCCTACTGGGTCTATGGCGCGCAACAGGACAGCGGCACTGCGGCGGTGGTCAGCCGCAGCGACTATGGACAGATAACGTATCGCGATTGGCATCCCATCGGCGCCGGCGAGAGCGGCTACATTCTTCCCGATCCGGTGAATCCGCAGATTGTCTATGGCGGCAGCACTGGCGGCGATCTCTATCGCTTCGATACGAAGACCGGACAAGTGGAGGACGTGTCGCCAACCCCGGCTGAGATCGGGATGAAGGTGCGACAGCGTTATCCCTGGACCACGCCGCTTGCCTTTTCATTTCAAGCTCCGCACGCGCTTTACCAATCTTCGCAGTTTCTTATGAAGACTGCCGATGCCGGCAAGAGTTGGAAAGTCATAAGTCCGGATCTGACCTTGCGACCGGGTGAAAAGGAAGAAGGCGCACAAGGCGTTATCTACACGATTGCTCCGTCGCCCATTGCGGCCGGGACAATTTGGGTGGGTACCGACAATGGCTTGGTTCAGTTAACGCGAAACGACGGCCTGACCTGGAGCGAAGTCACACCGCCTGGCCTGCCGCCATGGAGCATGATGAGTCTAATCGACGCTTCTCCTCACGACGCGGCAACCGCTTTCGCGGCAATCGATCGTCATCAGATGGACGACATCACGCCGCACATCTACCGCACTCACGATTTCGGCAGATCATGGACGAAGATCACAAGTGGTATTCCAGCGAACGCCTATGTGCATGCGGTGCGCGAAGATCCCATTCGCAAAGGTCTTCTTTTCGCGGGCACCGAGCTCGGAGTTTACGTTTCGTTCAACGATGGTGAGCTATGGCAACCCTTGCAACTTAATCTTCCGGTAACGCCGATCAGAGATCTCGTGGTTAAAGGTAATGATCTCGTGGTTGCCACCCACGGACGCTCTTTCTGGATTCTTGACGACCTTTCACCACTGCGTGAATTGAATTCTGCCGCTGTGTCGATCGGGGTTTACCTATTTCGCCCCGCGACAGCGATTCGACTTCGCAAGAATGAGGCCCGTGACACGCCGCTGCAGCCGGAGACGCCAGTTGGAAAGAATCCTCCGGCAGGAGCGATCATCGATTACAGTTTGCAATCAGTTCCCGCGGGAGCGGTAACGCTTGAAATCCTCAACAGCACCGGAGCCGTGGTTAGAAAGTACTCCAGCAGCGATGAGCCAGGAAAAATTGACGAGACACAGCAGTTTCCCACCTACTGGTTCAACCCGCCGGCGCCGCTGTCAAAACACGTTGGTTTAAATCGCTTCGTCTGGGATTTGCGCCTTGAGCGTCCGCGCGCGCTGCGCTACGGCTACAGCATTGCCGCAGCGTTTGGAGAAGACGCGATCATGCAGCCGGAGGGGCCGCTGGTTCTGTCCGGCCTATATCAAGTGAGGCTTTCGGTCGATGGCAAAACACACACTGCGCCACTTGAGGTGAAGATGGATCCACGCGTCAAGACGCCTCGGCTAGCGCTTCGTCAACAGCTCACGCTGGAAATTCAAATCATGCAGGCAATGTCGGACAGTTACGAAAGCGTCCAGGAGATTCGCGATTTGCGCGCTCAGCTGAACGACCGGCAAGCTAAGTTGAAGAGCGACGCTGCGGCGAAACCCTTACTCGACGCTATCGCTGCGCTGGATAAGAAGGCGGCGGAACTGGTCGCAGTCGAGCAGACGTATCCACCGGTCGGCATTGTTTCAGCAGCGTCTCTGAATGGCGCGCTCGGTTCATTAATAGTTCTGGTGGACAGCGCAGACTCAGCGCCAACTGCACAGGCCACGAGTGCGCTCGCAACCTATCAGAAACTACTCGCTCAGGAATTGGGTAAGTGGGCGGTGTTGAAGAAGAATGATATTCCGGCGTTGAATACGCTGCTGCGCCAGCGTCAACTGCCGCTGATTAAAGAGTAAATTTTGGAGTGCGCTGACTGTCAGCGCTTTGTTCGGTCGCGACCTGTCGCGACCAAGGTTGAGGTGTGTGGGTTAACAGTGCGGCGTCAAGCCGCCGCAGACCAAAGCGCTGACCTGTCAGCGCGCTCCAAAATAGGGATGCGCTTCACTATGTCCTACTCTCCCAAGGTCACGACTTGACCGACACGAAGCTCGCCGGCCCTGACCACTGTGCCGTATACGCCGGCGCAATTCTCGTTCAAACGAACCACAGTCTTCATCACTTTAAAATCTCGCTCGGCTGTGTCCGGATCAAAATTAACCATGACACATCGCTCATCCCTCATATTCACCCTGACTGCTGCCCCGCTTCTTCCTTCACCAAACATCAATTCACCGCCAACCCATCTGTCTTCCGCAAAGGGCTCAGCGCCATTTGTTTCGATCACAACGTTGGGTCGAAATCTGCGCAGGTCAAGATTTCGGCCTGACTCGCGCTCGATGCCATGCACTGTGCCGAGGCTGATTACCGAAATACAGGCTTCGTCGAATATGCCATGTTTGAGATTCATCAATTCAACATCACAACCATGCCGACTCGAAATTTCCTCACGTAGCTCCTTGCTGCGGAGTTCGTACTCTTTCCCGTCCGGCGTACAAACGTGCGTTGGTAGTAGCTCGCCATTCTTACTGTTCGCGTTGCTGTCGAGCCTTACTGGTTTATAGAGGAGCAACTGCGGTAGTTTGCTCGCTGTCAGCCAGGGGAACTCACTTTTGTCATTGAGTCGCCGAAAAGCTAACCTACGATCACCCTCAATGCCATGCCAACCTAGCGTTGCAACTTCTAGTAATTCACCAGCCATTGACTTAACTGGGTAACGAAAGATCGCACTGATTCGTCCTAGTTCCATATGACTCCATAGCAACCGTATACCCTAGAACAACTCCGCCAGCGCCTCTTCGACTGACTTAACTCCCACGACGTCCACGCCCAGCAAACGTTCCAGCCCTGATTTGTTCGAGCCCGGCATCACAATCTTCTTGAAACCCAGCGCCTGTGCTTCACGCGCTCGCACCGCTGCTTGCGTCGTGCCCCGCACCTCTCCGGTTAGGCCCACTTCGCCAAACACCGTCGTGTGCGCATCAATCGGAATGTTTTTGAAACTCGACGTGATCGCCGCTACCACGCCCAGGTCGACAGCCGGTTCGTCCACTTCCAACCCGCCGGCGATGTTGACGAAGACATCGTCGCCGAGCATCTGCAAGCCAAGCCGCTTTTCGAGCATGGCCATCAGAAGTGCCACGCGATTCTGATCCACGCCCTGGGTCATGCGCCGCGCCGTCCCGTATTTCGTTTCTGAAACCAGCGCCTGAATCTCAACCAGCAGCGGGCGGGTGCCTTCCATGCAGGCAGTGACCACAGAACCCGCAACGTTGTGCGGTCGTTCCTGCAAAAACATCTGCGACGGATTCGCCACGGGCACGAGCCCAGCGCCGGTCATCTCAAAAACCCCGATCTCATTCGCTGCGCCGAAGCGATTCTTAACGGCGCGCACAATGCGATGGTTGTGGTGCCGCTCGCCTTCAAAATAGAGGACGGTATCGACGATGTGTTCGAGTGCCTTTGGCCCGGCAATCGATCCGTCCTTGGTAATGTGGCCGATCAGGAAAACCGGAATGGTGCGGTTTTTCGCGAGCAGGAGAAACTGGTGCGCCGCTTCCCTCACCTGCGATACCGACCCTGGCGCCGATTCGATCATCGCCGAGAAAACCGTCTGAATGGAATCGACGACAATGGCGGTCGGGTTAAGACGCTCAACCTCGTGGAAGATATTTTCGAGATTCGTTTCGGGCAGCAGGAAGAGGTTCTTCGCTTCAATTCGCAGTCGTTCGCCGCGAAGTTTTATCTGCCGCTCCGATTCCTCGCCGGAAACGTAGAGGACCGCATTGCCGGCGCCATTTGAGCTAAGCCGATCCGCCACTTGCAGCATCAGCGTGCTTTTGCCGATCCCAGGGTCACCACCGATCAGTACCAATGTTCCCGGCACCAGGCCGCCGCCGAGCACTCGGTCGAATTCAGTTACTCCCGAAGAAATGCGCGTCTCGTCCTGCGATTCGATTTCAGAATAGGCGATCGCGGTTACGTCGCGGAGTTTGAAGCCGCTGCGGATGGATCCTTTCTTTGTAGTTCGATCGCGTTCTTCAACCAACGAATTCCATTCGCCGCACTCAGGACATTTTCCCAGCCACTTACGCGACTGATGCCCGCAATTCTGACACGCAAAAATTGTTTCCGGTTTTTTCACAACAACGCCTTCACGTTTTCGGTTGGGCGACCGAGGACAGCGCGGTTGCCGCGCTCAACGATCGGGCGTTGAATCAAGTCGGGATGTTTGACCATGAGACTGATAATCTCATCGTCGCTAAACTCGCCCTTGCCCAGTCCCAGTTCGCGATAGATCGGTTCGCTGTTGCGCAGGATGTCGCGCGACGTCAACTTCATCTTGCCGAGCAGCCCCTTAAGCTTGGTCTTGGTTAGCGGCTCGATGTAGTAGTTGACTTTAGAAAAGTCGACGCCGTTGTCCTGAAGAAAGCGATTCATCTCGCGACACTTCGTGCAGGTTGGTTTTTCGTAAACTGTTATCTTGTCTGTCATTTTGTGTTTTTGGTTTTGAACTTTGTACTTGGAACTTTGGTCTTTGGTCTTGGGACTTTGTACTTTGGTCTTTTAGTTTTGGTTCTATTTGAGATTTGAAATTTCAGATCTCAAATCTCAAAACCAAAGACCAAAGTACAAAGTTCCAAGTACAAAGTCCCAAGTTCAGCTTTAAGGAAATATCCCCCGCACCTTTGTCGCTTCCGCAACCCGGTCCACCGCCAGGATGTAGGCGCCGGTTCGCATGTCAGTGTTGTAACGTTGTGCAGTCGCGTAAACGGAATTGAACGCCGTACGCATCGCCTGCTCCAGCGTGTCGTTGATCTGCTTCTCCGACCAGAAGAACGAATACTGATCCTGCACCCATTCGTAATAGCTCACGGTAACTCCGCCAGCGTTGGCAAGAATATCCGGGACCAGAAAGACTCCCTGGTCCGCCAGCACCCGGTCAGCGCCAGGCGTCGTCGGCCCGTTGGCCAACTCGGCGATGATCTTCGCCTTCACTTGTCCCACATTAGCTAAGGTGATCGCATTCTCAAGCGCTGAGGGAAGTAATATGTCGCAGTCTATGCCGATGATTTCTTCCGGCGAGATCACCTTGACTCCAGGGAGGCCGGCCAGCGATTTAGTTTCAGCCTTATGACGCAAGGCTGCCTGAACGTCGATGCCGGACTCCGCGTAGAGCCCGGCTTTCGAATCGCAAGCGGCTACGACTTTCGCGCCGTCCGCGGCCACGAGGCGCGCTATATTTGCTCCGGCATTGCCAAATCCATGCACCGCGACGCGCGCACCCTTGAGGGCGATACCTTTCACTTTGCAAGCCTCACGCAACGCGTACAGGCAGCCGCGTGCGGTAGCTTCGGCGCGACCAAGCGAGCCGCCGAGTGAGATCGGTTTGCCGGTGACGACGCCCAGTTCAGTATGGCCACGTATCATTGAGATCGTGTCCATGATCCAGGCCATCGTCTGTTCGTCGGTATAAACATCGGGTGCCGGAATATCGCGGTCCGGGCCAATGATCGGCGCAATCTCAAACGCGTAGCGGCGCGTCAAACGCTCCAACTCATCCTTCGAGAGGCTCTTCGGATCACAAATCACACCGCCCTTGCCGCCGCCATAGGGAATCCCAACCGTCGCGCATTTCCAGGTCATCCACGAGGCGAGCGCTTTCACTTCATCGAGGGTCACGTTTGGGTGATAGCGTATGCCGCCCTTGCACGGCCCGCGGGCAATGTTGTGTTGCACTCGATAACCCTCGAAGACCTGCACGTCGCCGCCGTCCATTTTGACCGGAATGGAAACTATCAACTGCCGCTTGGGAGTACTCAAGACCGCGCGGGTGGACGCGTCGAGGTCGAGATAGTCGGCAGCGCGGTTGAATTGCTGTTTGGCAATTTGAAACGGATTGAGTTCTTCCGCGAGGGCCTCGCTGGTCGCCATTTTGTTCTTCTCCTGGGATGGGGTGTTTGAGAGCGAGGCAATCCTAAGATGTCCAAAGTCCAAAGTCCAACGTCTCGTTGAAGTTTCAAGTTTGGAGTTTCAAGTTTCAAGTTCGAGTCTCGCTTGGAAAGCCTGACCCAGTCGCCGACTTGAGGTCCGAACTTGAAACTTGAAACTTGAAACTCGGAACTTCCTCACGCAACCGGAGTCTAATGTTATCGAGTTAGGCTGCGGACCCGAATGGCACCGGCGAAGTAGATCAGACAGGAGAGAGAAACAGATGTTTAATAACTTGATTGAATCGAGTTCGCACGCGAGCGAATTCAAACGCCGGGGTTCGTTTGTCCTTTTTACCATGGCAACCTATGCGTTGCTGTTCACCGTTGCCGGTGTGATTAGCATCTACGCTTACGACGCTCGTCTGGATGATCAAAACCTCGAATTCGTCACGATGCTGAATCCGGTCGATCTGCCGGCGCCGCCAGTCTCTGTTACACATGCGCCACCCCCAAAGGGCAGCACCAGTAAACCAAGCGAAGTCGTTCGGCAGATCGCGATGGCCAGCGTAAACCATCCGGAGATCGTCCCGGAGCATACTTCCGCGGCGCCGAATAAGAATCTACCGGTCCCCGACCACGGAGCTTATAGAATTGGTGATCATGATTCAGGTCCGGTTGAGCCGGGAGGAAATGTCGGCCCAGGAGATGGCGGTTCAGGCGGCGGCACAGGCCCAGCTGTGGTTGAGATTGTCACGCCACCGCCACCGCAACCTCCAATTGAGAAGCCTGTGCCAAGAGTCGTCAGCAAAGGCGTGATCACTGGGCTGGCGCTCTTGCTGCCAAAGCCGACGTATCCGCAGATCGCCAGACAGGCACGCGCGAATGGGCCCGTAAACGTACAGGTCCTGATCGATGAAACCGGCAAAGTTATTTCTGCAAAGGCTGTTGGCGGACACCCGTTGTTACTGGCGGCAGCTCAACAGGCAGCTTATGGAGCGCGCTTCTCACCAACCAAACTCGGCGATCAGCCAGTGAAGGTTTCAGGAGTGATCACCTACAACTTTGTGCTGCAATAGAAGTGGCTGAGACCACGCCACGGAATTCCTAAGTTCCCTACCTAAACGGAGGTGCGCAGACCAAGGGGCCCGCGTACCTCTCCTGCCTTGAGAGAAATACTTTAATAGGCCTTCACTCCCGTGAGAAAAAGCAAGTCATAGAATCTCAGGGTCAGGAAGGCGGGCTTGCCCCCGCTCTTTGTCAGTTCCTTTTGTGATAGGTTCTCCATCCCAACTCTTTCATCGCCTTTGACAGCTTTTCAGAATCATCCGGCCACCACCAATCCCGATCAACCTTCAAGTCCACGTCATCTCCCGAATAGAACGAGCGAAAACTCGACCAGCGGTAGTCCTTTGCAGAGTTGACCAGGCAAGCTTTTACTGGGTTAGCATGAATGTAATTGATTTTCTGCCAAATCATCCAAGCGCTCCAAAGTGGCGTCGCTTTGAAACTTTCCTGCCAAACCAGGTGGGATGACTCTTCAGGATCAAACTTGAAATGGATGCCTTGAGCGGTCTGAACTATCGCTCTTGCGGAAAGACTCTTCAGCTTGCCTGTGAATTCTCTGATTCGTCCGTCTTTTGGATTGACTATCAAGTGCGTGTGATCGGGCATTAAGACATAAGCTATTAGTTTGCAAGGCCACTCATTCAGCAGTGTTCCAAGAGTATTGATGAATGACTCACAGCATCGCTGCTGTTTGAAGACCGGAAGTCTGTCATGGACGTTTCCGCTGACGAAGTGAAGAGCTCCTGGAAGATTTTGATTTGACCATTTGCGAGCCATAGCGTAAGGAAACAAATCTACAGAGCGGGGGCAAGCCCACCTTCCTTACCCCGAGGTTATGAGAGTTGCTGAATTTCTTGCAGAAGTGAAGGTCTATCAAGATAGGAGGGGGGTCAGGCCCGCCTTCACCGGTTCTGATTTTGTGCGGCGTATGTGGGCGATACAGTCGCCAAAGATCAACTCTTCGCCAGAGGCATTTCGTTAAGCGACTTGAGAAACTCTATCAAGTCAAGTTTCTGATCTTCACCAAGGTTCGTGCCGTATTCATGGCCCAGGTTACTGTTCCCCGGCTTCGTAGTATCAAACTGGAAAGGCCTCTGGCTATTCTGCTGGTTCACGTAGCCGACATGGACAGGGTCAAACTCTCGTGTGCCGACATAGAACGTCGTCGGTCGCTTTGCGCCAGGCAACAGCAAATCGTAAAGAGTCAACACTGAACCATTATGTAAATACGGCGCCGTGGCCCAGATGCCCGCGAGTGGCCTGGCGGAATACACCGCCGGCGAGTGCCAATGGGCCGGAAGGCGGCCATGGTTCCAGGTATCTTGTTCAGCGGTTGAGATGTCGAATTTCTTGTGATAAGCCGATGCGATTTGCGGAACAATGAGCGCGATCGCTTTCGGCAAAGGCACTTGTTTTCCACCATAAGTCACCGGCGCCGCAAAATTCAGGGCTTCGTTTGGATCGGTTTTTATTTCATCCAAAGCATAGGTGTTCAATACCCAACTTCCGGCGGGCGTACCGCCAGGAGGCGGCGCCAGCGCAAACTGCTCGTGACACGCGGCACACTCTTGTTGATAGAGCGCCTTACCTCTCGTAACCCTCGCACTGTCCAGCGGTCCCAGAATGTCTACCGGCCATGGAGGTGGCTGGATCTTGTATGCAAGCTCTTCAAGAGTATTGGTGTTCCCGATGTTTACACTGGTAGCGAAAGTGCCAAACGTCTTGTCAAAGGAGGCGCCGAGACCGAGGGCCTGTCCGATATTGCGCTCGAGGATGGAGTTGGTGTTTGCCGCGTAATGGAAATAGGCGATCTGATTAAAGCCCCAAAGATATGGGTACGAGACTGGTGCCGTCGCCGGCCTGGCGTCTTTAGGGAATAGAAGATTTCGTGCGCCGCCAAAGGCGTCAACTCTGCCGAATCCGCCAGACGGCACTGAACCCGTCCCCGCCGTATTGGAAAGAGCTTTCAGCAGATCGATATACGAATACATCAAGGCCACATACTGTTCGATGTCGCCTAAGATGCCCGAGATCGAAGTTTCACGAGCAGCAACCGACTTGCTCGCGGCAAAGGTGCCATTCGGGGCCGGCGCTTTCTGTGCCGCTTTTCTTGCCGCCGACTTATAAACCGTGGTGGACGCACCGGTCGGCGCCGCAAACGCTTCCTTGAGCGGAACGCTCTCGTGCCTCGCTACAATCGCATCAATTTCATCGGCTAGTGATTTCTCAAGCTCACCGGAATTGCGCAGATCATCCAGGCTCTGATTGCGGGATAGAAGCTCTCTCGTCGCTTCGGTGGGCGGCGGCGGCGCCGGATTCGCCGCATCCTTCCTGACTGAACGGCGCGCCACGTTTGGTGAAGTGGGCGGTGCATCGTGTCCCTGATTCCACCAACGCACCAGGAATGCAAAAAGTCGCTTGGGATCCTTGACCGTAGCTTCCGTGTCCTTGAACAGTTCCAAATCGAAACTTACGAGGTCGAATAAATTGGGCGCCCCGTCAACTCGGTAACTCCGGTTGTTGAAACTGATCTCGCCAACGTGACAGCCGGAACAATTGACTCCAACCATATCTCCCAGTGGCACACCGGGTCGCGAGGCTTTAGTCAGGCCTATAGGTAAACCATCAGGGTCGCTCGGGTCAGGCAACAATCCGAATCGCTCAGGGTTTTCAAGAAAGGGTTTGTCGTCGGGCGTGTGAAGGGCCTTCATCCAGGAATACGGATAGAGCTCGCTGCCCTCGGCCAGATGATAGAAAGTCGTGCGCTCCGTCCCACTCAAACCATTTGCTGCCACTACTGATCCCGATCCGGTGAGGCCAGGAGTGGTCGCGGGCGGCGCGTTATTATTATTTTTTGGCTTGCAGGCGATTACGGGCAACAGGATCACGCATAGCGAGATGAGGATTATTCTCATATTGTCTCCCTTTGATCGTGAAGTGAAATGAGAGCAACCACACGTAGTCGAGGAACGAGGGCACTTTGCGATGGACGGGCGGGACTCTATCACAAATATTTGGTGATGCAAACGCCGCTTAGTCCTGCTTGCGAATTACACCGCGTGCTTCTCCAGTCATCACTTCTTTCCCGTGCTGGTTGCGACAGACCCAACTGGAAACTACCTTAACGAACGTTTCCGCCGGTTCCATCTCAACCATCAATACGTCGCAGGAAATCGTGTCGCCGGCGAAGACCGGCCGATGAAACTGGAAAATCAACTCGCGAGCAATGAAGTTGATATCGCCGCCAATCTTGGTGGGCAAAGTCGCCGTTAATAGCCCATGCGCCATTAACCTGCCCTGCTCATCAGGAACGAGGTGGTGTTCGCCTCCGTCTCCCGACAACTCAGCAAACGCGCGAATGTCTGCCTCAGTGAAAGTGCGTTGCCAGGAAGTTTTGTCGCCAACCTGCATTTTTTTTGCCGTTTCAGTTTCTATTTCTCTTCAACCGGTTCGCGCGCCCAAAAGACATAATCGGTGACGGCCGGCTCTGCACCGATTGAACGCAGCAGCATCGCAATCTGGCCGCGGTGATACCAGGAATGGCCGAACAACTGGGTGAGGATTTCTTCGATCGTGTTGCGAAAGCGCGCGCCTTCGTAACTCTGATACTCAAAAACGCGAGCTAGTTCCGTGTCGTCAATTTGCCTGAGATGTTCTGACCAGAGCGTCTCCATTTCTGAAAGCTGGGCCGGGAGATCTTTGAGGCTGGTTTCCTGCGGAAATAGTTCGGCGTTCTCTTTTACAACTCCAAAACGAAAGAGCCACATGCGACGGGCAGCGACGATATGACCCAGCAGGTAAACAGCCTTGCGAAACTGTTCCGACGCGCGCAACTCGTCTGCTACCGAGTTTAGCGAGTCGAGTGTCTTCGCGTGGCTGTCTCGCTCATATTCAAACCAGCGGCGATAGCGGGCGATCATGCTGTCGTTCATCCTAAGTCATCCGGGTGGTTGGCGCGTTCTGACCAGAACTCACTGCCTACTGCCTACTGCTCTTATGGTTCCTTCAGCGTCAGTCGCAACACATGATTGCGTGCCGCAATAAAGAGTTCATTCTTGTCATTGAAGACCATGCCTGACGCTGTGCCAGGCGGATCGAACACTGCCAGATAACGACCGTTACTATCAAACACCTGCACGCCTTTGAAGTCACTGACGTAGACGCGACCCTTGCCGTCGACCGCGATAGCGGACGGCGCGCGAAATTGTCCTGTCTGATCACCAGCATCACCGAAACGCGTTATGAATTTTCCCTCCGGTGAAAACTTAAATACGGCGTTGTTGAATGAGCCGAGTGCGTAGATGTTGCCTAAACCGTCGACGGCTACCTGCGTGTCCAGTTCGGATTCATCAGTGACCGTGCTAATCGCCGCGCGAATAGTTCGCACGACCTGTCCGGAAGAATTAAATCGCACGATGTCATCGCGGTTTTTGTACCACGAAGCTACCAGGCTGCCGTCGGCGCCAACGCGAATATCATCAAATCCCCAGCCTTCTGAATAAGCCACCTTACCAAGAAGGTTCCCGGTCTCGCCCTGATGACGAGAGATTGTTCCACTCTGCACGACATACACGATGCCATTGCGATCTGCTGCCATTCCGGTCAGCGGCATCTTCGGATCGACCATCCATTGCGTTATGAATTTTCCCTCCGCGTCAAACACCTGGATGCGCCCGCCGGTGTATTCACCCACGTAAATCTTTCCTGACGCGTCCACTGCAATAGCGCGCGCGTCTTTAAACATCCCCGGACCAATCCCCTCCGAACCAAAGTCGAGGGTCGTGTTGGCAAATGCGTTTGTAGGCTGGGTTTTTCCGCCGAGAGCTGTGGGCCCTTTTCTGGTTGACGGCGGCGAGGGTGGGGTAACTACCTTTGAGCGCATGCCGCTAAGCAAGGGCACAAGGAATCCGCCCATGGCGATCGCGCCGATGATGACGCCAATAAGCGGGATCAGCACAATCAACAAAATGATCTTGGTCGCTTTGGTTCCACTATTTCGCAGGTCAATGTTGACATGAGAAATAATCTGGGCCGGACGGCCTCTCATTTCATCAGGAACAGACAGGGCGCTGTTGCAATAGGTACAGCGCGCCGTCAGATTTGCACCTATTACATCTTGTTCATAGTTGACCGGCGCGCCACATTTAGGACATTGAAAGGTTTTCAGCATGTGGTTGTGTTTTACAGTTGTTGTTACTTTTCGGGAATGAGACTCCAGTGAGCAAGTCGAAGTTCAGGTGTTGATTTTCCACAGACTCGCCTTGGCGATCAACCGCTGAAGGGCGTCAGACGACCACTAACAATTTTTTGAAAGAGTAACGCAGAAGCGACCAAACAAGAAGAGGTGCGTGGCGATCCAGCCACGCACCTCTCAGGGCGAATGCTTGTCAACTAAGTTTATGTCCCAGGGGCGCCGGCGGCCTGAGATCCGGCTTCGGTCAGTTTCTTCAATCGAGCGTCGCGATGTTCGCTAACTCGCTGCAGAAAGAATTCCCAGGGGAATCCTTTGCCGGGGTCGGTGTGTGTTGATAGTTTGAAAACTTCCGTGACTTGGGAGTGCGAGACAATGCCTTTGTTCTCGGGGTTACGCAGTTCATCATTCGTCAGCCGCCGCACCGGAATGTCGTATTTCAGTGAGTATTGCCCGGCGGCCTCAGCAGCGTTATTCAGCAGTAGAACTCCAAACGCATCAAGCCACTCAGCCTCCGTTTGTCTGGCAAAGCCCGCGAGTTCCAAATGAACACCGTCAGTGTTGGCTCCCGGGGCGGCAGCGGCAATGTCGTTGTCCTTCACACACTGCACGATGCTGTTATTGTCGATGCAAAGGTGGGCGCTGGCCTTGGTTGTCGGTAGCGCAAAAAACCTGGCCACATTTTCCGCGGTGTCACCTTTTTCCGGCGCCTCCATTGAATGGATGACGATTAGCCTGACTTTACGCTTGCCGCTTACCGGCTTAAAAAAATGAGCCTTAACAAAGGGGAAGTTGTCCGTTTCAAATTGAGGGGGCATAGGTTCAAGTCTCCTTTCGCGAGTAGAGGTGGGAACTTCGTTTCTATAAAAGATC
>Ga0070697_100002119_pt1 | contig 15208 bp, 10 predicted proteins | sample KBSK1501metaG_FD_65475 | JGI IMG/M metagenome (GOLD analysis project Ga0070697, IMG submission 65475) | Corn, switchgrass and miscanthus rhizosphere microbial communities from Kellogg Biological Station, Michigan, USA - KBS K1-50-1 metaG | ecosystem: Host-associated > Plants > Roots >...
TCCATCGGTCGCACAGCCCGCAGACCTCCCCGTAACTGGTGACGCTGATGCCCACTCCGAGCACCCCTTGTTTTTTTTGAACTGTCATCGTGCCACCTCCTGGCTCACGGGCTGCATGTCGCCCGGCCGGGTCCTGCCGCCCATCGCGTACTCGTAAACTTCTCGCAGCATTTTGAAATTGCGCTCGGGCGTGTAGCGAGCAAGATACGTAGCGCGCGCGGCCGCACCGAATTGGTCCGCCAGCGCAGAGTTTTCGAACAAACGGCGCAGGGAATGTCCGAGCGCCACTGTGTCCAGCGATGCGAAGTGGAGGCCCACGTCCGCTGGCACGAGTTCGTCAAGAGCGCCTGTGTTAGACGCGATAACTGGACGCCCGGCACACATTGCCTCTACCAGTGTGCGTGGAAAGCACTCGTAAAATAACGACGGCATGACGACGGCCCGCGCGTGGCCGAGCAACGCGAGCACTTCGGAAGGAGGCACCTGGCCCGTAAATCGAACCGTCCCGGAAAGGCCCAGGCGCATGGCCTGTTTTTCGAGCGAAATCCGCTCTGGACCGTCCCCCACGATCGAGAGTAGAGCGTCATTCCCAATGCCGCTGGCTGCCCATGCGGTGAGCAAACTGGCGACGCCCTTTTCCTCCGACAGCCTGCCAACGTAAAGAAACTGGCGGCTGTGGGATGGCGGAATAACGGCAGTCCCCCGGTCTTCGATGAAGTTGGGTTTGATGCGGATGCGCGCTTCCGGGATCCCCCCGGCAATGAACCGCCTGCGCGAGTGCTCGCTCAGCGCTATGAATGCGCTGACCTGCTCCGTCCACGTGTGTCTCGCTCGATTGGCAACGATCATGCGCGCCACCGCCGCTGATGCCAAGAAAGAGTGCCGGTAACAGCGCCGCACTACGCCCCGCCAGGGGACGTTTCCCAAACAGTCTTCGCAGACGTAACCGCCGCGCTGGAACTGAGCGTTCGTGCAAAACAGGCGGAAGTTGTGGAGGGTTTGGACGGTCGGCACACCAGCGTCGCGGCACGCCGCATGCGCTGCGGGCGTCAACCGCATCCAAAAATTGTGTACGTGTGCCACATCGGGACGGAACTCCTGGCAGATCTGCTTGACTCTGCTGTAGGACTCCCGGGACCAGTGCGAATTCATGGCCAGCTCGAGCGTACCGCGGACGCTGACGTTGGAATCAACTTCGTTACCGTAATCCAGATAGCGCACGTTCACGCCATTGCTGCGAAGCAGATTCGCCTCGGCTTCGGCCACAGCGTCCTCGCCGCCGTATTGCCGGTAGCGGTTATGAATGAACAATACTCTCATCGTGTTCGCACCCGTATCAGGGTTCTCCGCAGGTGGCATCGGTGACGATCCCCTGTTGGATCTTGAGCGAGCGCACCGCCTGCCCCTTAGGACACGTCAAACTGAGGTCCGCACCCTGTGCCTGCTCGAGCCGTACCGTGCCGTTGCTGCCAAGGTCCTCGACTGCCACGGGGACATACTCGTAGGTGTTGCCGATGAGCTGGTTGCCGGTGCATGCGGATCCCAGAGAAATCCCGCGACTGCCTTTGATCCTCCAACTGACGAAGTGATTACCGATAAAACTGTTTTGAGCTCCGCTCCAGCTCTCGGCGCCGTCCCTGCGCACCAGGATTCCTGTCCCACAGTCCTCGAATGTGGAAGCCATGACAGCGGCGGCGTGGCCGCTGATCTGCACGCCCGTGGATGCAGCGATGCAGTCAAACTTGGCTCCTACCACGCGCACTTGCGAACCACGCACCCGGATGCCCACCACCGCAGGCTCGAAGCCGCCGCCCAGGACGAGAAAGCCGCCTTCAATCGTCGATTGGTCGATGCAGGTGTTCGACTCTTTGCAGAAGAGTTGGGACACATACCCCCAGCTCGCGTCGTCGTCACCGGTCACCTTAAGGCCGGTTTGAGCGTAATTGAGGGAGACGTTTCGAAGGGTCCACCGATTGAAGTTCCTGATATCCAGCAGGGTCGCCGAGTGACCGGATGGCGTTCGGTCGCGCAGGTTGACGTATTCGATCACGGGGCCGCGATGATTCAGGCCATCGGCGCGGAACTGCAGGACTGTCATTCCGTCGGTTCGCGCCACGAGCGTACAGCCGGAATAGGGCCGGTCCTCGTTGTACGATGGACCTGTAAGACCGGCGAACCGTACGGCACTTGTCTTGACTACAATCGGTATCGAAACTTCGTAAGCGCCGGGCGGGCAGAGCACCGTGCCACCTTCGTGCGGATCGAGCGCATCGAAGGCAGCCTGGATGGCAGCGCTGTGATCCACACCGTCATCCGGCACGGCCCCGAAAGACCGAATGTTAATGACTGGCTGTGCAGCCACAGCGACCCCCAGAAACAAAACTAGAGAGAGCAAACAACTTATGGCGAGTTTCATGAGAACTCCGCTCGCCGCTGCCGGCGCAGCAACTCCGCGTAGCCAAGAACCAGGAACCAGGGGAGCGCGGAATGCCAGATCAGGTCAGTAGTGAAGACGGATCGGACAGTGACTACCATCAGCACGCCCATTACTTCGAGATAAAGACTCCGCTCGAGCTCTCCCCCAGTCCACCGGAAGAAGGGCTTCACCAGGCGCCACCAGACGATGATCAGGCACGCCAGCACCAGAAGCGGCCCGAGGATTCCGATGCCGAGCGCGGCCTCGAGGTATGTGTTGTGCAAGCTGGACGTGAACCGGTCGCCCATTTCCGCCAGCGAGGCGAATCTTCCGCCAGCGAATGCGCCATAGCCAGTCCACGGCCGCTCGAGGAAGCGCGCCCAGCCGAAGCTCCACCAATCCGTTCGTCCGCTTAAGGATTCCAACAACTGTGCGTCCTGCCCCCTTCGGAAGTAGGTCAAGAATGCCGATCCGAAGCTGGAAGGTGTCACCAGAACCAAAGCTGCAAGTGTCGTAGCAATCACGTCCGTGCGTCGCGACAACAAAAGGACCAGCGCGGCCGCAGCCACAAAGGCGGCCAGTGCGCTGCGCGTCTGGGAAAACACGAGTGTTGCCAGGCTGGCCAAGAATACGATCAAATACATCAGCACGCGTGCGCGGCGGGCGCCAGAGTCGAGCATGCGAGCCAGCGCCACGATGGAGAGAATTGCCGCGATATGTCCGACTCCGTTACTGGAGATGCTGGGGAGCACGCCCGCGAGCTGAAATCCGAGCGTTCCCACACCCTGGACCAGCGCCTCTCGGGGCCACAACCCGGCGCCGACCCATACCGTGGCTTGCAGGCCCGCCAGAAGAACCCAGTTCCAATCGAAGAGACTCTTCAAGTAGCCGGCGGTTCCAGCCGCCGCCAGGGCAGCCGCCAGCACGGAGATGTCAATCAGCAGCTCGATGCTCTTGTATAGAGTCCACGCCGGATATATGCTCCAGGCGGTCGAAAGAATGCCAGCGAGCGGAAACGCGGCCATCATCAGTACCGTGCCCGAGAATAGGGATCCCAGCCATTGTGCGCGCCCTGTCACCGCGCGCCAGAGGAGAACGCCAGCGGCCAGACCGACGAGGGCCACGCGGTAAAGCGCCCACGCATCCAGCGGGTTATCGCGCGCATTCTGGAAATCGCGTGCCCGGAACGTGAGATCACTGAAGAATAGCAACGCCCAAAGCCAGTGCCACCAGCTCAACCGGCGGATCAAGAAGCGAAATGCACTCAGGGCTTGAGATCCGGCGGCGGACAGGACAACCCCGCTTACCAGAATGCCGATAAGGATCAGGGCAGCCGCAGCAGCGCTGAAGACATTACCTAACCAGAAAAATGCCACCGCCTGCAGCAGCACGAGCGGCCCGAGAACAGCGAATTCGCGGCTCCGGACAACCGTCAGCACAGTACCCCCTGGCGCGTCTCGAGTCGACAGAGGCGCAGCAGCCGAGCGGGTTTATCCTCCCACCGGAATTCACGGGCGACTCGGGCTCGCCCGCCCAGACCTAGCCGCGCACGCAACTCGGGATTCCCTGCGAGCGTTTCGAATGCGAGGGCCAAGTCATGGATGACCTGCTCCGGCATGTGGGCGGGTACTTTGATGCCAGTTTCCTCTGTCACTTGAAGCCCCGGCCCGCCGAGGTCGAGACACACGACGGGCCGCGCCGCCGCCATCGCTTCCAAACACACCCAACCGCCCGAATCGTGAAGACTGGGATGCACCAGCACATCACACTGGGTCAGCTTTTCGAGCACTTCCGTCCGAGACATCCGCCCCCAGAACTTGACCCGCTGCGAGATGCCGAGGCGCCGCACGAACGCTTCCAGGCGCTGGCGCTCGGGCCCGTCTCCGATCAGCCAGTATTGGCCCCCGCCGCCTCGCTCGACGAAGCGAGCGAACGCCTGGAGCGACAGGTCGAATCCTTTGAGGTGCAGAAGATTGCCCACGCTCACGATGCGGAACTCAGGTTCGCTCCGTACGGGAATTCGGGTCAGTAGCGCGAGATCCTCCTCGCTCAAGCCCGCTTCGGAGAAGACCAAAACGTCGCGGCATCCCAGCGCCCGCATACGACTGGCAGTCTGTTCGGTAGTGGCCAGGGCGAGCGCGGCGCGGCGGGCAGTGAGGATGACGAACGGATCGGCACTTCCGATTGCGCGGGCAACGCGCCGTGCCAGATCGTAAACCTTCCCGCGGCTGCTGAAGCGCCTCCGAAACGGCTCCGGAGCGGATTCGCCCCCGCCCACAGGTCCCCAGACAAATGGCACCGGAAGCGCGGCGACGAAGCTAGGCATCCAGTACTTCACAAACGTAACGTGATGCACCAGGTCGAAACCAACGCGCCGGTGGATACGCCGGGCGGCAAAGTACGCCCCGGCCTGCCACAAATAGTAATACGGCCGCAGTCCGAAGGAGCGGCGCTTCCAGAAACGGGCCCAGCGTGGCAGATCGAAGTAGATGAAATGTGCATTGGGCAGCGGTTTTTGGGCTAGCGCCGCTTCGATAACGCCGCGGTTGTTTGAGCGCGTGATCACCCAGACATCATGGTCGCGAGCGAGATGGCGCACCCAGTTCCAGCCCACGCCTGGTTCCGAGCCGCGATCCGGTTCACAGGCATATGCCGAAAGAAGGATGTGTAACCTCTCGTTCATCGCGCCTCCGAGGTAAGCGCAGCCTCGTACGAAACGTTGGGCTGCCGTTCATATCCTCCGCTGAACACGCGCCAGCGGTAGAGCATCACAGTGGCAAAGAACGCCACCAGCATTGCCATCGAGTACGACATGACTGCACCGGCAAGTCCCCACATGCGGATTGCCGTAATGCCGCACACCAGGCATGCCGCCGCCGCTATCGAGTAGGCGGCGAACACCAGCTTGGGCGACTGTAATGCTCGAAGGCCGACGGCCGCTGCATATGCCGCTACCTGAAACACAACTCCAGCCAATATCCAGAACGCCAGGAAGGATGTCTCGAGGAAGCGCCCGCCGTAGAGCAGATGCCATACGCGATCACGGAAGACCGTTACCAGGGCCAGCCAAGTCAGCGCACCAACCGCATAGAGCGCAGTCATGCGCACCACCGGTGCAATAGTCGAGCGCGAGCCCGAGGCGGAGGCCGTGCGGGAAAGCTGTGGCTGGAACAGCATCGAAAGCGCGGAAGCTGTGTGTGTCACCGGAAAGGTGAGGTTCATGAGTGCGCGGAAAGCTCCAGCGCTGTCGATACCGACAAATGCGCTGGTGAGGAAGTAGAATATGTTTCCGGGCACCCAGATCACGAGCGACGATCCGAGCGCCCATCGCCCGTAGGCCCAATGACGATTCGCGGTATTCTCAATCAGCGCGCGAGTGGTCTTGAGACTGGGCCGGATCTTTGCCAGCAGGGCCGCGGCGACCACGGCGGCAACCCCGCCCATCAGCGCAAAGACAGAGGCCACAGACATTGTGCCGACGCGCACGAGCACCCAGGCGCCACTTAGCAGAACCACGCTGTAGAGCGTCGCCCCGCTCGCGGCCATGGCCGGAGCACGCTCGACGTAACATGCCATTCGGGCTAGCCACAAGAGCAGAATCCCTGGAGCTCCCAATGCCAACCCGAGCAGCGCTGAACCCAGATTTTGGGCGCCCGCAGATGCAGCGAGCCAGGCGCCTGCCCCGAATACGATCAGCACCAGTACCGAGAACCCGGCGTGGAACCACAACATGGCTCCGGTATATTCGCGCCGCCTGCTGGAATATTCGGACGTGGCTAACACACTCATTGGTTCCAGCAGCAGTGCCTGATGCACAGTTGAAACAAACAAAAAAATCGACAATGCCACGGCATAGGCGCCGTAGTGTTCCGGTGTCAGCCACCGGGCCAGCAGGATGCTCAGCGCGAAATTCGAGCCGGACATCAGTCCTTGGTCTACAACCGCGGCAATGCCTTCGCGGATCCACCGGCGTGATTCGCGTAGCCACTTGGGTCGCGCACTTTCACCTGCCCGGTCAACCAGCATGTACCGCTCCGGTCTCGACGACCTGCTGCTGAGAAGACGTGCTGTTCAAGTGATCCGCCATGCGAACTGCCAGCGCGACAATGGTCAGCGTGGGATTCGCAAACCCGGAAGTAGGGAACACGGCGCTGCTGCTGATGAACAGATTATCGATGCCGTACACCCGGCAGTCCGCATCCACCACACCCACATCGCGCGAGGAGCCCATCCGCGCCGTACCGATGTGATGGCTGCCGACCGCTGCCCCCTCCGCTACGTGTTCAGTGGCCTCGTCTGGATCGAACAGCAGCCGTCCGGTTTTGGTGCGGGCTAGTTCGTTCCCAATCAGGCGGCACGAGCGCGCGATACTACATACGTCGCCGGCAGTAAACCGCCAGTCCACCCGCAGCCGCGGAATGCCGAACGCATCTCGCGTCGCACACAAACTCACCCGGCTCTCAGGATTGGGGCTCTGTTCAGCATCGAAGTGGAGCGTGTAGATGCCGGAATGATTCGGTATAACCACGGATGGAAGTTTGCGCGATGCCAGCAGGCGCTTGCGGGTCCACAGCAGTGAGAAACGGGCCAGAGACACGGCGTCCGTTCCGATATTGCGGCAATGCATTGCAACATGCTCGAGCCCGCGCATCCCGGAAAGCGCCCGGCTGTACTCGGGGGGAATGCGTCGGGCCAGGGCGCGTTTCATCAGGTACATGGCGGACAAGACGCCCGAACCATGTCGTGGATCGGCCACGGGAGGGTGGGCCAGAATCGCGCGGAAATTCAACAGGCGGTCCCGGCGCTGCGCTGCCGCGGAGATGGTCAAGGAGCGCCGGCAATAGACGGCGTCACGCGTTTGCTCGTAGCTCCACAACGCCCTGTGACCACTTGCGATCTCGACTTCTCCGGCATCGCCGGTCATGTGCGAGATATAGAAACGACCCACTAGCCCGTAGTCGTTACCGATTCCATTGGGATGTACCTGATTCGAGGTGAGCAGGAGCCGCGCTACTTCCAACCCGCCGCAGGCCAGCACTACGCGTTTGGCTCTTATGCGAAATGTCCGCGACGGTGCAGACGCCGCTTCGACGGATTCGACAGCCGAACCGTTTTGCGCGCACGACAACCGCAGGCAGTTGGCGTAAAGCAGGATCCGTATGTTGCTGCTGGCGGCCAACGCCTCGCGATAAACTTTGCCGAAGTGCGTGGGCGGGCTGAAACGCCAGATCCCGGACGCGTCCACGGCGTCCGACCGGAAGCCGGGAATCCATTCGCCCGAGCGGGGCAGCGCCAGGCTGGCATCGTACACGTACTCGCCGCACTGGCAATAAGCATTGGCGCGCTCATAAAACGGATCGAGCTGAGCCTTGGATAGCGGCCAGCCGCTGTGGGGCACGTGCGCGCGGCGCTCGAAGTCGATTTCAGTAAACGGAGCGCAACGACCGCCCCACACGGCTGTAGTCCCGCCCAGCCTTCGCTGGCGGTATTCGTCTAAAGATCCGTGGTGAGCCGGGTCGGTCACTTCGCCTTTGTAAGGGTCCTGTGCATCGCTGCGAAACTTTTCGCCACCTGCCTCCAGTACGATGACGTCCCGGCCTGAGCTGCGCAATTCATGCGCGAGCGTCAGACCCGCCGCACCCGATCCGACAATGCATATATCGCACTGCAGAACTTCCCCGGCTGCAAGTTGCCTCGCATCCATAATCATGGCTGCGTCCCCCCGCCGAGCCGGAGCCCGTCCCGTAGCCGCCGCAACCGGTAATCGAGGCCTCTGCTGTCGGCATTTTGCTCCTTCAGAAGCCTGCAGGTGGAGTGCGCCAAGTAGAGCAGATAGGAGCAGTATGCTTCCGGTACGCGCTCTTCGATTCGATAACTCGCATCGCGCCGCAGCAGGCTGGCGGTCTGAGTATGAAAATGAAACGCATCCCAATCCTGTGGCTTCCGTGGCTCCGCTGCTTCCCAGTCAAATACCTGCAGACCATCGTCACCGCGGCGGGTATTCCAAGGCGCGAAATCTCCGTGAGAAAAGCCGCAGCGGATCGTCAGCGCTGAGTAGTTCCGCTCGACCAGCCTCAGAATCCCAGCCACCGTCGATCTGTTGGCGGCATCTAGCACACTGGCAACTAATTCCCATTCGCGGCCTATCTCCTCGAGCACATTTCCTGCTTGCCTGGACACCGGCTCTACTTTCGCCAGCTCGTCCAAGAAGACTCGATGTTCGCTTCCGAACCGCACGCCGCCCGGTCTACCACCCAAGGGCGCTTCGAGTAGAACAAATCTTTCGTTCCACTCCTCGGCTAACAGTACTGTAGGCAGCATGGCGCGGAGTCGGGGCACTGCTGAGAGACGAGCGAGAACCGCCGCCTCATGCTTCACGCGATCGCCTGCTTCCGGCGTAAGCGGAACTTTCAGAAATGCGCAAACACGTCCGCCCGCGGTGATCTGAATAGTGGCCTTGCGATACCGTCCAGGCGTTCCCAGCGAGATGGTAAAGTTCGCACTCGATTCCCCCAAGACCTCGCGAACCAGCGCATCCAAAGGTCCTTTTGCGGGAAGCGAGACGCTCGACCGCACCCAAACTGAAGACGGCGTTCGCATTGCCGCTGACAGACCGGCCTTCAGGAGGCGCGCTTTCAGAGTGTAGGGGATATAGACGGAGAGGTGGTCCGGCTTTTGCACTGCGTTCAAGGGGATGATCCAGCGCGGCGCCGCCGCGGGTAGCAATGCAAACCGCCGCTCTCCTCCACCATCCAGACCGTTTGGACGGCCGCGTAGTATTGAGACCGCCTGCTCCACATCCGCAGAGCTGGACGGCCCCAGCCAGCGTCCATGCCGGGACGCGAAACGCAATCGCAAGGCATGCAACACGGCGTGGCAAGCCTCCAGTACGACCACTTCTGGCCGCCGCGACGCATCGATTCGGCGGGCAAATCCGCGGTCCACAAGACGTCCATAGCGTTCGCGCTCAAACCTGATCTCGTCCGCGGTGGTCTCTCTTTTGCGGTTAAGCAGGGTCTCCTCCGGCGCATCGAGCACCAGCATCAACGCGGGGCGCGGCACAAGCTTCGATAGTATTTCGGGAAGGCGAGCCGGTCCGCCGTAGCGATAGCGCTTTGGATCGGCTGCGAGGTCGTAGAAGTATCGATCGAACAGCACCAACCCGCTGTGAGCCAGCAACGGCCAGATGCGCAGGGCGAACCCAACATGGTAATCGGTGAAATGGCCTGCCAGATGGACAAGCGATCGTGTCATGCCGAATCGAGAGCGCCCGTGCGGATTTGAGACTGGCCCGGATCGGTCCGGAAGGAGCAACTTCGGCCGCCAGTGGAAGACGTGACGTGAACGAAACACACCATCAAGCTGTTGGCCGACGCTTTCGATCAGCGTGCTCTTACCCGCACCATCCGGGCCGAGCACGGCGACCAGGAATCCCGTAGGGTGAGTCAGCCGTGCCACTTTCCTGGGTAGATCCGTAATTTGATACCAGAGCGGCATCCAGGGCTGACGGGTAAGCACGCGTGTCCAAAGCCGCAACTTCAAGGGGCCAAGCAGGTCGCTGGCGACGGTGCCGGCCGAGCTGGCTTCAGCCGCGAGCGCGCCCCATTGCGGTCCGAATAGCCGCTCGCACACGTGCCTTGCTTCGTCCGGACCAAGTTCGATTGCCAGCTCGGTCAGCCGGAGTGCCTGGCGCGTGGGCAGTCTTCCTTTTAATACCTTCTTCGCTAGCAGGTACCGATATTCGGCGGCCGCCGAGGGAATCCAGAAATCCCGGAGCGGTCGACGCCCCCTCACCAGTTCGTCGCTCGAGGTTAGAATGAGATTCCCTTCGCGGTGCTCGGAAATGAAGTCTAGCGCCGCAGTGCGCACAGTCGAGCCCATTGTCCAGGCGAAAACAAAGTAGTATCCGCCGACCGCATAATTCAGACACTGCACGGCCTGATAGCCCCTTGCATCGAGCGCCGAGATTACCTCGGGAAGTCGACGCAGCTCGCCCTCCCCTATGGCAATGTCGAGATCGCTCGCCGGTGCCTCGGGGAGATTCTCGTAAGAGTGCAGCACGCAGTACCGCACCCGCAGGTCGGTGAGTTTGGCAAACAATTGGCCAGCGAAGTCGCTGAATGAAAGCGGCGTTCCATACGCGGCAGATTGGGAAACCACCGGTGTCATGGCGAATCAATATGCTCCTCGCCCGGAAAGCACTGCCAAGGGCGTCTCCAGCAGGATTTCCAGGTCAAGAACCAAGGACCAGTTGCGGACGTATTCGAGGTCGAGATCCATCATCCTGTCGAACGGCAGGTCGCTACGTCCGCGAATCTGCCACAAGCAAGTGATGCCCGGAACCGTTTCGGACCGCGCGCGCGCCCAAGTGACAAAGCGGCCGCTGCTTCCATCCGGCTCCAGATCTCGGGCGGGCAGCGGGCGCGGCCCGACCATGCTCATGTCGCCAATGAGCACATTTACCAACTGCGGCAGCTCGTCCAGACTGAAGCGCCGCATAAACCGCCCAAGCGGTGTGACGCGAGGGTCTCTGCGCATCTTGAAAAGATGTCCTTGCTGTTCATTCACCCCCGCTCGTTCACGGTTCGCATCGGCGCCATCGAACATTGTGCGAAATTTGTAGAATGCGAAGTGCCGGCCACCCCGGCCAACGCGGTCGGACACGTAGAGCACCGAGCCTGGCGAAGTAAGTTTTATAAGGACCGCGAGGACCACAAATAGCGGCAACAGAATTACAATCAGCGCAGTCGAAAAGCACACGTCGAAGGCGCGCTTTATGATCTCTTGCTTGCGTGTGGACACCTGTGAGTGCAATTCCACGATGGCCAGTCCATTGCCAATGAGGAGCGAGGCCTCCACCACGTCCTGGTCGAGAAGACCTGGGAGTGCATGACTGGTCACCACGCCCATGCGCCTCGCGATTCGCATGCATGCCGCAGCCTCATCTTGGGGCAAGCTCCCGTTAGCCACGATGATGCGGTCGAGCTTTGCCCGGTTGATCACTTCTCCCACTGCAGCGGTAGTACCCAGAACGGGCGCGTGATGGCCTGTTGCCGGAATCGCGGCGGAACTGGGCAGAATGCAACCGACCACTCGCGCCGGTCCTCCGCACCGTGTCAACTGCTCGACAAGGTACTCCGCATGCGGTCCATCTCCCGCCACAGCGACCCGCTCTTCATACCGAAACCGCCGGCCGAGCGACCTTGAGGCCGTAAGTATCGCGTAATTGGAGACCATCAACATGAGAATGCTTACTGGCCCGAACAGCAGCACGAACGAGCGGGAAATGTCATCCGTTCCGACCTGCCGCGTGAAAAACCCATAGGCAATCAGGACAACACTGAGAAGCGCAGTGGCGTTCATGACGCTCCGAAGGTATCCGCCGGCCCGCGCATGGGGCTTGGCCCCGTAGAGCCGCAGCCACGTTGCTACACCGGCCCACACGATCACCACACTGAAGACCGAAGGTGCGTGTAGAGCCAGACTGTCTCGCGACAGGTGAAGCACCATGAGCGAGTTCAAAAGCATCCGCAACTCGAGCGTGGCTTCCCATGCAAGACACACTGAAATCACGTCGAAGAGCGCGGCCAGCATCCGGTACCAAGGCTTCTTCCACAGGAACTCGAGTTCCAAATAATTCGAGAGGGCCATCCTTACCTCAGGGGCGCGGGAAAATGGCGTTCGAAGAATGCACGCCGAAAGCCTGTGTAGGCGCTACCGCCCACCGTCTTTAGAAGCTCGCGGAAGCGCCACGATAGAGCTTCCTCGACGCGCGGCCGGAGGTGGCCTCGTGCGAGCGCCTGCACTCGCGAAGCAGGCGACCAGCTTCGAACAGTAAATCGCCCCAGGACTTCGCAGCCGAAGGTCTGAACAGTCCGGGTGGTTGGCAGCAGCGTGAACAATTGCCGGATCCCAGCCGCAGCCGCGGCTCGGGCCACACGAGGCGCGTAAAATCCCGAGGGAACCGAGCCGGTGAGAATTGCGCTGCCGACAATAGATGAAAGAACCCTTACGCTATCGGACCATTCGCGGACGAGCGCTTCTTCAGGCATTCTGTTCATCCTGCCGCGATGGCTCGCCCCATGTGATCCGATGATGTGTCCTCGTGCGTGGAGATCGGCAATCTGCGGGGCATTGAGAAAACCGGGGCGCCCGATTAAGCCGGTGGTGATGAAGAAGTAGCCGCGATGCCCGGCCCGCTCCAGCTCATCGGCTGCATTCGACGCACTAGAGCCGCCGTCGTCGAATGTCAATAGAATGCGGAACCGGTTCTTTTCGCCAGACATGTTGAGCGCCCGCAGATGCTCGCTGAAACGCACAAGAGAAAGCTTGTAGGTGGCTGCATCCGGTCCTCGGAAGCCGCTTTCTTCAGCGCCCCCTTCCGGCACAATGTCGTGATAACAAAGAGCCAGTAATTCCGCCATCACTCACCGCCCGCATTAGCGGCGCTTCGCCGCCGATAGTAGCCATACGAGGACGTGCTGAAGCCGTTCAGAACGGTTCCTAGCACAATGCTCCCGTCTTCTTGCAGCCGCTCACTGCATAGGCTCACCGCTTCCGTGCTGGTCTGGCCCGCGCGAACAACTAAAATCACGCCATCGGAAAGGCGGCCGAACACTCTTGCGTCGGGGCATTCGAGCAGTGGCGGAGTATCAATTAGAATCACGGCGAACTGGCGTCGCAGGCGGGCCAGCAATTTCGCCAGCCGTGCACAGCCGAACGGGGAGTAGAGCACATCCCTGCCATCACTGCGCGGTCCACTGGGAAGAACGTGCAGACCATCGGCGCACGGCACTCCAAATGCCTCAGGGGAATATTCTTCTACCGCCCTTGTGTCCTCCAAAAGGTTATTGAGCCCATGTGTATTTGAGAGTCCAAACAGCGTATGTAACCGGGGCCGATGGCGGTCGCCATCGATCAGAAGCACACGCCGCGAGGCATCGCCGATTACGCTGCCTAATTGCCGGGTGATGGTGGTTTTTCCTTCGCCCGGTCCGGGACTCGTGATCACGAGTATTGACGGGCCGCCGGGTGCGGCTCCGGGGCAATGCAAAGAGGTCAGCATGGAATGCATGGAGGCGGCCACCAGATCCGGCTCGAGGTGATTGCCACTCGAAAATGGAACCACCCCTAACTCACGCGCATTCGCGAAGAGCCGCGCATCACCCGGACGCCGCACACGGCGCTCGCGACCCTCCATGGCGGAGACGAACACTAGCCCGAGAAACAACCCTGTGACCGCCCCCAATCCTGTATTCAGGAGTAGGTTGGGCTTGTAGGGTTTGGCCGGGGGCTCGGCCGGGTCGATCACTCGAACGTTGCTGGTCTTGATGGCGGAAGCGATGCTTGCTTCGCGCACTCGTTGCAACATGGAGTCATAAAGAGCGCGGTCTGAATCTACTTCGTGCTTCAGCAGCCCGTAGTGGACAGCCTTCTGCGCCTGATTGGCTACCACTTGCCTCTGCTTGTCCCATGCGGCCTCAAGCAGCCTTTCCCTATTCAGAGCCTGTTGGTTCTCGTTCTTGATCCGCTTCAGAATGTTAGTGCGGCCCTTCTCGAATTCGGCCTGCAACTCATCGATCTGTACCTTCAGGCGCTGGATCTTGTAATGCTGCGGGGTGAGGGAATGGCTCAGCTCGGCAAACTCTACGCGCAGGGTAGTGAGCTTCTGTTGCGTTTCGCTAAGACCAGCGCTGTCCAGCACACGTGGCAGCGCGTCGAGCTTACCGGAAAGGGCCACTTCGTATTCGGATTGACGGGAGATGCGCTCGGCTTGTGCCTTCGAGTACTCCTCCTGGAGCTGCCGCAATCTCTCCTCGGCCACGCTGCCTTTGTCATCGGCCAGAAACATCAGCCCGGCGTTCCGCATGTAAGTCTGTAGCCGGTCTTCAGACCGCTGAAGCCTGCCCCTGAGGTCCTCCTGTATACGGGACAGCCACTCGCTGGTGCTCTGGCCCTCGCTAAACCGGGACTCGAGCATCTGGCTCATGTATTCGCTCGCTAGGGCGTTGGTGAAGTCGGCGGCCAGACGGGGATCCGGTGCGTCGAACATAATGCGGATGACGCGCGTCGGCGGTGAGGTGCGCACCTTCAGACGCTTCAAAATGTCCTTGATGGCCTTCTCCCCGGGTTCCTTCATTTCTTCGCCGCCCGACCCCTTGAGTACCGCGGACGCGGTGCGATGCGTTCCATGGAGGCGCGCGGTTAGATTCACCTTTTGCGCGGCACGCCGTAGCAGCGACCTGCTCTGCAAAATGTCGACTTGGGTTTGCACGTAGCCATCCGTCGAATAGAGCCCCATACTTGGCGTGATCTCATTCATGTGCAGGAAATTCTCATTCAAGCCTTGGAGCTCGATCGACGTTTGGGCCTGATAGAGTTGGTCCTGCGGAATAGTAAGAAGGCAGGCAGCCACCGCCGACAACACCGTAGCGCCGCAAAGCGTAGCCCTGCGATTGCAGATCGTTTGCCAGCGGTCGGCGAGGCTGACGGGACCACTATCGAATACGGGCTGCAATTTCGCTGGCTGCGCCGAGTCGAGCGGCGCCTCCGTGCCCTTTGGTGCGATTAGCCTTGAGTAACCGAAGCCCTCCATTTCCCTCACCGCCTCCAAATCAGAACGCCCGTCCCCAGTTGGATCACAGCCTCAATACCGCGAACAGCCGCCTTCTTGCCCGTGCTTCCGGGGACGAACAGGATGTCATCGGGTTGCAGCTTCACGTCGGGCGTCTTGCCGCTGAGTATGCGCTTGAGGTTGACGGCAATCTCCTGGCGCGCCTCCGCCGATGCTCG
>Ga0070697_100002123_pt1 | contig 15199 bp, 16 predicted proteins | sample KBSK1501metaG_FD_65475 | JGI IMG/M metagenome (GOLD analysis project Ga0070697, IMG submission 65475) | Corn, switchgrass and miscanthus rhizosphere microbial communities from Kellogg Biological Station, Michigan, USA - KBS K1-50-1 metaG | ecosystem: Host-associated > Plants > Roots >...
AAGTCACCACGCCTCCATCCACCCCACGCACCCCAGAAAACCAATAGCACGCACAGGTTCAAATGCCGCCGGTGGCACAGCCTTCAGCCTGTGTCCCCTTCCTCGCTCCGACGGGATCCGGTTCTCACCATGCCGACCGCGGTCGGGAGAGCGAGGAATCTCTCTTCGTCTTCCGGCGTGAGCCGCTGCCTAAGTCTCGGCTTTACACCTGACTCTTCGCTCCGCTTCCCTACACTTCCCGCCCAATCTCCCAATGATGCCCGAACGGATCCACCACTCTCCCAACTCTCCACCCGTGCATTTCACTAACGGCATGCACCGCGTTCGCCCCAGCTTTCACCGCCCGCGCAAATATCGCGTCCGGATCAGCCACCGTCAGCACCATTCGCACCGATCCCCCGCCAATCGTCTCCGGACTAAAATTCTTATGCTCAGGCGATTCATCCCCCACCCAGAATTCCGCTCCGTCCACTGACAGCCGCGCCACTACACTCCCCTCAGGCCCATCCAGCCGAAACGCCTCCGTCGCCCCAAACGCCGCCTTATAAAACTCCACCGCCTTCGTGCTCCCGCGCACCGACAACCACGGCGCAATCGTGCATCGCACCGTTGCGTTTCCACCCGCAGCAGTTCCCATATTTCCTCCTCCGCTATGCATCTTATACGAGCACTCCTACAAGTACTTCGCCGCGAGTCCACGTTCTTCCCGCAGGGCACGGCTTGCCGTGCCGCTCTTTCCCTGGCTGAAGTACTGACTGGTTTTAGCACCGGTTCTGGCTCTTTTTCTAGCTTTCCTGTGGCGGGTGCAACACCTAAGTCTCCGCTTTGGATTTGTCGTCTCTCGACGTGGTCGTATTTTCCGGTTTCTTCCGTCTTTTTTCTCTGCGATTCCTCAGCGCTCTCTGCGTCTCAGCGTTATCTTTTTCCCTTTTTCCACCGCCCGTTCGAACCTTAACAACCCAACACTCAAATTTTGCTTGACCTTAACTCCTGTGTTATCTTATCTCATGAGTACTCGGCGGGCGTCCTTACAAGAGCTCACTGCCGCTCCATTTCTCTCGTGTCTCCCGCTAACTCCCGCATTTTCTTCCTCTTCTGCTTTTTCCTCACTCTTTGCAAATCACAATCCGCTAACTCCGTTCTTTTCCGTCCGCCGCATTCACTCTTTCTCGTTCTTTTTCACTCTTAAACCTGTAAGTCCTGCAGTTGCCACTGATACGAAAAGTACCCGGGTACACACCCTATCTCAAATATCGGAGTCCCAAAATGGAACGCACTCACCAGTCTGTTGAACTCGTCGATTCTCTTCCACTCTGCACCCAACCTTCCCCAAGTGCCGCCGCCATTGCCGTCAATCGGTAGTCAAACCGGGTGGCCTCCTCTGCGCCGCTCACGCCAAACAGCTCGCTCTCTCCGCTCCTCCTGCCGATCCCCTTGCCGAAATCGCTGCCGAACTCGGCGACCTCTCCGAAATTTCCGAGGTCAGCCAGTTCCTGGCCAAAATCGTAAAACTCGCCTGCCAAAACCGAATCAGCATCTCTCGCACCACCGCTCTCACCTTCATCGCCAACTCGCTTTTCAACTCTCTCCGCCTACTCAATGCCGAAGATCGCATCGCCGCCCAAAGAACCTGCTGAGCTCGGCATCGATTGGACCGGCGTGCCTCGCCCCGAGCGCGACTAGCCCGCATCCGCGCGCAACAGCCTATCTCGGATTCCACCCACTCCCCTGTCCCTGCATGACTCCATTTCGGAGTAGAATTCACCCCGATGATTCCTCGCCGGAATTCTGAATAGCTGGCTTCAAGGCCTGTACTTACAAACCCTGTGCTAACAAAGGAGATTCACCATGGTTGACATGACTCCCGAACAAGGACACTTCCTGCTCCACAACTTTTTTCTCGGCTCGTTGAAAACGGAAAGCCGCACCACTAAAAAAATCCTCGAAGCCGTCCCGGCAGACAAAGTGAACTATCAACCGGACTCCTGCGCCAAAACCGCCAACGAACTTCTTCGCCACATTGCGGTCGCCGACAACATGTTTCTCGTAACCGTCATCAATGGCGTCTTTAACCCCACCTCCGTGGCGATTCCAGAAAACGTGAAAACGTCGCTCGAAGTCGCTTCCTGGTACGAACAAACATACGCCAAAAATTTCGACGCCCTCACCAAGCTCACCGGCGAACAGCTCGTCAAAATCGTGGACTTCCGCGGCATGCTCCAGCAGCCCGCCGTCCTCTTTCTCCAGGTCGGCCTCGCCCACACCATTCATCATCGCGGCCAACTCTCCACTTATCTCCGCCCCATGGGCAGCAAAGTCCCCGCCATCTACGGCGAAAGCTACGACTCCGCCCAAGCCAAAAAAGCCGCTCAGGCCCAAGCGTAGGCACGCAACTAGCAGCAACCAATTTCGGATGGAACAGAGAGGAGGCGGGCATTGAGATTGAAATTATCACTAGCCATCGCCATCCTCTTCCCCTGTCTCGTCGTTGCTTCGGTGTCCGCGCAAACGCCAACTCCGTTGCCAGCTCCAATCCCGGGCTCGTTTCTCAATGTCGAGAACGGGAAAATTTATTACGAAGAATGCGGCGCCGGCTCACAAACTGTGGTTCTTGTCCATGACGGCATCGTGCACTCTGCGGTCTGGGACGCCATCTGGCCGGCATTCTGCAAATCGTTTCGCGCCATTCGCTACGACCGTCGTGGCTACGGCCGCTCTCCCGAACCCACAACCTGGTATACCGAAACCGAAGATCTCGCCGCTCTCTTGCGGCACCTGAAAGTTTCCAAAACGGTCTTGGTCGGCAGCTCACACGGTGGCGAACTCTCCATAGATTTCACTTTGCAGTATCCACAGATGGTGCAACAACTCGTTCTCGTCGGCGCCGTCGTCAGCGGTATGCCCTACAGCGACCATTTCCTGAATCGCGGAATGGAAAATTCTAAACCGTTCGAGAAAAACGATAAAATCGCTGGCATCGCAAACTGGGCCAACGATAAGTACGTCCTGGGCAACGGGCGTGATGCAACCCGGAAAAAGTTATTGGAACTTCTGACAGCCAATCCGCAGGATTTGACCCACAACGATTATGCTCGACCAACCCAAGTCGCGCTTCCTCGCCTTCACGAAATCGAGATTCCCACCCTGATCCTCACCGGCGATGCCGATATCCCCGACGTTCACGCTCACGCCGGAGCCATCGAAGCCGGCATTCGCGGTTCGCGCAGAATCGTCCTCAACAACGCCGGCCATCTTCCCTATCTGGAATTGCCAGACGAATTTACAAAAGTCGTAATCGGATTTATTCAGGCTAATAATGTTTCAACGATCACAAACTAAACCATCTCGTATATTCCCGTCATTCCGAGGAGCGAAGCGACGAGGAATCTCTCTTCCTCTTCGATGTAAGCACGGAAGATTCGTAGCGGTGCAAGAAAATTACGGATTTGAGCACAACGTTCTCGCGCGCTAACGCACAACGCCGGTGAGAGGAGACGAAGCAGAAGCGTAAAGTTTTTTCGCCATGCGTCCGGCAAGAAACGCCTTGCGACCCGCGATCGTCGCATCGCGCATCGCTTCCGCCATCAGCACAGAGTCCGCGGCCTCGGCGATGGCCGTATTCATCAGGATACCGTCGGCGCCCAGTTCCATCGCCACCGCCGCATCGGAAGCGGTTCCGACGCCCGCATCCACGATCATCGGAACTTCGGTAATCCGCTCGCGAAGAATTCGCAACGCGGCCGGATTCTGAATGCCAAGCCCCGATCCGATCGGAGCAGCCAGCGGCATCACCGCCGCGGCACCCGCATCAATCAGTTTTCGCGCCGCAATCAAATCGTCGTTGGTATAAGGCAGAACAACAAATCCTTCCTTCACCAGAACGCGCGTCGCTTCAATAAGTTGTTCCGTATCGGGATAAAGAGTTTGCTGGTCGCCAATCACTTCGAGCTTTACCCAGTTGGAGAGTCCGCATTCGCGTCCCAGTCGCGCAGTGCGAATCGCTTCCTCCGCGGTGTAACACGCCGCAGTGTTCGGCAGGATAAACATTTTGTCGCGCGGAATAAAATCGATCAACGATTCTTTCGTCTTATCTGTAAGGTTTACGCGGCGCACCGCAACCGTAACCATATCCGCACCGGACGCGGCATGCGCGCGCGCCATTTCCTGAAAACTCCGGTATTTTCCGGTGCCCACAATCAGCCGCGAAGAAAACGCGCGGCCTGCAATCACCAACTGGTCAGACATTTTGACCTCGATCACAGCGCAACCAAGGAAGATAAGTAAATTGTAGAACGCCGGAACGCAGAGAACAAATGCTCACAGAAAATCAAACCAATCGGGTGGAGCAGTCCGTGGACAAAGAATCAAACGCTGAAGTGACTTCTCCTCTACAAACCATTCACTTCTCACTATTCACTACTCGCTGTTCAGTCCTGAATCACCGGCCGCGGCTCGGCAACATCAGCGTAGAGCGATTCGATCACGTCGTGGTACTGCTCTTCCACTACGCGGCGTTTCAACTTCATGGTGAAAGTCAGCGCGCCATTGTCGAAGGTGAAATCGCCGGGCAACAACGCAAACCGTTTTATCGTTTCGTATTGCGCAAGATTTGTCGTCAGCCGCTGAATTTCCGAATGAATCAAAGTGCGGGTGAACGGATGCGCGGCGACTTCTTCGCCGGAAGAAATCGTGATTCCGTTTTCCGCGGCTTTCGCGGAAATCGTTCTGCAATTCGGCACCACCAGCGCCACGATAAATTTTTTGCGATCGCCGACCACCATCGCATTCAGAATGTACGGACTGTTCTTGAGAGAATTTTCAATCGGCTGCGGCGCGACAAATTTTCCCGCGGAGGTTTTCAGCAAATCTTTCATGCGATCGGTAATGAACAAATAATTGTCTTTGTCCACGTAGCCGATATCGCCGGTGTGAAACCAGCCGTCTTCGTCAATCGCTTCGCGCGTCGCTTCAGGTCGTTTGAAATAACCTTGCATGATCATCGGGCCGCGCACCAGAATCTCCCCGTCGTCCGCGGCCTTCACTTCGCAATTCGGAATCGGCAAACCGGAACTGCCCACGCGATTGCGTGGAAAATTACTGGAAACGATGGGCGAAGTTTCCGTCAGTCCGTAGCCCTGGTAAATCGGAATGCCCACGCTCCAGAAAAATTCCGCCAGCGGCTTCGAAAGCGGGGCGCCGCCAGAAGAAACAATGCGCAATCGCCCGCCGGTCCCTTCACGAATTTTTGCGTAGACCAGTTTGTCCGAGAGCGCCCATTGCATTTTCAGCAACGGACCTGCGGGCGAATCACCGCAGCGCCATGACGCCGAGCGTTCCGCAACGCGCATGGCCCACGCAAATATCGTTCGCTTGAATCCAGAAGCAGCGCTTCCCTGCTCCATCAACTTGGCGTAGATTTTTTCGAAGACGCGCGGCACCGCCGCCATCACCGTCGGTTTAATTTCCATCAACGCCTGCGCCACGTTTTCCACCGCTTCCACGTAGGCGACCGGAACTCCCTGAAATAAATAAATGTAATCGAGCGTTCGTCCATACACATGCGCCAGCGGAAGAAACGAAATCGCCACATCCTCACCTGGATTCAAAGCGAAATCGCAACCGACATCAGTAACGTTCGAACAAAAATTCGTATGCGTCAGCATCACGCCCTTCGGCTCGCCGGTAGTTCCTGACGTATAAATAATCGAGGCGAGTTGGCCGGGCAAAACTTGCGAAGCGCGCATGCGGTACGAGGCGACTTCCGCTCCGCCCGCCAGGGCGATCAGTGTTTCGTAGCGAAGACAATCGGGCGGCTGCTGATCGCCAGCATCCGCGACAATGATGTGTTCGAGTTGCGGAAGTTCGCTGCGGATCGCAAGCAGCGAAATCAATTGGTCGCTTCCGGCGACGAAAACTACTCTGGCTTCGGAATGTTTCAGGATGTAAGCAGCGCGTTCCGGCGACTCCTTGAAATAAACCGGAACGGTGACGCCGCCATTTCCGGTGATGGCGAAATCCGCCGCATGCCATTCCGGTCGGTTGCCTGCGAAGAGCCCAACACGATCTCCAGGCTTCACGCCGAGTTCGAACAGTGCCTGAGCTAGACCCGCGGTACGGCGCAACAATTCGTCACTGGAAATATTCTGCCATCCAGTTTGGGTATGAAACATTTGCGCGCGTGGACTGGGCCACGTATCAAGTGCATGCAGGAACTTCGAGGGAAGCGTTCCGTAGTTCATTGTCCAAGCGTCACTTTACTCTACCGCCCGTGGTGGTGCAACGAGGCATGCGCTTGGGAAACGCGTCTCATAAGAAACAATTCTCAGTTCACGACAGGCGACTAACTCCAGGAAAGCCGTCAAAACCAGAATCAAAGGAGAGGATTCGTTCGATTCCATGTTGCTCCATGACCGCCAGATGCACTGCATCGCGCGCGGACACTTGTGTATGTCCCATCACAATCTCTTTGGCGCGAACGACAGCGGACCGGTCGACTACAAGCACCTCATCGGCGATGCCAAGTAAGGCGTCGAATGCCGGCTGAATAGCATCGCGTCGATTTATGGCCACATAACGGTGCAGGATTTCCTGCAAAACCTCGGCATCCGTTAGCAAGCGTTGCCGGCGGCTGATAAGGTTTTCCAGTAGTCGCTGAGCGTCGGCCTTGTGGGGATGGGGCGCACCAACGAGGTACATCGGGATATTGGAATCGACCAGAATCAAGGATGGGGACCCGCGCCGTATCCACTCTCGATTTCCGCGAGCATACTGGCGATATCGCCCGAAGGAAATTCGTGCTGTGCCGCCGCACGAATTACTTCGAGTTTCTTGCCGGTGCCGGCGCCAGGTTCATGCCGGCGTGCCAGCTCCAGGGCCTGGCGGACCCATTGAGCGATGGACATGCGGCGAGAGCGGGCTGCCCGCTGAATTTCCCGGTATTCAGGGTCTTTTAGAATCACCTGAAGGCGTTTGGCCATGGTGATGAGTCTATATGACTCATGGTGATGAGTCAACGTGGTGCACAGTGCGAGGCTAGCGACTGGCGGGAGGGATGATGCTATTCATGCGCAAGTATTCCACCATCTGGCCGTAGTGATCGAAGCAATGGCCGACGATCAGAGTGGCCATTCCGAGGCGCGTGGTCGTTCCTTCGCCGAAGGGACTTTTGATGGGTTTGAGCAGATTGCCATCATTGATGGTGCCGACGGCTTTGTGGGCATAGGCAAACGACTCCTTTAGAAATTTCACGCTTTCCGCTTTGGTTTTCACGGAATCCGGGCCATTCTCGCCGCCGAGTTCGACGGGCGGCTTTTCTTCAAGGATGGCGGCACCAACTAAGTAGTTCACTGCTGCGACATGCCTGGCTTGCTGGGCGAAGGTGCGCACGCCTTTGAATTCTCCACTGGTGGGTGCAAATGAGTATTTGTCCTCAGGCATGGCCTCGGCCGCAGGGACGAACTCGCTCTCCACGCCGGCGACACTGCGTTCCAACACTTGAGCGATGGAGCGAGGTTCCGCCGGCTTGGCATCCTGCGCCAGCGCACAACCGCTACCAACCAGCACAAGCAGAAATGCAAGAAGTCCCTTTGTCGTCTTCATCTAACAATCTCCTTAACCGCGGTGCGCATTGTAGACCGGAATCTCCTTTTTTGACTGCAAGAATGAGGTCATCGGTGATGACGGGAAAAATGAGCGTGTTTGAGTAAGGTAGGAGGGAACCCGGCCAGGCCTATCAGGCACTCGGAAGCGAGAATTGCCAGGCAGCGGAGCGAGCGAATTTCCGATACCCATTGTTTACGCCGGAGCGTCTAAATTGACAATTCGTCCGCAGCGCGTGCGCCAACGCCGCCACATGCGCGACATCAAGTTAAATCCAATAGAAAGGGAAATGGATGCAAATTCGAAAGATACCGCAGTGAAGAAAAGGGGTTAGAGATGGCAGGTTCAAAGAAGACAGCAATCGTTACCGGTGCCTTACAGGGGATTGGCGCGGAACTGGTGGAAGCATTTTTGAAACGCGGTTATAACGTTGTTGCGAACTCGCGAAACATAACAAAAGCAAACCCGTTCCCCGCGTTCACCACCGGTGAAATCTTGCACGTGGATGGCGGCGCGCACGCTGGCAAATGGTAACGCGCGAAGGCTCTCGGCCTGCCAGCGCCGAGCAGCGGTTGAATGAACTTGGCATCAAGCTTCCAGCACCGCCGAAACCCTTCGGCATGTATACGGAAGCGGTGCAGACGGGAAATCTGCTTTTTCTGACCGGCATGCTTGCTACGGAGGGCCAACCGGCGAAATTCATTGGACGCGTCGCAGCGGAGCTCGATGTGGAGGCCGGGCGCCAGGCGGCTCGCCTTGCGGCTCTGAATGGTCTGGCTGTGGCGCGGCAGCATTTGGGATCGCTCGACAAATTAACGCGAATCGTGAGGTTTGAGCGTGTCCATGGCCACTTCGGGAGATTTCCGCGAACACCCGAAAATAGCCGACGGCGCTTCGGAGTTGCTGCAAGACGTCTTCGGTAAGGAGTAAGAACCCTTGCCGTTTGATGTCTGGCGTGGCAAGTCTTCCACTCGGAACCGCGGTCGAGCTGGAAATCATTTTCGAGGTGGCAGGGTAACAGAGGCCGCGTTTTTCAAAATTGACAGCAGAACCGCTTAGTTGCCTTCCCGAGCTCAACGAAAGGAACGTCAGATGGAACACCCGACTTTTTATCGCACGATACAGATTGATGGGCTCTCCATTTTTTACAGAGAGGCTGGCTCGAAAGATGCGCCGACGCTTCTGCTGCTGCACGGACTGCCGTCTTCCTCGCGCATGTTCGAACCGCTGTTCGCGCGGCTTTCCGATCGCTATCACCTTGTCGCGCCGGATTATCCGGGCTTCGGACATAGCGATTGGCCGGACCCGAAGAACTTCGCGTATACGTTCGATCACTGCGCCGAGATCATGAATCACTTCACGGAAGCGCTTGGGCTGCCGCGCTACACACTTTACATGCAGGACTACGGCGGCCCTGTAGGTTTTCGCATGGCTTTGGCACATCCGGAGCGGATCGAAGCTCTCATCGTGCAGGACGCGGTGGCGCATAACGAGGGCCTGGGGGCGAACTGGAAGACACGACGGGCGTTTTGGGCGGATCGCGCTGCCAACGAAAGCGCGCTTCGAACAAATCTGTTATCGCTGGCGACCACACAGACGCGCCATGTCGGGAACGATCCCAACGTGGAGCGCTATGATCCAGACCTCTGGACCGATGAGTTTAACTTTCTCAACCAGCCCGGCCAGGCTGACATTCAAAGCGACTTGTTCTATGACTACCGCATGAACGTCGAAGCGTACCCGAAGTGGCAGGCCTGGATGCGTGAGAAACAGCCTCGCCTGCTGGTTGTCTGGGGAAAGTATGACCTCTCGTTCGATCTTGGGGAGCCGGAGCGGTATCTCGAAGACGTGCCGAAGGCTGAAGTGCATGTCCTTGATGCGGGTCATTTCGCGTTGGATACGGCAGCGGATGAGATTGCGAAGTTGGTCCGAGGCTTTATGGGTTCTTCACATGGAGAGCTCAAGGCGCGGCACGCAGGCTGAGGCTGCTGCGGGAGCGCCGGCTTACTAAACGTGGAGACCTAGCCCGGCGACGCGCATCCAACTGCTGAGGGATTTCATATGCGATCTGACATTGTTCCTGGAGCGGTATTCCCCGACTTTGAGCTTTCCGACCACACGGGGAAGCACCGAAAGCTCTCCGAACTGCAAGGTCAAAATCCGATGGTTCTCGTACTGAGCCGCGGAGGTTTCTGTCCGAAGGATCGCCGGCAGGCTGAGGGGCTTGTTCAGTTGCATCGTGAGATTGAGGTTGGCTATTGTCGCCTGGTCACGATTAGCACAGACAATATTACTCAGACGAATGAATATCGCAGTGGAGTCGATGCGCACTGGCCTTTCCTATCGGATGCCGGGCGCGTGGTGCAAAAAGATCTGGACATTGCCGAATACACGGATACCGTGAACAATCCGATGATTCCGCACGTGATTGTGCTCGAGCCGGGTCTTGTGATTCATAAGATTTACAACGGCTACTGGTTTTTTGGGCGGCCCACTATGGAAGAGCTGCGACAGGACCTGCGTACGGTTACCAAGAAATGCCGCCCGGACTGGGACATCACAACGCCCGAACTCAAAGCGGCGTGGCAGGAAGGCCGCAAGGAACTCTTCTATCCGTACGGCAAAACGTACGCGCAAACGCTCGGTGAACAGGATTAATGCTTGAGCCTTCGCAAAACCGCCCGAGGGCGTCGAATTAGTATGTATCGAATTCCGGATTATATTTGGGGCGCGGCTTGGTGTGGACATAAGAAGACACGTCGAACGCCTGCTGTGTCGTCAGCGACCCCGGACTCGTCGGCGGCATATTCCTGAGCACAAAAGCGGCCATGTTTTCTATCCCGTTCATGCCGGCTCCGTCGTTAAATGATTCGGGACCCCAGAGCGGAGGGAAGGTCGAACCGACGCCGTTCCCCTCGGAACCGTGACACGCGGCGCACTGGGCCGCGAATATCGCTCCTCCTTTCTCCGGATCGCCGCTCCGGGCTGGAAGTTCCACGAGACCACGGCCGGAAGGCTCTGCGCCGCTATCATTCTCCGGGGATAGAGATTCTACGTAGGCGACCAGCGCCATCATTTCTTTTCCGTTTTGCGGAAGCGGACGCCCATTTTCACTACGGATAAAACATTCGTTGATGCGGTCTTTCAGAGAAATCATTCGTTTAGCGCGCTGACTGAACTCTGGAAACAGCGGTGCGATTCCGGTCATGGGAGCGGCATACGGAGTGGTGCCGTCGTTTAGGTGGCAACTGTTGCAAGCCAGGCGTGCTCCAACGTAGAGCTTTGCCTCGTTCGGCGTATCGTGGAAAATGAGCTTCCCGAGCGCAGCCAAGTCTTGAGGAGATCGCCTGGCAGAAGCTGGTGACGAAGCCAAATGCGGTAACTTGCCATTAGCGATCGCCGTGTCCCACTGTGCACGAACCAAGGAGGCGACTCGGGGCATCACCAGAGTTAAAACTGCGAATCCCGCAACAGCGGGCGAGCGGCGAAACGTACTGAATGCAGCCAAAGTAGCTCTCTCAATCCCTCGCCATTACTTCCTATAAGTGTTGATGCTAAAGAAAGTCAAAATGTTTTTGTTTTGCTAGATTTGTCGGACTGTTGAAGTTAAAAGGATGTCAGCCCACAGCGAAGAGCGAGGACGGCACGGTGCGCGGCGAAATTCCTGATCATCGGCAAGAGCAGTGGCGGCCTCTAAAGTAAAGGTGCCACCTATCGCCACCTATCGAGATAGCGTTGCTATTGAGCGCACTTTTGGTCTATGCTGCGACCTCGGCGTGACGTTGGCCTAATCTGTTGGCGGCCTGTGGCGTTGTACTGGAACACGACGGGCCGTAGAAAACGCTGATCTTGGCTCACGCCTGCTCCGTCCGGCTTGATTCTGCATCGTATCTATATCTGTCGTATCTATATCTGGGGATTGGAACATTCTCCACACGCAAAGCGGATCGAACGGTATCGGCGAGAGACGCGCAAATGATATTTAGTGCGGTGTTGAGCGCGGCTCGTCGAGTTCTGTCCGTTGCCCGGATTCGGCTGCTGGCCGGGGCCAGCATTGCGGCCGTTTTTTTCTTCTTTCCCGGGTTTCTCTCCTCTGTTATGCGAGCACAGCAGACTGACCCGGCGCCGCCTGTTGTGGTGCAGCCGGGCGCGCCGGGTAAGCCGAGCAAGACGCTGCCGCCCTCGACGCGGGCCAAGCTGCCGCCACGGTCGCAAGCGGACGTCGAGTTCATGCAGGGCATGATCATGCATCACGCGCAAGCGGTGGAGATGACGGCGCTGATTGAATCGCATACGGAAAATAAGGAACTTCGGTCACTGGGGGCGCGTATCAGCAGTTCGCAGTCCGACGAAATAAAGTTTATGCAGCGGTGGCTGGCGGCGCGGGGAGAAGCAGTGTCCATGTCGATGCCAGGAATGCAGAACATGAATATGGCGGGTCATGCGATGGCTCTTATGCCTGGCATGCTTACGCCGGAGCAGATGGAGGCACTGCGGAAGGCGAAGGGCGTGGAGTTCGACCACTTGTTTTTGACCGGGATGATTCAGCACCACGATGGCGCGTTGACCATGGTGAAAGAATTGTTCGACAAAGCGGGCGCCGGTCAGGATGCCGACGTGTTTAACTTCGCCACGGATGCGGACAATACGCAACGAGCCGAGATCAAGATTATGCAGAATATGTTGGATAAGAAATCTTTAGAGGAGAAACGATGAACCGAGTGTCCAGTGTTGCTTTTCGTGTGGCGGTGGCGGCGATTTTTCTGTGTAGCGGCGTGAGCAGAATGCAGGCGCAGGGGCCAGCAGCGGCTCCGCCAAAACAAGAGACACCCAAGCAAGAGCCAGGCAAGCAGGGAGCGACTAAAGAAGAAAAGGAGGACGAAGAAGAGAACGAGAATCCATTTGCGCCGCAACCGGCTCAGCCGCTGCCGGCGGGAATGACGGGATCGGATGTGAGCGATCCGCGCTTCAATCTGACACCTGGGATGTATGACGCGGGCGAAACGTCGATGGGCTTGAAGCACCTGCAGTTGGTGAAGAAGCCAGACGCGTTTCAACTCGGGTCCGCTGACGCCGATGATCCGAAGGTGCAGAAGACGATTGCGCAGCTCGGCATAGGCGCCGCCGCGAAGATGCCGAAGCCGCAGCAGCTGGTAATCGCGCAGCTGGCTTTCGCGAACTCAGACCTTGCGTTCCAGGGTAACCACCTTTTCCAGGGTAATTTTTATGGCGTGAATATTTATGACATCTCGAATCCCGCGAACACCACGCTGCTAACTTCGATGGTGTGCCCGGGCGGGCAGGGCGATGTGTCGGTGTACAAAAACTTGTTGTTCATGTCGGTGGAGATGCCGAATGGACGCCTGGACTGCGGCGTGGAAGGGTTTCCGCCTGAGCCTCCGCCAGCTGCAGGACACGAAAAAGAACATCATCCACCAGCTGCGCAAAAGGACCGTTTCCGCGGCGTGAGGATCTTCGACATTTCAGACATCAAGAACCCGAAGCAAGTGGCGGCGGTGCAGACCTGCCGCGGGTCGCATACGCATACTTTGGTGGTGGATGCGAACGACAAGGAAAACGTTTATATCTACGTGTCGGGCACATCGTTTGTGCGGCAAGCCGAAGAACTGGCGGGATGCTCAGGCGAAAAGCCAGACAAGGATCCGAATACGGCGCTGTTTCGCATCGAAGTGATCAAGGTTCCGGTGGCCGCGCCGCAGGATGCGAAGGTGGTGTCCAGCCCGCGAGTATTTATTGATGCGCGGACGGGTGCGTTGAACGGGCTGAACAATGGCGGCACACACGGCAAGGGCGGGGAGAAACCGTCGGACACGAACCAATGCCACGACATCACGGTGTACTCGGCGATAGGGTTGGCCGCGGGGGCGTGCTCGGGGAATGGAATTGTGCTGGACATTAGGGACCCGGTACATCCGAAGCGTGTGGATGCGGTGAACGATCCGAACTATTCGTATTGGCACTCGGCTTCGTTTTCGAATGATGGAAGCAAAGTCGTATTCACGGACGAGTGGGGCGGCGGGCTGGGAGCGCGATGCCGACCAAACGACCCGAACAAGTGGGGCGCGGACGCCATCTTCAACCTGAAGGACGAGAAACTGAGTTTCGCGAACTATTACAAATTGCCGGCGGCGCAGGGCGACACCAAGAATTGCGTGGCGCACAACGGTTCGCTAATTCCGGTGCCCGGCCGCGATATCGAGGTGCAGGCCTGGTATCAGGGGGGCGTCTCCGTTGTGGACTTCACCGACGCGGCGAAACCAATCGAGATTGCCTACTTCGACCGCGGGGCGATTGATCCGAAGATGCTGGTGCTCGGCGGTGAGTGGTCAGCGTATTGGTACAACGGCAGCATTTACGGTTCGGAGATTGCGCGCGGCCTGGACGTGTTTGAACTGACGCCGACCAAATTCCTGACGCAGAATGAAATCGACGCGGCGAAGACGGTTCGGGTGACTGAACTGAACGTGCAGAATCAGCAGAAAATCGAGTGGCCCGCGCAGTTGGTCGTAGCGAAGGCGTACGTAGACCAGTTGTCGCGCTCGCAAGCTTTGCCGGCAAACCAGATCGCAGATTTACAGAAGGCGATCACGAGCGCGGAGAGTTCGCACATGAACAAGGGTAAAGTGGCGAAGTTGCAGAAGATGGCACCGTCGTTGGAAAAGAGCGCCGCTTCAGCGAAAAGTCCGGCGGACTCGGCACGGTTACATGCTCTGGCAGATATCCTAAAGCATCCGTCAGCGTGATCTCCGTCAGCGTCGGCGTGACCAAATCGCGAACAGGACGGTTTTCCCGTTTTAGCGTCGTGATAGCTAACCAGTTGGAAGAATCGAAATAGCGAGTCCGGGCGGCCAAATAGGGACGGATGTCACCGGACGCCAGGCGGGTCAGACGGTTCTCGAAGTCACTTCTGGCAGCGGCATTTCGCGGCTGTAAAACCGGCTACCGCAAGAAGAGCAACGATAAGGGCGGATTTGAAGGATGCTTAGCAGGTATCGTTCAACGATTCCACGTCGGTGAGATCGGGAAAAGTGCTGATCGCCACAAGCGGGACACGTCTTGCGGCTGAAGTGCAAGAGTTTGATGGAAGGCACCGTTACGCTACCGACTGAGAGAATGCGGCCTGATCTTGGTCTCGCAGCGCACGAATGACCGACAGTTCCACGTCTGTAGCGTACCAGGGAGACCGGATAACGTCGAAAGCGCCCTTGGTCGTCGCTTCGAAGTAAAGCTCCCACTCTCCGGTTCGCGTAATTACCACGACGCGGGGAATTCCGTGATCACGGCCGAATGAATGAACCAACTCGCAGTACGAACCATCCGGCAAATGCTCATCGCAAAATACAATTTCAACTGCTTGCCGGGAAAGGACTTCGTCAGCTTGCGCACGCGTCGAGCATACAATCACGTCAACGGATAAGGCTTCAAGCGTGCGAAGGAGCGGACGACGAACCTCCATGTGAGGAGAGACGAGCAACGCGCGAACGTGCTGCAACCGGATGGCAGCGCTGTCATTTATTCGATTGGCAAGTACAGAGGACGGCCGAGTTTGTGCTGAAAGGGAGGGCATTGTTAAAACCTG
>Ga0070697_100002126_pt1 | contig 15185 bp, 14 predicted proteins | sample KBSK1501metaG_FD_65475 | JGI IMG/M metagenome (GOLD analysis project Ga0070697, IMG submission 65475) | Corn, switchgrass and miscanthus rhizosphere microbial communities from Kellogg Biological Station, Michigan, USA - KBS K1-50-1 metaG | ecosystem: Host-associated > Plants > Roots >...
CGCGTCCGAGGAGGTAGCCATCCGCGCCGTGATCGGCCACGAGATCGACACCTACGACCCCTACGAGCGCGAAGTGCTGGTGTGGCAGCTGTGAAGATCAGCTACGACGCCCGCGGGCTGGCCGAGCCCGCCGCCCAGGCACCCAGGGTGGCCACGGTTGAACCAGGCGAGACCGGCCTGGTGGCGGTGTTCGACGCGGCCGAGCTGACCACCCGGCAGATCAACCTCGAACTGCGCCGGCTCGTCTACGACGAGGGCGTCGGCGACGTGACCATCCGCAACCCGGGCGCCAAGCACTCCATCGCGGTGGGCATCCTGGCTCGCTGCCGGATCACCATCGAGGGCAGTCTCGGCTACTTCGGCTGCGGGCTGATCGACGGGCCCGAGATCCAGGTCACGGGCCGGGTCGGCTGGTCGGTGGCCGAGAACATGATGTCCGGCGTCCTCGTCGTGGACAAGAACGCCGGCTCGCTGACCGGCGCCGCGCTGCGCGGCGGCGACGTGGTGGTGCGCGGTGACGTGGGCGCCCGGTCCGGCATCGACCAGAAGGGCGGCACGATCATCGTCGGCGGGAACGCCGGCATGATGACCGGCTTCATGCTCCAGCGCGGCCGTCAGGTCATCTGCGGGAACGTGGGCGGCGGCCTGGGTGACTCGATGTACGACGGCGCGATCTACGTCGGCGGCAAGGTCACCTCGCTCGGCGTGGACTGCGTCGAGGCCGAGCTGACCGCGGCCGACGACGAGTTCCTGGCCAGGAAGCTGGGCATCTACGGCATCGAGGCCCCCGCGAGCTGGCGCAAGTTCGTGTGCGGGCGCAAGCTCTGGAACTACGACAACCTCGAGCCGGCCGAACGCAAGCTTGTCCTGTAGAAGGGCGACATCCACATGAGCGCAATCGAAGACGGCGGCAGGGCCGCGCTCGGGCACAGCAGCATCTTCACTCCCGAGGTCATCAACGACATCCACGTGAAGGCCGAGCTCGGCCGATATCGCATGCGCGGCTTCTCGATGTTCAAGCGCATCCCGCACTGGGACGAGCTGATGTTCCTGCCGGGCACGCTGACCAGGTTCGTCATCGAGGGTTACCGGGAAAAGTGCGAGACCAAGACGGTGCTCGGCGCGCGCTTCGCCAGCCACCCGCTGGAACTCGACATTCCCGTCTACATCACCGGGATGAGCTTCGGCGCGCTGTCCCTGGAGGCCAAGATGGCGCTGGCCAAGGGCGCCTCGATGGCGGGCACGGCCACCTGCTCGGGCGAGGGCGGCATGATCCCCCCGGAGCGCGACCTGTCCACCAAGTGGTACTACCAGGTGATCCAGAGCCGGTACGGGTTCAACCCGCATCACCTGATGCTCGCCGACGGCGTCGAGTTCTTCATCGGCCAGGGCTGCAAGGTCGGGCTCGGCGGGCACCTGATGGGACAGAAGGTCACCGAGCAGGTGGCCGAGATGCGCTCGCTCCCGGCCGGGATCGACCAGCGCAGCCCGGCCCGCCATCCGGACTGGCTGGGCCCCGATGACCTGTCGCTGAAGGTCCAGGAGGTCCGCGAGGCCACCGATTACCAGGTCCCGATCCAGCTGAAGCTGGGCGCGGCCCGGGTCTACGACGACGTCCGGATGGCGGCCAAGTGCGGCCCGGACATCATCTACCTGGACGGGGCCGAGGGCGGCACCGGGGCCGGGCCGCACGTGGCCGCCGAGGAGACGGGAATCCCGCTGATGGCCGCGATCCCCGAGGCCAGGCGTGCGCTGGAGGACGTCGGCCTGGTCGACGAGATCGACCTGGTGGTGGCCGGCGGGATCAGGAACGGCGCGGACGTCGCCAAGTGCCTCGCCCTCGGCGCGAAGGCGGTGGCGATCGGCCATTCCGCGCTGATGGCGCTGAACTGCAACAAGGAAATCCCCGGCGTCACCGACTACGAGGGCACGGTGGGGGTCCCGGCCGGCCGGTGCTATCACTGCCATACCGGCCGGTGCCCGGTCGGCATCACCACGCAGGACCCGGAGCTGCGGAAGCGGCTCAAGGTCGACGAGGCCGCGATGCGTGTGTACAACTTCCTGCACACGCTCACGCTCGAAGCCCAGATGCTGGCGCGCGCCTGCGGGAAGACCGACGTGCACAGCCTGGAGCCCGAGGACCTGTGCGCGCTGACCGTCGAGGCGGCGGCCATGGCCCGGGTGCCGCTGGCCGGCACCAGCTACATCCCCGGTCAGACCGAGGAGCGCGCGCTCGCCGAGATCAAGGCCCTGCTGGAAAAGCAGTTCCAGGGCGGGAACGGGGCCAGCAATGTCTGAGGACCTCCCGGCCCCGCGGCTGACCACGAGGATCGGCATCGACACCGAGGAACTGACCGGGCGGACGTTCCCCTACCAGTTCGACCGCTCGCTGGTGGAGGACGTCGACCTGGTCGCGGCCACGCCCGGAGCCGACATCAACTGGCTGGAAGACGTGCACCTGATGCACGAGGACGGCGTGCCGGCCGTCTTCGACCGCTACACCAATGCCTTCCTCAAGATCTACTTCGAGATCCCGGACGGCGAGGGTGACACCTACGCGCGCAAGGTGCTCATCACCCACCTGCGCGAGGGCAACTCCTACGGCATCTGGCTGAAACGCAAGCACGCGAAGTTCCGCCAGCCGGAGCTCGGCCCCTGGCGGGACGACTCGCCCACGGTGGGCGAGCACTGGCAGCCGCCCACCCTGACGGACTGGGAACCGCCGCAAGGGCATTAGCAGTGGCGTCCACTGTCAGTGGACATCGTTTCATGGAAAGTCTTATGCTGGCCGTGCACGAGTTTGTCCGGCTGGTCCCCGGGAGGAACGCCGTGGCAGCAGTCCGCGCCCCGAGCCAACCAAGACGCCGCCGACCCTCCAGATACGGCGCGCTCGCGCTGATCCGCCACGGCCTGTCGGGCCGCCAGTGGCCGCGGGCCTGGCCGGACCGGCCGATGCGCAACCGGTACGACGTGGTCATCATCGGCGGCGGCGTGCACGGCCTGGCGGCCGCCTACTATCTCGCCGTCAACCACGGGATCACCGACGTCGCCGTGCTCGACAAGGGGTACATCGGCGGCGGCGGCTCGGGGCGCAGCACGGCCATCCTCCGGTCCAACTACCTCACTCCGGAGGGCGTCCGCTTCTACGACCGGTCCATGCAGCTCTACCGGACGCTCGCCGCCGACCTCGACTACAACGTGATGTTCTCCCGGCGCGGGCACCTCACCCTGGCGCATAACGACTCCTCCCTGCGCACCATGCGCTGGCGGGCCGAGGTCAACCAGCTGCAGGGCGTCGATTCCGAGGTCATCGACCCAGCCGAGATCAAGCGCCTGGTGCCGTACCTGGATACCTCGGCGGACACGCGGTACCCCATCCTGGGCGCGCTGTACCACCCGCCGGGCGGCATCATCCGCCATGACGCGGTCAACTGGGGCTACGCCCGGGCCGCCGCCGCCCAGGGCGTGCACATTCACCAGGACACCGAGGTCACCGGCATCGACATAGCGGACGGCCGGATCCGCGGGGTGCGCACGACCAAGGGGGACATCGCCACGCCGGTCGTGCTCAACGCGACGGCCGGCTGGTCCACCCTGGTGGCGGCGATGGCAGGGGTGCGACTGCCCATCCAGACGTTCCCGCTGCAGGCCGCCGTCACCGAGCCCGTTCGGCCCTTCTTGCATGCCGTGGTGGTGTCCGGCACGCTGCACGTCTACGTCAGCCAGACCGACCGCGGCGAGCTCGTGTTCGGGGCGAGCGTCGACCCGTTCGCCGCGTACTCGACCCGCGGCACGCTGGAATTCGCCGAAGGGCTCGCCACGCACGTCATCGAGCTCATGCCGGGGCTGTCGAAGATGCGCCTGCTGCGCCAGTGGAGCGGCCTGTGCGACATGACGCCCGACTTCTCCCCCATCATGGGCGGCACCGAGGTGGAGGGCTTCTACGTCGACGTCGGCTGGGGCACCTACGGGTTCAAGGCGGGCCCGGTCTCCGGGGAGGCCATGGCGCGGTGCATCGCCGACGGCCGCGCCCCGGAGATCATCGAGGCGTTCGGGATCGGCCGGTTCGGCGCGGGCGAGCTGGTAGGCGAGAAGGGGGCGGCCGCGGTTGGTCACTGAACTGACAGGCACGGGCGTGGGAGGCCCAGCCCTCGGAGGTGGGGCGCCATGATCCTCATCCGGTGTCCCTGGTGCGGCCCGAGGGACTCGAGCGAGTTCAACTATTCCGGTGAGACCCGGCCGCGGCCCGACCCGGCGACGGCCACACCCCGGCAGTGGCGCGACTACCTGTACTTCCCGGCCAACCCGCGCGGCGAGGCGACGGAGACCTGGTATCACCGGATGGGGTGCCGCCAGTTCTTCGTCCTCCAGCGTGACACGGACACCAACGAGTCGCGGCCCCTGGGGAACCCGCAGTGAGCGGCCCGATGAGGCCCAGCCCCATGAGATTGGGCCCGCAGCCGGGTGAGGAGATCGACCGGGAGCAGGCCTTCACCTTCCGCTGGAACGGCGCGGCCGTCCCGGCCTACGCGGGGGACACCATCGCGTCGGCGCTCGCGGCCAGCGGGCGGCGGGTGTTCTCGCGCAGCTACAAGTACCACAGGCCCCGCGGCCTGCTCACCGCGAGCTACCACGACCCCGGCTGTTTCTTCCAGGTCGGCGACGAGCCGAACGTGCGCGGCGCGCACCGGCTAGCCGAGCCGGACATGGACGTGCGGTCCCAGAACACCTGGCCGTCGCTGGGCTTCGACGCCAAGGCGGTCAACCAGCTGGCGGGCCGGTTCCTCGGCCCCGGCTTCTACTACAAGACCTTCATCAGGCCGCAGCGCCTGTGGCCGCTGTACGAGCGCGTCCTGCAGCGGTTCGTACACGCCGGGCAGGTGTCCGCGGATACGCCGCGGATCGCGGTGGACAAGCGCTACGCCCACCCCGACGTGCTGGTGGCCGGCGGTGGCCCGGCCGGGATGGCCGCCGCCGTGGCCGCCGCGCGGGCGGGCACGCGGGTGATGCTGGTCGAGGAGGAGCATCGCCTCGGCGGCCATCTGCGCTGGGGCGCCGCCGCCGACCTGGCCGCGCTGGCCGAGCTGCGGGCCCTCGTCGCGGCCACGCCCGGGATCGAGGTGCACACCAACGCGGTGGTGGCCGGGCGCTACGACGGCAACTGGACCGCGGTGGTGCTGCGTGGCCTGCCCGGCGGGACCGAGCAGCTCATCAAGGCGCGCGCCAAGGTCCTGGTGGTCGCGCCCGGGCTGATCGAGCGGCCCTACGTCTTCGGCGGCAACGACGTTCCCGGGGTGATGCTCGCGACCGCCGTCCGCCGGCTGATCAGGCTGCACGCGGTCAAGCCGGGCCAGCGGGCGGTGGTGCTGACCGCCAACGCCGGCGGCGACGCGGCCATCGCCGACCTGCGGGAGGCCGGGGTCGAGGTCGCCCGGGTGCTCGACGCCCGGGCCGGCGAGGACATCGTGCGGGTGCACGGGCACGGTGCCGGCCAGCACCGGGGCGTCCGGGGGGTGCAGGCCGCGGACGGGGCCACGATCGAGTGCGACCTGCTGGTGACCGCGACCGGCTGGACCGCCCCGGCCGCCCTGCTCAGCATGGCCGGCGACCAGCCCGCGTACGACCCGCGGGCAGCCAGGTTCTTCCCCCGTCAGCTGCCGGAGAATGTACTGGCCACGGGCGGCATCGCCGGGGACGGCAGCCACGAGGAACTGATCGCGCACGCCGAGGCGGTGGGCCGGGAGGCGGCTCGCCGCGCGGCCCGGCTGCGCCGGGAATGGCAGGCGGCCGTGCCGACCCGCGCGCCGGCGAACGGCAACGGCCACGCCCGCCTGCCGGCCGACGACGGCGAGCCCGAGGCTATCCCTGAGCTTCCGGTCGACGCCCATCCGGAGCTGTTCCGCGCCAGCACCCACGGCATCGTGGACTTCTGCGAGGACGTGTCGTCCAAGGACATCATCTCGGCGGTCAAGGAAGGCTACGACTCGATCGAGCTGGCCAAGCGCTACACCACGGCCACGATGGGGCCGACCCAGGGCAAGATCGAGCTGGTCAACGCGATCGCGGCCGCGGCCGAGGCCACCGGCCGGAGCATCGCGGAAACGGGTACGACCACCTGGCGGCCGCCCTATGCCCCGGTGACGCTCGGCGCGCTGGCCGGGCGGCCACTAGAGCCCGTTCGGTACTCATCCATGCAGCCGTGGCACGAGGCGCACGGCGCCCGCCCGCTGATCGCCGGCGCCTGGATCAGGCCCGATCACTACGGTGACCCGGCCGCCGAGGTCAGGAACGTGCGGAGCAGGGTCGGCATCATCGACGTCACCCCGATCGGCAAGCTCGACCTGCGCGGTCCCGACGTGCCGCGGCTGCTCAACCTGGTGTACGTCAACAAGTGGTCCAAGCTGGGGATCGGCCGGGTCAGGTACGGCGTGATGTGCACCGAGGACGGCGTGGTCTTCGACGACGGCGTCACCGGGCGCCTGGGGCCGGAGCACTACCTGATGAGCACCACGTCCTCGGGGGCCGCGACGGTGTGGGAGTGGCTGGAGAACGTGCTGCAGACCATGCACCAGGACTGGGCCGTGCACATCACCCCGGTGACGACCGCCTACGCCAGCATGAACGTGGCCGGGCCGGCGTCCCGTGACCTGCTCCTCCGAGTCACCGAGGGTGTCGACCTAGCGAACGAGGCGTTCGGCTACATGGAGGTGCGCACCGGCCGGATCGCCGGGGTGGACGGGTGCGTGCTGTGGCGGATCGGCTTCACCGGCGAGCTCAGCTACGAGCTGCACGTCCCGGCCGGCTACGGGCTGCACGTCTGGGAGACGCTCATGGACCGCGGGGCTGACCTCGGGATCGAGCCGTTCGGGGTGGAGGCCCAGCGCATCCTGCGGCTGGAGAAGGGCCACCTCATCGTGGGGCAGGACACCGACGGCCTGACCCGCGGCTTCAGCGCCGGGCTGGACTGGGCGATCAAGCTCGACAAGGACGACTTCCTCGGCAAGCCCGAGCTCGCCTGGCAGCACGAGCAGAACGGCACGTCCGGGGCCCGGCTGGTCGGGCTGCAGCCGGACGACGGCTCGCTGGTGCCGCCCGAGGCGAGCCAGATCGTCGACGGGCCGCGCATCGCCGGCCGGGTGACGTCCAGCCGGATGTCGCCCACCCTCGGCCGCTCGATCTGCCTGGCGCAGGTCGAGGCCGCCCTGGCGGCCCCGGGCACCCAGGTCATCGTCCGGCTGCCGGGCGGCCGGCTGATCGGCGCCCGGGTGACCGATCACCTGGCCCACGTGGATCCCGAAGGGAGCCGGATGCGTGTCTGAGTACCCGGGGGTTGCCCGCAGCCCGATCGCCCCGGCTCCCCCGGTGCGGGTCGAGGCCGGCTGGGAGGTGAGCGGGTCGCGCAGCGACGCCCCGCTGACCATCACCGATTGCACGCCGCTGGCCAAGGTCCACCTGCGGGCGCCGTGGAACGGCGCGATGGCCAAGGCGCTAGGGGTGCCGTTCGGCCGGGCCGGGCGGGACCTCGAAGGCCCGGATGGGGTCTGGCTGGTGGCCGGCTCGGGGCCGGGCGAGTGGTTCGTGTTCGCCCCGCCCGGCACGGCCGGGCTGGCGGGCGGCTGGCTGGGCACGCTGGCGGCCGACTCGGCCCCGGAGGAATTCGTCAGCGTGGTCGACCTGACCCACGGCCGGGCGCTGATGCGGATCACCGGCCCGGACGCGGCGGAACTGCTGGCCCGGCTGTGCGGGGCCGACCTGCACGACGACATGGCCCCCGACGGGGCGGCGCTGCGGTCGGCGGTGGCCGGCGTGGCCACCGACATCATCAGGGACGACCGGGCCGGGGTGCCCTCGTACCTGCTGCACTGCGAACGGTCGTCGGGCCAGTATCTGTTCGGCGCGCTGGTCAGCGCGGGTGAGTCGCTCGGCATCGGCGTCGACGGCTTCCGCCTGCCTGGTATTTAACCCTGAGAAGAGGAACACCATGGTCTTCCCGAGCGACCTGGAGATCGCCCGCGGCGCGGCCCTGAAGCCGCTCGAAGACATAGCGGACGCGATGGGCATCGCCTCGCACCTGCTCGAGCCGCACGGCGAGGAGGTGATGAAGATCAAGCTCGAGGCCATCGCGGAGCTGGCCGGCCAGCCCGCCGCCAGGTACGTGGTGGTGAGCGCGATCACGCCCACGCCGCTCGGCGAGGGCAAGACCACCACGACGGTGGGACTCGGGCAGGGGTTCAAGCACATCGGGAAGCGGGCGACGGTCGCGATCAGGCAGCCGTCGATGGGACCCACGTTCGGCATCAAGGGCGGCGCGGCCGGGGGCGGGTACAGCCAGGTCGTCCCCATGGAGGCGCTCAACCTGCACCTGACCGGCGACATGCACGCGGTCACCGCGGCCCACAACCTGCTGGCCGCGATGATTGACAACCACATCTACCAGGGGAACGAGCTCGGCATCGACCCGTACAACATCACCTGGCGGCGGGTGCTCGACGTCAACGACCGCGCGCTGCGCAACATCGTCATCGGGCTGGGCGGCCGGGCGGACGGGGTGCCGCGGCAGACCGGCTTCGACATCACCGCCGCCTCCGAGGTCATGGCGACCCTGGCGCTGGCGGGATCGCTGGCCGACCTGCGCGCCCGGCTCGGCCGGATCGTGATCGGCTACACCCGGGACGGGACCCCGGTCACCGCCGAGCAGCTGGCCGGGGCCGGGTCGATGGCGGTCCTGCTGCGCGACGCGATCAAGCCGAACCTGCTCCAGACGCTGGAGAACACCCCCGTGCTCGTGCACGCGGGCCCGTTCGGGAACATCGCCACCGGGAACTCCTCAGTGATCGCCGACCTGATCGGCATCCACGCCGGCGACTTCCTCGTCACCGAGGCCGGCTTCGGCGCGGACATGGGCGCCGAACGGTTCTTCAATATCAAGTGCCGCACCTCCGGCCTGCGCCCAGACGCCGCGGTCATCGTCGCCACCGTCCGCGCGCTCAAGGCGCACTCCGGCAAGTACAAGATCGTGGCCGGGCGGCCGCTGCCCGAGGACCTGCTCCGGGAGAACCCCGACGACGTGGCCGCGGGCGCGGCGAACCTGCGCAAGCAGATCGAGAACATCCGCCTGCACGGCGTCTCCCCGGTGGTAGCGATCAACAGCTTCCCCACCGACCATCCCAGCGAGCACCAGGTGATCAGGGACATCGCCGCGGAGATGGGAGCGCGGTCGGCGGTGTGCACGCACTTCGCCGACGGCGGCCGGGGCGCCATCGAGCTGGCCGAGGCGGTGAGCGAGGCGGCCGAGGAGCCGTCGGACTTCCACTTCCTCTACCCCGACACGGCCAGCCTGCGGGACAAGATCGCGGCCGTGGCCACGCAGGTCTACGGAGCGGACGGGGTCAGCTACTCCACCCAGGCCGCCAGGCAACTGGACACCTACGAGCGGGCCGGCTTCGGCCACCTGCCGGTGTGCATCGCCAAGACCCACCTGTCCATCTCCTCCGATCCCGCGCTCAAGGGCGCGCCGACCGGCTGGACCCTGCCCGTCCGCGAGGTCCGGGCGTCGGTCGGCGCGGGCTTCGTGTACCCGATCTGCGGCGACATGCGGACGATGCCGGGGCTCAGCTCGAACCCGGCCGCGGCCCGCATCGACATCGACGAGGACGGCCAGGTCGTCGGGCTATCGTGATGTCGTGAGCTCGTTCCTGGACCAGCCGGTACGGGGCTTCCTGGATCAGCTCGCGGCCCGGACGCCTGCCCCCGGCGGCGGCGGGGCGGCGGCAGTAACCGGCGCGATGGCGGCCGGGCTGGTCGCCATGGCCGCGCGGTTCTCCGCGCGCCAGCTCCCCGAGGCCGGCGACCTGGCGGACCAGGCCGACAAGCTGCGGCTCATGGCGGCCCAGCTGGCCGACATGGACGCCCGTGCCTACACGGCCGTGCTCGAGGTGTTCCGTCGGCGCGGGGACGCCGACCAGCGCCGGGAGGCGCTACTCGCCGCAGCCATAGTGCCGCTGGAGATCGCGGCGATCGGCGTGCGGGTGGCGGCGCTGGCGGCGCGGGTGGCCGAGGGCGGCAACCCTAACCTCCGCGGCGACGCCGTGACCGGAGCGCTGCTGGCCGCGGCTTCGGCCCGCAGCGCGGCCAGCCTGGTGGACATCAACGTCCGGCTGGGCGGGCTGGATCCCGGGCTGTCGCAACGGGCCGCGCAGGCCGCCGCGGACGCCGGTGACGCGGCTGACCAGGTCATGAATGCCGAACGGACGGGCCAGGAGCGCTGATAGCGGACCGCCCGGGTGACGGCAAAGATCGTGGATATCTGCACCCCTCATCAGGGGTGCAGATATCCGCGATCCTCGAGTTCAGCCGGTGCATAACATCAGCGGTCACGCCAGCCCCACGGAACAGCGTCCGGCGGCGCATCCTGGCTTTGGGGTGGGAGGGATCCGTGGGGCGGATGATGTGTGGCGTCTTGGCAGATGCGTCTATCTGGCGGCGCCTTCCTGGGCGGTGGGGTCGGGCATGGGGCGGCGCCGGGCGATGATGGCGGCTAGGGAGCCCGCTAGGAGGACGAGCACGCCGTAGGCGCCCAGGGGGGCCGCGGCGGCGGGGCCGAACGCAGCCGTCGCGATCCCGGCGGCGACCGCGAAGTCCCGCATGGCGACCGGGAGCAGGATGGCGGTCGCCTGGGCGGGCGGGGCGCGCAGGGCGAGGATCCCGCCGAGGGCGGCCGAGCCGGCCACGTAGACTACCAGCGCGATGATCACCCTGGTGTAGGCGGAGTCCAGCCTGATCTGGCTGGCGACCTGCCAGAGCAGCAGGAGCAGGGCCAGCACCGTGACGAGGCGGACGGCGGCGTCGAGCGCGGCGCCCGGCGACCAGGCGGTGCGCACCGCTACCCCGGCGGCCAGCGGCAGCGCGATGACGAGCGCGAGGTTGCCGAGCAGCCCCGCCGAGGACACGATGACCGACGCCCCCAGCAGCGACAAGATCGGTCCCGCCGCCACCACCGTGATGATCGTCGACGCCGCCAGGAGCGTCGCGCACACCGCGGCGTCGCCGCCCGCGATGACGCACAGCGCCACCGTGGCCACCTCAGCGGGCGCGACCCCGACGGTCTGCATGCCCGAGCGCAGCACCGGGTCGCCGATCAGCTGACTGGCCGCCCAGGCCAGGGCGGGCAGGACCGCGGTGCTCACCAGCAGCACGACCGCGATGCGCCGCCACAGCAGGCGAACGGCGGCCAGGTCGGCGAGGCGCAGGGACAGGCCGGTGGCGAAGACCAGGACCGCCAGCGCGGCATCGATGCCGTTTCCTGCCGCCAGGGCGCGCCCCGGAGCGGGGGCGGCCACCCCGGCGGCCGCGATGACCAGCACGAGGAGCAGCAGAAAGCGCTCGGACGCGTCGGCCGTGGCCTTGATCACCGGCCTAACTTATCGGCAGGGCGTACCGGGTCGACCGGCGGCCGTCAGCTGCCTGGCCGCGGCGGACAGCGCCGTGAGGCCGTGCTGGTGGTGGTGGCCGGGGCAGGCAACGCGGGGGTGTCGGCGGTGGTGGAGACGTTCGGCCCGCGGCGCGGCCCGCCGCCCGTGGTGCGGGTCGGCGGGCCGTTGCGCTGATTACTTAGGGAGCTGGCCCGCCTTGGCGGTGAAACCCTCCTGGAGGATGGCGCTCTCGCCGGTCAGCTTGCCGGTCACGGGGTCATAATCCCGTCCGCCGATGTATTGCAGGGTGGTCTTGTCGAAGATCCACTCGTTCTTGTAGACCTGCTTGGCCGTCTTGCTGGTCCACAAGATGCCGATCCCGGCCCGGCCGGCCGCGTTGGTCACGTGCGGGACGAGGGTGGCGCCGGGCAGGGTCGCCGCCAGCCGGTACAGCGCCGCGGCCAGGGCCGGCGGCACGATCGCCTCCCTGATCAGGTCGCCGATCTCGGTGGGCGGGTCGTCGTTGGTCCACTTCTTGCCGGCCTTGAGGTAGGCGAGCAGCGCGTCCTGCTGGGTGGGGATGGACTGCAGCAGCCGGTAGGTGGTATCGCCGAGGTGGCCCTCGCTGGGGCAGGTGAAGTTCGGCTGCGGGGTGCCCTTCGGCGGGTGACGGTCGATCTTGCCGTTCACGATGGGGAACGGGGAGATCGGCGTGCGCTCGCCCTGCTCGATGAGCAGGCCGGTGGCGCACACGTTCGCCACCGGCAGCCAGATCTGCCGCTCGTGGACCTTCTCCATGTAGGAAGTCTCGTGGCCGTTGCTGACGCTGACGACAGTGCCGGCGCCCATGCTGCGGATGTAGGTGAAATCGCTGTCCCGCACGACCGGGGCGGGCTGGCGGGCTGCCGCGGCGGCGATCTTGGCGAGCAGCTGGGCGGCGGTGGCGGGAGGTGCGGCTGGTGCGGTTGGCGCGGCGGTCGGGACGGGTGGCCCGTGGTGCGCGGCCCTCGTCCCCACGACGGTGGCGGCGGCCACCGCCGCCGCCGTTAGGACGGCCCCCGCGACGAGGACCGTTCGGCGGCCGGGGCGCCTGGTCCTGGGCCTGGTCGTGCCGGGCTGGGCGGCCTGGCCGGGCCGGCCGGGCTGGGCGGGCTGGCCGGGCTGGGCGTCGGCCCGGCGGAGTTCGGTCATCAGGTGCTCCTTGAGGATCTGCTTCCTGGCCGCAGGCAGGTCCCGTTCGGCAGGCGCCGGCAGTTGCCGGGCTATGTCGTCGGTGTTCATCGGGTTCCTCCTACGCGATCACCTGTTACCTGTTCGCTCGCCGGGCCGGGTTCCCGCCGCAGCTTCCGTTGCAGCTTCCGCCGGGCCCGGGACAGGCGGGAGCGGACCGTGCCCACCGGCACGCCGAGCGCCTCCGCGGCCTCGGCGTAGTTCAGGCCGGACCACACGCACAGCGCGAGCACGTCGCGCTCGGCGCGGCGCAGGCCGTTCAGGGCCGCGTGCAGGTGCTGCAGTCGTTCCGCGTCGTCGAGCCGGCCGGCCAGGTCGTCGGCGAAGTCCGGCACGTCCTGTGCCTTCGGCAGCCTGCTCAGCGCCGCCTGCTGGCGGCGGGCCGCCCGGGAGACGTTGCGGGTCACGTTGAGAGCGATGCCGAGCAGCCAGGGCAGCAGCGAACCGCCCTCCGGCCTTACCGTGCCGCGCAGCCGCCAGGCCTCGAGGAACGTGAGCGAGACCACCTCCTCCGCGGCCGACCAGTTGCCGGTCAGCCGGAACGCGTGGTTGTAGACGGCGCGGGCGTGCTCCTCGAAGAGCAGGCCGAACTCGTCATGGTCTCCGGCGCGCACCCGGGCGCGCTGACTCAGCTCCACGCCTTGCTCTGTCCGGTCCTGGCTATTGAGTTCCCGTCTGAGTTCCCGTCTGAGTTCCCGTCGGCCTGGCTTGGAGGCCGTCGATGATGAGATCGAGGATCCGTGCCGCCCTGGCCTCGCCGCCGTGTTTCGGATCGATCCGCCACAGCACGCTGAGCTGCATCAGGACGTCCTCGGGATCGAGTCCCTTCTTGAGGGAGCCATCGGCGGCGCCTTGGCCCAGCAGGACGGCGATCGCGTTCACGAACGGCTCGTAGTACTCGTCGTCGCTGGTCGCCGCGTGGATGACCTCGGCGGCGCCGTACTTGAGCTGCCCGTAGCGGGCGACCTCGCCGAACCAGAGCCTGAGGGCCTCCAGAGGAGGCTGCGACGCGGCCAGCGCCGGCGCGAGGTCGATGAGGTGCTGGATGTCGTGCCGGTACAGCTCGACGATGAGCGCTTCCCGGCTGGGGAAGTGGCGGTAGAGCGTGCCGATGCCGACGCCGGCCTGCCTGGCGATCCCCATGAGGGACGCGCTGCTCTCGGCGGCGAACGCCGCGCGGGCGGCGGTCAGGATGCGCTCGCGGTTGGTGAGGGCGTCTTTCCTGGATGGCTTCTGGTTCACGGGTGGCGTGGTTGTCCGTCCGTTCGGGATTGCGGTTGCGGTTGCGGTCAGTATGCGGAGCGCGGAGCGAGGTTGTCCGGCGGAGTTGCAAAAGCGGAGGGGCCTCCGGTACGTTGAATCCCGTAACGGAGGGGTCTCCGTTTAATTGTGACACAGGTGGAGGACGGTCATGGCCGAGTTGGTTCTGGTCACCGGGGGCAGCGGCTACATCGCCGGCTGGTGCGTCGCCGAGCTCCTGCGCCGCGGCTACGAGGTGCGCACCACCGTGCGGGATCCGGGCCGGGAGCAGGGTGTGGTTGAGGCCGTGGCGTCCGTGGCCGGGTCGGCTGACGCTGCCGGGTCGGCGGACGCTGCCGGGTCGGCGGACGCTGCCGGCCCGGCGGGCCGGCTGAGCTTCGCCGTCGCAGACCTCACCGCCGACGACGGCTGGGACGCCGCGGTCAAGGGCGTCGACTATGTCCTGCACGTCGCCTCCCCGCTCGGCGGCGGCAGCCCGGACGCCATGATCACGGCGGCACGCGACGGCACCCTGCGGGTCCTGCGCGCCGCGACCGCGGCCGGGGTGAAGCGGGTGGTGATGACGTCCGCCGCGAACGCGGCGAGCCCGTCGTCGTACGCCACCGAGGGCGTCACCGACGAGACGCTGTGGACCGACCCCGACGACCCGACCCTGATCCCCTACCGCCGCTCCAAGACCCTGGCCGAGCGCGCGGCCTGGGATTTCATGGGCAGCCATGCGGGCCCGGCCGAACTGGTGACCGTGCTTCCCGGAGCCGTGTTCGGCCCCATCCTGACGACCGGCACTATCGGTTCGGTCGGCATCATCGGGCGCATGCTGTCCGGGAAGATGCGCGGCGTCCCTCGTATCGGCCTGGAGATCGTCGACGTCCGCGACCTGGTCGACGTCCACATCCGGGCGATGACGGCGCCGGACGCCGCCGGCCAGCGCTTCCTGGCTACCGGAGAGTTCATGTGGATGGCGGAGATGGCCCGTGTCCTGCGGGAGCGCCTGGGCGTCGACGGCCGCAAGGTATCGACCCGGCAGGTGCCGGATGTGGTCGTGCGGTTCGCGGCCCTGTACCTGGACCGGTCGCTGCGGGAGATCACCCCGGCGCTCGGCCGCCGCAACCGGCACACTACCGAGAAGGCCAGGCGCGTCCTCGGCTGGGAGCCGCGGCCGGCGCGGGAGACGGTGCTCGACTGCGCCAGGAGCCTCATCGAGCACGGGGTCGTGTAGGAGCAGACCAGATCGAGACGTGGGCCGGCTCGAACGCGTGGTGCACCGTGCTCATCAGTTCGCCC
>Ga0070697_100002128_pt1 | contig 15177 bp, 12 predicted proteins | sample KBSK1501metaG_FD_65475 | JGI IMG/M metagenome (GOLD analysis project Ga0070697, IMG submission 65475) | Corn, switchgrass and miscanthus rhizosphere microbial communities from Kellogg Biological Station, Michigan, USA - KBS K1-50-1 metaG | ecosystem: Host-associated > Plants > Roots >...
CCACGCCCACTCCCGTCTTCATGGCCGACCAGCGGAAGCGGTCGCTCCACGCCTGGGCGGTGTCGGCGAAGGCGGTGGCGTGGAGGTGACGCACGAAGACCGGCAGGGACCGCCAGCCGTGCTGCGGATGGGCGAGGGGGACCCGGTACTCCACGTTGGCATGGAGCACACGACGCCCGGTGAACGCATCGTCCGCGTACCCGCGCAGGACCGAGCCGTTGGTGCCGACGACGTCGCGGAGGCTCCCGTTGGGGAAGCCTCCTACGGCGTACGAGTCCGTGAAGCCCCGCTCGCCGAAGGTCGTCCCTCCTCCCAGGCGCAGCGCCAGCGCGTCGCCGCGAACGAGCACAGGAACGTAGGCGCGCGCGTCCGCGAACAGCTTGCCGAGGGAGAGGTCGCTGCCGAATGCGGGGTCTTCCTGGAGATAGGCGACCCGCAGCCTCACGCCGTCCACGGCGGAGATCGAATACGGGTACTGCTTCACGGTGCCGAGCGACCACGCCGCCTCGAGGCCGCCGAGGTCGAGCGCTCGGGGAGTGGGCGTCTGCTCGCGGGTCTCGTGGCTACGCCGCCACGCGAGGGAGACGCTCTGCGCCGACCGCAGGGTCCGGAGCACCGGGATCGCCGCGGAGAGCGTGAGCTCCCGCTTGTGGCGGACGCTCCCGCCGGTGGACGGCTCGTACTTGTTCTCGAAGGCGGCGAGGAGGGTCGGCCACCAGCGATCGTACTGGTAGAGGGCGAACGAGCCGACGCGCCCGGTGATCGATCCGCGGTAGAGGTTGAAGAGGTACGCGTGCTGGAATAGGGGATCGCTGCCCGCCGTCGCGATCCCCAGGCGCGTCTCGCCCGATACACGGTCGAACGACGGGCTCCAGAAGCGTGGCCACATCCGGGGCAGCGGGCGGTACGGCCGGTCGCGCGCGTCGACGGGGGGCGGGGCGGCGCGTCCGGCGGGATACGGATCGACGAAAGGGTCCGCCGCGGGCAGGCCCGCCAGGTCGAGGGGCATGAGCCGCAGGTCATACCCGCGGGCGCCGTACTCCGCGAAGGCGATCCGGTCCCCGGCCGGAGACACGTCGGGAGTGAAGGCGCCGCCGAGCACGTTGGTGACGCGCAGCAGCGCGCGGTCCGCGACACGGAAGGCATAGAGGTTCGAGACGCCGTCGCGGTCCGAACGGAACACGACGTAGTCGCCTCGGGGGCTCCACGCCGGCTCCACGTCCTTGGCGCGATCTTCGGTGAGAGCGGTGACGGCGCCTGATGCGGGGTCGACGAGCGCGACGTCGAGCCAGCCGCCCGGCCGCCAGCGGGAGGCCACGATCGCGTCGCTCCGTGGGCTCCAGCGTGGCCCGCTCCACTGCACGCCGGCCTCGGAGGCGGTGAGGTCGCGCAGGCCGGAGCCGTCGAGGCCGATGGTGGCCAGCTCGCTGCGGCCGACGTGCTGATGGACGAACACCACCCGGCGGCCATCCGACGAGACGTCGGGCTCGCGGGCCCGCGCGCCCCGCGTCAGCCGGCGCACCCGTCCGCTCGCCACGTCCACCGTCCGGAGGTCCGAATATTGCGCGAAGACGCGGTGGGTCTCGGGCTCGTCGAAGACGATCGTCCGGCCGCCGGGGACCCACGACAGCGAGGTCCCGCCGTTACGCTTCGCGAGGACCCGATCGGCCGTGCCGTCCGGGTGCATCATCCGGATCTCGCGGAAACGCGTGAGGACCCGGCTCGTGTACGCGAGCCACTCCCCATCGGGGCTGAAGCGGGGGTTCACCTGGCGCACGCCCGCGTGGGTGAGCGGGGTGGAGACGGTGAGGCCCCGTGCCCGCCGCCGCTCCGCCTGCCCCTCGAACTCCGCGCAGGCGCGCCGCTTCCAATCCGTCCACAGCGCGTGGAAGGTGGCGCCGGTGACCTTCTTCGCCGTGAGCTCGTCCATGTAGGGGATGAGGCGGCCGGAATGGACGCGGGCCATCTCGGGGAGCGTGTTCTCGCCGTAACGGTCCCGGAGGTCGTCGAAGAACGCTTCGCCGAACAGGTAGGAGGCCTGACCGTCCGGCCAGCGGTCGAGGCCGGCGACCGGGCGGTCCTCGCCCGGGAAGTCGCCTTCGAGGGCGGCCATGCGCAGCACCATCAGCGAGTCGGGATTGCGGCCACGCCCGAACGGAGTCTCCTCGGTCTCCTCGTAGGTCGCGAGCCCTTCGACGATCCAGGTGGGGCTGGTCGCGTTGGGGAAGAGGAACGGCGCGCGGCCGAAGACGTGACGGGCCGCCCGGACGAGGCCATGGGCCTCGCCGAGGTGGACGATGTGGGCCAGCTCGTGGCTGAGGAGCACCTGCAGCCAGTCGTGGTAGTTGCCGAGCTCGTCGTTGCCGTGCGGCGCCACCGCGCGCAGGTGCACCAGCGGGTAGGGCAGCGGAGAAGCGAAGCCGTTGGCATCGTCGTCGACGTCGGCGAGCACGATCTGGACGCGGCCGGCCCGCACGCCGTAGCGCCGCTCGTGAGCGGCGAGGATCTCGGTGGCGAGCGCGGCCGCCTGGCGCGCCATCGCCTCGAGTCCCTGGTGATAGTGGACGGTCACGCGGCTCGTGGACACGCTGCGGAACCGCAGGTGCGGGGGGAACGCGGCGGCCTGCGTCGCCACGGGCAGCGCCGTCGCGACCACCACGACCGCCGCGCCCACCAGGGTGCGGGACAGGCACGCGCGGGCCCGGGGCATGGAGGACGGAGAGTAGCACGGCGGTGTACGATCCCCGCTCTCCGCGATTCCTGGGAGGTCCCGACATGCCCGTGACCCGACGCCGGCTGCTCCAGCTCTCCAGCGCCGCCGCCCTGGGTGCCGCCGCCGCGCCGGCCGGCGCCGCGCCTCCGGAGCCCGTTCCTCTCCCCGTCGCCGAGCTGAAGCCGATGACCGAGGGCGTTTCTCCCATCAGCCTCGACGAGCACAAGGCACGGATCGCGCGGGCGCAGGGGCTGATGGCCGAGGAGACGCTGGACGCGGTCCTGCTGGCCGCGGGGACCAGCCTCGCCTACTTCACGGGCGCCGAATGGGGGCTCAGCGAGCGCTTCTTCGGCGCGATCCTCACCCGGGAGGGGGAGCCGGCCTGGGTGACCCCCGCCTTCGAGAAGGCGCGGGCCCTGGAACAGATCCGCATCGGCGGCGACGTGCGCGCCTGGGAGGAGCACGAGTCGCCGTACGCCCTCGTGGCGGGAATCCTCCGCGACCGGAAGGCCGCCGGGCGGATCGGCATCGAGGAGACGATGCCGTTCGTCTTCGCGGACGGCGTGGCCCAGGCCCTTCCCGCCGGCCGCCTGGCGAGCGCCACCCCGGTGACCGCCGGCTGCCGGGTGATCAAGGACGCCCACGAGATCGCCTTGATGCGGCGCGCCGGCGAGATCACCGTGCGCGCCCACCGCGCGGTTTTCGCCTCGCTCAGGGAGGGTATCACCCAGGCCGAGGTGTCGCGGCTCTCCGCCGAGGCCCACCGCCGCCTCGGAATGCCGGGCGGGTCGCTGGTGCTCTTCGGCCCCGACGCCGCGTTCCCCCACGGAACCACGCGGCCACAGCCGCTCAAGGCCGGCGAGGTCGTGCTCATGGACGGGGGCGGGAGGCTCCACGGCTACTCCAGCGACATCACGCGCACGGGCGTGTTCGGGGCCGCGCCCACCGCGCGCCAGCGCGAGGTGTGGGACGTCGTGCGACGGGCTCAGGAAGCGGCGCTCAAGGCCGCCCGGCCCGGCGCCGAATGCCAGGCCGTCGACGCCGCGGCCCGCGGCGTGATCGTGGACGCGGGATTCGGGCCGGACTACCGGTATTTCACCCACCGCGTCGGCCACGGCATCGGGATGGACGGCCACGAGTGGACCTATCTCGTGCGCGGCAACGCGACGAAGATGCGGCCAGGGATGTGCTTCAGTGACGAGCCGGGAATCTACATCCCCGGCGAGATGGGGATCCGCCACGAGGACGTCATCTTCATCACCGAGACGGGGGCGGAGGGGATGACGAAGTGGACGGGCACGCCCGAGGAGCCGGCGGTCGTGTAGACCCTCTCCAGCTCACGCGGAAACTGCTCGACATGCTGCGACATGGGCATCGACGTCCGCCAGTACGCGATGGAGAACCGGGACGTGACGCGCGGGCTCCTTCGCCACCTCGGCCACCTCGGCTCCCTCCCAGACCCCAGATCCTCGCCGGCTCCAGAAAGCCTCCGGCGTACAATCCCATATCCGCGCGCAGCCGCGGTTTAGTCTAGCAAGTTGCTTCCGCAGGGCGCCACGAGCACTCGGGCTGCCACCACCACCTCTCAGGCGCCTAGCGGTAGACATGGAGGCGTTGTAGGGCCGGCCTAGCCTGATGGAGCGATAATGAAGTCGTAAGCTCCGAAGGACGATGGAGAGTTTGGGATTTGTCCTGAAGACAGACGTGTGCTGGGGGGCCCAGGAGCTTCTCCAGCTGCGGTGCGAGGAGGTCAAAATGGCCAAGACCTTTATGCAGATGGCCGCAGAGGCAATGGCGGAAGTACCCGGGCTTGCCCCCGCGGAGGCCCAGAAGCGGATGAAGGAAGACCCGAGAACCTTGATGGTCGATGTCCGCGATGCTGCTGACACGCACACCACTGGACTGATTCCCGGTGCGGTGAATGTTTCGCTTGGCATGATCCCCGTCCGGGCAGACCAGGAACTACCGGTCGAATGGCGCGACGCGCGCCTACAAGATCGGTCGCGACCGATCATCACAACTTGTGCTCTCGGTCCGAACGGCGCCCGTGGTGCGAAGATCCTGAAGGATATGGGCTTTACTAGTGTTCACTACCTCGCCGGTGGCATGCAGGCGTGGAAGGATGCGGGTTTGCCGACTGAGTAGCGACGCCGCCTGGAGACGACGGCCGTCTACACGCGGGTGGTGTGGAGATAGAGGACTCAAACGGGCCCTGGCTAAGGCCCACCCCAGGCACCGGGACTCGCGTGTTCCCGGGAAAGACCGAAAGTGATACCTATGGCGAGATGGGGATCCGCCACGAGGACGTCATCTTCATCACCGAGACGCGGGCGGAGGGGATGACGAAGTGGACGGGCGCACCCGAGGAACCGGCGGTGGTGTGAGGGCGCCCACGCCGCGGGTCATCCTGATCCAAACACCTCGTCGGGGCGGCGATAGCCGAAACCCATCGTGCGGGCGAAGGCTCTATCGCTCGCGTCACGTCCCACGTAGACGCATCGCGCGGGATCGAGGCCGTGCCGCTCGATCAGGAGCACGCCCAGGCCGGGAAGAGGCTTGCGGCACCAGCAGACGGCCGGTCCCTCGCCGTGGGGACAGTAGACGCAGTCGATCTCCGCGCCCAGGAGCTGGTGCGTCCGCGCGAAGGTGGCGCCGACGTCGGCGGGGCTCATCGCACCGCCGGCAATCTCGGGTTGCCAGGAAACGCCGAGCAAGAGCCATCCGTCGTCGAGATGCTGCCGGAGGGCTTCCGGCCGGCCCGGCAACACTTCGACGTCGTCGGGCGAGGTCGGAGTGCGCGCGGCGGAGCGACTCGTCCGCACGACGCCGTCGTACCAGAAGATCAGCGCGCGGGTGTCGAATCCGGGGCGCGGCCGGCGCTGGAACCCGACCGCGTCGATGCGGACGAAGCCTTCCGAGGCCTCCGGCGGCTCGAGCTGGCGGCGGTGACGGAACAGCGCCCCGGGAGAGAGCGTGCCCGGGTCGTCGCGGGCGGCTCGACCCAGCTCCTCGGGGCCGAGCAGCCTTCCGTGCCGCGACAGCATCCGCTGCACCACGTTCACCTGGGCGTCCTCCAGACTCGTCTGGAGCCACACGCAGCGCACCGGCACCCGGTGCTCCCAGGCCGCCTCGATGACCTCGTTACGAGCGGCGCGCGAGCCGTACGTGTTGTCTAGGACGACCCGACGGCGCCCGGCGGCGAGGAGGTCGGCGAGGGCGGGTACGAGGTCGGCCAGCCGGCCTCCCGCTTCATCCCGGTTCAGGCGGTCATAGCCGCGGCCGACCAGGTCGGCGGCGAGCGTGCTCTTTCCCGCGCCGGGCAGCCCCATGACGAGCACCACTTCTCCGGGCGCCGTGTCCGGAGGGCGGCGGGCCGCCCGAGGGACGCGCAGCCGCCGCCCGGCGGGGAAGCGCTCGTCGAGCTGCGCCACGTCCTCCTCCGAGAGCCGCAGCGCCCCGGCCTGCGCCAACGAGCGAGCGTTCTCCGGCCGCGTGGGACCGGGCAGGGGGACCACCACCTCGGCCAGGCCGCGCAGCCACGCGAGCACCACGTCGGCCGGCGCCGCCTGGTGGCGTTCGGCCACCGCCCTCAGCACGCGGTCCTGCGCCAGGTGACGGCGGCGGCCGGAGCCTCCGAGCGGCCGGTAGGCCAGGAGCCAGATGCCCTGCTCCGCGCACAGTTCGGCGACGCCGCTTCGCAGGCTCTCGTCGTGCCACGGGCTCATCTCCACCTGGACGAAAGCGATGTCCGCCAGCCGTCGCGCTTGCTCGAGCTGAGAGAGGGAGACGTTACAGAGCCCGATGTGCTCGACCAGGCCGTCGCGCTGCAACGAGGCCAGGGCGCGGACGCTGGTCGCCAGGGGCGTGCGCGGGTCGGGGGCGTGGAGCTGGTAGAGGTGGATGCGCTCCACGCCGAGCGCGAGCCGGCTGGCCCGGCAAGCGGCCGCCAGGTGCCGCGCGCGGCCGTCCGGCACCCACTGCCCGCCGGGCCGGGTCAGCCCGCCCTTGGTGGCGACGCGGACGCGGGATCGGTCACCGGTCCACGTGGCGAGCCCGCGCGCCACCAGCCGCTCGTTGTGCCCGATCTCGCCGGAGTTCCCGCCGTACGCGTCGGCGGTGTCGATCAGCGTGACGCCGGCATCGAGGGCCGCGTGCAGCACCGCCAGCGAGCGAGCCTCGTCGCGGTCCGGCTCCGTGGAGAGGCGCATGCACCCGATGGCCAGCGGCCGCGGGCCCACCGCTATCGACATGCACGCGAGGTTAACCGAAGGCGGTGGTGCGGGGAACCGTCAGGGCCGCCGGACGGCGCCGGCTAGGCGCAGGCCTCGACGGGGATCAGATGCGAATGCGCGGCTCGCAGGTCCGAGGGAAAGTGCCGCGGCGCCGCTTCGTCGCCGTCGACGTGATACGCGCAGAAGAGCGAGATCGAATGGGCCTGGATCACCTCGTTCCAGAGAACTTCGAGCCGGCGGGTCGCGGCCAGATTCCGCCTCCAGAGGAGGTTGACCATCTCGCCATACACGCGGACCCGGCCCGTGCGGCTGGACACCGCCGCCTTCTGGATCAAGCTGCCGAGGATGGTCTTGAAGAGCAGCGGATCCGGCCTCTCATGGACCATGAAGCCGGAGAGCGTCTCGAAGGCGTCCCTCACCGTCAGCTGTCCCCAGTGCTTCACGTCTTCCACGCAGAAGCCGTTGGCCTCGAGCGTTTGCTCGATCCCCCGGAGGTGGGCCGGGGTGGCGACGAGAACCACGCTCTCGCCCTTGCCGAGGGCGATGCCCGTGAAGAGCGCCACCGCCCCGACCAGGAACCTCTCATCCCTATAGAGCTGGACGACGTGGTCCCGGGCCAGTGGCTCCACGAGCAGGTCCTTCCAGGGCGGCTGAATTCTCATGTCGGGGGCATCCGGACGGGGCGGCGCATCCTCTTGCCGGTCACGCGACTAGCATAGCAGCCGGGGCACTGCAAGTACGGCCTCACGTCTTTTGCCGGCCCAGGACGGCCAGGGCGACTCCTCCGAGGATGAGGACTCCGCAGGCCGCCAGCCGGGGCGTGAAGGCCTCCCCCAGGAGCGCCACGCCCCCCGCGGCCGCGAGGACCGGCACCGAGAGCTGGACGACGGCCGCCTGTGTCGCGGTGAGCCCGCCCAGGGCGGCGTACCAGAGGCTGTAGCCGACGCCCGAGGTGAGGGCTCCGGACACGACCGCCAGCAGGGCGCCGCGGGGGCTGATGTGCACCGAACCCATGCCGGCCACGCTGAGCGCGAGGGCCAGGGGCACGGCACGGGCGAAGTTCGACGCGGTGGCGACCAGGGGCCGGCGCGCGCCCCGGCCGCGAAGCGAGTAGGCGCCCCAGGCGACGCCCGCCGCGATCATCAGCGCGGCTCCGGCCGGGTCCGGAGCGCTGAGCCCGGGCCGCACGAGCGCCACGAGACCCGCCACCGCGGCCAGCAGGCCCGCCCACTCGGACCAGCGAAGCCGCTCACCGCCCCGCAGCGCCCACGCCAGCATCGTCGCCTGGACGGCGCCGAAGAGGAGGAGCGCGCCCGCGCCGGCGCCGATGCGAAGGTAGGCGAACGAGAACGTGGCCGCGTACGCGAACAAGGCGGCGGCGGAGCCCCAGCTTCCCGCCCCCGCGACGGGGGTGGCATTCCGGACGGTCGGGGCCGCGGCGACGCGAACCAGGATCAGCAGCGCCAGCGCGCCGGAGACGACGCGGATCGACGTGAACGTGGCCGCGTCCACGAGCCGCGGCCGCAGCGCCATCCGGCAGAGAAGGGAGTTGGCGGCGAAGCCGATCAGGGCGGCGGCGGTGAGGCCGGCCGTGCGCATCCGGCCGGAGCATAGCACCGCGGCCTTGACGGGCGCGGGAGCGGGACGCTACCCTCCCGCGGCTTCCACATGACCCATCGGGGAAAGAGGCTCGTCTGGATCGGCGGGCTGCTGGCGGGGCTTGCGGCCGGCGGCTCCGGTCGGGCGGCGGGCACGCTGAGCGCCGACCGCGGCGCCGCCGGCACCTGGCAGAAGCTCTCGAAGCTGAGGACGACGGCGAGCGCGATGCACACGACCGCCCACCCGGACGACGAGCAGGGCGGCGTCCTGGCCTGGATCAGCCGCGGCCAGGGGGCGCGGCTCGCTCTCCTCACGCTGAACCGGGGAGAGTCCGGAGACAACGCGATCGGCCCCGAGCTGTTCGACGGGCTCGGCCTCATCCGCACCGAGGAGCTGCTCCTGGCCGACCGTTACTACGGCGTCGACGACCAGTACTTCACGAACGTCGTCGATTACGGCTTCTCCAAGCGGCTCGACGAGGCCCTGGAGAAGTGGGGCCGGGAGAACGTCCTGCGCGAGGTCGTTCGGGTCGTGCGCATCGACCGCCCGCTGGTGCTGATCTCCCGCTTCCAGGGGAACGCGCGCGACGGTCACGGCAATCACCAGGCCGCGGGGCTCGTGACGCCGGAGGCCTTCCGCGCCGCGGGCGACCCCGGGATGTTCCCGGAGCAGATCGCAGAGGGGTTGCGGCCGTGGCAGCCCCTGAAGCTCTACGTGGGGGGCGTGCGCGAGAACGAGGACTGGACGATCCGCACCGACGCCGGCGAGTACAGCCCGTGGCTGGGTGAGTCGTACAGCGATTTTGCCCGCATCGGCCTGAGCTTCCAGCGCTCGCAGAACGGCGGCCAGCTCGCGCTCGGGCCGGGCCCTTCCTATGGCTACTACAAGCGGCTGGCGAGCACGGTGCCCGCGCCGGACAAGGAGGCCAGCTTCTTCGACGGCATCGACACCCGTCTGTCGGGCATGTTCACGATGATGAAACGGCGGCCGCCCGCCGGCGCGGCCGACGCCCTCCGCCGGGTCGAGGCCGAGGTGAGCGCGGCGACGACGGCGTTCACGATGACCGACCCTTCGGCGTGCGTCCCCGCCCTCGCGCGCGGCCTCGCCGCGACCCGCGACGCGCTCGCGCTCCTGGCCGCCGAGCCCGACGCCGCTTTCCTCCTCCGCATCAAGGAGCGGCAGTTCATGGACGCGATCAACTCCGCGCTCGGGCTGGAGCTGAGCGCGGTCGCCCAGCCCGTGGGCACGCCGGAGCCCACGGGCCCCTTCGCCGCCTTCGCGCCGCCCGTGACCTTCGCCGCCCCCGTGCCGGGGGAGAGCTTCGAGGTGGTCACCCGGCTGGCCAACCGCGGAGGGGTCGACATGCGGCCCTCGGATCTGGCGATCGAGGCCGGCCGCGGGTGGACGATTGCCCCGGCCCCCGGCGCGTTGCCGGCGGTCCTCGGACGCAACGGGGTGGCGACCCGGCGCTTCGACGTCGCGCTCGCCGACGACGTTCCCCTCGGCAGCCGCTCGTATTACTCGCGCGCGTCGATCCTCGAGAACCGATACGAGCTGAGCGACCCCGCGCAGCGGCATCGGCCCGCGGCCGCCGCGGCCGCGGTGGCGGTGGTCCGCTACACGGTCGCGGGCGTCGCGGTCGAAGCGCGCGAAGCCGTGCGCCGGCGCGAAGCGCAGCTCCCCTACGGATACGCGATGCGCGAAGTCATGGTCGTTCCGGCGGTGGCCGTGAACGTCGCCCCGTCGACGGCCGTGATCCCCGCCGGCGCGGGACGCCACACGCTCGCGCTCCAGGTCGAGCTGATCGGCAACCTGGACGGGCCGCTCGAAGGCCGGGTCGCGCTCGAGCCGCCCCCCGGGTGGAGGGCGAGCCCGGCCTCCCGCTCCTTCCGCTTCTCTCGCGCGGGCGAGCGCAGCCTGCATGCGTTCGAGCTGACGGTGCCCCCGCTGTCCGGCCGCGCCTACGAGGTGAGAGCGGTGGCCACGGCGGGGGGACGGCAGTACCGCGAAGGCTACCAGCTCCTGGAGCACCGCGATCTGGAGACGCGCTACCTCTACCGTGCCGCGCGCAGCGAAGTGAAAGGCCTGGAGGTGAAGATCGCGCCCGGGCTCAACGTCGGCTACGTGATGGGCGTGGGTGATCAGGTGCCGGCCGGCATCGCCCAGCTCGGGGCCCGGGTCCAGCTCCTCGACGAGAAGGACCTCGCCGCGGGCGACCTCGCCCGCTTCGACGCGATCGTGACCGGCACCCGCGCCTACGTCGTGCGCGAAGACCTGCGCACGTACAACCAGCGGCTGCTGGACTACGTCAAGAGCGGCGGCAACCTCGTGGTGCTCTACAACACGCCGGAGTTCGTGCCGGCGAAGTTCGCCCCCTACCCGGCGGACCTGCCCCCGAACGCCGAGGAGGTGTCCGAGGAAGACTCGCCGGTGGAGATCCTGGCCCCGGACGAGCCGGTGCTCCACCAACCCAACGAGATCACGCTCGCCGACTTCCAGGGGTGGGTCGAGCAGCGCGGCTCGAAGTTCTTCAGCTCCTGGGACGCCGCCTACACGGCGCTCATCGCCACCCACGACAAGGGTCAGGCGCCGCAGAAGGGCGGCTGGCTCACCGCCCGCTACGGCCAGGGACACTACACCTACTTCGCCTACGCGCTCCACCGCCAGCTCCCCTACGGCGTGCCGGGGGCCTACCGGCTTCTCGCGAACCTGCTGTCGCTCGGCCGCAGCGCTCCGGCGCCGTGACATACTTCCCCATGGCCCCGCTCTTGCTGGCATTGCTCCTTGCCGCTGACGCCCCGGCCGAAACGCCGACGGCAACGGCGACCGAAGTGCAGCCGTTGGCGGCGACGGCGACTGAAGCCCAGGAGCCGCCGCCGCCTGAGCCGCCGCCGGCGCAAGCCGCGCCGCCTCCCGCCAAAGAGGAGCCCAAGCCGGCCGAACCTCCGAAGCCTCCGCCGATCGGGCCGCCCCCTCCGCATACCGGCATCAAGGCGACGCTGAAGGCCATCCCGGGCGACTTCACGCATCTGCCGACCGGCATCAACTTTGGCATCCTGGGGTTCGGCGGCGTGGCGGCGCTGGCGGTCCACACCTACGACGGGTCGGTCAACTCCCATCTCAGTGGGAGCAAGGCCTTCTTCTATACGGGCAAGCTGCTGGGCAGCGTGCCGGGACTCCTGGGAATGTCGCTGGGAACGTACGCCTTCGGCCGCGCCACGGACAACCGCGTCGTGTCCCATCTGGGGATGGACCTGCTGCGCGCGGCGGCCGTGTCCGGAGCGGTCACCTACGCCGTCAAGCTGAGCGTCCGCCGCGACCGGCCGCCCGGGGGCGGCGGCAAGTGCTGCTCCTTTCCCTCCGGGCACGCGTCGAGCACGTTCGCCCTGGCCAGCGTTCTCTGGCGGCATCTCGGTTGGAAAGCGGCCCTTCCCACCTACACGGTCGCGTCCTACGTCGCCATCTCGCGCCTGCACGAGGACGTCCACTGGTTCAGCGACGTGGTGTTCGGCGCCGCCGTCGGCATCGTCTCGGGCCGCGCGGTCACCCACCACGACCGTCACTTCTACGGAATGCAGATCCAGCCCATGCCCGTGCCGGGGGGGGGCGTCGGCGTGATGGTGGCGGGCAGCTTCAAATGATTCGCCGCGCGGCGTGACCGAGGAGCGCCTCAACCTCTACGACGCGGACGGCGGGGTCGTCGGCGCGAAGCCGCGCCGCGAAGCCAAGGCCTCCGGGCTCGCCGTCGGCGCGGTCAACGCGCTGGTCGTCGACGGGCGCCGCCACGTGCTCTTGCAGCGACGGCCACGGGGCAAGGACAACGGGGAGCGGTGGGACAAGTCGGTGGGCGGGCACGTGAGCGCGGGCGAGGAGTTCGACCAGACGCTCGTGCGGGAAGCGGGAGAGGAGCTCTTCGACGATCCCCGCTCGCCGCGCATCCGCCTCGCCGCGTCCGGCGAAGAGTTCGCCTCCCTGCTGCGCTCCGCCGACCTCGTGCGCGAGGTCGTCGTGCGGCGCGTCGCCTTCCAGAAGGGCCTGCGCGACGTGCGGGTGGCCCCGAACGGCACGGTGCGCAACGTGCTCTATCACGTGGCCATCTACGCCGGCCGCACCGACGTGCCCGCCGCCTCTTTCCGTCCGCAGCCGTCGGAGATCGAGGAGCTCGCGTACTTCCCGGCCGAAGCGGTGGACCGCATGCTCCTCGACGGCCGTCTCGCTCCGAACATGGCGTTCCTCTGGCTGACGCAGGCCCACGCCCTCCTCGCCGGAGGGTGAGCCGCCGCGCCGGGCGGTAGAATCGACGCATGGGTCGGCTCGGCTGGGACGACGTCCGCGGCGCCCTCGCCTCGCGGGCACCGGCGCGCGTCGACGCCGAGGTCGGGCGGCGGGCGGCGGTGGCCCTCGTGCTGCGCGACGGTCCCGCCGGTGTCGAGCTGCTCTTCATCCGGCGCGCCGATCACCCCGAGGACCCGTGGTCCGGGCAGATGGCCTTTCCCGGCGGCCGCTCCGAGCCGGGCGACATCGACCTGCTCGCCACCGCCGTGCGGGAAGCGGAGGAAGAGATCGGCGTCGACCTCTCGCGCGAAGCGGAGTACCTGGGCCCGCTCGACGAGGTCCGCGCCATGGCCCGGCTGCGGCCCGTCGACCTGGCGATCGCGCCCTTCGTGTTCCGCCTGCGCGGTGGCGCCACCTTCCGCCCGAACCACGAGGTGAGATCGATCCACTGGATCCCGCTCGACGAGCTGATGCGGGAGGATCGGCGATCCGTGATGGATTATCCCTACCAGGGGTCGACCCTGCAGTTCCCCTGCTTGCGGGTGGAGGACGTCGTGATCTGGGGCCTGACCTACCGGATGTTCGTGGGCCTCCAGGAGCGCTTCCCCGCCCGGGGCGAGGGCCCGACCCCCGAGCCGCCGCCGTGAGGGTCGCCCTCACCGTCGCCGGATCCGATTCGGGCGGGGGCGCGGGCATCCAGGCCGACCTGCGCACCTTCGCCGCCCACGGCCTGCACGGCGCCTCGGCGATCACGGCCGTCACTGCCCAGAACACGGTGGCCGTCGTCGACTACGTGGCCCTGGAGCCGCGCATGGTGGTGGCGCAGATCGACGCCGTCGCCTCCGACATGCCGGTGGCGGCGGTCAAGACCGGAATGCTGGCCACCCGTCCCATCGTCGAGGCCGTCGCCGAGGCGATCGCCCGCTGGCGCCTGCCCCACCTCGTGGTCGACCCCGTGATGGTGGCCAAGAGCGGCGACCGCCTCCTCGACTCCGCCGCCGAGGCCGCCTACCGGGATCGGCTCTTCCCGCTCGCCGAGGTCGTGACGCCGAACCTCGCCGAAGCGGAGGCGCTCCTCGGGCGGCCGGTGCGCAGCGTGGAGGCCATGGCGCAGGCGGCCCGTGACCTGCGCGCGCTCGGACCGCGCAGCGTCCTCGTCAAGGGTGGCCATCTCGAAGGCGATCCGGTGGACGTCTTCTTCGACGGCCAGCGCACGGAAGAGCTGCGCGCCCCGCGCATCGCGACCCGCAACACGCACGGCACCGGCTGCACGCTCTCGGCCGCGATCGCCGCGCGCCTCGCGCTCGGCGCCGCCGCGCGGGAGGCGGTCCGGGACGCGAAGGCGTACCTCACCGAGGCGCTGCGCGGCGCGTACACGCTCGGCCGCGGCGCGGGGCCGGTCGACCATCTCCGTCCGCTCACGCGGCGCTGACGCGGAACGGGCTCACTTCTTCCGGTGCTACCATTGGGGGCGATGACCGTGCGTCTGGTACGCGAGCCGATCGACGTGGGCGCGCTCCAGGCCACGTCCCCCGCCGACGGCGCGCTCTGCCTGTTCGTGGGCGTGGTGCGCGATCACAACGGGGGTCGGCCCGTCCGGCGCCTCGAGTACGAGGCCTACGAGGAGATGGCCCTTCCCCTCATGGAGAAGATCGGCGCCGACTGCCGCGAGCGGTGGAAGGTCACCGACGTGCGCATCGTCCATCGGCTGGGCCCGCTCGCGATCGGCGAAGCGAGCGTGGCGGTGGCGATCGCCTCATCCCACCGCCGCGAGGCCTTCGAGGCCTGCCGCTATGCGATCGATACCCTGAAAGCCACCGTGCCCATCTGGAAGAAGGAGTTCTACGCGGACGGCGACGCGGCCTTCGTCGAACCGGGCCTGCTGAAATAGGAATCGTCGTCCCCGTCATCCCGAGCCTAGCCGCCGATCACCCGGTCGTAGAGCCCCTGCTGGCGCTCGATCGCGGCCCGGTAGACGTCGGACCGATTCGCGTCGGGGACGCACGCGCGCGGCCGCCTCAGCGCCACCTCCTCGAGCGACTTCCAGACGCCCAGCCCTCGCCAGGCGAGGATCGCGGTTCCCCGGCTCGTCAGCTCCTGCTCGCGGGAGACGAGCACGGGCTGGCCGAGCACGTCCGCCATGAGCTGCCGCCAGTAGGGCGACCGCGCGAGCGCCCCCCCGCTGGCCACGACCTCGTGCCGCGGGGCGAGATGGGGCCGGAGCAGGCGGGCCACGAGCGCGAAGCGATAACACACGGCCTCGAGGCTGGCCTGCAGGATCTGCAGCGGGGTCGTGGCCGAGCTGAGGCCGGCGATGCAGGCGCGGGCGCCGGGAGCGAAGCCGGGGCTGCGCTCCCC
>Ga0070697_100002129_pt1 | contig 15176 bp, 9 predicted proteins | sample KBSK1501metaG_FD_65475 | JGI IMG/M metagenome (GOLD analysis project Ga0070697, IMG submission 65475) | Corn, switchgrass and miscanthus rhizosphere microbial communities from Kellogg Biological Station, Michigan, USA - KBS K1-50-1 metaG | ecosystem: Host-associated > Plants > Roots >...
GAACGCCTCCACCCCCTTGAGACGATGGTCGCGCACGCGATTCTCGACGTGCAGTCGCGCCAGGAGCTCCTGCTGCGCGGCGCGCCAGGTGGCGGCCTCCGGGCCGCGCCCCAGCCGTGTCGTGAGGGTCACGAGATGGCTCAGCGCCCCGGGATGCCCGGGGGCGAGCGTGTGGGCGCGCAGCATCTCGTCGGCGGCCTCGGCGAAGGCGCCGCGCTGCTCCAGGGCGAGACCGAGGACGTAGTGCGCCTCGGCGCTCTCCGGCTTGGTCGCGATCAGCCGGCGCGCGCCCGCCTCCGCCTCAGCGGTGCGGCCGAGCCGCGCATCCAGGAGCGCCCCCTTCAACCGGGCGGTGGGGTTGTCCGGTTCGCGTCGCAGGACGTCCGCGAGCGCCGCCTGCGCCTCGACATAGCGGCCGGTGTCGACCAGCACCGCCGCCAGGCCGATGCGGCCGCCGATGGAGTTCGGCTCGATCGCCAGGGCGGCGCGGAATCGGTCCTCGGCCTGCTTCAGCCGGTCCGTCCGGGCCTCGATCGATCCCAGCGCCTCCAGGATCCGCCGGTCGCGCGGGGCGCTCTTGAGGGCCGCGGCGAGGTACGGCTCCGCCCCCTTCAGGTCGCCCTGGGACAGGAGCTGCAGGCCGGTCTGGGCCGGCGGCAGGTGCGGCTCTCCGGTCGCGGCCCCGCCCGCGTCCTTTTCGCCGGGCGGCGTGTCGCGCGAGGGAGCGCACGAGGAATCGAGGAGGAGGACCACCAGGACGCAGGACGCGTGCAGGACCGGCCGCGGACCGAGTGGGCGCACGCGTTCATTCTATAACAGCGTCCGCGGGCGTCCGGCGGCGGCGCGCCGCGGGCCCGCTGATATACTCCGCCGGGGGAGGACGGCAGGTGGAGGCGCTCAAACAGGAGGTCACGCGCGCTCTGGCGGAGCATCTGCGCTCCCGTTACGGGACGGCCCCGGCGTCGATCACCGTCGAGTATCCTCGGCAGTCCGGCATGGGCGACCTCGCCTCCCCGGTCGCGTTCGAGCTGGCCAAGACGCTCCGGCGCGCGCCTCGGCAGATCGCGCAGGAGCTGGCTGCGGCTTTCCCTCCCCTGGCCGGGGTCACGCGCGTGGACGCGGGCGGCGCCGGCTACCTGAACTTCTTTCTCGATCGCGGCGCCGCGCTGCGCGCCCTGGCGCGCGAGATCGCGGAGCCGCCGCGTTCGGCGCAGGGCGCGGGCAAGATCATCGTCGAGCACACCAACATCAATCCCAACAAGGCGGCGCACATCGGTCACCTCCGCAACGCCGTCCTGGGCGACACGCTGGCGCGGTGCCTGCGTTTCATCGGCCACGAGGTCGAGGTGCAGAACTACATCGACGACACCGGCGTGCAGGTCGCCGATATCGTCATCGGGTTCCGCGACCTCCTGGGTCAGGGGGTGAAGGAGGCCCGGGCGGTCGAGGGGCGGTTCGATTATTTCTGCTGGGACCTGTACGCCCGCGTCACGGAGATGTACGCCGCGCGGCCGGAGACGGCGCAGCAGCGGGCGGCCGTCCTGAAGCACCTGGAGGAGCGCCAGGGCCCCGACGCGGAGCTCGCGGACTACGTGGCGCGACGGATCGTCGGCTGCCATCTCGACACGATGGCCCGCATCGACGTGCGTTACGACCTCCTGCCGTGGGAGAGCGACATCCTGGCGTACCGTTTCTGGGACACCGCGTTCGATCTGCTCAAGAGGAAGAAGGCGATCGAGCAGGTCGGCGCCGGTGAGCGCCGGGGCTGCTGGGTGATGGCGCTCGCGGGGCCCGGTTTCGCCGACCTCAAGGAAGGGGAGAAGATCATCGTCCGCAGCAACGGCACCGTCACCTACGTCGGCAAGGACATCGCCTACCAGCTCTGGAAATTCGGGTTGCTCGACGCCGATTTCCGCTACGAGCCGTTCCGCGAGGACGGGTCGGGTCGGAGGCTCTGGTCGTCGACCAAGGGCCCGGGGGTCGAGCCCCACCCGGCGTTCGGCCGGGCGGCGCGGGTCTACAACGTCATCGACGTCCGCCAGGGTTACCTGCAGGCGATCGTGGTGGAGGGTCTGAAGGCGCTCGGGCACGTCGAGCAGGCGACCCGGTCGATCCACTTCGCCTACGAAATGGTGGCGCTGACGCCGAGGAGCACGGAGAGGCTGGGAATGACTCTCTCGGACGAGGACCGCAGGCGGCCGTTCATCGAGATGTCGGGCCGGCGGGGGCTGGGCGTGAAGGCGGACGATCTGCTCGACGCGCTTGAGAAACAGGCGCGCGCCGAGGTCGAGACGCGCAACCCGGAGCTGGACAAGGTGGAGAGCGCGGCGCTGGCGCGCGACATCTCGGTCGGCGCCCTGCGTTATCTGATGGTGAAGTACACGCGCAACAAGGTCCTGGCGTTCGATTTCGACGAGGCGCTGTCGTTCGAGGGCGAGACCGGCCCCTATCTTCAATACGCCGTCGTCCGGGCCAGCGGCATCTTCGAAAAGATGGCGGCGGCGGGCGGGCCGGACGAGCGCACGGCGGCGCGCTGGGCTCTCGAGAGCGCCTTCGATCTTCCGGCCGGCGAGGCGGCCGAGGAGCACTGGGCGCTCTTGACCCAGATCGCCCGGTTCCGGGAGACAGTCGCCCAGGCGATCGAGACGCTGGAGCCCTCGCAGATCGCCAAGTTCTCCTTCAATCTGGCGCAGAGATTCAATTCCTTCTATCACAAGTATCCCGTCATGCAGGAGAAGGACGAGCGCTGGAAACAGACGCGTGTCGTCCTGACCTACCTCTTCCTGGCGCAGATGCGGCACGCCTTCGACCTGATCGGCATTCCCGAGCCGTCGCGGATGTGAATCGGTCCGTTCCGCGCCGCGGTGGATCCGTCGCGGCCGGCGCGGGCGAACCTCCGGCGCTGTGCTATTATCTTCATCCGAATGAAGCGTTTATCGAGACGGCCCGAGCTCGCTCTTGTGGTGCTGTCGTTCGTCCTGGCCTCCGGTCCGCCGGCGATGGCGCAGGAGATCATTCCGTTCAGCGAGATCAAGACCGGGATGAAGGGGATCGGCAAGACCGTCTTCAACGGCACCAAGATCGACGATTTCCAGGTGGAGGTGATCGGCACGCTGGAGCACGTGGCGCCGCAGCGCAACCTGATCCTGGTGCGGTTGACGGGCGGGCCGCTCGCGAACACGGGCGTCCTGAGCGGCATGAGCGGCAGCCCGGTCTACTTCGGCGACCGGCTGGCCGGGGCGGTCGCCTACACCTGGGGTTTCGCGCGCGAAGCGGTGGCCGGTGTGACGCCGATCCAGGAGATGATGCAGGTCGAGGATCACGAGATTCCGACGGGCGGTCCGGCGGCGCACGGCGCGCTGGCGCCGATCGGCGGGTCGCTCCTCGCGCCGCTGCGCGATCCGGAGAAGCTGCCGGCGCACTTCGCGGCGTATTTCGAACACCTGCCGCCGGCCCGCCCGGTGTCCTCGCCGCTGACGCCGATCGCCACGCCGATGCTGTTCAGCGGCGTGCCGCCGCGGGCGATCGACCGGCTGGCCCCCGCGCTGACCTCGGCCGGAATCCTGCCGCTGCAGGGCGGCTCGGCGGGCCGCGCCCAGACCTCGGGGGCCGAAGCGAAGATCGTCCCCGGTGCCGGCGTCGGCATCAAGCTGGTGCGGGGCGACGTCGAGATCGCGGCCATCTGCACCGTCACCTATCGCGACAAGGACAAGGTGATGGCGTGCGGCCACCCGCTCTTGAACCTGGGACCGACCGACCTGATCATGACGACCGCGCAGGTCAACGGCTATTTCCCGTCGCTGCAGGAGTCGTTCAAGTTCGCCTCGGCCGGCGAGGAGGTCGGCGCGTTCCGACAGGACCGCTCCACCGGTGTGTTCGGGTACACCGGCAAGCGGCCGCGTCTGATCCCGGTGCGACTCGAGCTGCAGCCGCGCATGGGAAAGGGCAAGCGTTACGCGTTCGACATCGTCGAGGATCCGTTCCTGGCGCCCTACCTGCTGTACGCCGCTCTGAACGGCATCCTGAGCAGCGAGGAGAAGGATTACGGCGAGGTGACGCTGGCCTACAAGCCGGGCTCGACCATCCAGGTGTCGGGCGAGGAGGACATCGAGCTGAACAATCTGTTCGCCGGCGATCTCGCGTCGTTGTACGCCTCGGGCACGGTCGCGTTCATCACGCAGCTCCTCCTGAACAACGAGTACCATCCGGTTCACGTCAACGGCATCAACCTGATCCTCGGCTATTACGACGAGCGGCGCAGCGGCTACGTCGAGCGCGCCTGGGTCAGCAAGGACCGGGTGCGCGCCGGCGAGACGATCCAGGTGTCGGCGGTCATCAAGCCGTTCCGGGGTCCGGAGGTGACGCGTCAGATCGACGTCAAGGTTCCGGACGAGGTGCTGCCGGGCCACCTGATCATGCAGGTGGGCGACGGACTGACGCTCGCCCGGATCGAGGACGCCGGAGAGAGCGACGAGGATTTCCATCCGCACGACCTGACCCAGCTGATCTGGCTGATCAACCACCTGCGCAGCAACGACAAGGTCTACGCCGTGCTGTCGCGCGCCGACAACGGCATCCTGTTCCAGGGCCAGCGCCTGCCGAACCTGCCGCCGTCGGTGGCGCAGGTGATGGTGCGGCCGCAGACACGCGGCAACTATCTCCGTCTCTGGTACCGCGGGGTGGCCGAGGAGACCCTCGACACCGACGCCGTGCTCACCGGCTACAAGCAACTGACCATCGATGTGGAGGAATGACGTGGCGTCACGCTTCGTCCCGCTCCTGGGTGCCCTGGTCCTGACCCTCCTGCCGCGCCCCGCGCTCGCCGTCTCGCCCATCCTGTGGACGGTCGAGACCTTCGACGATTTCGAGAAGGGAAAACCCGACGGGGCGGCGGTCGCGGCCGCCGGCGAGCTGGTGCTGGCTCCCGCGCTCCGGCCGATCAAGGTGCCGGCGCTCGATCAGGCGTCCGAGCCGTTCCTCTGGTCGCAGGCCGTCGACAGCAAGGGGACTCTGTTCGTCGGCGGCGGGAATGGCGGCAGGATCTACCGTGTTCCGAAGGGGGCGCAGGGCTCGCTGTACTACGAGACCGGCGATCTGGCGGTGCACGCCCTGGCGACCGATCGGAGCGACGTGCTGTACGCCGCGACCTCTCCGCAGGGGAAGATCTACCGCATCACCGGCGAGGCGAAGGGCGAGGTCTACTATCAGCCCGAGGATCGCTACATCTGGGCGCTGGCGATCGGACCGAAAGGCGACCTGTACGCAGGCACCGGGGAGCACGGGATCATCTACCGCGTCCCCTCGAAGGGAAAGGGAGAGGTCTTCTTCGACAGCGAGGAGATGCATATCGTCTCCCTGGCCTTCGACGGCTCCGGCAACCTGCTGGCGGGGACGGACGGGAAGGGTCTCCTGTATCGCATCACGCCCGAGGGAAAGGCGAGCGTCGTGTACGACTCGAGACTGCGGGAAGTCAACGCCATCGCGGTCGATCCGAAGGGGGCGATCTACGCGGCGGTGATCGGCCAGGAGGGCGAGCTGCCCGTTCCACCCGCGATCCTGCAGCAGGCGCCACCGGAGAAGGAGGCCCAGCCCCCCACGAAGGGGCCGGTGCCGCCTGCGGTGGTGATCCCGGGCGTCGAGTCGGGCGCGACCGCCACGGTCACGGTCACCGCCAGCGCCGCCGGCCCGGCGGCGCCGCCCGCCGCTCCCGCTCCGAAGAGCGAAGTGTGCCGCGTCGACCCCGACGGCACGGTGACGACTCTCTGGTCGTCGCAGAGCGAGGTCGCCTATTCTCTCGTGATCGATCCCTCCGGTCGCCCGGTCGTGGGGACCGGCGAGCCGGGGCGCATCCGCGTCCTCATGGGCGCCCAGCAGAGCACGCTCCTGGCCCGTCTGCCGGAATCGCAGGTCACCTCGCTCGTGGCCGGCCAGGGCCCGCAGGTGTTCGCCGCGACCAGCAACGTCGGCAGGATGTACGTCCTCGATCCCGCCAGCGGCGACTCGGGGAGCTATCTGTCCCCCACGTGCGACGCCCAGACCGTGTCGCGCTGGGGCCGGATCTCCTGGCGCGCCAGCGTGCCCGCAGGCGGACGGGTCGAGGTCACCACGCGCTCGGGGAACAGCGGGATCCCGGACTCGACCTGGAGCGCGTGGTCCCCGGCCTACGCCAATGCGGACGGCAGCGCCATCACCAGCCCGGCGGCGCGTTTCCTGCAGTGGCGAGCCCGGCTGACGCGGCCGGGCAGCGGGACGGGGCCGAGCCTGCAGGCGGTGTCGGTGGCGTATCTCCAGTCCAACCTGCCGCCGAACATGAAACGGATCGTCATCGAGCTGCCGGGAGTGGTCCGCGAGCGCCCGAGCTACGCCACCGAGCCGGAGCCCCAGGACCTGGCCTTCACCGGCATCCGGGTGAATCCGGAGACCGGCGCTCCGTCGACTCCGTCGCAGATCCCCGACAAGAAGGTGTACGTGCGCGGCATGCGGTCGGTGTCGTGGGAGGCCGACGATCCGAACGGCGACGTCCTGACCTTCGATCTCTCCTTCCGGGGCGAGGGGGAAACGGTCTGGAAGCCGCTGGCGCGGGGTCTGCGCGAGACCTACTTCGCCATCGACTCGACGCAGCTGCCCGACGGGTTGTACCGCGTGCGCGTCGAGGCCTCCGACGCCCTGTCGAATCCGGCCGGACAGGCCAAGACCGCGGTGCAGGTGAGCGACCCGTTCCTGGTGGACAACACCCCGCCCGCCGTCCAGGTGACCGTCAAGAAATCAGGACGCGAGACGAGCCTCGAGGTGTCCGCCACCGACACGCCGGGGCCGATCGCGAGGGCCGAGTACTCCGTCGACGCGACCCGCTGGGTGCCGATCGCTCCGACCGACGGGGTCTCCGACTCGCGCTCCGAAACGTACAGCATCCCCCTCGGCGGCCTGCGACCCGGCGAGCACACGGTGATCGTGAAAGTGACCGATCTTCTGGGCAACGTCGGCGCCGGCAAGGCCGTCTTCACGTCCGAATAGAGTCGGAGATCCATGCGAGCGAGAGCGCTGGTCCTTGTCGCGCTTCTCGTCCCGGCCGCCGTCGCGCCGGCCTGCTCGGCCTCCCCGTCCACCCCGGTCGCCGCGCGTGCCGGCGCGGATTATGGCGGACGCTTCGTGTACCCCCTGCGTTTCGAGCCGGTGACCCTGAACTTCGTCACCCTGAGCGATCAGGTCAGCGATTACGTCGCCCGACTGGTGGGCGACGGTCTCGTGGACCGGGACGCCGACCTGCGGGTGGTGCCGCGTCTGGCCGCGTCGTGGGACGTCGCCGACGGAGGGCGTCTCCTGACCTTTCACCTGCGCCGCGGCGTGCGCTTCCATGACGGCGAGCCGTTCACGAGCGCCGACGTCAAGTACACCTACGAGCGCGTCGTCGACCCGAAGAGCCGGGCCGTCGGCCGGATGGACGGGTTCCTGCCGATCGACCGCGTCGAGACTCCCGACGACCTCACCGTGCGCGTGTTCTACAAATATCCGTACGCCCCGGCGCTGAGCGCGTGGGAGGTGCCGATCCTGCCGCGTCACCTGTACGTGAAGGACGACTTCCTGACCTCGCGCTACAACCGGGCGCCCGTCGGGACGGGTCCGTTCCGCTTCGTGGCGTGGGAGGCCGGCCGGCGGATCGTCCTGTCGGCGAACCCGGACTACTGGGGCGGGCGCCCGTTCATCGACACCTTCGAGTTCCAGGTGATTCCGTCGCAGGAGACGACCTTGCAGGCCCTGCTCGCCGGCGAGATCGACTACGCCTCGCTGTCGCCCGTGCAGTGGCAGGCGCACGCTCCGGACCCGGCGTTCGCGCGCCGCTTCGCGGCGGTGGAGTATCTCCCGCTCTTCGTTCTCTACATCGCCTGGCGGGGGGACGGGTCGAGCCCGTTCTTCACGGATCCCCGGGTGCGGCGCGCGATGACCCTGGCGCTCGACCGCGAGGGGTATGTCCGCACGGTGCTGCGCGGCGCGGGTCTCGTGCCCGACTCCCTGTTCCACCCCGCGGTGCTGCCGCCGGATCCGGGTCTGCCCCACTTGAAGTTCGACCCGAAGGGCGCCGCCGCGCTTCTCGACCAGGCCGGGTGGAGGGTCGATCCGGCCACCGGGCGGCGCTCCAGCAAGGGCGTGCCGTTCCGTTTCACCCTGCTCATCTTCGCGGGCAGCGAAGATCATGTGCAGTTCGCCCAGGTGGCGCAGGAGTCGCTGCGACGCCTCGGCATCGACATGGAGATCCAGAGGCTCGACTGGCCGACTCTCTCGTCGCGTCTGCGGTCGGGACAGTTCCAGGCGGCCCTGTCGGGGCTCGTCCTGAGCGACGACCCCGACGCCACGGTGTACGCGCTTCTGCATTCGTCGCAGATCCAGGGCGGCCAGAACTACGCCGCCCTGCGCGACGGACCGATCGATGCCTGGCTGGAGGAGGGACGCCGCGCCTTCGACGCGGAGGAGCGCCGGTCGATCTACCGCCGGGTCGATCGCCGGGTCGCCGAGCTCCAGCCCTACACCTTCCTGTTCTATCCGACGACACGGGCGGTCCTGGCCCGCCGCGTGCGCGACATCAGGCCTTCGCCCCGCGGCATCATCGCGCAGTACCCCGGCGTCCTCCGACTGCGCGTCCAGTGACCGCTTATCTGGTCCGACGGGCGCTTTCGGCCCTGCCCGCCCTCGTCGGTGTCACCCTGGTGGCGTTCTCGGTCCTGAATCTGCTGCCGTCCGACCCGCTGCGGGTCTGGTCGGGTGACGGCGCGCTGTCGGCGGAAGCGTCCCTGCGGCTGCGCTCCGAGCTCGGGGTCGATCGGGGACCAGCGGCCCGCTACGTCGCGTGGACGATCGCGCTTTTGCACGGCGATCTGGGTCGCTCGCTGCGCGACGGGCGCCCCGTCGTCTCGGTCATCGGCGACGCCCTGCCGTGGAGTCTCGCGCTCAATCTCTGCGCCGTCCTGGCGATCTACGGTCTGGCCATCCCGTTCGGTCTGTTCGGCGCCGCGTCGCCCGGGTCGCCCATCGACCGGACCGGCGGGTGGGTCCTCCTTCTTCTTTATGCGGTGCCACCGTTCGCCGCCGCCCTGCTCCTGCAGCAGTGGGTGGCGGTCCGTCTCGGGTGGCTGCCTCTGCAGGGTGTCTCGTCGCAGGGTGGCTCGCTTCTGGGAGGCGCCTGGGATCTCCTGCGTCACCTGGTCCTGCCGACCCTGTGTCTCGCCCTGTCGGGCTGGGCGATCGTGGCGCGTTACTCGCGCGCCGTGTTCCGCTCGACGATCGGACGGGAATTCCTCGCGGTCGCCCGCTCGAAGGGACTGTCCCGCCCGCGGGCCCACCTGCACATGGCGGCCAACGCCGCCGTGCCATTCGTGACCCTCCTGGCGACCATCCTGCCCGGCCTGGTGGGCGGGAGCATCATCGTCGAGCAGGTGTTCTCGCTGCCGGGAGTGGGGCGTCTTTACCTCGCGGCGGTCGAGTCGCGGGACTACCCCGTGGTGCTGGGTCTCACGCTCCTGTCGGGGATCCTGGTCCTCGTGGGACATCTCGTGGTCGACCTTCTCTACCTGCTCGTCGATCCGAGGATCCGTTCGGCGCTCCTGTCGGAGAAGAGCGATGCCGTCTGAGTCGCGGGCGGCGCTCTGGCTGGTCGCTCTTCTGTCGATCGCCGGTCTCCTGGCGCCGCTCCTGGCGAACGACCGGCCGATCCTTGCGCGGGTCGACGGACGCCTGGTGGCGCCGGCGGCGTCCGAGATCCCCCTGGTCGGCCCTCTGTTCGACAGTCCCACGGCGCGACGGGTCGATTGGGACATCGCTGCGCCCGCGGCCACGACGCGTATCCTCCTCATGCCGCCGGTCCCCTACTCGTACCGGGGAATCCGCCTGGACGAGGCGTTGCGGCCCCCCGGTCGCGCGCACCTCATGGGCACGGACGCCCTGGGTCGCGACCTCCTGGCCCGGCTCATCCATGGCGCGCGGCCCTCCCTCGTCGTCGGGTTCGCCGCCACCGGTCTCGCGCTCCTGGTCGGCTTCTGCCTCGGCGCCGTCGCCGGTCTGCGCGGAGGGCTCGCCGACCTGCTCATCGTCCGGCTCGTGGACGTCGTCGCGTGCTTCCCGCCGCTCGTCCTGGCGCTCGCGTTCGTCGCCGCGACGGGCCGCACCGGTCTGTGGCCGATGGTCCTGGGTATCGCCCTCAGTCGCTGGACCTCTCTGGCCCGTTACGTGCGCGGAGAGATCCTGCGTCACCGGGATGGTGACGTATGGGTCTCGGCGCGCGCCGCGGGCGCCGGCGGCGGACGCCTGGTGCTGCGCCATCTGCTGCCGCTCCTGGCGGGCCCGCTCCTCGTGATGGCCTCGTTCGGCATCGCCGGCGCAATCCTGCTGGAATCGGGTCTGAGCTTCCTGGGATTCGGCGTCGATCCGCCGACGCCCTCATGGGGATCGATCCTGGCGGAATCACGCGCCACTCTCGACGCGGCCTGGTGGCCCGTCGTCTTCCCCGCCGCGGCGCTGGTCGTGTTGCTGGCCGCGTTGTGCACGGCCGCCGACCGCGCCGCCGGGGCGGGCATGCGGGGCGCCCCCCTCGTCTGACCCATGAGGGTCAGAGCGCGAACTTCTTCGCCTGGACCGGTCGCAGCGCCGCTTCGCCCTCGATGAGGCTGTAGATGCGATCGACCGCCACGTCGTGGAAAGTCTGCGTCCGGCCGGTCGTCGGCCAGCTCACTTCGATCACATCGATCCGTTCCGCGCCGCCCAGACCGATCTCCTGCTGCAGGCTCGACGCTCCGAAGCTGCCGCCGGAGCCGACGGTCGAGTAGACGCATCGCCGCGCCGCACCGGCACCTGAGCAGATCTTGATCCGGGCGCCTATTGCCGAGCGGTTCGAGCGCCGCCCCTCCAGACGGAGCGTCATCCAATGGTTCCCGTGGCCGGGATTCACGAACAGGACGTTCTGGGCGATGTCCCCCTCGTACGCGCCGCCCATCACCTCGTAGATGTCCTGGTCGCCGTCGTTGTCGATGTCGCCGAACGAGATGGCGTGTCCCTTCTGGATGTTCCCGAACCCCCCCGAGGTGGTGACGTCCTGGAACGTCCGGCCTCCGTCGTTGCGGAACATCCGGTTCGGGACGATCGCCGCCAGACTCGGCTCGCCCGTGCCGAAATAACAGTCGGGCCAGCCGTCGTTGTCCAGATCGCCGAAATTGCCGGCCATGGTGAGCGTGAGCCGATCGAGACGGACGGCGCGGCTGACGTCGGTGAAGGTGCCGTCGTGATTGTTGTGATACAGACGGGCGCGCTCGGCCCGGCTCGGCTTCCCGAGGTAGACGGCCGCGATGTCGCCCACCTCCTGCATGGAGAACCCGCCGACGAAGAGATCCAGCCAGCCGTCGTTGTCGTAATCCCAGAACCAGGTGGGGAAGCTCTCCCGCGGCTCCAGCGTGCCGGCCTGGCGGCTGACGTTGGTGAACAGCCAGTCGGCGCCGCCGGGGCCGGGGGGATCCCTGCGGCCGTCGTTGCGAAAGAGAATATTGTCGCCGTGCAGGACGGAGACGTAGAGATCCGGCCGCCCGTCGTTGTTGAAATCGCCCCAGGCGACCCCCTTGACGTAGCCGAGATCGGGATCGCCGAGATCGACCGATCTGTTGGTGAACGTGCCGTCCCGGTTGTTGTGATACAGCTCGCAGGGGTGCGGATCGCCGCGCTCCGACTCGTTGCCGACGAACAGGTCGATGAAACCGTCGTTGTCATAGTCCGCCCAGGCGGCCGTCTGGGTCGGGTGGAAGCTCAGGAGACCCGCCTCCTCGGTGACGTCCTCGAACGTCCCGTCGCCGTTGTTGCGCAACAGGGAATTGGGGAACCGGCCCCCCTTCTTCCACCAGGCGCCCCGCAGCACCAGCACGTCGGGGTGACCGTCGTTGTCGTAGTCGGCGTGGACCAGGTTGAGTCCGCCGACCTCGCCGGTGAGCCCGGCGGCCGCGGTCCTTTCGGTGAAGGTGCCGTCCCCGTTGTTGCGGAACAGACGCAACTGGTCCCGCAGTCCGACGGAGGAGACCATGAGGTCGAGCAGCCCGTCGCCGTCGAAATCCTCCATGACGCTCCCGCCGGCATGATGCCCGGGCAGAGACAGACCCAGACGAGGCGCGGCATCGACGAACCGCTTGATGTCCGCGTCGGAATCGAACGCGACGGGGGGAATCCGCCAGACGGGCGGCACCCGCTCCGGGTAGTCGCCGAGCGTCATGGCGGCGATGTTGAGCAGCCAGCGGGCGGAGAGGTCGTCGGGCTTGGACCGCAGGAGCTTCGTGAAGGTTTCGACGGCGGCCCTCGATCCCCGCTGCTGCGTGTGGATCCCGCCGCCCTTAACCGGCAGGAGACACGAATCGATGTTGTGGTGTGCGATGCAGTTCTCCTGCTCGCCCAGACGGAGATCGCACAGACCGAGGAAGCGCAGGGCCTCGACCACGGGCGGAGCCCCGGGCGTTCCGGACTCCGCCTCCCGCAGGAGCGGCTCGACCAGGTCGATCGCCTCCTGCGTCCTGCCTGCCTTGAGGAGCTCGTCGGCGAGATGGGCCGCGGCGCGCATGCGCTCCTCCGGGCTCGCGGCCTGCTCCATCGCTTTTCTCTGCAGCGCGGCTCTCTGCGTATTGCAGTACATGTTGTCCATGGGGTCGAGACCATCGATGAGCTGCTCGAGCCGACGCGCCATCCGGAGCGTGCCCGGGCGGACGCTTCCCTGGGTCGTCGCTGCGGCGCCGGCCGCCGGCGCGCTCCGCTCTCCGGCCGGCGCGCTCGCCGAGCCGGACACGGAGCCGAATCCGGCGGCGACCGCCAGGGTCAGCGCCAGCGCCGTCCCTCCGGCGAGAGCGAAGCGACGGTCGGCCGCTCTCATGCCGGCGCTCCAGAGGAGGCGGCGTGGCAGGCGCGGTTCTTGCCCGTCCGCTTCGCCTGGTAGAGACCGCGGTCGGCGGCCGCCACGAGGTCGGGACCGTTGATGGCGTCCGCCGGGAACGACGCCACCCCCAGGCTCACGGTCACGTGCAGGGGCCGGAGCATCCCGGCGATCGTCAGGGGCGTCTTCTCGACCTCGGCGCGGATCGTCTCGGCCACCGGCACCGCCTCGGGAGTTGCCGCGTCCACGAGGAGAACCACGAACTCCTCGCCGCCATAGCGCGCCACGGCGTCCGAACGTCTCAGGACGCGCGCCACCGTTTGCGCCACGTGACGCAGCACTTCGTCGCCCGCCTGATGCCCGTAGGTGTCGTTGAAGCGCTTGAAATCATCGACGTCGATCATGACCAGGGCCACCGAACCCTCGGCGCGGCGGGCGCGCTCGACCTCCTGATCGAGAAGCGTCCGGAAATGTCGGTGATTGTACACACCGGTCACGCCATCCAGCTCGGCGAGCCTCCGGGTGGCCAGGAGGAGGCGCTGGGTCTCGACCGCGACCGCAGTCATGTCGGCACACCGTTTCAGGACCTCGAAGTCGTCCGGGTCGAAGGCATGCCGGCGCCGGCAGCCGACCCGGAAGGCGCCCATCACCCGGCCGCGGGCGCGCAGCGGGATCGTCATGTCGCTGCGCAGGCCGCCGCGCTCCGGTTTCCCGGTGAAACGCATCTCGGCGGAGACATCGTTGCGCCAGAGCGCCTTCTCGTTCCGGATGACCCAGCCCATCAGGTGCGAGGTGTCCGCGGCCAGCCGCACCGGCTCCCGCGGGGCCGCATCGCTCCGCCGGAACACCTGACGGAGTATCACACTGTCGCCCTCGAGGAGACCGAGCCCCGCGCCGTCGACCGGGAACAGACGACGCAGCGACCGGGCGATCACCTCCAGGACCGTGTCGAGATCGTCCGCGCCCGCCGTGGCCGCGGCGATCTCCATGAAGGAGAGAAGGATTTTCCGGTCGGAGATACCGGACGATTCAGGGCGGGGCTGGTCCAGGGCGACCTCCCGGGCCCCGTCCTTAAGGATCCGGGACGGACCGGACGGCCCGCACCGGGGGTCTGCCCCCCGGTCGATAGCCCTCCGGATCGATGACGACCTGGCGGAATCCGGCCGCGAGCACCGCCCGCGTCAAACGCCTCCGCTCGTGGGGCGGGGCAGCCCGCCGCAGTCCCTCGCCATCGAGCTCGACCCGCGCGTCCTCGCCGCGCAGGCGGACACGCACCTGGCGGTATCCGAGCGCCCGGACCGCGTCCTCGGCGCGCTCGACGCGGCGCAGGGCGTCTGGTGTCACCGGCACCAGGCGGGGGACGCGGGAGGCCAGACACGCCATCGCCGGCTTGTTCCAGGTCGGCAGACCGAGCTCACGCGACAGCCGCCTGATCATCGTCTTCGTCAGACCGGCCTCGATGAGAGGAGCGCGCACGCCGGCCTCCTCCGCGGCCCGCATCCCGGGACGGTCGTCGCCCAGATCGTCCGTGATCGCCCCATAGACGATGGCGCCGCCACCGGCCGAGCGCAGAAGTGTCTTCAGGACGCGGAACAGCTCGCTCTTGCAGTAATAGCAGCGGGACTCGTCGTTGCGCAGGTAGCGCGGATCGTCGAACTCCTCCGTGCGGATCAGGAGGTGACGGGCCCCGATCGCCCGGGCGAGAGTCTCGGTCTCCCGTCGCTCGGACGCGGCGAGCGAGGGCGAGATCGCGGTCACGGCCGTGGCGCCGTCTCCAAGAACGTCATGGGCCACTCTGAGCAGAAAGGTGCTGTCGACGCCGCCGGAGAACGCGACGAGACACGGACCGATCTCTCGAAGGACGCCCTTCAGGACGGAATACGGACCTTCCATTGCCTGTACCCGGCGTAGACCCCGGTCGCCACCACGATTTTTGCGAGATCGAAGAGCGCGAACGGCAGCAGACCGGCGCGCAGCGCCGCACCCGCGTCGCCCATGAACACGGAGAGCCAGACCCAACCACAGATATGGATCATCAGGTCGCCGGCCAGGAAGGCGATCAAGGTGCCGGGGAGCCCGAAGCGCTGCAGCCTGGAGTTCGCCTCACCGGCCACGTAGGCCGCGGCAACGAATCCCAGGAGATACCCGCCGGTCGGCCCAAGAAGGTAGCCGGGACCGGCACCGGGGAGGGCGAACACCGGCAGACCCGCCAGGCCCGCCAGGAGATAGGCCACCTGGCTCGCCGCGCCGGCGCGCGGCCCGAGGATCGCCCCGGCGAGAAGAACGGCCA
>Ga0070697_100002130_pt1 | contig 15175 bp, 12 predicted proteins | sample KBSK1501metaG_FD_65475 | JGI IMG/M metagenome (GOLD analysis project Ga0070697, IMG submission 65475) | Corn, switchgrass and miscanthus rhizosphere microbial communities from Kellogg Biological Station, Michigan, USA - KBS K1-50-1 metaG | ecosystem: Host-associated > Plants > Roots >...
GTCAGGTTTCAGCGCGAGCACATCTTCCGCCGGAGTCTGGGCCGGGACCACCGTCACCTTGCAGCCCTCTCCCCGCAGCTTGCGCATGATGTTGTGCTTGATCCCGTAGTCGTAGGCCACGACGTGAAAGCGGGGTGGCGCGTCTTTTACCCCCACAACTTCGTCGGGCAGATGCGAGCGCTCGCCGGTCTCCCACACGTACGTGTTCTTGGTAGTCACGACTTTGGCCAGGTCGGCGCCATCCATCTTCGGAAATGACCGGGCCTTTGCGATCAGCTTTTCGGTATCGCTTTCCAAAGTCGAGATCACGCCGCGCATCACGCCGTTGTCTCGCAGATGCCGGACCAAAGCGCGGGTATCGATATCGGCAAGCACCGGAACTTTGAATCTTTCCAGGTACTCTTCCGCGACCTCCTGCGAGCGCCAGTTTGAGCTGACGCGCGAGAACTCACGCACGATCAGGCCTTCGATATATGGCCTGGTGGCTTCCTGGTCTTCAGAATTCGTGCCGTAATTGCCGATTTCAGGATTGGTGAGAACGACGATCTGGCCGCAGTAGGAAGGGTCGGTGAAAATCTCCTGGTAGCCGGTAATGGAAGTATTAAAAACTACCTCGCCGTGACATTCACCTTTCGCACCGTAGCCTTTGCCTCGGAAGACGCGACCGTCTTCCAGCGCAAGGATGGCCTGCATTGGATCTCCGGGGAGTGGATTTTATAGATTTTAGCAGGCAAGCAGGATTCGGGGAAGCATCCTGTGTACCCGATCTAATAAAACCTAATTTTTGGGGGATGTATAGAGCCGAAAGTGTGCTCGGGGGCGGGTAAGCGGCTCTCTAAAGTCTAGTTCCTACCGCAATCTCCCCAGCTTCTCCATAGGCCAGTACCCGAACACTGCCTTGCCGTAGATATGACTCTGGCTGACCGGCCCAAAATCGCGGCTGTCGTTCGACATGCTGCGATGGTCTCCGAGTACGAAGTAGCTGCCCTGCGGCACCACGGTTTCGGGATACGACCGCTGATCTTCATAGTTCTGGGGAACGTAGTCCTCATCCAGCAGCTTGCCGTTGACAAAAACCTGGCCCGAGTCGATGCTGATGTGGTCCCCGCCCACTCCAACTACGCGCTTGATGAAGCTCTTCGACGGGTCTCTCGGATAGCGGAACACAACAATATCGCCGCGCTCGATGGGCTCGAGCCGATACACGAACTTGTTGACGAAGATGCGTTCCTGATCGTCCAGCGAGGGCATCATACTCGTGCCCTCCACTTTGACCGGTTGATAGAGGAAGATGATGATGAAGGCCGAAATGGCCAGCGAGATGATGAGGTCGCGCAGCCAGACCGAGAGCACCGGGAAGGCACGGGCCGAAATGGAACGTCGAGGTTTCGACGCGACGGTAGGGCTCGCTTCTGCGGAAATGTTAGGGGAAACTTCCTGCTCCGGCATGCTGCTCCTCATTATACGGATTCCGCGCTCAGCAAAGAAGGTTGCTTTCGGCTTGCCGGATATAGGTTCTGCTAACCTTGCAGTTGGCAGGGACCCTATGGCCATGGTTGATCCGACCCAGCGCTTTTCTTTTCGAGTGGACAATTACGTCCGCTACCGGCCGGGATATCCACCGCAAGTCATTGATCTGCTGAAAGCCGAATGCGGTCTGACGACCAAGTCGGTGATTGCTGATATCGGCTCTGGCACGGGCGCACTGACCCGCCTTTTTCTGGAAAATGGCAACCGGGCCTTCGGAGTAGAACCTAATCCCAACATGCGGCAGGCAGTAGAGAATTTGCTGGCGGCTTATCCGAAGTTCACCAGTGTTGCGGGAACTGCGGAAGCGACGACTCTTCCCGATGCAAGTGTAGATTTCGTCACCGCGGCGCAAGCGGCACACTGGTTCGACCGCGAGAATGCCCGGCGAGAGTTTGTCCGCATTCTGAGACGAGGCGGCTGGATGGTGATCGTGTGGAATGAGCGGCGCCATGAGGTGAGCGCCTTCCATCGAGCATATGAGAAATTGCTGCTGACCTACAGTATCGATTACGAAGAAGTGCGGCACGACGGCGCGCGGCGGACCATCGGCGACTTCTTTGCCCCGTCTTCGTTCCAGGAACGCAGTTTCGATATGCCTCAGGAATTTGACTACCCCGGACTGGAAGGGCGAGTGTTGTCTGCTTCCTACGCGCCCTTGCCCGAGCATCCGAATTATGAGCCGATGATCGAGGCGCTGCACCAGCTATTCGCAAACCATCAGGTCAATGGACGGGTTGTCATGGAACATGACACATGGGTCTATTACGGAAGATTGCAATATTGATTGTTGATTTTTGATTGTCGGGTGGTTGAATGAAGGTTCCAGGTTCGAAGCTTCAGGTGAGATTTTCAATTCAACATGAGGCTTCCATTCAACAATCAAAAATCAACAATCACAATGCCGGGTGTTTCCCTTGACTGAAGCGAAATCATGTCACATGCAGCCTGAAGAATTCCGCCGCCACGGTCACGCCGTGATCGACTGGATCGCCGACTACTACTCACGTATCGAGTCGTTTCCAGTGTTGTCGCGGGCCGAACCCGGCGAGATTCGCGCCTCGCTGCCACCGCATGCTCCGGCACAGGGTGAATCCTTCGATCGGATTCTGCAGGATGTGGAACAACTGATGTTGCCCGGAATCACGCATTGGCAATCGCCAAATTTTTATGCCTACTTCCCGTGCAATGCTTCCGGGCCGGCAATTTTGGGCGAATTAATGTCGTCCGGTTTGGGTGTGCAAGGAATGCTGTGGGCGACCAGTCCAGCTTGCACGGAACTGGAGACGCATGTTCTTGACTGGTTGGTCCGAATGCTCGATCTGCCGGGAAAATTTCTTTCCACCAGCACCGGCGGCGGCGTGATCCAGGACACCGCTTCGAGTTCTTCCCTGTGTGCCCTGCTGGCTGCGCGCGAACGAGCGACCAATTTCGTAAGCAACAAGCGCGGGTGCGACGGAAAGCTGGTGGCCTACACGTCCACACAGGCGCATTCGTCGATTGAAAAGGCCGCGCAGATTGCCGGCATCGGGACCGACAACCTGCGTTTGATTGCGGTGGACGAGAGCTTTGGAATGCGCCCTGACGCTCTGCGGAAGCAGATTGAGCAGGACCGGCGCGCGGGCCTGGTGCCTTTCTTTGTTTGCGGTACGGTTGGGACTACGTCTTCCAATGCCATGGACCCGCTGCCGGAGATCGGCGCAATCTGCCGCGAGCAGAATCTCTGGTTCCACGTGGATGCCGCCATGTCGGGAACCGCTGCCCTTTGTCCCGAGTTCCGCCCTTTTCAAAAAGGACTGGGCTTTGCCGACAGCTACTGCTTTAATCCGCATAAGTGGATGTTCACTAACTTCGATTGCGATTGTTTTTGGGTGGCGGATCGCGCCTCATTGATCAAGACCCTGAGCGTGCTCCCGGAATATTTGCGCAACAAGGTGACAGAGTCCGGCGCGGTGATCGATTACCGCGACTGGCAGATTCCGCTGGGCCGGCGCTTCCGGTCCCTCAAGCTGTGGTTCGTCATTCGTTATTACGGAATAGAAGGCTTGCAGCATCATGTGCGCGAACACGTACGCTTGGCGCAAGAGTTTGCCGGGTGGGTGAAGAACGATGATCGCTTTGAGCTTGCCGCGCCGGTGCCGCTCAATCTCGTCTGCTTCCGTCACCAGGGCAGCGACGCGACGAATCAGGCTTTGATGGAACGGCTCAACCGCAGCGGCGACTTATATCTGACACACACTCGCCTCAATGATCGGCTCACACTTCGGTTTTGCGTTGGGCAAACGAATACGGCAGAACGTCATGTGCGACGCGCCTGGGAGCGCGTCGAGCAAGAAGCGGCAGGACTGGCGGCAGGAGCTTAGCAAACGCCTGCGCTAAGGCTTGGCGATCCTCTTACAGTGCTTTTGCTCTGTCCAGCGTAACCGGAACCTGCTCGACAATCTCAATCCCAAATCCTTCCAAGGCTGCGACTCGGCGCGGGTGATTGGTAAGCAGGCGAATCCGACACAGGTTCAAATCAGAGAGGATCTGGGCGCCGATGCCGATCTCGCGCTGGGTTTTGCGCTCACTTTCCGGCAGTGCGGGAAGACGACGATCGCGGTGGAAGGTGAGTAGAGTGCGGTCTCCCATGCGGTCTACGGAAAATCCTTTTGAGGTTTGGTGGAGATAGATAAGCGCCCCGCGTCCAGCACGAGCAATGGCTTGCATCGAACCCTCAATGGTTGCGTGGCAATCACACGCGGTCGAGCCGAAGACGTCTCCCATCACGCAGTGAGCGTGCATGCGGACGAGCACTGGTTCATCGCCGCTTTCAATGTCCCCGCGCACCAGAGCGACATGCGATTCGCCGCCGTCAACTTCGCTCTCGTAGGCGATCAGCCGGAATTCTCCGTGCGCTGTGCCAATCAGCGCTTCACCCACGCGATGCACATAGCGCTCGTGTTGCATGCGGTAGCGAATGAGTTCCGCAACCGTCAGCATCTTCAGGCTGTGAGTCTCACAAAATTCGATCAAGTCGGGGATGCGCGCCATGGTGCCATCGTCGCGCATGATTTCGCAGATCACACCAGCGGGAATGAGTCCGGCCATGCGAGCTAGATCGACGGATGCTTCGGTCTGTCCGGCGCGCACCAGCACGCCGCCTTTGCGAGCGCGCAGAGGAAAAATGTGTCCGGGACGCGCGAGATCAGAGGGGCGAGTAGCGGGATCGATCGCAACCTGGATGGTGCGGGAGCGATCATACGCAGAGATGCCCGTAGTCACACCGTCGCGGGCGTCGATGGCTTCGCAGAAAGCGGTGCCGTAGTTCGACGTATTTTCGGCTGTCATGGGGCCGACCCGCAAGTGGTCGAGGCGCTCCTCGGTCATTGCGAGACAAACCAGGCCGCGGCCATACTTGACCATGAAGTTGATCGCTTCCGGAGTGACTTTTTCAGCCGCAAGGGTGAGATCACCCTCGTTCTCGCGATCCTCGTCATCCACGACGACGATCATACGGCCAGAGCGGATTTCCTCAATGGCGCTGGGGACGTCGGTAAAAGCCGGGTGCGACGGCATAGCAAGATTCTAGCAGGAGCAGAGAATCGACCTGAGACTTCGGTAGTGGGCGAATTCCGTAGCCCACTACCCAGATTTCTAACCTCACGCCTCTGACCCTCGACCTCTGCTTGCCAGTGAGTTGAAGGTTGACCCACGCCGACGCTTTTCGGCCGGAATTGGCGATTCCATTTCTGCAAACATCCTAATTCCGACAAAGAGAAGCCGCGGGACATCCACCGCGCCTGCTTCTCGGTTGACATTAATTCATATTTCTGCAACTATCGAAATATGAATCGAGGTAAGTCCAGCGTTGAGCAAGTCAGCCGGTATGCCGACATGTTTTCGGCGATGGGGACGGAGGCTCGTGTGCGGATCATGCAGTTGCTTCTGTCGGCCCATCCGGAGGGGCTGGTGGTTGGGGAAATTCAGGAGGAGTTGGAAATTCCGAACTCGACTCTGTCGCATCATCTGGAAAAACTCAAAGCGGAAGACTTGGTGCGGGTGCGGCGGGAGAGCACTTTCTTGCGTTACACGGCGAATACGGATGCGCTGGAGGAGCTGTTGCAGTTTCTCTATGCGGAGTGCTGCACACGAAATCAGGCGGTGAAGCCGCTGGACATCGTTCAAATCGGCAAATAGGAGGGATCATGGCAGGGGCGGAGACACATACGGCAAGTACAGACGTTCATGCGGCTGCAGGAGATGTAGAGATGGCTGGCGGGGACATAAGAGACGTTGTCAGGGAAAAGTACGGACAGGCGGCGTTGCGGGTGAAGAGGAGTGGGAGCAGTTGTTGCGGAGCTACTCCGGCGAGCGATGCTTGCTGCGATCCGATAACCACGAATCTTTACGATGCGGCGCAAGCGCAGCAAATTCCGGAAGAGGCCTTGCTGGCGTCATTGGGATGCGGGAATCCCACGGCTCTGGCCAAGCTTAATCCGGGAGAGGTGGTGCTGGATTTGGGATCGGGCGGTGGCATTGATGTGCTGCTGTCGGCGCGGCGCGTCGGGCCGGCGGGGAAAGCCTATGGTCTTGATATGACGGACGAAATGCTGGCTCTGGCGAACGAGAACAAGCGCAAGGCCGGCGCGGAGAACGTGGAGTTCCTGAAGGGCGAAATTGAGAACATTCCGCTGCCCAACAATTCCGTGGACGTGATCATTTCGAATTGCGTGATCAATCTGTCTGCGGATAAGGACCGGGTTTTGCGGGAAGCCTTCCGCGTGCTAAAACCCGGGGGCCGTTTTGCGGTTTCAGACGTGGTGACGCGCGGCGAGATACTGCCTGAGATTCGTAAGAATGTGCTGTTGTGGGTTGGGTGCATCGCCGGGGCACTGCACGAACGAGAATATCGCGACAAGCTGGCCGCGGCCGGTTTCGAGGAGATTGAAATTGAGCCCACACGGATCTACAAGGTCGAGGATGCTCGGGAGTTTCTTGTGGCCGAAGGCGTAGATGTAGAGGCGTTGGCTCCGCACGTGAATGAAAAGTTTATGAGCGCGTTCATTCGCGGGGTGAAGCCGGGCAGGGAAGTGAGGCAGGCTTGCTGTGGGCCGAATTGCTGCGGGTGAAAGTATGGGCGCGCAGAGGGCAGTGGTTGTGCATACACCCGTCTTGCACAAAGTGAGCACGGAGTTTGCTGGTGCCACGGCGGCAAACGGCTGGCAGGATGCCGGAGCACGAACTTAATCGCGGAGACCGCGGGGAATGAAAGGACAATACAACGTCCTGTTTCTTTGTACGGGGAACTCGGCGCGATCGATCATGGCGGAAGCCATCCTCAATCATCGTGGGCAGCCGACGTTCAGTGGGTACAGCGCCGGGAGTCATCCGTCGGGGGCAGTGCGGCTCGAGGCGCTGCGGCGGTTGAACGTTGCGCGCATTCCGACTGTGGGGCTGCGTAGTAAGTCATGGGAGGAGTTCTCGCGTCCGGGTGCGCCCGAGATGGACTTCGTTTTCACGGTTTGTGATGACGCCGCCAAGGAAGTCTGCCCAGTGTGGCCGGGGCAGCCGATAACGGCGCATTGGGGAGTGCCTGATCCAGCGTCGGTTCGCGGATGCGACGAGGAGATTACGCGAGCTTTTCGCGACGCCTTCTTTCTGCTGGACCGCAGAATTGGGTTGTTCCTTTCGCTACCTTTGACGGGTCTTGACCGGTTGGCGATCAAGCAGGAAGTCGACAACATTGGTCGGCAATGACGCTGGCGTCTGTGCTCTCCAGATTAGGTTACCCTCTGACAGTCTTAATTATCCGGAGCGGTTCGCGCAAAGCCCTATGCGCTACGGCGGCGCTGCCACCATTTCTTTTTGGTTTCGAGTTCGGGCTGAGATGGTTGGGTATAGACGGGCTCATCGGAAAGGCCGAGGAATCCGCTGGCTTGATACCTGATGGGCGCTTCTTCCGCAATTGCTTTCGGCTGGAAATGGGCGAGTACGACTCGACCGGGAGCGTCTGAAGGCAGGATCAGAAGGCTTGGTTGCTGAGCTCCTAAAGCCAGGGATACGGGGTCTCCGTGTTGAATCTCGGCGGCTCCGCGCTTAAAGCGGGTAACTACCGCTTCGGCTGTATCGTCGTCGAAGGCTATCCAGCGCACCATAGCTTTGATGTTGGAAATGGGCTTTCCAGCAGCTTGCCTGGATAGCTTAGTCCAGGCTGCCCGATCTGGTCTAGAGGGTTTTGGGACAGAAGTTGACCTGTTCAGATGCCTGGGTTCCTGCCGATTTCTGTCCTGCCTCTCGAAAAGCGCTGAACCTGGGGCGTCCGCCCTGGTCCGCCGCAACCCATTACAGTGGCAATTCCCCCCCATTTTTTCTCTTTCCTAGCAAGCAGGTAAACGGCTAAACTGCTCAGCCAACGAAACTTTCCAGGATCAGGTTGCACCGAGGACAGGATACATCGTCCTTGGGATGAGGTCTTTTCAGTTCTAGGAATAATAAAAGGAGAACGAAAATGAGAGTGAGGATGGTCCTCGCTTTTGTGGTTCTGGCGGTCGGCGCGCTGGTAGCGCAGACTTTTCGCGGAACGATTTTAGGGACGGTAACCGACCCCTCCGGCGCCGTAGTTTCTGGCGCGAAGGTTACGGTGAAAAACATTGCAACCGGCCTGGAGCGCACCACGGAGACGAGCGCCGACGGCAGCTATAGCATCCCCGAGCTTCCGATTGGAACCTACACGGTGACGGTGACGCAGAGCGGATTCCAGACCTCGGTCACCAACAACGTGGTAGTGGACGTGGCCACGGAACGCCGGGTGGACACCGCGCTCAAGCCGGGCCAGGTGTCCGAACATGTGGAAGTTGCGGGAGAAGAATTGCCGCAGGTGGAGACCACCTCGGCGGAACTGGGCGGGATCCTTACCACGCAGACGATCGAGAACCTGCCGGTGAATGGTCGTGACTACACCAAGTTGATTTATCTGAATCCGGGCGTAGCGGGCTCGCCGGATCAGATTTCAGATTCGCCGGGATCGTTCGGCACCTTCTCGATGAACGGCTCGCGCGGCCGGGCAAATAATTTCCTGCTTGACGGCACGGACATGAACGACGGGTATCGGAACGATCCGGCGATCAACGAAGCCGGTGTGTTCGGAGACCCGGCGACGATTTTGCCGATTGACGCGGTGGCGGAGTTGCGGGTGCTGTCGAACTACGAGGCTGAATATGGGCGGAACAGCGGCGCGGTGGTGAATATCGTGACGAAGAGCGGCTCCAACCAGGTGCACGGATCGTTGCTTGAGTACAACCGCACTAGTTCGATTGGGGGTGCGCGCAATTTCTTCAATACCGCCGGCGCACAGGACCCATTCCACAATAATCAGTTTGGTGGTTCGCTGGGTGGGCCGATCGTTAAGGACAAGACCTTCTTTTATTTGAATTATGAAGGACAACGCGAATCGGGAGCGCAATCAGGCTCGAGCTGTGTGCCCGACCCGCGCCAGATTGCCGCCGATCAGGTGACCATAGGAACCACGAACCCGGTCATAGCGAACTTACTGGCTCGTAACCCCTGGCCGACTCCGAATATTTCCGTCGTGTACAACCCTTCGGATCCGACGCTTGATTACGAAACAGGATGTCCGACCGGCAACAACCTTGCCATTTCCACACGATTCAAGAACCGCGTGGACAGCATGATCGCCAAGATCGACCACAATTTCAACGCCAACAATCTACTGACGGGGCGCTATTACTTTGGCGACAGCGACCAGAGTTTTCCGTTTGCCCAGTTGGCTGGAGGACTGCTACCTGGGTTTAATACCATTACTCCCACGCGGGTGCAGTTGGTGGCACTCTCGTGGGTGAATATCGTCAACTCGAATCAGGTAAATGAAGCACGTTTGGGGTGGAACCGCTTTGTCGAGGGTTTTTTCCCGGAGGACCACAACTTCAATCCGACGTCCATCGGTTTGAATACAGGCGTGACCTCCCCGTTTGATTTCGGCTTGCCAAAGATCTCGCTGGCAGGATTTTCCGTAATCGGCGCGACGAATTCCGTGCCCAGGTCTCGCGTAGACTCGAACTGGCACTTCATTGACAACTATTCGTGGAAGGCTGGACGTCACGATGTGAAATTCGGATACGAGTTCCGGCGCACGACAATCCAGTTGATCCAGGACAATACGTTCCGAGGCAAGCTCAGCTTCGACGACCTTACCTCGTTCCTACAGGGTGTGCCCTCAGGCGGAAAGCAAGTGCAGGGGAATAGCCGTCGGCATTCTGTTGAGAACAACCATGGTTTCTACGTTCAGGACAGTTTTCGGATGAATCCGCGGTTAACCCTGAATTTCGGCATTCGTTGGGACTACTTCGGAGTTGTGCGTGAGAAGGATGGACTGTTTAACCAGATCATTGCGGCAGGAGGAGGAGCGACGGTTCCAGTCGGTCAACTATACGATAAAGACTACAACAACTTTGCCCCTCGCTTCGGATTCGCGTACGACTTATTCGGCAAGGGCCGAACGGTAATCCGTGGAGGTTGGGGCCTGTTCTACGATGCTTTCGCGCAGGATATTTTCCTAGGTCACGTGCCTTACAATTGCGCATTCTGTCCGGGGCCTGCTTTTACCGGAACAGGTCCGGCTGCGATCGGCGCTGCCGGCCTTCTCGGAGGCCCTCTCGATGCTAATCTACCAGTGTTTACTGGTTTTTCCGGGCTGAGTGATTTTTTCGGGGCGGATCCTCGCATCCGTACGCCATACACCCAGAACTTCAATCTCAACATTCAGCAGCAACTCGGGAGTCGCGCGGTGTTCCAGGCCGGTTATGTGGGCGCGAAGGGGACCAAGCTGTTCCGCTTCCGCGACATCAATCAGCCCAGCCAGGCGCAAATCACCGCTTATGACACATCTGCTGCGCAATGTGGTGCGAACGTGGTGCCAAACTGCCCGATAGCGGGTTTCGACGGCCCTGATGGAATCAACTTTAATGTACCGCGCACTGTCTTCCCCAATTTCTTTTATGTCAATCAGGAAGAGTCGGCTGCGAATTCCACTTACCATGCGCTGCAGACCAGCTTGAGGGTGAATAGCCTTCACGGAGTCACATCGGCAGTGAATTTCGTCTGGTCGCACTCGATTGATACTGCCAGCGACAGCGAAGATTTCATTCCCAATGCGGCGCAGCCAAACAACAGCCTCGCACCGAACCTGGAGCGTGGCAATTCGAACTTTGACATTCGCCGCCGCTTCACCTGGAACTTCGGGTACGAGTTCCCCAGAATCGGCGGTGGCTGGTCAAAGGTGAAGAATGGCTGGGGTGTAGACGGCGTGCTGAATCTGCAGGACGGCCAGCCATACCAACTAAATTACAACTTCGAGGGGGATTATTCTGGATCGGGCGAAGGATTTGACCGTCCGGATGTGGTTGGTCCGATACGCTATGGCAGCGGAGCTTTTGGCGTGGACCTATCCTCGTTCCAGGTGCCGTGCACGTTCGGGAACACGACCGGTTTTGGTGCAGGAGGCGACAGCGACTGTTTGGCCGGTACTCGCCACTTCGGCAACCTTCGGCGCAATTCGCTGAAAGGACCTAGCTTCAAGGAGTTCAACTTCTCCATTTTCAAGAACACGGCGATCACGGAGCGCGTGAACCTGCAAATTCGCGCCGAGTTCTTCAACCTGTTCAATCATCCAAACTTCGCCAATCCGAATTTGCCGAATTTCATTACCGATCCGGCAAATAATGGGCTGGATGCAGCCGGTCGCGGAATAGGCTTGCTGCCCCTTACCGCGACCGGCGATGTAGGCATTGGCAACCCGTTCCTCGGTGGCGGTGGTCCTCGCGGCGTGCAGTTTGCGGCGAAGATTACGTTCTAGGGACCAGGCGTCAGCTCTTGGCTGTCAAATGTTAGCTATCGGGGAGGCTCGGGGTACGAGTCTCCCTAGTTTTTTGTTCTGATGGCGCAACCGCTATACCTGAGATCCCTGCGGACGAGATCACTCGCCTGAAACCTGCCAACTGACACCTGTCACGACCTGTCCTGCCCCACTCGCTCTACTCCTTCCGTCACTTTGGGGCGCGTTACTTATGGTGGTAGCCTCGAAGGCACACTCCCCAAAAACATCAATTCAAGGGCATTCGATGCGTCGAACTGTTTGCATCCTCCTCATTGTTGGCTTCTGCCTTGTCCTGCCGTCTTTTGCTCACCACGTTAGGGTGGGCGCCTCCAAGCTGATGCCGGTGACTACGTCTTCGGTCAAGGCCCGGAATCTGTATGAGCGGGCGATGCAGGATTACGAGAACCTGTATCTGGAGCGATGCAACGCGGGTTGGCGGGCAGCGGTCGCGGCCGATCCGAATTTCGCGCTGGCATATGCCTGGATTGCATTCAACAGCCGCAATCCCGTGGAGGCGAGCGGGGCGCGCAAGAAGGCCAAAGCGCTGGCGGTGAGAGTCACGCCCGGCGAACTGCTGATGATCCAATGGATCACGAACGTCCAGGAAGGCAACATGATCCTGGGGATAGCCGCCATGAATGACATGCTGGAGATGTATCCCAGAGACAAGCGGCTCTTCTACCTGGCGGCGAACTGGCTAATGGGGGCGCAGAATCACGAGCAGGCGGAGAAGTTGCTGCAGCGTGCCTTGCAGTTGGACAAAAATTACCCGGCGGCGTTGAACGATCTTGCCTATGCGTACGCGCGGACGCGGGAGTTCGACAAAGCGTTTTCCGCCATGGAACGTTATGTCGCGGTGCTACCGAACGAGCCCAATCCGCAGGACTCGTACGCGGAGATCCTGCGCATGTCGGGGAACTTCGACGGTGCGCTGGAGCACTATCGCGAGGCGCTGAAGATTGATCCGGACTTCGTTTCGTCTCAGTCAGGGCTGGCCGACTCCTACGCATTGATGGGCAACCAGGCGCAGGCACGGGCGGAGTATGACAAGGCTATCCAGCAGGCCCACACGGACGCCGATCGGGTCGACTACAGCCTGCAAAGGGCTATGACCTGGGCGCGGGAAGGGAACTTCGCTGAGGCTGACAAGGCATTCATAGAGGCGGCTGGGCGTGCTCATGCTCAAGGACTGGAACTGGAGGAAGCGCAGGCGCATCGCATGATGAGCTTGTATCAGGCGGAGGATGCGTCAGCGCTAAAGCATCTGGCGATGGCGGAGAGTGCGTTGTCTCATCCCGGTGCCATGGCGCAAGTGGATCGTGATGAAGAGCACGCTCGCATTTTGCGCTACACGGCGGTACGGGCGGCACACGCTGGAAAGCAAGGTCTGGTGGACATGGCTTTCCATGAACTCGAGACTATGGCGGGAAGCAGCCGGGATATGTCGATTCAGCAGTCGTATCACGGGGCAGCGGGCGCACTGCTGATGGCGAAGCACAAATTCACCGATGCAATTGCGCATTTGGAAGAGGATGAGGACAATCCCTACTCCATGGAACTCTTAGCGCGGGCGTACGCGGAGACGGATGCCTTGGACAAAATGCAAGAGGCCGAAGGCAAGCTGCGCGCCACCAATGTTCCGACCATGGAGCAAGCCTTAGTCGTCCCTGCGGCTCGGACGAAAAGGTCAGAACCGCAGTAAGCTCACAGGGACGATCCTGCGAGTGTGATTTACGATTTGTAAGCCTGATCTGGGACCGCGAGTTCCAATGAGGGAAACCGGCTTAAGTTCCAGGCGGTCCAATCGTAGATCGGACCTGGTGATCATCGTGCACAATTCACGGTTGCAAACTCCTGCCATCTTGGTAACCTTACCTGCACCATGTCCGAACCCAAGCCTGAGCGTCGTGCCGGACGACGTGTAGCCGCGCATGTACCGGTTTCGATCAAATCGCAAAACGGAAATACGCAGGCCGGCTTAACCCGCGACCTGAGCGCAAGTGGAATGTTTCTTTATATGGATGCGCAGGTGAGTGCCGGCCAGGAGATGGAGATGGTGCTGGTGCTTCCGCCGGAAATCGCCCAGGGCGAGAAGCGGTGGGTGTGTTGCCAGGCCTCGGTGCTCCGGGTAGAGCCGGCGGAGAAGGACGGCCGTTTTGGGGTAGCGGCAGTGATCAAGCGGCTGGACGTGTTGCCTGAGATTACCGGTTAGGGACGGCTGAGGAATTCCCGTTTTTGCCAACAGCGTGCAGTACCTCCGATTGGGTCGCGGTGGGTGCAAGCTCCCTGCGATCATCCTAAGCTGATAAAAAAAGGATGCAATGCATCGGAAACGGTGCAATAATGCTGGCCCTTGAATTGCTGCTGCATCCAGAGAAGCACAAATACACGAAGCAAATCGAGCAGGTTCGGCCATGTGGATGGAAAAATTGACTAGTGGTGTTTTGCGTGTGCTGACACCCCTAGGACCGCGATACATTCAACTGTCATTCCGGCAGCGGCTTTATCTGCTGTGGATTTTCCGCCATTTCCCCACCTTGCCTCCCAAAGTGTTGAGCGGTTGGCAACGGCGACTGATTGACGGCTTGTTTGCCAACCAGCAGTTCATCTCGATGAGCCGCTTCGATGACGCCCCGGTGATCGGGACCTTGGAGAGTCGTCCGCTGGCGGAAGCGTCTGAGGGAGGCGTGGCGGCGCAAGCTGCGGATGCGGTCTCAGCCTTTGCAGAATTACGGCAACGTCCTTAATGCGATTGTGGAGCAAGTACCTCGGGAGCTGAAGCTTATATTTCCCGGAACCGCTTATCGAAGCTCTGAAAGCATTGCTCCAGCCTGAATTCTTCGCGACGGAAATTCCTTCCGAATCTGGCCTCGTGGCCTTGTTATTTCACACTCGCTCTTCACTCCGCTCAGGACTAGAATTGTCGGACGGGTGACAAATGACTCTGTTGCTCTATACAATCTTCCACGGAGGAACAACTACTTGGCTAATCTCTCCCAAATACTCCTAGGTGTACAAGCTCAACGCAAACAAACTCAGGAAGAACTCAATCGACTCGATGAAGTAGTCCGCACTCTAACTGATCTCACTCGCAAAGGATCGGCTGCAAGATCATCGAACGGCCCTCGCCGGACCATGTCAGTTTCCGCCCGCCGCCGTATCGCTGCGGCACAGAGAGCGCGCTGGGCGAAGCTCAAGAGCCATTCGAATGGGAACTCCAGCTCGACTCGGAAGCGAACACTTTCTGCTGCGGCTCGGAAACGGATTGCGGCGGCACAGCGGGCGCGTTGGGCGAAGTGGAAGGCGTTGCACAGGAAGCAGGCGGCATAAAAGCACAAGAGTCGCCGCTCGATTCTCACATCGCTCTACGGAAATAAATGCATTATCGGTTCCTTTGTGCGAAGGCTTGATCTCGAATACTGTTCCTAGCCCGAACCGATATCCGCGAGCGGTGCTGTGCGTTGCTGCGCCCAAATGCCGGCTTCGTGTTAAGCTCAAAGACGTAGCGGTTCCGCTACATCCGCAACCATTGTCTGGTTACTTCCCTGCAGGGCGCGTAGCTCAATTGGCAGAGCAACTGACTCTTAATCAGTAGGTTGAAGGTTCGATTCCTTCCGCGCTCACCATCTTATCAAGAAGTTACCGAACACAAAAATGCCTACAGCGTGTTTCAAAAATAGATTCGGCCTCAAGTTAGCGACTTATGCGTGAGGCAGGTTGTGGGTTGAGCTTCTGCCATGAAGGCACGGCAGAGGCTGTTGACGGACGAGCAGT
>Ga0070697_100002131_pt1 | contig 15171 bp, 10 predicted proteins | sample KBSK1501metaG_FD_65475 | JGI IMG/M metagenome (GOLD analysis project Ga0070697, IMG submission 65475) | Corn, switchgrass and miscanthus rhizosphere microbial communities from Kellogg Biological Station, Michigan, USA - KBS K1-50-1 metaG | ecosystem: Host-associated > Plants > Roots >...
AGAAGGAGCTCGCCGCGGCGAGCTGATTGATTCAATCGGCTGCTTTGGCGCGAAGCGGGTCGATCTTGTCCACGACGGCGCGCAGATTCCAGCCATTCGTTTCCAATTGCTGGCGGGCCGATTCATAGTCGCATTCCAGTAGTTCGGCGACGAGTCGTGTGGCTCGATCGCGCAGTTTCGTGCTCGAGGCATGGAGATCGATCATCAGGTTGCCACGCACTTTACCTAACGAAACCATAGCGCCAGTGCTGATGAGGTTGAGCGCAACCTTTGTCGCCGTTCCAGCTTTTAACCTGGTGGAGCCAGTTAGAATTTCAGGACCGACCGCAAGATGAATCGCAAGATCGATCGCTACTGTAGAGGCGGCCGTGCCGGCCGCAGCAGGCGCGACGCCTGCCACCACAGGGGGATTGCAGGTGAGCAGAATTGTCTTCGCGCCTAACGACTTGGCCCGTGTCAGCCCACCGAGCACAAACGGCGTCCGGCCACTCGCGGTGATCCCGATGACCACATCGACATCTTTGACGCCGCGCTCATCCAGTGCCAGCGCGCCCGCGCTTTCTTCGTCTTCGACGCCCTCCACACTGCGCGAGAGCGCGGTTGCCCCCCCGGCAATGATTCCCTGCACGAGTTCGGGAGACGCGCCGAAAGTCGGCGGAATTTCGCTCGCATCGAGCACGCCGATGCGGCCACTGCTTCCGGCCCCGACATAAAACAAACGCCCGCCTTTCCGCAGGGCAGCGGAAATGATCTCGATCGCTCGGGCAAGATCGACAACTGCTTTGCGTAGCGCTTCGCCGACAGCTTTCTCTTCATCGACAAAAAGCTCGGCGATTTCGCGCGCGCTCATTCGTTCCAAGTCGGCCGAGCGCGGATTGCGTTGCTCGGTAAGGGCGGCGGCCAGATTGTCGATCTTTTCGTCGGCAATTTTTTGGCGAACAGGTCTCAGTTCGCCGATCTCAGCGGCGAGCCAGGCGGCGCCGAGTTCGGGTGCTCGCTCGGCATTGGTCACGCGCGCATCGGGCAGATTCTTTTTGAGCCGACGGCGAAATGCGTGGGTATAAATCGAATCCCGATGAAAAAGCCCGCCCGACAACACGATCTTTGGCGCGAGTAAATGCAGGCGCGTGGCCACTGCCTCGGTGTACTCGCATAACGCGCGAGCGCCTTCTTCCAAAATTTCAACGACATGTTTGTCGCCGTTCGCGGCGGCCTCGAAAACAACTGGCGCCAGCAGCGCGATTTCCATCTTGTCCGCCGTCTGTGCCCAGCGCACGAGTTCATCAAGATTGTTCAGCGAAAGAGCATGCAAAATTTTTGTGGTGAACTGCACCTCGCCGCGGTGCAGATCATATTCGCGCAGGATGAGACGTAGCGCCTGGATCACCAGAAAATAGGCACCGCCGGCATCGCCGAGAATATGCCCCCATCCTCCAGCCGTCTCGATCTTGTCCCCGCGGCGCCCGGTCACGGATGAGCCGCTTCCCGCGTTCACCACAATGCCGTCGGCACGTCCAAGCGCTGCGGCAAGACCGGAATCGCGGTCATTGCCGACAATGATTTTCGCCTTCGGCCAAATCTCCGCCGCAAGGCGCGAAACTGTTTGTTGATCATCGCCGACGCTGCAACCGGCGAGAAAGATGCCGGCGCGATCGATCTGCTTTGGTAGTTCCGACAGAATTGCGCGCAACCGTTCCAATGACGTAAGGCGAAAATTCGACGGTGGCAGTTTGCCTTGATCGAGAATGCGCAGTTCATCCGCCTCGCGTTCCACCAACGCCCAGGCGGTTTTGGTGCCACCGCCTTCAACCCCGAGGATTTGCTCACCCGGCTTCACACTTGGTAACGTTTAGCTGCTTTCGTGGAAATTAGAAGGCTTGCCTATAGCTGGATCGACCGCCTGCTCGCGAAGCCTTTCGGAGCTCAGTCGGGGGGTGCTAAATTGGAGAGGAAATAGCATTTATTTTAATATCGAGCTCGCCAGCGGACGAGTCCGCCCATCGGCGGACAAAAGACTGCTCGATCCACGTCTCAAGGCGATTGCCGACATTTTACCTGTTTGTATCATGCCTCATGACCAAAGACGACGCCGAAGCTGCCAAGCGGATCACGCAGTTGCGTCACGAGATAGAGGAACACAATCGTCGTTATTACGAAGAAGCCGCACCAACAGTCTCGGATCGCGCCTACGACCGACTTTACGCCGAGCTTGTCGATCTTGAAACGCGCTTTCCTCAGCTGGCGACTCCGGACTCGCCGACGCAGCGCATCGGCGGCCAACCGCTGCAGGCTTTCGCGCAAATCGAACATCGTGTGCCGATGCTTAGCCTGGATAATACCTACTCCGAACAAGAAGTCGCTAATTTTTATGCCCGGATTATGCGCCTTTTGCCTAACGAAAAGATTCCAGTGGTGATCGAGCCGAAAGTGGACGGCGTGGCCGTGTCGTTGCTTTACGAAAACGGCAAACTTAAATATGCGGCTACCCGCGGAGACGGTTTGGTTGGCGACGATATTACGCAGAACATTCGCACAATTCGATCAGTGCCGGAACGGTTGCGTGGCGCAGCGCCGAGGATTTTGGAAGTGCGGGGCGAAGCTTTCATGGACAAGGATGGTTTTGCCAAGCTGAACGAAGAGCGGAGCAAGGCCGGTTTGCCACTGTTTGCGAATCCGAGAAATGCTGCAGCCGGCTCGCTTAAGCAACTCGATCCATCGCTTGTCGCCAGACGGCCGCTCGGGATCATTTTTTACGGCACGGGTGCGACCGAAGGAATCGACGTTGATCTTCACTCGGAAGTTTTTTCTTTGTTTAAGAAGCTCGGACTACCCTTGAGCGAGCGGTGGTGGCTGGCGGATTCGGTCGAGGGAATTCTGAGCGCTATCCGCGAGCTCGATAAAATGCGCGGTGGTTTCACTTACCAAACCGACGGCGCAGTGGTGAAAGTGGATTCGTTCGGGCAACGTGAGCAGCTTGGATTCACGGCCAAATCGCCCCGCTGGGCGATTGCTTACAAATACGCGGCTGAGCGCGTTGAGACACGTTTGATCGACATCATCGTTCAGGTCGGACGGACTGGAATTCTTACGCCGGTCGCCGTGCTTGAGCCGGTGACAGTGAGCGGGAGCCGCGTTTCACGCGCGACATTGCACAACGAGGACGAAATCAAACGAAAGGATATTCGGATCGGTGATGCAGTTGTGATCGAAAAAGCGGGCGAGGTCATTCCGGCAGTTGTGGAAGTCGTGAAATCAAAGCGGCCGCGGAGCGCGAAACGGTTTCATTTTTTCGAACACATTGGCGGTAAGTGCCCAGTTTGCGGCGGCCAGGTCCGACGTGACCCGCAATTCGTTGCCTGGCGTTGCCAAAATCTTCAGTGCCCAGCGCAGACGACGCGCCGCGTAGAATTTTTCGCCGCCCGCGGAGCGCTGGACATTGAGAGCGTGGGCGGAATTGTTGCGGACAAATTGGTGGAACGCGGACTCGTGCGTGAACCGCTCGATTTGTTCGAGCTAAAAATCGACCAGCTCGCGAAATTAAATCTTGGCACGAACGAAGGGCCACGCGTTTTTGGCGAGAAGAATGCCGCCAAAGCCGTGCACGCAATTGAGCGCGCGAAGACTTTGCCACTGTCACGCTGGCTCTTTGCCCTCGCGATCCCGGATGTTGGCAAAACGACCGCGACACAGCTGGCGCGCTTTCACGAAAATTTCGAAGGTGTGGCTGACTCGACCTTGCTGCGTGATGTGCTGGATTATCTCGAGAAGGAAAAAAGCGAGCGCAAAGAGATCGCCGAGCGCTTGATCAAGGCTGGTTTTGCCGAGCATTCCAAAAGCAAAGGCAACAAGCAAAGTGGCATCGTGACCGAGGTTGGACCGGTGGTTGCGAAAAGCGTTCTCGATTTTTTTGCGTCGGATGTTGGGAAGAAAATTCTTCGCCGGACGAAACAGCTTGGGATCGAGCCGAAAAGCGAAATGATTTCACCGAAAAAGGCGGCGGAGCTGCCCCTGGGTGGAAAAACATTTGTTCTGACCGGCACCTTGCCTTCGATGACTCGGGATGAAGCGACGGCGAAAATCGAGGCTCTTGGCGGTCACGTGAGCACCAGTGTAAGCAAGAACACCGATTACGTGCTGGCTGGCGCTGAACCGGGCAGCAAGATCGACAAGGCGAAACAGCTTGGGATCCGCGTGATCGACGAAGCGAAATTTCGCAAAATGCTGTAGCGGCGACTGTGTCAGCCGCCCAGCGACGCGCTTCACAGAAACGCCTTACTTACGGCGTCCTTTGTGGACTAGACTGCAAACTGAGCGGGATAGCACGATTGAACTTAAGCGTGGCTGATGCCGGGAGCTGAGTGCCATCCTGGATAGGAACGTTCTTAACTGCCGGATGAGTATCGGCCTGAATGTCGAACGTCAGTTTTTCACCTCCGCGGGCGACAGTGATAGGAATCACGTCACCCGCAGTGAGAAAAAATGAAGCATCGAGAACATCTTCCGGTTCGCGTACTTTTACTTTGCCAACCTGCAAAAGGATATCGCCCGCTCTCAATCCAGAATCGTTTGCCGGCGGTGTCGTCGAGATCTCCGTTATCTCGGCGCGCGAACCTTCCACCCGGGCTGGAGCCTCGGTTACGTTCGCGCCGATCCAGCCGTGGCGCACTTCACCAAAACGAACGAAATCGCTACGAATTTTTTCCGCCGCTTCAATTGGCACGGCGTAGCAAGAAGAACCGTTTTCCAAGCTGCTGACGATGATGCCAACGACCTCACCTTTCAAATTCAAAAGCGGCGCTCCCGCTTCGCCACGTTGCGTTGTTGCGTTGACACGCAGATGGGTGGTCGAAAAATAGCGACCGAGAAATTTATGATCGAACCCGGCGATCATGCCGAAGTTTGGAGTTTCACCCAGATCGAGCGGAAAACCAATCGTCACTACGGGGGTGGCTACTTCGAGTTCGTCCGATTTGCCGATCGGCAGCGCCGGGGTGGCGTTATCAATCGTCAACATGGCGAGACCGCTCCGAATATCGGTCACAACCTGATGGGCCGGGAATTTTCTGCCATTAAATTCGACCGTAAAATTATCGGCTTCGCCGCCAACTGAATAGGCCGTGTAAAGCGTGCCGGTGGGATCGACAAAAAATCCGGTGCCGCACAGCTCGCCATGCGGGTCGATGGCGTGAATCTTCACTACTGCTTTGGCGGAGCGTTCAAAAATCTCTTTGACCTGGCGGCTGATCGAACTGGCGGATTGTTCTTCAGAAGCAACCGCATGGGTTGGTTTCGAATAGCCGATAGCAATGGCAACGACCGACGCGCCCGTCAATCCGGCTCGCAAAAGGCCGAAGTATTGGGTGCGCTTAAAATTTGAAAGTCGTCTCATAACTCACGGGAACGCTGTCAAGCACGTACCGCGGAGGCATCGCGCTGGTGTGAGTGAAGGCGCTTTCAGTGGGATGGCGAAGTGATGAAGCGTTGAAGAACCTTGTTGCCACCGGAGAAGCAAGCGTCCACTCGGCATCGGCGCTGGGCCCGGGCGCGACGAACACTTGCCGCGTCTGTCCGGTTAAGGCAGGTCGATCTTCCGCCACCGGACCGCCCGGCGCCGGCGTTCGATAAACCTTGAGCGAAATGACCGCGGCGCAAACGAGCACAGCCGCAACCGCTGCCGGGTGAGAAGTGACGGCGGGCAGATTTAGCCCAACCATGAAATCATGGGCACGGTCCAGGCAGATACGCCAGAGCGGCTGCCGAAGCAGTTCGTCGCGCTGACGGCGGTGAAATTCGTGCAGGAAATTCTCGAAATAGCCCGGCGGCGGCTGCTCGTAGCGCTTCAGTCGAAGCAACTTCGCGATCTCGTTATCATTAAACTCGTCCATAAGTGTGCGGATTTAAGAAACGGGGTTCTTCCGAAATTCATCCAGATAACTTTGCAATTGCCGGTTCGCGTAAAAGAGCCTCGAACGTACCGTCCCTTCTGAAACGCGCAAGATTTTGCTGATCTCGGCGTGGGGCATTCCTTGAATATGGAACATGGTAACTACAGCTCTGTGTTCATCAGACAATTTCATCATCGCCTCGTTCAACCTTTTTTGCAGCTCGGAGAGGTCCGCTTCTCGCACCGGACTGCTCGTTGCGGTCGCCTCCAGGAACTCCTTGTCGTTTTGAATGCTGACATCGACGTCGTCCAAGCTCATTTGGTACCGCCGACCGCGTTTCTTGAGAAAGTTCAGCGTCATGTTGACGGCGATGGAATGGATCCAGGTGTAAAAAGAGGATTTGCCGCGAAAGCCACGAATCGCCTTGTAAGCTTTCGAGAAAACGTCCTGCAACAGATCGTTAGTGTCCTCGTGGTTCGAAGTCATGTTGTAAACCAAACCGTAAAGACGCGGCGTGTATTTCACGACCAACTGATCGAATGCAGTGGCGTCGCCGGCTTGCGTGCGCGCCACTAATTCCTGGTCTTCACTCGCTCGTGGCTTGTCCATCGGCTCCCTTTTACTCTTAACACGCGCCGCCGGAGCCGACGACAACAAATCGGTTAGGCGACGCGCGGGCAATGCAATCGACGGGTTCACGTCCTTTAATTCGGGCCCGATCAATCGCGCCGGTCGCGGATGGAAAGCAACCAGAGCAAGTTCCCGAGCGCGGCGATGAAGGCGGCTACGTAGGTGAGCGCCGCGGCGTTAAGCACGTTGTTGACGCCTGCGACTTCTTCGCCTGGCTGAATGATTCCCATCTGTCGTAGAATAATCTTCGCCCGGCGGGACGCATCAAATTCCACCGGCAAGGTGATCAATTGGAAGATCGCGAGAATAAGATAACAATAAATTCCCAGCGTGATCAGTCCCGTGATGCCGAACCAAAAACCGCCGATAATGATGAACGGCAAAAGCTGCGAAGCTACTTGTGTCACCGGCACAATAGTCATACGCGCCATAAGCGGCGCGTACGCTTTTGCATGTTGAATGGCGTGGCCGGTTTCGTGCGCGGCGATACCGAGTGCAGCCACAGAGGGAGTGTTATAAACATTGCTCGATAGACAAAGGCGCTTTCTTGTCGGGTCGTAATGGTCGCCGAGGAAATCGTTCGTTTCCACAACGTCGACATCGCCAATTTGCGCGGCGCGCAAAATTTCGCGTGCGGTTTCCGCCCCGGTTATGTTGGAACTCGCGCGCACCTTACTCCATTTGCTGAACGCGCTGCTGACTCGAATTTGTGCCCAGAGTCCGATGATTAATGGAATACCGATATAAAACAGCCAATTATGGCCGAATCCGATTGGATAAAACATTCCTGTCTTAAGTGTGTCTGTTTAGATTAGACGTTCAACTGCGTCCATCGTTCATTTGCTGGATCCTGGCTCTCCGCGCTTGACGCTAAATAATATCGGCGCAGACGCAAACATGTAGCAATGCGCTTGGAGAGGACGTTCTCCCTAAATCTCCAGCTGCTTTGGGAAATGTGACAAGGGCCTGCAGCCGGTTTTCGTCACCACCACCACATCTTCGAGACGCACACCGCCGAGCCCCGGATAATAAAGCCCCGGCTCGACTGTGAGTACTTGCCGATCTTTCAATACCACCCTTTGCAGACGCGGATAGTCGTGAATTTCCAGACCGAGGCCGTGTCCTGTCCCGTGGAAGAAACCGACCTGCTTCCCCCTGCGCACCTCAGTCGGAAATCCGTGTCTGCCGAATAATTCCTGGATAGCTTCGTGAATTGTCTTTCCATCGACGCCCGCTTTAATTTTTCTTAACGCGAGCCCTTGCCCGGCTTTCACCGTTTCCCACAGTCTGCGCTGCGCGTCGCTCGCCCGCCCACGCAAAACTGTGCGGGTAAGATCGCCAAAATACCCGCTCTTCGCGTCGCGCGGAAAAACGTCGAGAATAATGAGGGAGTTGGCGTAAAGCGGGCCGAATCCACGCTCATGCGGATCGCAAGCCTGATCGCCTCCGGCGGCAATCGTTCCGGCTGGAACGCCGCCCGCGCGCAAAATCGCCGTGTCGATTTCCGCTCGCAAAATTTCGGAAGTCAGCATCTGGCCGCACCAGCGTAATTTCTTGTCGCGCGCGATTGTCGATCTTTTCAAAATTTCGATTCCACGGCGAAGGCCGAGCGCGGTGATGCGCAGGGCGCGCCCGATCAATTTGATTTCTTCGTCCGATTTGGTTTCACGTCTCGGCCAGAAAAGCCCGTTCGTCGCACGGACTCGAATTTTGCTGGCCGCAAGTTCCTCTGCGCAGCGCAGCGGGAAATTCGCCGGTACAATTGCCGATCGAACGCCGCGCTGGCGGAGAAAATGCGCAAGCACCTTTCCGTGCGGCGGCGACTGCTTTGCCTTCCCCTGCACTTCACGCTCCAGCCGGTTGAAGGAGACGAACTCATCGGCTTCAGCCTGCCGGCGACCGCGATTGATCTCCAGGTCGCTCAAAACCAGAGTGCGTTTGCCGTTTTGCTGAAGAAAGATAAATGGGTCCGGCGCCCAGAACTTGGTCGCATAGAGCATGTCGGGATCTGATTCGCTGGCCGCAACGATCAGACGATTTGGGGTCTTGGACGTTGGACCTTGGATTTTCATCTAACTCCTGCGCACTTCGAGTTGGCGCCGCAAAATCCAGTGGAGTAATCCGAGCAACCCCATCGTGGACCCAATCAAAACCATGGTGTTGAAAGCAAAAACGCCCACTTGAACGCCGAGATAATATTTCTCGGCGCCAAAGAAGACGTTCGGCCGATTGCCACGCCGATAGTCGCTTTGCTCCATCTCGGCGTTGGAAATCAAATCAGAAATTTTTTGGTTCACATAAAGTTGCTCGGCCGTGATCGGTCCCTTCGCGTATTTGAACAAAAACCGGTCGAACGGCCGTTTCCGATCCAAAATCTGATCGATCAAGCCGAAGTAATGATCGAGTTCTTTGGGGGAGTTTGTTTCCAGACCCGAAAGCACAGCCAGCACCTCTTTCAAATCGTCGAGCCGCTTATTTTCGGCGGCGTCTTGTCGATGTTTGGCTACGATGCGGTCAATTTCGCTCTGGGCGCGGTCTTGCCGACGCGTGAGTGGGTTAAGTTTGGCCTGGCCAACGACCATCTCCTCGTAGGACCAGCGCATCGGGATGAACTGGCAGACAAACGGCACCTGCAATTTGCTTTCCATTTTTTTGCCGCGCTCTTTACTCGGATGTTCGTGAAACCAGCGAGTGAGCGCGTAAACGAAGCTCAGGTTCCGGTTCATGTCCTCATATTTGATGAGCGCGCCGCTCATTAGAATCTGCGGAATCAAAACGAGCGGGACGATATTGGCTGCGGTCTTGGCATCGGAGACCAGAGAAGAAACCAGCAAGCCGAGGGCGAGACTGCCGAGCGCGGTCATGAACATAAGGCCGAGATGAACCCAGAACATGCCGCGAATTTGAAGAATGTAATTTCCGATCAGAACAAACAGCACGCATTGGATAAAGGCGAAGACCGCGAGCGAAACTACCTTGGCCAAAATGTAGTATGGCAGGCGCACATCGAGATTGCGTTCGCGCTGCAGGATCGGGCGGTCGCGGATGATATCGTCGGCGCTGTTCGTCAGCGAAAGAAACATCGCCACGAGCAGGCCGAGAAACAGGTAGGTTGGAATGTGAAAGGCGGAAGCGAAGTCGTATTTTCCGCTTTCCGAGTAGCGCAGCAACGTGCCGATTAAAACCGCAAGAACCGGAGCCGCGCCAATAGTAATCCAGATATTCGCGCGATTCCGCAATTTACTAATAAAAGAACGCCGCAAAAGCGTGCGTAACTGCGTCGATTCGTCATGCCAACGGATGCGGATACGTTTCCTCTCCGCCGGCACCGCCGGCTGCGGCGCAGCCGGTTCCTTTCGCAGCGAAACCTGTTTGACATCCTGAATCAAGCGAAACGCTTCATATTTATCGCGCCAGAAATCCGGCGAGTAACGGCGCGCGGCTACCAACTGTCCGCGCGAGTTCTCCTCGTAAATGATGTCGCCGCTCAAATCACGCAGCGGTGTTTCGAGCACATCGAATATAAATTCTGGCCGCGTTGTGCCGCAGGACGGGCACGCACCCAGTTCGGCGCCGAATTGATGCTGGTGTTCCGCTTCGGCAAAATAACGAAGCATGTCCGATGGCGTGCCGAAAAAGACAAGCCGACCGCCTTTATCAAGCAAGATTGCTTTATGAAACATCTGAAAGATTTTCGAGCTCGGCTGATGGATCGTCACGATGATGATCTTGTTGTGCGCCATCGAGCGGATGATTTCGATGACGTGTTCCGAGTCCTTTGAGGAAAGGCCCGAAGTCGGCTCGTCGAACAGGTACACATCCGACATGCCGATCATGTCCAGGCCGATGTTGAGACGCTTGCGCTCCCCGCCACTCAGCGTCTTTTTTAAGGCGCTGCCAACGACGGCGTCTCGGCGTTCGCCCAAACCGAGCTCGACCAGCTTCGCCTCGAGCCGGCGCATCCGGTCGCGCCGCGAAAGATGTGGCGAGCGAATCGCGGCCGCAAATTGCAAGTTTTCGCCGATGGTCAGATGCTCATCAAAGGCATCTTCTTGTGGGATGTAGCTGACATATCGCTTGAGCGTGTCGAGATTTTGGTAGAGCGATCGGCCATTAAGCAGGACTTGCCCACTCGTAGGCTGGAGCTGTCCCGCCAGCACTCTTAGCAGCGTGCTTTTTCCCGAGCCGCTCGCGCCCATTACGCAAACAAGCTCTCCCCGGGTTACGGTGAAGGAATTTCCGTCCAGCCCAATTTCGCCCTTGCTGAAGTGGTGCGTGATGTCGCTGACCTCGAACGAACGGATGATGTTGCGCTCTTCCTCAATAATGCGCTCGGAAAAATTGCAGCGCAGAAATTGGCCAACGTCGATCCGGATTGTATCGCCATCCTGGAGCAGCGCGGTTGTGCGCACGACCGTATTGCCAACCATGATTGGACGATCAGCTTCGATCACCTCGAGTTGTCCGACGCGCTTATCGTAATCACAGAAAATCTTCAGCAGCACGTCGCCGCTCGTTCCCGGCGAAAGCAAAATGTCGTCCGCTTCCAGTAGACTCGGGTTGTTCGAGACCAGATACTCCGACTTCGAGGCCTTCAGTTGAAACCGGCCCCCAAGGGCGCGCGCGCGACGGCGTAGATCCATCAAATCCATCTCGCTGTCGTTATGAAAGATTATTTTGTCCTCGAGTGTCGCCTCCACCTGCACGCTGGACTTGAGTTTCACACCATTGAGCACGGCATCGACATCGCGCAATGCTTTTACCCGCACTTTCAATCCGAAAGTAATCTCCAGGGCACTCTCTCGCGTCCGAGCGCGCTCGAGCGCGACCTCATCCGCATCCTTGCTCACGCGAACAAAAATCTGCGGCAGCGAGACGTTTTTCTTCGCGTTAAAGTATTGCGCCAGTTCCTGATAGGTGAGGACCTGGTCGCCTATCAAAATGCGCTGGCCGGGATAAATCCGGCAAAAGCCGCCCCGCACCAGCGGCCGGCCGCGCACCGAGACGTTTTGGCCGCTGTAATTTTTCAGCAAAATCAGGTCGTGATAACGAAACGCCAGCAGCCGGTCGTTGTCGTTAAGATTCTTTAGCGTCACATCGACCTGGCCATTCGCGCCGAAGGAAAGTGATTCGAGAGGCGATGCGCCACGCTGATAAATTGACGGATCAGAATCCTCCGAAGCGTTGAGCTGATAAACGATGTCGATCGCCTGGGCGGCCATGCCCAGCTGTGACATGAACGAGTAGAAGGCCACAACCTGTTCCTGCTTCAAACCCGCCTGCGAAATCAAATCGTAAAGTTGCACGCCAAGCATGATCTTGCGTTCGGTGCTCAACTGCGTGCTAAGCTTTTGCGCCATCGCCGAGAGGTCCTGCTGCTCGTAAAGTGCCTGCCGGAAAAGTTGCCGCAGCTCTGAGTAAACCGCTTCCGGATAGTCGTAACGTAGGAAGCCGAGACTGGAGTCGATTTCTTCTTCGAGCAAGACGCCGTCAGCTTTAGAAAAACTGGCCAACACCTGGATTAGCAATGGCAACAGGTTCGGCCCTTCCGACACGCTGCGCGGTTTGCGCAACGCGCGACGGACCCAGCGCCGGCCGCGCCGCTGAATACGATAAGCAAACGGCGTGACCTTTTGCACTGCGCGGTCAATTTTATCGGCAACTGTGGTAACCAGCTGAGACATCGCGGTATTTGCACTAAAAATTACCGAAATTGAAGGCTTACGCAATGACCCCAAAATGAACGTTTCGATTCGTTAAGATGTCGATTCTTCACCGCTTGTAACTCTACTTGTCACTTACCACTCACCATCGGCGCGGCTCCTGCTCTTTGCATTGGAAAAGTGTTCATGGTAGCCTGCAATTGCGGGTAAATCGCACGCTTTATGCCACAATCTGATCGCAACTCCCAACGCGAGAACAAGCCTCGCGGGAACGAGCCTACCTTTAATTGGCGCGGCGTCATTTTGGTCGCTATCGCCGTTGGCTGCTTCGCGCTCGCCCTGCTTTTTTATCGCGGCGGCTATCAAACTTACGAGGAAGTCCCCTACAATCGTTTTCTCGAGCTGCTCGAGAACAAGCAGATTGTGACCGACAAGAATTCACCGCTTGTCCTGGCGGTGGAGGAAGGCCGGCCTACCCAAACGATTCGCGGCGCCTATATCAAACAGGGCGTCGGCGGCGCCCCACCTCAACAGGTGCCATTTCACACCACGGTCTATCTCAATTTCACCAGCAACCTTCAGGAAAAACTGGCCGCCGCCGGCCTTCAGCCAGCGATCGTGACAGACTCGCATCTCATCGGTCAAACTCTCGTCAGCTTCGGCCCAATCTTATTTTTTCTTGCGCTTCTCTATTTTCTCTTCCGCCAGCAAATCCGCATGGCGGGCAAAGGCGCGCTTAATTTCGGCAAATCTCGCGCGCGCATGCTGGCGCGGGACAAAAACAAGATCACGTTCCGCGATGTCGCCGGCGTCGAAGAAGCCAAAGACGAAGTGCAGGAGCTGGTTGAGTTTTTGCGTGACCCCAAAAAATTTCAGAAACTTGGCGGCCGCATTCCAAAAGGTGTGCTGCTCGTAGGACCGCCGGGAACTGGAAAGACTTTGTTGGCGCGCGCCATTGCCGGCGAAGCCGATGTCCCGTTTTTCTCGATCAGCGGATCCGATTTTGTTGAGATGTTTGTCGGTGTCGGGGCAAGTCGCGTCCGCGACATGTTCGAGCAAGGCAAGAAATCTGCGCCTTGCATCATTTTCATCGACGAAATCGACGCGGTCGGACGTCATCGCGGGCACGGTGTCGGCGGCGGCCACGATGAGCGCGAACAAACGCTCAATGCATTACTCGTCGAGATGGATGGATTCGACACGCAGGAAGGCGTCATCATTATCGCGGCGACAAACCGCCCTGATGTTCTCGATCCCGCCTTGCTCCGGCCCGGACGTTTTGACCGGCAAATCACAGTTAATCTTCCCGACGTCAAAGGCCGCGAGGAGATTTTACGGGTGCACTCTAAGAAAGTGAAGCTGGCAGAGGGTGTGGATCTCGCCGTAGTTGCACGCGGAACGCCTGGTTATTCCGGGGCGGAATTGGCCAATGTGATTAACGAAGCGGCCCTGCTCGCGGCTCGGCGTGGGCTCAAAGGAATTACGATCGCCGAATTGGAAGAGGCACGTGACAAGGTCCGTTGGGGCAAAGAGCGCCGCAGTCTTGCGCTCAGTGAGAAGGAAAAACAAAACACCGCATATCACGAGGCGGGCCATGCGCTCTTGCTTGAGCTTTTGCCGCACACCGAGCCGCTCCACAAGGTGACCATCATCCCGCGTGGCCCGTCGCTGGGGTCGACAATGTGGTTGCCGGAGGAAGACAAATACACCAATCGCAAGAACGAGCTACTTGCGAGTCTCGCTGTGAAAATGGGTGGCCGAGTGGCCGAGGAAATTGTTTTCGGCGATGTGACCAACGGCGCGGCCGGCGACATCAAGATGGCCACGGCGATGGCGCGCAAGATGGTTTGCGAATGGGGAATGAGCGAGAAGCTTGGAATGGTCGAGTATGGCGAGCATGAAGATTATGTCTTTCTCGGCCGCGACATCTCGCGCGCGCGCGATTACAGCGAAGCCACCGCCGAAGAGATCGATCTCGAAGTGCGGCGACTCCTCGATGAAGCGTACCGGACCGCGAAGCAAACCCTGCTTGCGAACCGCGATAAGCTCAATGTCATCGCCAAGGCGCTTCTTGAATATGAAACGCTTGATGGCTCACAAATCAAACAGATCGTCGAGCACGGCCAGTTGGTGAATCCGCCCAGCGGCACCCCCCCAGCGACGGGCCAAAAAATACCGCCGGAAAAACCGCCGCGCCAAGTTGTGGTTGGTCCGGATGTGGCGCCTCCGCTTCCCGGAGCACTCGGTGGCGCGCCAGCCTAAGTTCTAGTCGCAGTCCCCCTTGGAGGAATAGCGTCAGCATTTCCAAATCCGCCCCCGCTTAGATGGCCAAGTTGCAGGATTGGGTCGATCACCCGATCTCTATTTCGGTGAGCGTGAATCGGCGTGCGTTTTCACCTCACGCCGCTGCTTTTCCACGACGCGCCGCAACTCGCGCTCCATCGTTTTGAAAGCGTCGTGAATGACTTTCGTCAGTGGCTCGTGTGAACCGTTGTCCATCTGTTTTTCGTCGGCGACGAGCTCGTGGCCGCGCGCCACGGTCACGTCGATACGACAACGATACGGATTTCCTTTTTGATGCGTGTGATTGGTTTGCTCGATGGCCACATTGCAGCGGTTAATATGGTCGCAAAACCTCTCCAGCCGCGCCGCATAATTCAAAACGAGATCGTCGATCTTATCTGACTTTTCCAGGCCACGGTAGGTGATGTTTACGGACAGTTGCATAGCTAATTAGACAATCCTAAGCTTTTATCGCGAACAAAAAAACACATTTCATTACTGGTGGCGCGGCAAGCTGCTAAATTGGCTGCAGGGAGCGAAAATGTGCCGGCAATTTCGCCGGCTCCACTTTCACCAGATCCGATTTGACGTGCTCGACGATGCGATTGCGCGCCGCCGGCGGCAAAAGATCGACAATGGCCGAATGAATTTCGGCCGGTGCTGCGAATGACCAGCCTTCTTCGCCGCTGCTTTGGATGATTTTCACGATT
>Ga0070697_100002133_pt1 | contig 15168 bp, 12 predicted proteins | sample KBSK1501metaG_FD_65475 | JGI IMG/M metagenome (GOLD analysis project Ga0070697, IMG submission 65475) | Corn, switchgrass and miscanthus rhizosphere microbial communities from Kellogg Biological Station, Michigan, USA - KBS K1-50-1 metaG | ecosystem: Host-associated > Plants > Roots >...
ATCGCGGATGTGAGCTGCCAGAGCCCACTTGTGTCCGAAGGGATCCGTCACCTGGCCGTAGCGGTCGCCCCAGAACTGATCCATGAGGGGCATCTTCACCGTGGCGCCGGCCGAAACCGCACGCTCAAATGCCGCATCCACATTGTCGAGGTACAGATTGAGGGTCACCCCCGTGCCACCCGTGGACAGGGGCGACAGCGTGCCCCACTCCGGAAACTCATCGTTCAACATGAGGATGGAGTCGCCGATTTTGAGGGACGCGTGAGTGATCTTTCCGTTGGGGCCGTGACTGATGCCGCGAACTTCGGCGCCGAAGGCCTTCTGATAAAAATCAATGGCCCGGGCTGCGTCGCGGACGGTTATGTGGGCAGTGATGGTATGGAAACCTTCGGGGACAGCCTTCACCTTGTCGGGCATGCAGACCTCCTGAGGCGGACAGTCTAGACCAAGGTCTGTTAAAGCGGCGTTAAAAGAATTGCGTGACGCCTTCCTCGAGCACGACCACCCGGTCCTCAATCCCGGCGGCCTTCGCCGCCTTCTCTAGAAGTTGCAGCGGCTCCTCCAGGGGCTCGTGGGAGAGCCGGAAGGTCCCATAATGCATAGGAACCATCCAGCGCGAGTTCAGGTCGAGGAAGGCGCGCGTGGCGTCAGCTGGACTGGCGTGTACGTTGCGGAAAGAGGGTGGATTGTAGGCTCCGATCGGCAATAGCGCTAGCTCGGGGGCCAGCCGTTGCCCGATCTCGCGGAAGCCGGGGAAATAGGCCGTGTCTCCGGCGTGGTAAAGCGAGTGCCGGTGGTCCCGCAGCACGTAGCCACCGTAGCCGCGGTGTGAATCCCGAATAATCCGCGCGCCCCAGTGACGCGAGGGCACATGGGTGATAGTCAGGCTGCGGTGACGATAGCTGTTCCACCAGTCCAGCTCCACCACGTCGACGAAGCCCAGGTCCGAAACCAGATCGAAAACGTGGTGCGGAACGACAATGATTGGCGGCGCACCGCGCTGGAGGCGCGTCTGCTGAACGATGGCTCGCAACGACGGCCGGTGTAGGTGATCAAAGTGTGCATGGGTAACCAGGACCAGGTCAATCGGCGGAAGGTCTTGAACTTGCACACCCGGCTGGCGCAGGCGCTTCAGCACGAATAACCAGCGGGCGAAGTTCGGATCGATGATCACATTCTGCCCGCCGATCTGAACGAAGAAGCTGGCATGACCAATAAAAGTAACGCCCAGTTCACCGTTGGAAACCAGCTTCGGTTTGTAGGTCTGGCCGGTGCGAGGCGTGACCGCCGAATGGCGCACCAGACGGCCGAATTGCCGGGCGCGCTTGCGCAGCGCGGGATTCTTAAGACTAGCTTTTAACATTTAATAGCGACAAACCGGGATTCCAATCAGAATCCTATTGCACTTCGTTTCTCGGGCGCCAGAGACCCGGAGCTCAGAGCCATTCCGAGCCTTTGCCATGTTTTCGGTGCCCGCCCCCACTTGTACTTTATTCTAAAACAATCCGGCAGGGATTGCTTGACCCAGGCGCAGTCGTCGGTTCTAATCGTTGCTGGCCTTCAGGGCTAGTCCAAAGGAGAAAAGCCGGATGCGTGTTGCTTTCTTGGGTTTGGGAATCATGGGACGGCCGATGGCCGCCAACCTGGTTAAGGCTGGTCACGAGGTTACGGTGTGGAACCGCGCGCCAGGCAAGGACGTTGAAGGCGCGCGCAGCGCCGCGTCTCCGGCTGAGGCGGCGCGCGGCGCGGAAGTGGTCTGGATGTGCGTGTCCGATACCACGGCGGTCGAAAGCGTGCTCTTCGGACCGCAGGGCGTGGAGGAGTCCCTCGCCGAGGGCATGACCGTCGTAGATTCCAGCACGATTTCCCCCTCGGCCACGGTCAAATTCGCGGAACGGGTTGGTGCTCGAGGCGCCCGATACGTGGATGCGCCCATGACCGGCTCCAAGATCGCGGCTGAAGGCGGTACGCTCATCTTCATGGTCGGCGGAGAAGAAGCGGCTATCGAAAACCTGAAGGCGCTGTTTGCCGGCATGGGCAAGGTGTTCTTCCGTATGGGAGGGACCGGAAAGGGGCAGGCCGCCAAGCTGGCCATGAACCTGCAAATCGCACTCATCTATGAAGGGTTCGCAGAAGCACTCACGCTGGCGACCAAGTTGGGTGTGGATGCGGAGAATCTGCTACAGCTCATTAATGCGTCCATGGTTCGTTCCGGCGTGGTCGAGTACAAGGCGCCTTTTGTCCTCAAGCGGGATTTCTCGCCCAATTTTCCGCTCCGCCTGATGCACAAGGACATCCGCTTGGCGCTGGCCGCGGCCAAAGAAGTGCGCGTCAAGCTGCCGGGGCTCGAGACGGTCGAAGAAATCTATGAAATGGCCACCGAGGATGGGCACGAGAACCTCGATTACGCGGCTACACTTACCCTCCTGGAGAAGTGGGCAGGAGTGGAAGTGAAAGGCGCTTCGGCCTGAGGATCGGCAACGCCCGCCCGTGTCACGATTCATGCCTGGGCCGCGACTGGCGTGCCCTCTGCAGGTACCTTCGTAACTCCCGCAAACTCCTCTATTACAGAACTTTTACATACAGCCATCTATGACGCTGATAACTTAGCAATGCAACTTCAAAACCGAGCAACGGGGAAGCAACATCGCCATGGAACTCGAAGCACTGCGCCGCAAACCGGCCTCTGATAACGAAATCAACTGGGTGACTGCAACCTTTATGGGGCTGTTTCATCTGGGTGCGATTGCGGCATTCTTCTTTTTCACCTGGAAGGCCCTTTTCCTTGCGATGTTCCTGTGGTGGGTTTCGGGGAGCCTGGGCATTGGCATGGGCTATCACCGGCTGCTGACTCATCGCGGATACAAGACGCCAAAATGGGTTGAATACTTCCTTACGGTCTGCGCGACATTGGCCCTCGAAGGCGGACCCATTTTCTGGGTAGCCACGCATCGCATTCATCATCAATTTTCTGATCAGGAAGGCGATCCGCATTCTCCCCTCGATGGCAAATGGTGGGCCCACATGGGCTGGATCCTCACCGGCAAGTCCATGCATCACGACACGACCACGCTGGCCCGCTATGTTCCCGACCTGGCTAAAAGCAAATTCCATGTCTGGATCACCAAGTACCACTATGTCCCCATCATTGTGTTGGGGTTGATACTGCTGGCCCTCGGTGGGCTGCCTTTCCTGATGTGGGGGATCTTCCTCCGCACCGTGATCGGACTACACGCCACTTGGCTGGTAAACTCGGCAACGCACACCTGGGGCTCACGCCGTTTCGCCACGCGCGATCTTTCCACCAACAACTGGTGGGTGGCGATCTGCACTTTCGGCGAGGGCTGGCACAACAACCATCACGCGCATCCGGTTTCCGCGCGCCACGGCATCGCTTGGTACGAAGTGGACTTGAACTGGTATGGTATCTGGGCGCTGAAGAAATTGGGACTCGCTCGCCACGTGTACCGGGTGAAGCTTTCCGAACTGCGCCGCGGTGAACAGCAGGGATTGCCAGCGGCTGCGCCGCCGCGGGAGCTGGTCTCAGCCTAGCTCTACCACCGGGACTTAACTCACCCCAGGCGCCGGTCGGCTTTTTGCTGCTCACCACCGTCGTTTCTCGCTTCCTCCGGTTTTCATCTCGGTCGCGGTAGAATCCTGCTATGCGTATTACCAGTCGCCGCAAGGCCGTCGCCTTTTTCGTTGTCCTGGGCGTGTGCTTGGTGGTGTTGGCGGTAGCGCTAAATGTCGGATGGATCATACTCAACTGGCGCGAAGGCGTACTGCTCTTCCTGGGCGTGATCTTCTTTGCTGTGCTGATCGCCGGGCTGATCGTGAACACCAGCTTCCTGGTGCATGAAATCCGCCGCAACGAACAACACGACAGCTTTATCAACGCCGTCACTCATGAACTGAAGACGCCCCTCGCTTCCATCCGTCTTTATCTCCAGACTCTGCAGCGGCGCGACGTGGATGAGAGCCAGCGGCGCGAGTTCTACCGCCTGATGCTGGACGATACCGACCGTTTGCTGGGAACGGTGGAGCAGGTTTTAAAGGCGGGGCAGGCAGGCCACGGGAAAGAGGGCGAGCGCATCCCGTTGAACTTTGGCGATCTGGTTCGGGAGTGTGTGGAAGTCGCCCGCACTAGCTATCATCTTCAGCCTGAAGCCCTGCGCTACGAGCTGACAGTCAACAACGGCACGGGGGCGGACGTTGTAGGCGATTCCGAGGAGTTGCGCACGGCGGTTTCCAATGTGCTCGACAATGCCGTCAAGTATTCCGGCAGCCGGGTGGATGTTTCGGTACGGGTGGAAACCCCGGACGAGAAGCGTGTCACCTTGAGCGTGCGTGATCACGGCGTCGGCATCCCCGCCGCCGAACTGAAGCGCATCTTCAAGCGTTTCTACCGCGTCCCCAACCGATCGCTGGGCAACGTGAAAGGAACCGGCCTGGGATTGTTCATTGTGCGCGCCATTGCCAAAAAGCATGGCGGCCGCGTCTTTGCCGAGAGTGAAGGTGACGGGCGCGGTACGACCGTGGTTCTCGAACTGCCGCGGGGCACGCCATGAGCCGAGTGCTGATCGTCGAAGACGAAACCCACCTGGCGAAAGGCCTGCAATTCAACCTGGAGGCCGAGGGGCACTCCGTCGAGGTTGTAGGCGATGGCGAACGCGCCCTGGAGCTGCTCCTGGGAAAGCGGGAAGACGGTCAACGGGCACAGGGTAAGCGGGAGGATTTTGACGCCGTGGTGCTCGACGTAATGCTTCCCGGCAAAGACGGTTTTGCCGTTGCCGCCGAATTGCGTGCGGCCAAACACTTCGTCCCGCTGCTCATGCTTACGGCCCGTGGCCGGCCGGAGGATGTGCTCAAAGGCTTTGCTTCGGGTGCCGACGATTATCTTCCCAAGCCGTTCGAACTTGCGATCCTGCTCGCCCGCTTGCAGGGGCTGTTGCGGCGCCGCCAGTGGCTGCGAGAAAGCCAGGCGACGGCTGTGGAACCTGATTCCGCGAAGCGACAAGCCAGGTCCGGGACGGAAGCCGAGTACGAGGTGTTCTCATTCCACGGGCGAACCATCGACTTCGGGAAACTGGAACTGCGGGTAAACGAGAACATCATCCACCTCACGCTGATGGAAGCGGAGTTGCTGCGCCACCTGATCCGCAACCACGACCGGGTTGTTTCCCGCAAATCGATCCTAGAGGAAGTCTGGGGCCTGCACGAAGACACGGACACGCGCGCGATCGACAACTTCATCGTGCGGCTGCGGCGTTACATTGAAGATGATCCCGCCAAGCCACGTCACTTGCTCACCGTGCGTGGAGTCGGCTACCGCTTCGTAGCCGAGCCGGGCGAATGAAGCGAGGAGACCTCCTGACTGACAATTACTGGCGCGAGGTCGACGCTCCCGCGGCCAGATCGCGCAGCACACTCAGGAAGCCTGCGGCGGCCTGCTCGTCGGAAAGTGCTTCCAAGGGGACGGTGGCTGCAAGGTGGGGGGACTCAGGACGGAAACGCACGCTGACTAGGTTGTGTCCCCGCGAAGTCATGAGTGTGTTCACCACCGGGGTCAGTTCATGGCTCCAGTGGGTGCGCGTCGTGAGCACGACTGGTCCGGGACGCGAGACGGTCCAGTCCCGCGATCCTCGAGCCACATGGGTGTGCCGGTGCGTAAGCCAGCGGTGGCGGAAGACTTCAAGCTCGAAGTTGGGAGCATAGTCCAGGTCAGCCTCAAACGTCAGCGTCTCTCTCTGTTTGCGCCATAGGCTGAACAACCACTTTAAGGGAATGGGGCGAGGGCGAAGACGAACAATGACCCGGGCGTTCTCGAACCAGTGAGCGGCAAAATCCAAGTGCGCCTGCAGACGAGATGCGCCAAACCAGCGCGCCTTCAGGATCCGGCCCTTGCTGGAGCAGGCGGTTTCCACCCAACGCAACGCCAGAGCACCCTTGCGGTGGTTGTAGTGGGCAAAACAGAAGTACCACAGGCCGAGAAGAGCAGCCACACCCAGCGCGTCAATGAGAATGGTGAGCCCCACAGGCTTCTCTAATGCGAATAGTACGTCTGGCGATACATCGTCGGCAAGGGGGCAAGAAGGCTTTTTCCACAGCCCCTGGGTGGATGGCTAGGAGCTCAGAAGGCAGAAGCAGAAGCCCCAGGCTCCCCGGCTACAATGGTGGGGTGGAATTCACCCTGCGAGACTTCCGGCGCGAAGATTTCGACACCTTGTGGAGGATCGATCAGGAATGCTTTCCGCCGGGGATCTCATACTCACAGTTGGAACTCGCTGCATACATTCGCCGCTGGGGATCGTTCACGCTGGTGGCGGAATCGGCCGGCAGGAACGGCCAACGGATGCCCGGTGAGGTCGAACCTTCAACCGTCACTTTAGGTTTCCTTGTCGCGGAAGCCGGTCGCCGTGGCACCGGCCACATACTCACCATCGATGTACTGCCTGCCGCACGCCGCTGCGGGGTCGGCTCCAAGCTGCTCAGCGCGGCTGAGGATCGCCTCCGAGCCATCAAGTGCCGCCGCGCTTTTCTGGAAACGGCGGTGGACAACCAAGCAGCTTTGGTCTTCTACAAAAAGCATGGCTATTCGCTGACAAAGACGATTCCTCGATATTACTCGAATGGTATAGACGCCTTCGTGCTTCAGAAAGATTTGCTTTCGCAAGGGGAGCCAGCTAAGTTGCAACAATTAAGATGAAGGTCGCCATCCAAGGGGAAGCAGGTTCGTTCAGTCACGAAGCCGCGCGGCGCATGTTGCCGGGTTCGAGCGTGGTGCCCTGTGCGCGCTCAGCCGAGGTCTTCGACCGTGTGGAGCGCGGTTCTGTCGCGGCTGCGGTGATTCCCATCGAGAATTCGCTGGCAGGTTCGGTGACGGAGCATTTTGATCTGCTGCTGGCGCGCAAGGTTTTCATCCAAAGAGAATTCCGCCTGCGGATCGTGCACAACCTGATCGCGGTGCCAGGAGTGAAGCGCCGAGACCTGCGCCGGGCTTATTCGCATCCCGTCGCGCTAGAGCAATGCCGCGACTTCTTCCGCCAGAATCCAAACATTGAGCCTATCCCCTTTTACGACACGGCGGGGAGTGTGAAGCATGTAATCGAGAACGGGCTGCGCGATGCTGCGGGAATCGCAGGGCGGCAGGCTGCCAAGGTATACCAAGGCCGGATTCTCGCAGCTGGCATTGAGGATGACAAGCGGAACTTCACCCGATTCTTCCTGGTCCGCAAAACGCGGTACGTTCTGCCCGGCGCCAACAAGACCTCAATTGCATTCAGCGTGAAGAACATTCCCGGCGCGTTGTTCAAGGCGCTGAGCGTGTTTGCGCTGCGTGACATCAGCTTGAGCAAGATCGAATCGCGTCCCATGCGCGGCCGGCCTTGGGAATACGTTTTCTACGTCGACTTCCTGCGCGGAGATGACGGTCCAGCTCGTAACGCGCTGCGCCATCTGGCGGAAGTGTCCGATTTGCTCAAAGTTTTGGGAATTTATCCCGCAGCTTGAGCCGGCCAATTCACGCCTCGGCAGGAATCCAGAAGAGGTAATGCACCTCAGAGTAACATTCGACCCAACTCTTGCCCGCACCTTTGGTTTGGTGCAAACGCAACGCGGAGGGTTTAGAATCCAACCGCTGAAGAAATTGGGGGCTTGCATCTTTCCGGGCCTTGACGTCATCAAAAGTTGAGCGAAACACACTCAAGGAGAAACATGGCAGAGAAGTCGCGCCCCGAGCGCAATTCAAAACCCAAAGAGCAGGAAGAACGGGCGCTTCCGATCCTACCGGTGCGGGATACGGTTCTGTTTCCCCACGCTGTCCTGCCCCTGACGGTGGGCCGCGAAAGCTCCGTTCAGCTGATTAACTCTCTGGGCGAGGACAAAACCATCGTCGTGGTAGCGCAAAGGGAAGCCCGCGTGGACGCTCCCCAAGCCAGCGATCTGTATACCGTGGGAACCTTGGCCGTCGTGCACAAGGTGGTCAAGATGCCCAACCAGAGCCTGTTTGTCTTCGCGGAAGGCCTGGAGCGGGTGCGATTGGTGGAGTTTGTCCAACTAACACCTTTCATGCGCGGCCGGGTCGAATCGGTACCGGAAGCGATTCCGGACAAGAGTTCCGAAGTGGAGGCCCTGCAGCGTAACGTTCTGACTCTATTCCAACAGATTGTCGCCGGCTCCCCGACCTTATCGGATGAGCTCTCCACCGTCGCCATGAACATAGAGGAGCCGGGCCGCTTGGTGGATTTCATCGCCTCGTCGTTGCCTTCGCTCTCTACGGCGGACAAGCAGGACACGCTCGAAACCACCGACGTCCGCGTCCGGCTGGAGAAAATTAACCAGCACCTTGCCAAGGAACTGGAAGTCCAGCAACTGCGGAACAAGATCCAGTCGGAAGTGCAGGACCGTGTTCAGCAGACGCAGCGTGAGTACTACCTGCGCGAGCAGATGAAGGCTATCCAGAAAGAACTGGGTGAGCAGGACGAAGGCCAGCGAGACACAGAAGAACTGCGGCAGAAGATTGAAGCCGCTGGCATGCCTGACGAGGTGAAGAAGGAAGCGCTAAAAGAGTTAGGCCGGCTCGCTCGCATGTCGCCCATGGCGGCGGATTATTCCGTCACCCGAAACTACATCGAGTGGCTCGCGATCTTGCCCTGGTCGAAAACCTCCGGCGGCGAAGTCGATATTCTCAAGGCTAAAGAGATCCTGGACGCGGACCACTATGACCTGCAGAAGGTCAAAGACCGCATCCTGGATTACCTCTCCGTGCGTCGCCTGAAACCCGGAATGAAGGGGCCAATCCTGTGCTTTGTGGGACCCCCGGGCGTAGGCAAGACTTCGCTGGGCAAGTCCATCGCCCGCGCGCTGGGGCGGAAGTTCGTCCGCATTTCCCTCGGCGGCGTTCACGATGAGGCCGAGATTCGCGGCCACCGGCGTACTTACATCGGCGCATTACCTGGACAGATCATTCAGGGCATCCGCCGCGCCGAAACCAAAGATCCCGTTTTCATGCTCGATGAAATCGACAAAGTAGGGCGCGATTTCCGCGGCGATCCCGCTTCGGCGCTGCTGGAAGCGCTCGATCCGGAGCAGAACTCGACGTTCCGCGACAACTACCTCGACGTCACCTTCGACCTCTCGAAGGTGCTGTTTATCACCACGGCCAACATGCTCGACCCGGTCGCCGAGCCACTGCGCGACCGCATGGAGATTATCGAACTCCAGGGCTACACCGAAGAAGAAAAGATCCGCATCGCTTTTCAGTACCTGATCCCGAGGCAGATTGAAGAGAACGGCATCACCGCAGATCAGATCGAGTTCCCGGAAGAGGGCGTCAGCTACGTCATTCGGCACTACACGCGTGAAGCTGGGGTGCGCAATCTTGAGCGCAACATCGGTACCATCTGCCGCAAGCAGGCGCGGCGTCTGGCCGAAGGCAAGACGGAAAAGCTGGTCGTGACCAAAGAAGTTGTTCAGGAATTCCTGGGCGGAATCAAGATTCGCAGCGAAGGCGAAATTGCCGAGCGTACCAGGCGTGCCGGCGTGGTTGTGGGTCTGGCCTGGACGCCTTCGGGAGGCGATATCTTGTTCGTAGAAGCCAACAGCATGAAGGGCAAAGGCGGCTTCACCATGACCGGGCAGATTGGCCAGGTCATGCAGGAGTCCATGCAGGCAGCCCTGACCTGGGTGCGCTCCAACGCGGTACACCTCGGGATTCCGGAGAATTTCTTCGCCGAGCATGATATCCACATTCACGTGCCGGCGGGAGCGATCCCGAAGGATGGTCCTTCCGCCGGCGTTACCATGGCAACGGCGCTGGTCTCGTTGCTCACCGGACGGCCCGTGCGTCCGCTGACAGCCATGACCGGTGAAATCACGCTGAGCGGCAATGTGCTGCCGATTGGCGGAGTCAAGGAAAAGGTCCTGGCCGCAAAGCGTGCTGGTGTGCATGACGTGATTCTGCCGGCGGAAAACAAAATGAATGTGGACGAGGATCTGACGCCCGAACAGCTTGAGAACATCAATGTCCACTACGTCAAAACCATTGGCGAGGTTTTGGAGTTGGCTCTGCCTTCCACTCCGCGTGAAGAGAAGCAAGATGAAGAAGAACGCGAGAAAGTCCTCAGCGAACAGCCGGTAACCTAAGGCCGGTAACCTAAGGCCGGTAACCTAAGACCGGTAACCCAAGATCAGTCTCCAGGTGTTAGTGCCCAGTTGCGCGTTGCCAGTTCTCGAGAAGGAACCGGCAATTTTTCTTGCGTTAAGGTTGCGTTAAGGAAAGTCAGTAGGAACGCAGACTGCGAGAATACATGGTCGCCTGTATGGAACTTATCGCTGGTTGAAGTGTTTAATTCCTGTGAGGTGGCAAGGGTGGAATAGTAAGAGCGATGCTGTTACCGACCGCAGCGAGGAACATATGCCAACCAAGACGTATAAAGTCCGGGTAGTTGGGATTGCCCTGGCGGGGATCTTGCTGATGTTACAAGCACCGCCACGGGCAATGGCTCAGGATGATGACCCGCCGAGCCGCGTAGCGCGAATGAATTACGCGCAGGGTTCTGTTTCCTTCCAGCCCGGCGGTGAAGGTGACTGGGTTACTGCAGTCCCGAACCGCCCACTGACCACCGGAGACAACCTGTGGACTGACCGCGACTCTCGGGCCGAACTGCACATCGGGTCGACTGCGATCCGCATGCGTTCAGAAACCAGTCTTACCTTTCTGGATCTCGACGACCGCAACGTTCAGCTTCGCCTGTCCCAGGGATCAATCATCTTGCAGGTCCGGCATTTGGATGACGGCGACGTTTTCGAAGTGGACACGCCGAACGCAGCATTCTCCGTGTTGAGGACGGGAGAATATCGCGTCGACGTGAACGAGAATGGCGACCAGACTCTTATCACCGCCTTTCGAGGCCGGGGTGAGGTCACCGGTGGCGGATATTCGTATACCGTAGTCGGGGGTCAACGGGCGCGCTTTTTCGGAACCGACCAACTGAACTACGACATCGCTGACCTGCCGCGTTCCGACGATTTCGATGATTGGGCCTTTGACCGCGACCGGCGCGAGGATCGTGCCGAATCAGCCAACTATGTCTCGCAGGAGATGACGGGCTACGAAGACCTCGACGATTACGGTCATTGGCGTTACGTCGCGGGCTATGGCCCTGTCTGGGCACCGGTGGGCGTTCCGGTGGGATGGGCGCCGTATCGCTTCGGCCATTGGGTTTTTGTCAGACCCTGGGGTTGGACGTGGGTTGATGACGAGCCCTGGGGCTTTGCGCCATTCCACTATGGCCGTTGGGCTTACGTCGACAGCGGCTGGTGCTGGGTTCCAGGCCCGGTGTTCGTGAGGCCGGTTTACGCTCCCGCGCTGGTGGTATTTGTCGGCGGCGGCGACTTTGACCGTGACGATCGCCGTTTCGGCGGCGGGCCGGGTGTGGCCTGGTTCCCGCTGGCCCCGGGCGAGGTCTACGTGCCCGGTTATCGCGCCAGCCGGACCTATGTGAACAACGTGAACGTCACTAACACTGTGGTGAACGTCACCAAAGTAACCAACGTCTACAACACGTACGTCACCAATAAGAGCACGAATGTCACACAAATCACCTACGTTAATCAGCGCGTGCCGAACGGAGTGACGGCAGTTCCGCGTGAAACTTTCGTGAATGCCCGTCCTGTGGCAAAAAATGTGGTGCCAGTAGACCCGAAGCAGATTGCCCAAGCGCCGGTGACTCATGTCGCGCCGGTGCAGCCGGTTAAGGCCAGTGTTCTGGGTGCGGGCGCCCCAGCGAAAATGCCGCCCGCTTCAGTGGTAAGCCGGCCGGTGATTGCCAAGAGGAGCCCGGCGCCTCCACCGCCGCCTTTCGAACAGAGACAGAGCTCGACCAACGCACGCCCCAGCGCGCCGGCGAACGTGCGTCCGGTCGAGCCCGCGCCGCGCCAACCGGAGGTCGCCCGTCCGCAGGAGGCGCCGCGCATGCAGGAACCGGCGGGAACCCCGCGTCCGCAAGAGGCACCAAGTCCGCCGGAAGCGAGAGAAACGCCGCGACCATCACAACCGGTCCGCCCGCAAGAGCCCACCCGTCCTCAAGAGCCCATCCGGCCCCAAGAGACGGTCCGGCCGCAGCCACTGGCACAGGCCTCGCGGCCGCAGGAAACCTGGTCGCATCCCTTGGCAAAGCCCGCCCCTCCGGTGCAGGAGAAGAGCCCGGCACAAATGCGGGACGAGGAGAACAAATTCCGCAACTGGCAAGAGCAGCGGCAGAAATCTGCGCCTCCAGCGCAGGGGAACCGCCCGCAGCCGCCACCACAGCAGAGACCGCAGGAGCAGCGTCAGCCGGAGAAGCGTCAGCCGGAGAAGCGCCAGCCGGACCAGCAGGAGAATCGCCCTCCCGGACCGCCGGGCCAAAATTGACCCAATTATTAAACCGGATTTTCACTTGCCAGTTCTTGAAAGGGAACTGGCATTTTTTTTACCCCGGCGATAGCGAGAGGCGTAATCAGGATTCAAACTCCTTGATAGACTACTGGGAACCGAGCACTGGCGATTGATCACTGGGCTTCATGCAGATACGCGTCCTATTTTTCGGTATGCTAAAGGACCTCGCCGGGCGGGGCAGCGACTCCCTTGATCTGCCCGGCAATGCCATACTCGGGGACGTGCTCCGTCACTACCAGGAGCGCATTCCGCGCCTGAAGGAGTTAATAACTTCAATTGCGCTGTCGGTGAACCAAGAATATGCCGGTCCGGAAGCCAAGCTGAAGCAGGGTGACGAGGTCGCATTGCTGCCTCCGGTGAGCGGAGGGTCGGAAGACGCCGCGGGCGGGACGTTCGCCGAACAGCCGACTGGGAGCCGGCGCTACAAGCACGCGGCCATTGTGCGCGAGAGGATTGACACCGAATCGCTGCTGGAAGGCATGAAGCAGCCCGAGGACGGAGCTACCGTAGTCTTCGAGGGCGTAGTACGCAACAACAGTCGCGGGCGGCGCACGCTCTACCTCGACTACGAAGCCTACGAAGAGATGGCGTTGAAGCAAATGGAAGAGCAAGCGGAGCACGCGCTTTCCCACTTCAAGATTCGCGATGTCGCCACGGTCCATCGCCTCGGGCGGCTGGAAATTGGCGAAACCAGCGTGCTGATCGTGGTAGCCTCGGCCCACCGCGCGGCCGCCTTCGACGCCTGCCGCTGGCTCATCGACACGCTTAAGCGCACCGTGCCCATCTGGAAGAAGGAATACTTCGAGGATGGCGCCGTCTGGGCCGACGGTGAACCCTTCCCGGCTGAGATTCCCCGCGCCGAAGGCACCCATTCCGAAGGGCGTGCATCTAAGTGACCAGCCGTTTTCTTTGCGTCCTCCGTGGAATTTCTCTGCGATCCCTGCGATTAAACCGTTTCTTTCGGAGAGAACCCAACCGTAAAGTTCGCGGAGAAAAACTCGCGAAGGTCGCGAAGAAAAACCCCCGTTTCCTCATGAGACAAGCTGCCCTTAGTGGTCTGTCACTCTATCTGTGCCTTGCCTGTGTGGCGCAAGAGCCCCAGACGACCATCAAAGTCGACGTCAAATTAGTGAACGTGTTCGTTACCGTCACCGACGAGCACGGCGCGCCCGTCGCCAGCCTGGAGAAGGACAACTTCGCGCTGCGGGAAGACGGAAAAGAGCAAAAAATCGCGGTGTTCGACAAGGAGTCAGCTTTGCCGCTCTCGATTGTCCTGGCCCTCGATACCAGCCTGAGCACTCGCAAAGACCTGCCCCTGGAGCTGACCTCCGCGCGCCGTTTTGCGCACGCCATCCTGCGGCCGATTGACGCCCTCTCGCTTTACCAATTCAGTGAGATCGTGAACGAAGTCGTGCCCTTTACCCCGGATCTCAAAAGAATCGACCACGGCATCGATCGGATTCGCCCGGGATCAGCCACCGCACTCTACGATGCTCTATACCTCGGCGCGCTGGCGCTCGAGCCACGGCAGGGGAGAAAGGTGATGGTGGTCATTACTGATGGCGGCGACACCATGAGTAAAGTGGACTACAAAGAGGCGGTGCGCGCCGCCCTGGAAGCCGAAGCCATCTTGTATAGCATCATCGTTGTCCCTATTGAAGCGAGCGCCGGGCGGGACACGGGCGGAGAGCATGCGCTCATCCAGCTCTCCGCGGACACCGGCGGCAAGTACTTCTATGCCACATCGGTGCCCCAACTGGACGATGCCTTCCGGCAGATCAGCGACGAGCTACGCACGCAGTATCTGCTGGCCTACTATCCGTCGCAAAGGTTGTCCGATTCGGAGTTCCGCCGCATCCAGGTGACGGTTGATGGAATGCCCGCGGGTTCGACGTTCAAGGTGCGCCACCGGACCGGGTACTATACGTCAAAGTCCCACTAAGACACCACTGTGAACCCACCTACACTCGGCGCGTCCAGATGGACTCCCGAGGCGTCCAAATCCGTTGCCCAAGCGATCGCATACCCGCCGGAAACCACCTGATTTCTTCCATTTACAGAAGCTAGGAATTCCAGATTTGGAATCCACCCCGCGTAATTGGCTGCATTTACGGGATCCCGGTTTCCGTAAGTACTTGACATGGCGGAGTATCATGTCTGGTCTGCTGTATTGGACTGTTGATTGCTATGATTTCAATCCTGGGGCGTGAGGACGTTGAACAGAGAGGGGCGGCGGTAAGGTGACCCCGTGCGTTCCGGCTACGTCTGAGACCTTTTCCTGGGAACGACAGGTCCTTCGAACTTACCGTTTTTCCTTCCTGTGATGATTCAGTATGGTCATTATTTCCGTGACTGGTTCGAAGTTGCGAATTTGAGAAAGCCAAGAGCCTGAAAGGAAGGTGAACGATGTTGCTAAATTTTCACTCCCTGCGTTCTGTTGCGAAACGATTTAGTCTCCTCGTGCTCGCACTTGCCTTTGTCCTGGCAATTTCGGCGACGCTGGCGGCACAATCGACGGTCAGCTCAGGCAGTATTGTGGGTACAGTGACCGATCCCACTGGCGCGGTTGTCAATGGCGCTAAAGTTGCCATCACCAATATGGGTACCGGGCAGAAGATTGATCTTCTCACTAACACCTCCGGCGCCTACAACTCGGGTTCGCTTGCTCCGGGCGAGTATAAGCTGCAGGTTTCGTCCAAGGGCTTCAGCACGGTCAGTGTGCCACTCACGGT
>Ga0070697_100002135_pt1 | contig 15156 bp, 12 predicted proteins | sample KBSK1501metaG_FD_65475 | JGI IMG/M metagenome (GOLD analysis project Ga0070697, IMG submission 65475) | Corn, switchgrass and miscanthus rhizosphere microbial communities from Kellogg Biological Station, Michigan, USA - KBS K1-50-1 metaG | ecosystem: Host-associated > Plants > Roots >...
TTAATAACCGGCCTCGTAAAACCCTAGGTTATCGGAGTCCAAACGAGGTATTTTTCAAACAACGTTCTGTTGCACTTCAAATCTGAATTCGCGAATGTCAAATGATATATGGAAAATCTGACTTCTGACTTCTGACTTCTGACTTCTGACCTCTGACCTCTGTCTTCTGTCTTCTTGGCGCTCTTGGCGTCTTGGCGGTTATTCTGCTCCGGGTTCTGATTTCAACGCCGCTTGGATTTCTTATATTCCGAGAGCAACAACGCCATAAACTCCGCCCGGTGATCATATAACCTCTTCGGCTTCCGAAACGGATGCTTCGCCAGAGCATAAGCGGTAATGATCGGAAGCGCTACTGTGGAATCGACATAACAGACTACCGCGTCCGGCAGGCGATCCGGATCAACCTTTCCCCACGACACGGCTTCTCCCGGGGTTGCTCCGGAAAGTCCGCCTGTGTCCGGCCGCGCATCGGTCACTTGTAAAAAATAATCGTGGCCCCGTTCGTCGATGCCCAGCACCTCCTGAATCTGTGGTTCAGTCTGCAACAGGAAGTTTTTAGGTGAGCCGCCGCCGAGAATGAAGCATGCCGAAAGCCCGGGCTTCCTTTTCCCTTTAGCCTTACCACCTTTAACCTTTTCGCTGACCGCATTGCGCTTTGCCGCCAGCACAATCGCCGCGGTTTCATTAACATCCAGAGAAGGATCAAACGCGAGCTTGTTTCCCTGGAGGGCCTTCGCAGCCACATTCATTCCGATAGAAGAGTCGCCCGGAGAGGAAGTGTAGATTGGCACACCATACTCGTAAGCGACGGCCAGCAGCGACTTGTCTTTCAAGCCTAACTTCTTTTCGCGCTCGAGCACGTAGCGTCCGGCCAGGTAGTGAAACTCAGCGGTAGACATAGTTTTCTGAAACTCTTTCCCCGTAATGATTTGGCGAAAGAAGGCATCAGTATCCAACAGCACCGAGTAATCAAAGAAGATGTCATAAATGCGAACTACTTCTTCTTCGCGCAAAACGATATCGGAAGTTGAGGCGTTGCCCTCGTGCATCTTGAGCCCGATACCGAAATGAGTGTCATGATAAAGGTTGGCGCCGGTAGAAATAATCCAATCGACAAAGCCGGCTTTGATTAGCGGGATGAGTGCCGAAATACCCAGGCCGGCCGGCGTCAGAGCCCCGGTAATGGAAAGGCCGACGGTAACTTCCGGCTCGAGCATCTTCCGGGTGTAAAGCTGGCAGGCTTCACGCAAACGCGCGCCGTTATACGCAATAAACGCCTCATCGACCAACTCTGCGAGAGTCGTATTCGGGGTGATGGGGGCGGGATCGATTCTTCTTCCCCGCAGAAATTTGCTTGTTCGTTTTGCCATTTTGTCAGGTTGCTTTTGTTTAAGAACGATCTTCAATGGGCGTGGCCCATTTCCTTTGAGTCCTTATGGTCCGCTCGTTTCACTCGCAGCCGGCCGATACGACGCTCGTCTGCTTCCAGCACTTCGACTTCGAGACCGCGAAAACTCAGCTGCTTACCCGGCGGCGGAACTTTACCTGACTCGTTAATTACCAGCCCGGCAATAGTCGTGAAATCGTCAGTTTCAATTTCCATGTCAAACAGACGTTCAATCTTTCCTATCTCGGTGGACCCCACTACCTCATAGGATCCATCCCCTTTTTCGACGATCTCAGCCAACTCCTCGCCGGCGATGTCTTCATCTTCAATCTCACCGACGATCTCTTCGAGTATGTCTTCAACTGTAACCAGCCCGGAAACTCCACCGTATTCATCCACCACGATTGAGAGCTGCACGTGCGCCTTTTGCATTTCCTCCAGCAACTCAGCAACCGGTTTTGTTTCGGGCACGAAGTAGACAGGTCGCACCAGGGATGCGATTGATCCATCTTCATTGTTCTCAGCCCAGAGCTCGAGCAGGTCGCGCACATAGATCAGGCCTTCAACGTTGTCGATTTGATCCCGATACACCGGCAGCCGTGAATACTTCGATTCAATCATGACGTCTCGCGCCTCACGAACGTTGGTGCCGGCCGGCACCGCCACGATATCCGGCCTGGGAGTCATCACTTCGTTTACCCGGGTGTCGCCAAACTCCAGGATCGAATGAATCAGCTCGCCCTCTTCTTCCTCCAGTATCCCTTCCGCTTCTCCTACATCGATCAACGCCTGGATGTCGTCTTCAGTATCCTGTTCTTCATCTTCCGCGCCGTTTTCGAGCTCTTGCTCTTTTCGGCGCGAGCGGTCAAACAATCGATGGAATGGATCGGCGGCGAAGGCCATCAACGGCAGGAACGGACGGATCACCGGAAGCAGAAACAAAAGTGTTCCTTCCGGATCGCGAGTCGAGATGAATAAGGGAATTATCTGACGAAAGATGCCGGCGAGGATCAAACCGCCCAGAAGTCCGACCAAAACAAAGCGGCGCTCTTGAAACAAGGTCAACGAGATTGAGGTGACCAGGACAGCGACAGCCACCAGCAAAATCTGAATTGTGGCGGAGATGGCGAAGCTGAATCGCGGCCGGTTGCCCAGGACCTGTTTCAGAAATGCTGACGAACGCAATTTAGAGCGCTCTTCGGCTTCGGTAATCAGGCGACGCAGACCAACATCGCTCAACTGGCCAAACGCCATGTCGACCGTCGCGAGCAAGGACAATCCAAACAGAAGCAGGAAAGTCAGGATGATCTCAATCTGCATTTAAGGGCTAATAGTAAATCGTAAGTCGTCAGAGTTAAATAGCTGGGAAGGAAGGAAGGCCGATTTTCCATAAACATCGGGCCGATTTTCCATATATCATTTGACATTTTTCATTGGTCATCGCCGGAATAGATCGCGGCTGAAGACTACGACAGAAGGCGTTCCCTGGCCCGTCGGTCGTTTAGAAAGCGGACTTGTCCGTCTCGCTCTGCGGGGCACGAGTGCCTGTCTAAACGGCGCAGAGAGAACTTCGTGGGCCCGATGACAAATGAGAAATGTCAAATGATATATGGAAAATCTTGTTTTCTTCTTAGATACCAAGCTTGCGCCTCAACTTTAATTCCAGCCGATCCATCTCGCCGTTGTCCGTGGAATGATCGTAGCCGCATAGATGAATGAGGCCATGAAGAATGAGCTGAGCAATTTCCCGGTCGAGGGATAAGCCGTTTTCCTTTGCCTGCCGCGCTGCCTGTTCCAGCGAAATTACCACGTCTCCCAAACGCACGCCGTCCGCTCGTTCAAACTCATCCTGGTCCGCTGGAAACGACAGGACATCGGTGGTCCCACGCTTATGCCGCCACAGGCGATTGAGTTCGCCCATCGCGCGGTCGGAAACAAAAGCAATCGTGACGCCGGCAGCCTCAACCGGCAAAACTTTCATAACCTTCATTGCAAACGCCTGCCAGCGTTCACAATCGACTTGCAGCTTGCGTTGGCGATTAACGACTTCGATCATATTTCATCCGCAGATTACGAACGATCCACGAAAATGCACGAAATAACACTAACGAGGAATTTCGTGTTCGTTCGTGTGATTTCGTGGATCGTGGGCTCCGTCAAAACCTTGCCTGAAAACAAGAAGTCAGACCTTTGTACTACAGATTCAAATATCAAAAGAAATGTGATCGGGGGTAGCACCGCCGCGCAGCTTTCCTTACTCTCGGTCCTGAATCTGCGTAATCGGCGTAATCTGCGGATAAACGGTCTAGATATCGCGCTTCTTGGAATGGTCTTCGTAGGCTCGAATGATCATCTGGACCAGCTTATGACGCACGACGTCCTTTTCCGTGAAGTAGATGAATTCAATTCCCTCGAGATTCGCGAGCACGCGTTCAGCTTCAATCAGGCCGCTGCGTTTCCCTGCGGGCAGGTCGACCTGGGTCACGTCGCCAGTGATCACGGCTTTGGAGCCAAACCCAATCCGGGTGAGAAACATCTTCATTTGCTCACTGGTAGTGTTTTGAGCTTCGTCGAGAATAATGAAAGCGTCAGAAAGCGTGCGGCCGCGCATAAACGCCAGCGGCGCGACTTCAATCACCTGCTTCTCCAGCAACTTCGTCACGCGGTCGTAGTCAATTAGATCAAACAAGGCGTCATAGAGCGGGCGGAGGTAAGGATCCACTTTCTCCTGTAGATCTCCGGGCAGAAAACCCAACTTTTCACCAGCCTCAACCGCGGGCCGGGCCAACACTATTCGGTTGACCTGCTTCTGCATCAGCGCCTGAACCGCCAGGGCAACCGCGAGATAAGTTTTTCCGGTTCCCGCTACGCCGATACCAAAAACGACGTCCTGTTCCTGGATCGCCTGAATGTATTTGCGTTGAGTGGCCGACTTCGGCGCGACCTGCTTCTTGCCGGTAGGATTAAAGCGGGCCTTGGTGAAATAGTCGCGCAGACTAAAGGCGCGATCCTCCGCAATCTGGGTGAAGGCCTCGCGCAATTCTTTATCGGTGAAAGCGCGGCCCTCTCGGAAGAGCTCCGAGAAGTCCTGGAGAATTCGCTGTGCAGTCTCGACGTCTTCAGGGTCGCCATCGATGGAAACATCCTGTCCGCGAGCGTCAATGCGGACGTCGAGCAAGGTCTCAAGGTATTTGATGTTCTGGTCGTGAACACCGAAGAGTGTTTCCAACCCGCGAGGTGGGAGTTCGATTTGTTTCAAATGCGATTCCGCTTTCTTTCTGCCGGCGGCCAAATTATGCGTGAGGTATTAATAGATCTGCGGGAGTGTGAGTCTGCTGAAATTGCTGGCATATCCTGTAACTTGGACGCTACTACACGAATCAACAGCCTGTCAAATATAAGCTGGTATGGTATCGGCTACCCAGTAGTGTCCTAATTCCGAAGCTCTGTGCGTCCTCTGTGTTTTCTGTGTCTCTGTGGTAAGTGTTTTCCGCCGTTTCCCACCACGGAGGCACAGAGAACACTGAGGTCGCACAGAGAACAACTCAAATTAGAGCACTACCCGCTACCCGACGCAGGTGCTTTATTAAGCTGCTGGTGGTAAGGTAGTAAACTGCAGCATCAGTCACTCACTATTGCCCTCCCGATGCAGTGGTGATCAATTAAACATTCGCCGGAGCTTTTGGATTTGAAGAATTATTTGTTTCTACGCGGAGCATGGAGCGCGCTCTTCGCGACCCTGGCTATCGTTCTGCTGGCGCCATCGCCCGCTCGCGCTGTGCCCATGTATGCTCTCAACACTCAGGGTACTCTTTTATATTTCGAGACTGACTCTGGAGTCCTGCTCAAATCTTTGTCGATCACCGGACTACAACCGGGAACTACAATGGTATCCATCGCTTTCCGGCCCAAAACGCGTCAGCTCTATGGCATCGGCCGTGACAGTCGCTTGTATATCATCAACACCTCGACCGGCGCGGCCACTCAAGTAGGTAATGGTCCATTCGTGCCCGGGTTGAGCGCAGATAGTTTTGGTTTCACCTTCGACCCCGTGACCGATCGGATGAGAGTATTGAGCGAGACCGGCGAGAACTTGCTAGTTAATCCAGATACGGGTGCTGTGATAACCGTATTCGATAAGCCTGCTTATATTCCCGGCGACATGCGGGCCGGAACCGTAAGATTAGAATTCGGCGGTTTGGCTTATCGGAATAACTTTCCGAGTCCGAACACAACGACTCTCTACGCTCTTGATACGGAGCAGTATGTGAGCCAGTCAACATACCTGGTTGAGTTCGTCCCGGCTGAATCGGGCAAGATTAAGACAGTGGGTAGAGTCGGATCAACCGCTGATAGGGCGGGGCAGGCCATCTCTGCCTTCGCGATCTCGCCCGATGGCAAGACAGCATATTTGTCGCATGCATACTACACCTATGATTTCATAGATATTTATGCTCTTTGGAGCCTCAATCTCGCCAATCTGAATCCGCCCCGCTCGGTTCCTTATCAATACTCAATCGGGGGTGGTATATTTCGCAGTCTCGCTTACGACATAACCACCGCACCTAATCCGACTCCTGGTCCTACTCCGAATCCACAGGGTCCAACGTTGGTTCCAGACGGCGACTCTGCGCAGGCCGTGGCTCTTGATTCCGTAACAATGTTACGCGACCCTCTTCCGGCGGCTCCGGCACCTGATTTCAGCTCGGATGGCCGCAGTCGGGTAATGCTTTTCGCCAGAAATGTCGAGTTGAGGGCCGGGGAAGATGCTTCGATCATTACAGCCCAGGCTGAAGATTCTCAGCATAGGATTTACTCGCTGGAGATTGAGTTTGTGGGAACAGTGCCTGATATCCCCTCGCTAACTCAGATCAACATCAGGTTGCCTGAAGGTATCGCGAGTATTGGAGATGTATGGCTGAGCATTAGCGTGCGCGGCCTGCAAAGCAATAAAGCGCTTGTCAGGATACGACCGCCAGGTCCATTGTCATTTCTGTTCGCGTTGCCGCTAACAAACAACGAGAACTCTGCATACAGACTTTTAAGGTTCGGTCAGCTTGACACCTAAAGGTCCGATCCCTATACTCCTCCGCTTGCGCGCGAGATGTCATCGTGTAAACTGGTCTGGAAAACGATTAGAAAATAGTTAGTGCTGACAAGAATTATTGGAGAATTAGATGCCTAATCATAAATCTGCTGAAAAGCGAATGCGCCAAAACGAGGCGCGCCGAAAGATTAATCGCGGCAATCGCAGCCGTGTGCGAACGTCAATTAAGAATCTGCGCGGCGCCATCGGTAGTGGCGATGCAGCCCAGATAAAGGAACTGTTGCCAACCACGATTTCAACTATCGATAAGGCAGTCCAGAATGGGGCACTACATAAGAACGCGGCAGCGCGATATAAATCGCGATTGACGGCGCGCTCGAATGCGGCGGCAGCTAAATAAATTCTGCGTAAAATTTGTTAGGCGGCGAGGCGGATCGAATATTCGGTCCGCCTCGTCTTTTTGCTTTCGTGATCGCCAAGATAGGACCTATGCGACCTATAGGACCTATTGTCTTCCTCTTGGCGATCTTGGCGCCTTGGCGGTTAATACAAAGGAACGACGATGGGACATTACAAGAGCGAGTCGGAGATTGAAGCAGTAGTCGGGGGTTTCGAGTCGTGCAACACTGGGGTGGATGACTTCAAGCATCTCGATCATTTGACGGTGGCAGTCTCGTACCTACGCCATTCAACGCCGGAGCAAGCGTTCCAAAGAATGTGTTCGGGACTGCTCCGCTTCCTCGATCATCATGAGGTCGGGCGTGCCAAGTATGATGAACAACTTACGATGAAGTGGATAAACCTTATCCAGAACACAATGGAAGATATGAACCCTGCTCTTTCACTTCTGGAGATTACAAATCTTGTGATTGAACGTTTTGGTAAGATGCGCGTGGTTGTTGATCCGACCGATGCAAAAAGAAAATAGGACCAATAAGTCCTATAGGCCCTATCTTACTGCCTTCTGCCTTCTGCCTTCTGCTTTCTGCCTTCTGCTTTCTGTTCTGCGAAATCTGCGTAATCTGCAATTTCTAACGAGGGATCGGAAAGTTAAAAGCGCGTGAGCTGCCGTTAGGCCTCTCACGCGCTTCGGTTCGGCGGCTGCTCCCGACTAGAGCAGCTTAGCCGCGACCGATCTCTTGATTCTTGTCTAACCGTCGTTATTGAAGTCGCCGACCCGATACTAAAGTAACGCTACGGTTACTTGTCCTGTCAGCGGATTAACCGTGAATCGCACCAGCTGAGTCAGGTCCGGTAACAGAGGTTCAGAACCTTCCGGTTCTCCTGCGCCTGTACTGCCTGGTGCCGTTCCTCCGGTCGCGCTGCTTGCTTTGCGTTTGTAAGCTGTTACAAGCGCGTCAAAAGTGAACATCTCCGAAGCCGGATCGCGAAATTGAATAGTTCGCGCGCCGCTTTTCTCACCCGCAGTAAACGCCTCATCCGTTCCCAGCAGATTCGAATAGCCAAACAGCGCTGCGGTGTTGCTGCTGGTACCGTTCCCGGAATTGTCGGCGTTAATGACGCTGACCGTGCCGGTAGTTGACTTGATCCGGACGATCTTCATTTCCAGCAGCGGGTAATAGGTTGCCGTGGCCTGATTGGTGAGATCCAGGTTCAACTGAAAAACACCATTCAGGAAAGAAACGTTCGAAACTGCCTGTTGCGTTGTCTTCGTGATGTTGATCTTGCTGCGGCGTTCGATGGTTAAGCTCTCGACGTTACTGGGAATCGTCACGAAGTAGCCGGTCCGACCGTTTGTGATCGATCGGATGCGGTAACTGCGCGACCCATCGGGAACGCTGGAGAATGAAACGCTGGTTATGTCTCCCCCGACCGTACGCACCACTGAAAAGCTTCCACCATCGACTGACTCCTCAACTTCATAGTTGAGCACTGCGCCGGTTGGTTCCCAGCTCACCGTGTAGTTGCCGTCAAAGTCAATGACTCTCCCGTCTGCTCCCGTGAAATCTCCGTTGAAAGCTTTCAGAGTTGGCGGCACAGCCCCCAGCAATTGCCGGCTGGTAATCACGAAGTCGGTTGGAGGGTTGGCCCAACCGTAGACGCGATAGACGTAAGTTCCCGGGCGTGTGACTGCAGCGCTGATATGTTCAGGTCCGCCACCGTTACCCGATCTGCCAATCTCGGTACCATCCGGGTCGTAAAGCAGAAAATCGAGATCCGGAATCCCCAGGGTGCCTACTCCGGGAATGTCGGCTATGTGGGTGGAGCTGAAATCAAGCGCAGCGTCGATGCCCAGTGATGACGCGCCGACCTGGAACGGAACGTCTACATAAGTGATGTCAGCGGCGACGTAGTCCTCGAGGTAGTCACGCTGCACTCCGCCATCGCTCAGCAGCACGGTTCCGGTGAAAGTCTCCGTCGAAACCGAGGCAAGTCCGTCCGCCGGAACAGTGGGATTCGCGCGCCAGTACATCGGCACGCGCAAGGTCTCGCTGCTGTTGGCGCGACGTGCAACCACGTACCACTGAAACTCCTTGCGCTCCGAAGCGTCGCGCACTTTGTTGCCGTCGATGGTAACGGTGGCCGTGAAAGTGGCACTGCCGTTGGCGGGAACGGTCAAACTGGAGGGACTTACCGTGGCAGTTGCTCCGTTAAGATCGAAGTTACGATTATTGACGGTTGACAGGCTGTAAGTTCCACCCTGACCGGACGTGTCGCGGATAGTGACCGTGACGCTGCGAGTGTTGACGATGCGGTTGTTAAGAATGTTTGCTTCGCCGAATGAGTAGCTGCCGAGAATTCCGGGCTCGTTGATCCCGTCGCCAACGATACCCATAAGGGCCTTCGCGTTGACAGCTGCCGCCACATTAATCAAGCCGCCACCCTGAGCAATGATTGGTTCAGAAGCGTTCCCATCGCCCCTGGGTGTACCGGCTGCGCTTCGCAAGTTGGTCGAGGTGTTGGCTAATGCTGCGCGAATCATGTCCGGTGTGAAATTGAGATGGGCTTGTTTGACCAGAGCCACCGCCCCGGCAGCGTGTGGACCAGAGAAGCTGGTGCCGCTGGCGTGAATGTACCCGCTTGGGTCAAACATGGTGCCGGTGTTGGTCTCCGCGAGGCCTACTCGTACCGTCGCGCTAAGAATGCCGAGACCGGGAGCGGTCACATCGGGCTTGATTTGACCGAGACCGGCCAGTGGACCACGCGAAGAAAAGTCAGTCATTTGAGGTTGGAAGAAGAGCGCGCTGTTAAGGCGCAGTTGCTTTGCGGAGACTGCCCCAACCGCGCTTGATCCGATCTGCGCCTTCAAGTACTCACCGTTTAATTTCGAGATTCCGACGACCGGGATGGCAGATGCCCTCACAGTGGCCGCAGAAAGTTCACCATCGACATTGTTGTAAATAACGACGGCTACGGCCCCTTTGGCAAAAGCGAACGCCGCTTTGTTTGAAAAAAGTCCGGTGCCCGCATTTACGGGGGCGCCGACGCTGACCGAACCTCCGCGCGCAATCAACGCAATCTTTCCACGAACTGAATCAGGCACTTGATCCGGGGTTTCGGCAAAACCGCAGAAGACGTAGTTTTGAATAAGATTGGTGGTGATTGGGGCTGACCCGTCGAGCGCATTTGCGATCATTCCTGACTGGCCACCAATCAGGTCAACAGTATTCGAGCCACTCGCCGGATCATTGTTGGCGCCAACAGCAATTACATGTCGTCCGGCCGCCGGCGATGCCACCGTTCCCTCGCCTGGTCCTTCGTTGCCGGCCGAAGCGACCACGATCGTACCCAGCAGTGCAGCATTGCTGGCAGCTACCGCGGTGTTATCGTCAGGTCCGCCTGGTCCACCAAGACTCAAATTGATTACGTGTGCGATGGGCTTGGGTTGAAGGTTCAGACTAACCGGGCTGACGGCGTCTTCAATCGCCATGATCGTTGAAGTGGTGAGACAACTTCCCACGCCGAGGCAAACTTTGTATCCCATCAAACGCGCCTGAGGAGCGACGCCGTGAATGGGTATGTCGTCGCCGGTGCCCGGGAGTTTGTCCGGGCCGGGAGCCAGACCGAGATAGCCGGCAATATTCGAGGAGGCAGCAGTGCCATGACCAAAATCATCGTTTAAGCCACCGGTAAACGACATGTAGTAGATCACTTTTTTGTTGGTGTTAACTGCTGCAGCAGCGGGCGCGAGTCCCAGGCGCGGCGGAGTTGGGTCGCCACCAAACATTGCGTGGGTCCAGTCAATCCCGGTGTCTATCACCGCGACGTTAATTCCCTGCCCTTCGTAACCTTCGCGGAAGTCGTCGAATGGCGTCAGCTCCTTGATCTGCCCATAGACCGCGGGCGCATTGATGTAGTCAACACTTTTCTCCAGCTGGATTCTTAAGGCGCGAGTCGCCTCGACACTCTTGACTTGCGGCATGGCGGCGATGATGTTCACTGCCTCTGGGTGAACATTGAGCGCAACACCGTTTAGAACGAGTGTGTAGCGATAGTCCACGTGGCCTGCAAGTGAACCGTTGAAATCCGGCACGTCAACACCATCAACTGAAAATGCCACGCCTCTGTTTCTCAGATCGCTGAGGAACTGGTCCTGCTGGCCCCGCAGCCCATCTCGATAGGCTTGAAGTTGTTCCGCCGATACCTGGCCACCGGCCTTTTCGGTCCTGACTTTGTAGACCGCGGCCGGATCGTCGCGTAGCTGTACGATCACGGAAGTGAAACCTGCATCTGCACTGACCGAGACGGTCGTTCGATTTAGCATCGCCGTGATTCCCAGTAACAATGCCAGCGCAATCAGGGTCGAGCGGAAGGTGATGATTTTGGCGAACATGTCCGCGCCTTCTGAAGTTTTGACGGATTCAGTCTGCGACATCCGGTTTTTAGGTTTGAGCATTCGCAGAATGTAATTGAAAGGCCTTGAGAAAAACTTGAGGGAGTTTGGTGGCAGATCAGTAGCTGATTGCTTCCTGCAACTGCTCTATTTCAAACAGTTACGAGTGGTTGAGGAAAACTTGAGGATGGAAATGCAGTTTGTGGGTGCCTGACAGCCCGCGGAGGAGTCTGGGACTCGGCCAAGGGAGTTGAATCAACGCCGATCAAAGCTACATATGTTTTTGTCCGGTCACAAACAGCGCCTGCGCGGGAAGACTGATCTTACCATCTACGCAATAAGCAGCTGCCGCTCGCTGCACGGTTTCTCTGAGTGCCGCGGCTCTATCTACGTCCAGTTGCGCGAGCGTGCTTCTTAATGTTTCCGACATCTCCGCGCGCAACTCCCAAAAACCCTCCGGAGTAATTGGCGCTTCAATGCTGAACTCAAAAGTGCGTTCGGTTACAGCAGTAGCTCCAGCTTCTGTCAGGAGACTGGCAAGTTTCCCCGGCTGGGCAAATCGAAAGGCACCCGGCGTGTCCTCGTCTTCCGTCTCAACCTGAATGAACTTCTCCAGGGATTCTGTGACCACATTGAAAAAAGGATTGAGCTCGCGGCGAGCCCACACAACAAATGACAGGTTGCCGCCGGGTTTCAGCACTCGAAGAATCTCGCGAAGGCCGGCCAGCGCGTCAGGGAAGAACATTACTGCCAGCCGGCTGACAGCCACATCAAAACAGTTATCGGGAAATGGGAGCTGTTCTGCAGGACATTGATGAAGTCGAATGTTAGTCAGTCTTCGCCGGCCTGCTTCATCTCGTGTTGCCCTCACCATTCCTTCTGAAGGATCAGTGTAAGTGACCGAGCCTGACTCACCGACGATTGGAGCTATTGTGAGGGACGGTTCGCCGCTTCCGCCGCCGACATCGAGCACCGATTGACCCGAACGTATGTGCGCATCTTCCACCAGCACAGGCGTCAGGGGCGCCAACATTGCGGCAATCACCGAATGATGTTGGGCCCAATATTGGGAAGAGGTTTCCCAGGCGGCCAGGTCTCCGCTCGCAACTGCATCAGACATTGTTACTACTTTGGTTCCAGAGGTAGTCCCGCTTTTTCCCAGGCGTCAAAGCCAATGAAGAGAGGATGAACATTCTTGTAGCCATGAGCGCTAAGCTCCTGTGCAACTTTCGCGCTCGAAGCCTCATGCGGACAGGTGCAATATGTGATCACTGTTCGCTCGTGAGAGATTTCAGAAAGGTGTTGCTCTACTTCGCCGGCGGGCACACGTATCGCGCCGGGCAATTTAGTTTGCGCCTCGTTCCAGGCCTGGTCATTACGCGTGTCCAGGAAAGTGAACTTCTCACCGCGATCCAATCGTGTCTTGATTTCATCAATCGTTACCCTGGTCGCCTCCATAACTACCTCCGTCCGTTTTATTTCTCAAGCATCACGCAAGATCGAACAACAGTATCTCCGACGGCTCCTGTGCAGCAATCCTGATTGCTGACTCCCCACTCACCGCGGCGCCATCGCCTTGTTTCAAGCTAATGTCGTTCAGGGTGACAGAGCCGGCGGCAACCTGAAGCCAGGCATGACGGCCATTCTCCAGTGCATGGGACACATCGTGCCCGGAATCCAGCAATGCCGCATAGACGCGCGCGTCCTGGTGGATCTTTACTGAGCCCTCTGCCGCGTCGGGGGAAATGATAAGTCGCAACTCATTGCGCTTCTCATCTTCCGGAAACCGTTTCTCTTCGTAGTCAGGTGCGATGCCCTCCTCGTCTGGCACGATCCAGATCTGCAAGAGATGCACAGGTTCATCCGGGGAAGCATTGGACTCGCTATGAGTGACGCCCGTACCGGCACTCATCCGTTGCACATCGCCCGGACGAATAATTGATCCGTTCCCCATGCTGTCGCGGTGTTGCAAAGCGCCCTGCAGGATATAAGTAAAAATCTCCATGTCGCGATGTCCATGCCGGGGAAAGCCACGTCCCTTTTGCACCACATCTTCATTAATCACACGCAGGCTACGAAATCCCATGTGGGTGGGATCGTAGTAATCACCAAACGAAAAGGTGTGATAGGTGTTGAGCCAGCCGAAATCGAAGTGACCACGGTTCTCTGCTTTGCGGATTTTGATCATCGAATTCTTTCCACAGTTTGAGTCAAACCTCGTTGAAATACCGCAGCCCGCAAGAGTTCTAGGGAGACTCAAGCCTCTGTGCAGCCTCAGTGTACTCTGTGTCTCCGTGGTGAAGTTTGACAAGAAAAACGTTACCACAGAGACACAGAGTACACCGAGGCTGCACAGAGTAAGACAAGTTTGAATTTTCCGACAGACTCGCTTGGCTTCCAGCTTGCTGCCTTCGCAGCTAAAGCAAGCTAGAACCTGCCTCTAAACTGATTGAGTCGACAAAAATCCTGGCCAGTGCGTTCAACCCCGCTGCATCTTCTTCGTCAAACCGGCCGAACAATGGACTATCCAGGTCGAGGACACCAATTAACTGCTGGTCCTTGATCAGTGGAACGACAATCTCCGAATTTGATTCGCTGTCGCAAGCGATGTGGCCGGGAAACTCGTGAACATTCTCAACCAGGATGGTCTGCCGGTGCTGGGCGGCAGTTCCGCAAACTCCCTTCCCTATCGCAATCCGCACGCACGCCGGTTGTCCCTGAAACGGACCCAGCACCAGTTCACCCTCTCTCAATAAATAGAAACCCGCCCAGTTGAGATTGGGCAGCGAATGATAGAGCAGCGCGGCAACATTGGCAGCATTGGCAATGAAATCCCTTTCGCCTTCGAGCAGACTACGGAGTTGCGCAGCGAGACTCGAATACATTTCCGCCTTCGAAGCAGTTTCTGGTTTTGCGATTTGAAACGTCATCGTGAATTAACCGCCAAGTCGCCAAGGACGCCAAGAGGGCGGTGCAGCTGAAAATACTATCGCTCGACGTTGGTCCATTTGTATTTCTGTCATTTCCTTGGCGTCCTTGGCGTCCTTGGCGTCTTGGCGGTTAACCCGAAGGCCGGATGCTAATCACCACCGACTTGGAAACCGGCGTATTGCTCTTGTCGGCCACGCTCCGCACCGGGACCAGCACATTAGTCTCAGGAAAATAGGTGGCCGCGCAACGACGCGGAATGCTGTATGGCACAACCACGAAATGGCGGGCCACGCGTTCTTCACCCTCGAAATGACTGATCAGATCGACCGTCTGCCCGGCAACTAAATTCGCTTGCTCGATATCCTCGCTGTTGAGCAGAACCACGCGGCGCCCGTTGTAGATCCCTCGATAGCGATCGTCCAAACCATAAATTGAAGTGTTGAATTGATCATGACTGCGCATGGTCATCATCAAAAACTGATCCGGCCCGAGATCATGTCCGGGCAAGTCATGGGTCGTAAACAGCGCGCGGCCGCTGGGTGTTTTGAATATTCTCTCAGCCACCGGACTCGACAAATGGAAGCCGCCAGGCCGGCGCACGCGCGCATTGTAATCGTCAAAGCCTGGAACTACGCGCGCGATGTGATCCCTTATTCGATCGTAGTCGCCAATCAGTTCCTGCCAATCGATCTTTGAACGATCCCCCATGGTCGCGGACGCCAGGCGGGCGACGATTTCCGGCTCGCTCAGAAGGTCATCCGACGCCGGGGAGAGGAACCCGCGAGAAGCCTGGACTACCGACATCGAATTCTCGGTGGTTACAAATTGAGGGCCCGTACGCTGCACGTCAGTTTCAGTTCGTCCCAGGCATGGCAGAATCAGTGCCTGTTCACCGGTAATCAAATGCGCTCGATTCAGTTTCGTCGAGACGTGAGCCGTTAAGCGGCATTGCCGCAACGCGTGCGACGTGTATTCAGTATCGGGAGTGGCCGAGAG
>Ga0070697_100002137_pt1 | contig 15152 bp, 6 predicted proteins | sample KBSK1501metaG_FD_65475 | JGI IMG/M metagenome (GOLD analysis project Ga0070697, IMG submission 65475) | Corn, switchgrass and miscanthus rhizosphere microbial communities from Kellogg Biological Station, Michigan, USA - KBS K1-50-1 metaG | ecosystem: Host-associated > Plants > Roots >...
GCTCACCCAGCTTCGCGATGCGTGTAAACAGGCAGCAGTCGCGTATCGCGGTTTGCGTGATTTCGTGGCCGCCAATTTCTTTGACGACGCCTCGAAGAAAGACGTGTCAGGTATCAAACCTCAGTTTCGGGCCGACCGCTATGCCATGGGAGAGCACGAATACAATTGGGCGTTAAAGAATAATTTGCGCGTTAACAAACTGGCGCCACAGCTTTACGAAGAAGCATTGCCTGTCGTTGAAGCGACGAAGAAGGAGATGTTTGACCTCGCCCGCAAGATTGGCGAAGCGAAAGGTATGACCCTGCCGGCGGAAGGACCTGCCGCCGTACGCGCGGTCTTCGACGAACTTTCAAAAGACTATCCGAAGTCTGACGCGGAAATGATTCAGTGGTACAGCGACACTGCGTTTCGTCTGGTTGAATATGCGAGAAAGACAGGCATCTTTGACGTGCCTGCGGATTACAAGCTCGAAGTTGTGGAAACGCCTCCGCCGTTACGCGCCTCGATTGATGGCGCGGCTTACTATCCCGCTCCGCCCTTCAAGAATAGCGGCGTTGGACGTTTCTATGTAACGCCGACCGACAACAATATTGCTGATCTGAAATCAAACAACCGCGCTGCGCTGGCTGACCTCGCAGCCCATGAAGGTTTTCCCGGACACGACTGGCATTACAAAGTCATGACTCAATTTCGTGACAACATTGCCGGCGTCCGCTGGTTAACTCCGGGCGCCGTGGAAGATTCTTCTTCCATGTGGGAAGACTCGATGGCGGCTGAAGGTTGGGCGCTTTATGCAGAGGCGCTGATGGCGGAGCCGCAACCGGGTGCGGCCGAGGGTTTCTACACCCCGGAAGAACATCTCTATCAACTTCAAGGAAAGCTCTACCGTGATCTGCGTGTGCGCATAGACACGGGTATCCACACAAACCGCATGACCTACGCTGAAGCAGTTGATCTATTTTCCGAGATTGTTGATTTTCTGCCCGGTAAGTGTAGCGACACGACGACCAAACAAGCCATCATGCCGGCCGGCTGGGCGGAGGCTAAACAGGCCAGCTGCGCATCGGCAGAACGCGCGATCTTTCGTTATTCCAAATGGCCTACGCAAGCGATAACTTACCGTCTCGGCAAAGAGGAAATCTTTGCTTTGCGTAAGGAAGCTGCCACTATTCTCGGTGACCGCTTCTCGGCCAAAACTTTTCATCTGCTTTTCATGAAACAGGGCACGATTCCAGCCGGCTACTTCCGGGATGTGCTGCTTCAGGAGATCAAGGAAGCAAAGTAACGACAGTTTCGAAACGCTGTCCCGCTACGCAGTTTGTCGAGAAATTCAATTTTGACTTCTCTGTGCATGCTCAGTGTCCTCTGTGTCTCTGTGGTGAGTGTTTCTCCAAGTACATTCACCACAGAGGCACAGAGTTCACAGAGGTCGCACAAAGGCTTGAGTTTATTCCCGATGAACTCCGGAGCGGGGTAGCCCATAAATTGGAAACGCTATTGTCCGCTGTCGCCGGCTGGGACTCAGTAAGACTCAAAAACTTATTCGCGCCCCTAACTGAAAAGCCCGCGGCCCGCCAGAGCCGAAGACCTGCGTGAAGCGCGCGCTGGGTTGACCGAACGCAACGCTGGCGAGATTGCCGCTGTGGCCAGAAAGGTTCGCGGCATTGTAGACGTTGAATACCTCGCCGATCAGCGTCAACCGCAACCGCTCTGCAAATACGAACTCACGACTCAGCCGCAAATCAAGCGATTGAAAATTGTCGCCAAACCAGTAACGCTCGGGCAGCACTAACGGAAAGATCGGGGCGCCTTTGCCGTCAACCTTGCCGGCATAGGTTTGGTTGAATTGAGTGACGAGACCCTGCAATTCCTCCCGTCCCAGACCGCGGTTGAAAGTGTTCACCGTGGTCCCGGGCAGCAGGTCGTCTGCGGTGCCGTCTCCATTGAAATCGTTCCCGCCGACGAAGGCGGTGAAGGGTGGCGTGCTCGCATACGAGAAGTTGAACCCGAGCCGGAAGCGACGCGGCAACTCTACAACGCCGGCCAGATTCACGATATGCGTGATGTCGTTCGCGAGTGGACCGCGGTTGCTCAACCAATCGTCCAAATTGAAGCCGTTCGCGGTGTTGTTGCTGGTTGCATTAATTCCGGTGTTGCTCGAATACGCCCACGAGCCTAGAAACTGAAACCCGTTGGAGAAGCGTTTGTCCGCCCGCACCAGCAGGCCTTTGTAGGTCGCGCGCCCCGCGTTTACTTGCACATTGATCGCTCCCGTTGAGCAGAGCGCCTGCGGGTCGTTGCGTTGGGCCTCGTTCAGACACCTCGGAATCACCGGGCCGCGGGCGCTGTTGAAATGATTCAGGTCGGGCTGACCTAGCCCAAGGTGATCGAAGTGGCGGTAGGCAAAATCGGCGCTCACGACGAAGTCCCGCGCAATCTGCCGCTGGAACCCCACGTTGACGTGGACCGCAGTCCAACTTGGAAAGTCAGCGGGGTTCAAGGTGCCCTGCTTGGTCAACTGAATCGCCTGGATAGACCGATCCACATTGACCAGGTTCTGGACTAACTCGGCCCGAATCGCCGGTAGACAGGTCAGCAGATTCGCGCCAGTAAATCGTGTCGGCGTGTTACCAAAGTTGAGAGGCGCTCCCACGGGGATTCCCGGAATACCCGGCAGGCAATTGAGGAGCCGGCTCCCGATGATCGTTTGACGACCAGAGCCCGGGGGGCCGAGCAGCGAACGCTCGGTGTCGAGAATTGACTGAAACAAAAAATCGTAATAGAAGCCGGCGCCCGCGCGAATCACGGTTTTCCCGTCACGACCCGGCGACCAGCCAACTCCCAGGACGGGGGAAAAGTTCTTCCACTCTTTGCGCGTCGGGCCTAAGCCGCCGGCACCCAGTATTGGCGCAAGCAACGCGGGCTTGGTCAGGTCGTAGTTGAGATTGCGGTCAATGCTCCAGCCCAGTCCATAGTTAACGGTCACTCGTGGATGGAACCGCCAGGTGTCCTGAAAGAACAGTCGCAGGGTGTGCCAGCTACGCACGAGACTTCCGTTTGCCTGCAGCACTCGCGTGTCTCCAATGCCGACGGTGACGCTCTGCAACGGAAGCTGAAGAATATCGTCGAGCGTACGGAACGCGATCGGCAGGGGGATGCCCGCTTGTCGCGCGCGTTGCGGCGAAAAGACCGTGAGCGTCGCCGGCTCGTTGTCTGTGGTAAGCGCTCCGCCGCGATTGTATTCCCAGTCCACGCCGAACCGCAGGCGATGGGCGGCCCGCTGCCAGGTCGCGTAATCGTTGAGATGGAAGCGCCGGGCCTGCGTGAGTTGAGTCGCAGACACTCCGAGAGTCAAGCCGGTCTGCGCCACGGTAATTGAAGGCATGCCGACTCCCAGACAGCCGGGGCACTCCTGCTCGGTTACCCCGAGCACACCTGAGTTGACGTAAAGGTATGAGAAGCGGAAATCATTGACCAGCGTGTCGCTGAAGACACTGGTAAGGCCTACGATGCTCTGATCGCCCCAGGCCGGCTGTCGCCTCCAGGACGACGGGTACGCAGTCGGCTGGTTCGGCGGTCCAATGGCCCGGATGCCGTCGTGCGAGTGACGGACGAAGGCCGTGTGCGCTTTGGAGAGACGTCCGTCGAGTCTCAGGCTGAGTTGGGTGTTGAAGAATGGACTGGGAGTGATGGTGTTCAGGTGCGCGAACTCCGGCACCAAAATGTTAGTCGCGGCGACTCCTCGCTGCTCGTTGCGTTCGAAGGTCCCGAAGAAAAATAGACGGTCGCGCCGGATGGGGCCGCCGATCGCGAAGCCGAACTGCCGCCGCTGGAAGAATGGGTCCGGGTTAGCAGGCTCGCGGTTGAGCGCGGGATAGGCGGCCAGCGTATGGTCGCGGAAAAAGTAGAAACCGGTCCCATGCAGTTCGTTGCCGCCCGAGCGCGTGGTCACGTTAATAGCGGCGCCGCTGGTGAGACCCGTAGTAAGGTCGAAGTTCACAGTGGTGACCTGGAACTCCTGGACTACTTCCTGAGAAAAGCCCAGCGCCGAGCCGCCGACGCCCACCGCCATGATGCTGCCACCATCAACCGTCACGCGCGTGCCGCGTCCGTTGGTGCCCACGGGTTGACCCAGAGCCGGCACAAAGTTTCGATTGCTGGCGAGGCGTGTGGGAGGTTGAACGCCCGGCTCCAATTTTGCCAGCTCGAGAACGTTCCGGCCATTGAGTGGCAGGTCCTCGATCTGTTTGCGACTAACCAGTCCTCCCACCTGATGATGTTCGTACTGAATCAGAGGAGCGGCCGTATCCACCATCACGGCTTCACTGATATCGCCAGCCTGAAGTGTAAGGTTGAGAGTCGTTGTGGCACCGGTTTCAACGGTGGCCGTGCGTTCAAGCATGCGGAAGCCGTTCGCCTCCGCAGTCAAGTGGTAAACACCCGGGAGTAGCGCCGCTGCGCTGTAGTCGCCTTCCTCTGAAGTGGTGAGGCTACGTGTGAGTCCGCGGTCGCGACTGATAAGGCGGAGATGAGCTCCGGCAATGGGAGTACTGGTTGAGTCCATCACCACGCCGGCGATGGTGCCGGTCGGGGCTTGCGCGCGGGCTGAACCGGCTGCCAGGAGCACTGCGAAAAGAAAGACTACAATCCTGTTCACCGGCGTCACTTGGTATCTCCGAAGTACGCTTACAAAATATATGCAGAAACAGACGGAGACATTTCTGGATAAGATAAAGTTTCTGCCTGGGAGCGCAACGACTGGAGCCCAACGACTCGAGTTCAACGACTGGAGCGCTCCAGTCCTTCCACTCACGGCTCGAGACCCATACGTCGAACCAGGTCTGCGTAACGCGGGTCCGAGACTAACCCGTCCCAAAGCGGATCTCCACTGAGCTGAGTTAACGCCGGGCTGTGCTGCTCATAGAGCTTCTCCAGCCAGGCGAAGGCTTGATCCTTCTCTCCGAGCCGCGCGTAGTTCTCAGCCAGCGCGTACGGAGAAACCTTCGTTAGTTCCTTCTTCAACTCAAGCGACTTCCGCCAAAACCCCTGCCAACCTGACGCGGCATAGGCGTCTCTTAACGCGACCGCCCCTTCGGCGCCAAGATTGGAAAACTCGACGGTCTTAAGATACGCCTCGACCGCTTGATCATACATCCCTTTCTGCTCATAGGACTTTGCGAGCCCGCGATACGCTGTTGGCATGTTCGGATCCAATTCGAGTGTCCTTTTATATTGCTCAATCGCTTCGTCGTATCGGCGCGCGTAGTAGAGACTGCCAGCCACATTTCTGTTGTAGAGGACCGAGACGGGTTCGAGCTCTAAGATTCGTCTGCTCTCGGCGATGCCCTCATCAAAGCGCTTCATGACTCTTAAATAATTAGCGAAGCCTTCATTATTCTCGTAGTTAGGGTTGAGCTCACCGGCGCGTTTGAATTCTATGTCTGCCCCAGCCCAATCCCATTCGAAAAATTTAATACGTCCCAGCGAAGCGTGCGCTTCGGCGAGCGTGTCGTCTAAGGCCAGGGCCTTCCCTGCTGCTGCCTTCGCTTCGGGCATAACCTCCGCCGGCAAGCGCAAGCCGCCCAACTGACCAAGCGAGAGGTGGGCGTCGGCTAAGGCGGCGTAAGCGAGGGCATAGTTGGGGTCAAGCTTGATCGCCTGCTCAAAGTACTCGATGCTTTTTTCGGCCGTCGGCCCGGTTCGCTTCTGCAACAGGACGCGTCCCCTGGCATAAGCCTCGTAGGCCTCGGTATTCTCGGTATAGTGTTTCGTCAGTCTTTGCTTATCTGGTCCGCCCAGCTTCAGACGTAGCTTCTCCGCTATTTCGCCCGCGATCTTTTCCGGCACGGCGAGGATGTCTGATGGCTTGCCGTTATATTGCGCGCCCCACAGCCGGCGGTTGTCCTTTACGTCCACCAGCTCGGTGCTGATCGCCAGGCTGTCTCCTTGCTGTGTCAGTCGGCCCATCAATACCGCCCCGACATTCAACTCGCGCCCCACAGCCTGCGGGTCTGGCTGCTTGCCCTTGTAACGCATGACCGTACTGAACGAGATGACCCTCAGGTTAGGGAGGCGTGAGAGGTTGTTGATAACGCTGTCGCTGATGCCGTCCGCGAGGTACTCAGACTCGGGGTCGCCACCCGCGTTGGCGAAGGGCAGGACCGCCACTGAGTCTATCGCCGCTCCGCCTGCGTTGGTGGAGTTGAAGAAATACAAAAGCGACGCGACCAGGAGGAGCGCGGTCACCGAAGCAAATACCGCACCTACCTGGTGGCGCTTGATTCCATTGATCAGATACTGCGTGAAAGTCAGGTGTGCGATTGCAAAGTCAGCAGTACTTGTTGCCGGCGCTTGTGCAGTCTTGTGTGCTGCGTGCCCACCGCTCTTAGTCGCCGTTTCTATTCCGTCCGCATCTGATCTGCCGAACCGCTTCAACCGTGACTCGACTGTCAGTTCCTCCCTAAGGTTCTTCAAATCGAGCGCCATGTCGCCGGCCGTCTGATAGCGCTCCGCCCTCTCCTTGCTCAGCGCCTTTGAGATTATCCGCTCGAGCTCAACCGGTGCCTCCACTTCTCGCGACAGCGGCCGCGGCTCACTCTCCAGAATCGAAACGATCACGTGGCTCGAGGTCTCGCCCTTAAACGGAGTGCGCCCTGCCACCATCTCGTAGAGGACTACGCCCAAACTCCAAATGTCCGTCCGCGCGTCCATCTCAGCACCACGGGCTTGCTCCGGCGACATATAGTGAACAGTGCCCATGACCACTCCCGGGTTCGTCTTGACCGCGGATCCGTTCAGAGCTTGCGGATTAACCAACGTCTGGTGCGGCTCGAGTTTGGCTAGTCCGAAGTCCAACACCTTCACTAACCCATCGCGCCGCAGCATGATGTTCTCCGGCTTAACGTCGCGGTGGACAATCCCCGCTTCGTGCGCCGCCTGAAGCGCCGAGGCGATCTGGGTAGCCACGTCCAACACTTCATCGAGGTTCATGGGAGCTCCCGACAAGTGCTGGCGGAGGGTCTCGCCATCGATGAACTCTGTGGTGATGAAGTGTAAAGAGTTTGACTCTCCGATCTCGTGAATGGTGACGATGTTCGGATGGTTGAGCGCCGAAACGGCGCGTGCCTCCTGCTCAAACCGGTGCACGCGGTCAGGATCAATCGTGAATTGCGCGGGCAGCCGCTTGAGCGCAACCTGGCGTCCGAGTCTCATGTCCTGGGCCAGGTAAACTTCTCCCATGCCGCCCTCACCGAGCAGCGAGAGAATCTTGTAAGGACCGACCGCCTGGCCGGCACTCAAAGTTGAACGTCTTCCGGCTAAAAGCCCCGCCGCCAGATCGGTCGCCGGTTCCTCAATGAAACTATCAGCCCGATCGTGAGAGCCGAGAAGCGATTCAACTTCGCTGCGCAGCGCTTCGTCGCCGGGACAGGCTTGCGACAGAAAGGCAGCGCGCTCGCCTACCTGGTGCGCCAGGGCGGAATGAAACAGCCGGTCGATTTTTTGCCAGCGTTCAGGATCCATGACATGGAGCGCAGGCATCCTCGCCTGCTTCATTGGGTTAAGTGCTGGTTTCCAGTCAAGAAAGCGAGCAGCGAGAGCAGGCAGACAGGGGATGCCTGCGCTCACAACTCCATTAATAAACGCGGGAATTGCTCCCGGAACCTCTAAGAACGTTGCGCTTCAGTCGAATCAATCCCCGTCTGATGTAATTTCTCTTCGCAGCCAGGCTTTCGCGAGGGTCCAATCGCGCATAACCGTACCGGGCGAGACTGATAAAACATCGGCTGTTTCGTCAATGCTCAGTCCACCGAAGAATCGTAGTTCAACGATCTGACTTTTGCGCGCATCAATCTCCGCCAGGCCCTTGAGTGCGTCGTCGAGTGCGACCACGTCCGCAGCCCGCTCCTCAGACACAATCGCCGCTTCCTCCAAAGATACCTGCCGGGCGTCGCCACCGCGTTTGGCGTAGCCTCGACTGCGTGCGTAATCGACCAGGATGCGGCGCATCGTTTGGGCGGCAATGCCAAAAAAGTGGGCCCGGTTCTGCCACTTTACCTGGCTCTGATCGATCAGCCGGAGATAGGCCTCGTTGACTAGCCCCGAAGTTTGTAGCGTGTGGCCGATACGTTCATGTCCCATATACCGGTGTGCCAGCCGGCGCAGTTCTTCATAGACAAGTGGGATCAACTGATCGCGCGCAGCTGAATCTCCATCGCCCCAGGCGACCAGCAGTTGTGTGACTCCCTTTGGCGAGGCGGTCATTCACGTAACCGATAAGCGGTTCCAAGTTAACTTCATGCCGCGAGGTTGGGTTAGAGGAGCGCGCGGATTATTTAAGTCGACGGATTATGATTATGACCTGACTTGCTGCAAACGCGGCGAATTATACACCCCAAGGCGTTTTCGTTTCACCTAAAAGCCCGCCGAAATCAAGATTGTCCTCGCCGCCTCGATTTTCTTACTTGAGATTCGTTTAGAGATTTGTCTGCCCGCGTTGTCGGGGCACAAATGCCGTGGCTAAACGGGTCGAGAAGCGGCGGGCCTACCATTAGAGGTTTCGGGCCAGCTTCCCGCGTTAATTGATGAAGAAGCCGAAGTGCCGACGCGAGTGACGTCGAAGAGATTTCAAATGAATGAACTTAGAAATCGATGGCTTGGAAGGTTAGCTAAAGGTCTGGCAGTCACGTTGGTGGCGCTAATCGGCTTGCTGGGTGGGATTGCGCTGCCAGGAGTAACACCGTCAACAGTTGTCAAAGCAAGCGAATCAGATTCAGTTTCACGAGCAGGCCGTTGGCAGAACTCGGACTCGGCGGCGCGCTCAATGCCTGCCCGAAACGGCGGCTCATCGTTTTCGGCTTTACCTGGATCTGATGAGTCACTGGCTCAAGCCTACGCGTCGGGGGCGAACGGGAAGATTGCCTTCTCTCGATCACTGAGTATCTCCGAGGTGCGCGTGGTGAATGCTGACGGTAGCAACCAGAGAGAACTCACTAGCAGCCAGGGGTTCGATGGGGCGCCTGTCTGGTCGCCTGACGGCTCCAGGATCGCCTTCGGGAGCGGTCGAGATGGTAACGCAGAGATTTACATGATGAATTCAGACGGCAGCAATCAGACGCGGCTTACCAACGATCCCGCACCAGATTACAACCCTGTGTGGTCGCCGGACGGCTCCAGAATCGCCTTCATACGCTACCTTAATAATAACTACGAAATTTATGTGATCAACGCCGACGGCGGCAGCCTGACGCAGCTCACTAACAATCCCGCGCAAGATCATGCGCCCACCTGGTCGCCCGACGGTTCCAAGATCGCGTTCCGGCGCTATCAAACCAATATCGCTGATAGCCAGATCTACGTGATGAACGCCGACGGTTCCAATCAGACGCTACTCACTAACGAACGTGCGAGTCCACCCATCTGGTCGCCCGATGGATCCAGAATCGTGTTCTCGAGTGCTCGTGGGAGCTTTAGCGAGATTTACGTGGTGAACGCCAACGGCAGTAACCCGACGCGGCTCACCTTCAACATCGGAAACAACTCCGACCCTGACTGGTCACCGGACGGCAAAAAGATCGCGTTCACAAATGAAGAATATGACTACTACAGTGTTTACGTGATGAACGCCGACGGCAGCGGCCAGACGCGGCTCACCCACGAACCGCCGGGCGCTTCCGCTCCTATCTGGTCACCCGACGGCGCCAGAATCGCTTTCAGCCGAGACGTTGACATCTACGTAATGAACGCCGACGGCAGCGGTCAGACAAGAATGACCAACAACAGCCAGGGCTTTGCCTATCAGCCGCGCTGGTCGCCCGATAGCCTCAAGATCACATTTCAGCATCAACTAGACATCGAGCCTGACATCTACGTGATGAACGGTGATGGCAGTGGCCTGCTAAAGCTCACCAATCACCCGGCGATTGATCGCGAACCCGCCTGGTCGCCGGACGGCTCCAGGATCTCGTTCGTAAGCTACCGGGATAACGGCATTAACATTTACGTGATGAACGCCGACGGCAGCGGCCAGACACGGCTCACCAGCCTCCCGGGGTTCAACATAGAACCTGACTGGTCACCTGATGGGACCAAAATCGCGTTCGCACATTCCCATAATAGCGATACCGCAATCTACGTGATGAACGCCGACGGCAGTAACCTCACGCGACTCACCGATCCGGGAACTCTTTACGGCAATCCCACCTGGTCGCCGGACGGCGCCAGAATCGCGTTCGCGCGCTTCCAAAATGGTAACCAGGAGATTTACGTCATGAACTCCGACGGCAGCGGCCAGGTAAACCTCACTAACAGCGCCGCGTTTGATGGAGCGCCCGCCTGGTCACCGGACGGCTCGCGGATTGTGTTCACGCAACTCCAAAATCCAAACACCAGTATCCACGTGATGAACGCGGACGGCAGCAATCAGATCAGACTCTCCAACAATAGCCCTGGGTTCGATGGCGAGCCCGTCTGGTCGCCCGATGGTTCCACCATCGCCTTTGCCAGCAATCGGAATAATAACCTCGAGATTTACCTCATGAACTCGGACGGCAGCAACCAGACGCGGATCACCCACAACCTTGACGCAAACAGTCTGGACCCTGACTGGACCACAGTTCCGCTTAATCAACCGCAGACGCCGACCAAGGCCAACGGCAGGATCGCGTTCACCAGTAACCGCGATGGTAATCCTGAGATCTACTCGATCAACCCCGACGGCACTGGTTCGGTCCGGCTGACATTTGATCCAGGCACGGACGATTATCCAGCCTGGTCGCCCGACGGCTCAAAAATCGCCTACCTCAGCCAGGACCAGGCGGGCCAGTATGCAATCAAGATAATGAATGCTACGGGAGGCTCGCAGCGAATCGTTACGCCAGTGGCATTCGATTTATCAACGCGGAATTTCTGTGGGGAGCGATTTTCACTTAGTTGGTCACGGGATGGGAATCGGATCGCCTTTCAAGAATCCGGCAATATTGTTGCCGTGAACCTCGACGGAACGAATCGGCAAAATGTTACCGATACAGCGTTGAGGGAATCCGAACCCTCGTGGGGACCGACCGGGTTGATCGCATATGCCGCAACACTCTCCGGCGGAGATGGAATAAATGGTTTGGATATCAGAACAACGGGTGGGGATAGGTATGCCGATTACGGCTACTTCACCTGTAGCGTCTCCCCAGACTGGTCCCCGGACAGCACAAAGTTAGCCTACATACATTCCTATGATTTTCCTCCGCCTGGATTCATCACGATCATTCCTGCAAACCCTCATTCTTCTGCGGCACGGGTTTTCAACTTCTTCAGTGCAACGAATGTGAGATGGTCGCCTGACGGCAAATTCCTCGCGCTCACTTCGTGTGAATACCCAAATCCGTGCAAGGTCGAGATCGTTGACGAGTTCGGCCTGGGGCGCCAGGTTTTGTCCCAGGGAACCAATCCCTCCTGGCAGCCGATCTTGCCGGCGGCATGCCCCAACGCGATTGACTGCGCTGAGTTCTTCGTCCGCCAGCACTATCTCGACTTTCTCAACCGCGAGCCGGACGCCGGCGGCCTGGCCTTCTGGACCACCAATATCACCAAGTGCAGCGAGCCGGGGCGCCGGCCTCCTGCCCAAACGGAGGCTGAGTGCGCAGACAAGCAGAAAACAACCACCAGCGCAGCCTTCTTTCTTTCGCCTGAATTTCAATACACCGGCTACTTCGTCTATCGACTCTACAAAGGATCGCTGATTCAAAACGGCGTGGGCCGCCCGCCCACCTACCAGGAGTTCCTGCGCGATGTCCGGAAAGTCGCTAACGGGATAATTCAGAACAACCAACTCTCTGCTGCAGCGATTGAGGCGAACAAGAAAACGTTCGCCGAAGAATTCACTCGGCGCGCCGAGTTCCGCAGTCTTTACGATCCGCTCTCCAACTTTGATTACGTCGAGCGACTGTTCCAGACCACCGGCATCGATGTGAACGCGAACGCGAAGCAAGCACTAGTGGATGGGCTGAACAACCAAACGGAGACGCGGGCTTCGGTCTTGCAGAAGGTGGTAGATGGCGCGGTCGTGATGGCTGAGGGCAACCAGCAGTTTACGACGTCTTACGGACGGGCGTTTTACGAGAAGGAATTCAACGCGGCCTTCGTGCTGATGGAATACTTCGGCTACCTGCAACGCGACCCGGATCCGGCGGGTTACCAGCACTGGCTGGATAAGCTAAACCTCTACGGCAACTACATAGAGGCTGAGATGGTCAAGAGTTTCATCACCTCGCCGGAGTATCGCTCACGCTTCGGTCAACCGTAATCAGCATGCCGCAATAATCCGTTCCGACAGTTTATTTGCCGTAACCGGAAGGAGAAGTAACAATGAAATGTTTTCGTCGCAGGACACAACTTTTACAGCCCAGCTTCTTTTTTGGGCTTGTGGCAGCAGGCTTGTTTTTAGCGTTGCCCGTTTTAACTTTAGCCACGCCGGGCGACCTTGACCCGACCTTCGGCAACGGCGGCAAGGTTATTACGGAATTTCATTTCGCTCATGCTGTCGATGTTGCCGTTCAAGCCGACGGCAAGATTGTTGTTGCCGGTACTGACGAATCAACCACTCCCAATAGTGCTCAATTCGTCCTTACCCGTTATCACATTGACGGTTCGCTCGACTCCTCTTTTGGCAATGGCGGCAAAGTTTCTACGTCTGTCGGACAATTCAATTACGCTCGCGCCATGGTCATTCAAGCGGACGGCAAAATCGTGGTTGCGGGTTGGGCCGGTGATCCAATTCGTGATTTTGCCGTCGTTCGCTACAACACTAACGGCTCGCTCGATACTTCGTTTGACAGCGACGGCAAAGTAATCATTGATATGGGCGAAGATAGTTTTGCCAATGACCTTGCCCTTCAGCCAGACGGCAAGATCATCGTCGTCGGCGCCAGCGGGACTTCCGAACGAAGTAAAGATTTTGCCTTTGCCATTGCCCGGCTTAATTCGAACGGAACGCTCGACGCTTCGTTTGACGGCGATGGAAAAGTAATTACATCTTTGGGGTCTTTTTCCGATTTCGGAGCTGCGGCGGTGGCTCTTCAACCGGACGGCAAAATCGTCGTTGCCGGTCAGAGCGGCAACAACGGCTACGACTCTACCAATTTCAGTCTTGTTCGATATAACGCGGACGGGTCGCTCGACGCTTCATTCGACGGCGACGGTAAAGTTATTACCGCCGTGAGCGACTTTGCTGACGGTGCCTCAGATCTAGCTGTTCAACCCGACAGCAAGATTGTCGTGCTTGGCAACGCGCCGAATGGCGCTGCGGTTGTCCGGTATAACGGCAACGGTTCGCTCGACACTTCCTTCGGCGGATTAGGAATTGTCCTCACCGATACTGGTGGCTACAGTTCTTTTAGTTCCGTTGCAATTCAATCGGACGGCAAAATTGTCGCTGGTGGTCGACACTCCGCCAACGTTGATGGAGTTGAGTTTGTCGTTGCCAGATACGATCCCAACGGCTCGCTCGACACTTCATTCGGCGTCGCCGGCTTAGTGTCCACGAGTTTCGACAACCCTGCCTATCTCTACGATTACGGTGGTGCTTTCGGTCTTACCATTCAGCCTGACGGTAAGATCATTGCCGCCGGCTTTTGGGGGTTAGACGGTGAATTTGAGGTATTCGCGGTTGCTCGATACGTCGGCGATGCGGCATCCCCCAATGTCATCGCCGACCCGCAATCCTTCGTTCGCCAACATTACCGCGACTTCCTTAACCGTGAACCGGACGCAGCCGGCCTGGCCTTCTGGACCGACAACATCACCAGGTGCGCCAATTCGGTGCGTCGTCCGGCCGCGCAAACAGAAGCGGAATGTGTAGACAAGCAGCGTGAGACGACCAGCGCTGCCTTCTTTCTTTCGCCTGAATTCCAATACACGGGCTACTTCGTCTATCGCCTCTACAAAGGTTCGTTAATCAAGAATGGAGCGGGCCGGGTGCCTACCTATCAGGAGTTTTTGCGCGATGTCCGGCAAGTCGCGAGTGGCATCATCCAGAACAACCAACTCTCTGCTGCCGCCATTGAAACGAACAAGAAAGCGTTTGCCGAAGAGTTCATCAAACGTGCCGAGTTCCGCACGCTTTACGACCCGCTCTCCAACTTTGATTACGTCGAGCGACTGTTTCAGACCATCGGCATCGATGTGAACGCGACAGAGAAGCTGGCTTTGGTCAATGGCCTGAACAATCAAACCGAAACGCGCGCTTCAGTCTTGCAGAAGGTGGTAGATGGGACCGTCGTAATAGCCGAGGGAAACAATCAATTCACGACAGCCTATGGTCAGGCGTTTTATGAGAAAGAGTTCAACGCGGCTTTCGTCCTGATGGAATACTTCGGCTACCTGCAACGCGACCCGGACGCCGCGGGTTATCAGCACTGGCTGGATAAGCTGAACCTCTATCACAACTACATAGACGCCGAGATGGTCAAAAGTTTCATCACCTCGCCGGAGTATCGCGCCCGCTTCGGTCAACCTTAACCGTAAACGCAACTATTAGTTTGCGGCTGGTTCGATATCGTAAGTTGCCGACTGATCGCCGAAGCGCAGGCATCCACGCTTGCAATTGGACTGGAGAAGATATGCAGGAATTAGATCTATCAGATTCAAGATCTCAATACATTCCTCAATCCAGCAAAACGATTGATGTTACGCAGCTGAGCGGAGACCTCTACACCACCTTGCAGCAGGAGGTTGATCTTGGCGTTCAGGCCCTGCAACGTCAAAGCGCCGAAATGGCGGTCACGTTTTTTCAAAGCGCGCTCCAGAAATTGACGATTGACCAGCCCTTTTATGACCATCTGGTTCACAACCTCCTCTTAAGCTATGAGCTCCTGATCCAAAAACTACTGAAGCAGGGCGACACGTCCACGGCGAAGGATTTTCTGCGGGCGGCCTTGCGGCTGGAGATACGGGGCAACATGGCTGAGGATTCCACATTCCTCCGTAAATTTGCCGCCCACTTCCAGAGTCTGGGTCTCGTGTTCTTCCAGAACGGTCTAAACGAAGAGAGCCTCGCGTGCTGCCGAAAGGCGATCTCGATCTATCCGAGCCCCGGCTCTTACGTAAATCTCACAAACTCGCTGGTGGCAACAGGCGGGCGGGCGCAACTTTCGGATTTCACG
>Ga0070697_100002139_pt1 | contig 15148 bp, 9 predicted proteins | sample KBSK1501metaG_FD_65475 | JGI IMG/M metagenome (GOLD analysis project Ga0070697, IMG submission 65475) | Corn, switchgrass and miscanthus rhizosphere microbial communities from Kellogg Biological Station, Michigan, USA - KBS K1-50-1 metaG | ecosystem: Host-associated > Plants > Roots >...
CGCGTCGAGCGGCTCGTTGGACAGGTCCTCCTCGCAGGCGAAAAACCGGATCATCGGCCGGCGCTTCTTGGTCACGGCGTCGCGCACCGTACCGAGCAGCGCGGGGTGGCCGGCTTCCAGGGCGTCGAGCACCGAGCGCTGGGTGGCCGGACCCCGGACCTGCACCTCGACCACCCGCCCGACGCCCGCCAGGATCTGCAGGTTCCGGGGCAGGACCACCTGGATCACTCGAGCGTCTGCACCTCCACGCTCAGCACCGCCGGCAGATCGCGCACGATCGCGCTCCACGAGTCGCCGTCGTCCGGTGAGACGTAGACCTGGCCGCCGCTGGTGCCGAAGTAGATCCCGGATGGATCGAGCGAGTCGACGTCCATGGCGTCGCGCAGCACGTTGACGTAGCAATCCTTCTGGGGCAGGCCGTTGGTGAGCGCCTCCCAGTCGTCGCCACCGGTCTTGCTGCGGTACACACGCAGCTTTCCCTCGGGCACGAAGTGGTGCGAGTCGCTGGTGATGGGAATCACGTAGACCGTCTCGGGATCGTTGGCGTTGACGTCGATCACGAACCCGAAGTCGGTCGGCAGGTTGCCGCTGATCTCACGCCAGCTGTCGGCGCAGTCGTCGGTGCGCATGACATCCCAGTGCTTCTGCATGAAGAGCGTCTGCGGCCGCGACGGGTGCATGGCGATGCGGTGCACGCAGTGGCCGACCTCGGCGTCCTCGTCCGGCATCGTGTTGGAGCGCAGGCCCTTGTTGGAAGGCCGCCACGACTTGCCGCCGTCCTCGGACCTGAACACGCCGGCCGCGGAGATCGCGATGTAGATCCGCTCGGGGTTGGTGGGGTCGATCACGACGGTGTGCAGGCAGAGGCCGCCCGCGCCAGGCGCCCAACCGCTCGCGGTCGGGTGCGTGCGCAGGCCGGCGAGCTCGGTCCAGGTCGTGGCGCCGTCGCGCGACTCGAAGAACGCCGCGTCCTCGACGCCGGCGTAGACCTTGTCGGGATCGTCCAGCGAGGGCTCGAGATGCCACACCCGCTTGAACTCCCACGGATGCGGAGAGCTGTCGTACCACTGGTGGGTGCCGGTCTCGCCCTCGTACTGGAACTGGTTGCCCGCGGCCACCCACGTCTTGCCGGCGTCGTTGGAGCGCTGGAGGACCTGGCCGAACCAGCCGCTCGACTGCGAGGCGTAGATCCGATCCGGGTCCGCCGGCGACCCCTTCAGGTGGTAGATCTCCCAGCCCGCGAAGTGGGGGCCGTCGACCTTCCAGCGCTTGCGACCCCCATCCGAGGTCAGGATGAACGCACCCTTGCGAGTGCCGACCAGCACGCGAACTCCGCTCATAGCTTCACCCCTGAAGACAAATCAATCCTCTGGTTCAGATCTGTAGACCGCCGGCAGGACTAAAACTAATCGGTCGGGCGACGATCAGGCGTTCCGGGCCGGGGCTCCCGCGCCCCGGGGCCGAGGCTGCTGCGACTCGACGGCGCCGTCGCCCGAGCCGTCCTGGGCGGCGTGGCTCAGCGCCGCCGCAACCGGCAGCTGCAACGTAAAGGTGCTCCCCTCGCCCTCGACCGAGGCGACGATGATGTCGCCGCCCTGGAGGCGGGCCAGCTGTCGGGCCAGGAACAGCCCGAGTCCAGTGCCCTTCAGGTGCTCGGTCTCGGGGGTGATGATCCGGCCGAAGCGGGTGAACAACGTCGCCATGCCGTCGCGTGGGATGCCGATGCCCTCGTCGTCGATCGACACCTTCGCGAGACCCGCTCGGGCGCGCACCTGGCACGTGATGGTCCCTCCCTCGGGCGAGTATTTGATCGCGTTGCTCAGCAGGTTGGCGATGATCGTCCTGGTCCGGTCGGGGTCGACATTCACGCGCACGCGACGCTCGGGCATGTCGACCTCGAGCCTGTGCCTGGAGTCGAGAAGCGGCGCGACGACCTCGATCGCCGAGCGCGCGATCTCACGCAGGTCCGACTCGACCTCGCGCAGCGTCACGCCGCCCTCCTCGAGCCTCGCGGCCTCGATCATGTCCTCGATGAGCTCGTTCATCTCCGAGACCTTCGCGGCCATCACGCTCGCGGCCTTGAGGCCACGCTCGTTGAGCTGGCCGAGCATCCCGCTCTCGAGCATCGACACGTAGCCGCGGATGACCGTCACCGGGCCGCGCAGCTCGTGCGACGCGAGGTTGAGGAACTGCGTCTTGTTGTTCTCGATGGCGGCCATGCGCTCGGTGACTCGAGCTCGCTCGAGGCCGGCCGCCACGGCGTTCGCGTAGCCCTTGAGCTGGGAGACCTCCTCCGAGCCGAAGACCGGGGTGTAGGGGCCGGTGAGGACGGCCATCGCGCCCTGGCCCTCCGTGAGGTGCAGGGGCGCCGAGTACATGGACTCGGGCGGCCTCGCTGCCAGCGCGGCGGCGCGCTCGGGGTCGATCCCGCTGGTGGCGAGGACCCTGCCGTCGGCGTCCATCACGAATCCAGCCGTCGCACCCATCATCCGCACCGCCCAGTAGACGGCGCGCTCCGCCATGACCTGCCGCGTCGGGCTGAAGATGAGAAGGTCCTGCAGCGCGGCGCGGACCTCGTTTTCCTCGGCCAGCCGCCAGATCCGGCGCAGGAGGGCGGGTGGCGCGAAGCTGACGTAAATGGCGGGCACGACCAGCAGCGCGGCGAGGGCGATGAGCAGCGCGGCGGTGGGGTTCTGCAGCGAGCTGCCGCCGATGACCGCCACGAAGAGGATCACGATCAGCAGTCCGAAGCCAAAGCTCAGGAAGCGCAGGCGTGCCCGCTGCACGGTGGGCAGCCTGTTGCTGGCGAGCCAGAACCGGACGATCGGCTCGCCGGTGAAGATCGCCCAGGGGGTGATGAGCGCGAGTCCCAGCACGGTGGCGATGGTTGGCGCGGTGCGCTGGAACCCGACCACGTCGACGATGCCGACCACGATGGCCGCCGCGAGGAGCACGTAAGCGGCGCCCAGCGCGTTCCTGCTGAGTGGAATCAGCTCATGGCGGAAGAGCAGGACGAAAAAGCCCGAGACCATGAACGCCACGATCGAGAGGAGCGAGATGACGACGTTGGGATTGGCCTGGTCCTGGAACCGCCCGAGCAGGCTGACCAGCGCCAGGCTGATGAGGGCCCCCGCGAGCATCGCCTGCGTCCGGCTCCGGTCGCGGTACCAGCGGTAGGCGATCGCGGCGCCGAGGGCCACGAACGCGACGGTCGTCAGGGCCTGGGCGACGATGACGGCCTGGGTCAAGAGTCTCCCTGTCCGCGCCTCCGCCGCTGCTCGACCCACTTCGGGATGCGCTCCGAGACCTCGCCCGGCGTGACCCGCGACTTGACCAGGTACTCGACCGCGCCGAGCGAGCGGCCGCGGTCGATCATCGAGGGCTCGCCGTAGTTGGAGAGGATGACGACCGGCGGATGGTTGGGGAACCGCTCGTTCAGTGCCGCCAGGACCTCGAACCCGCTGCGGTCCGGGAGGAGAAGGTCGAGGAGAACGACGTCCGGCTCCGAGCCGGAAAGCGTCGAGAAGGCGACCTCGCCGGTGGTGGCCACAGTGACGCGGAAACCGTCGTGCTCGAGCTGGAGGCGGTACATCTCGGCGATCGCGGAGTCGTCCTCGATCATCAGGACGTGGATGTCCGGCTCGTCGCCTCCCTTGAGCCGCGCCGGACGCAACAGCGGGAACCATGCCCGCTCGACCCGCACTCCTGCGTGGTCAGGGAACCACTGGAGAAGAACCAAGCGGGAATCGATCATCCGGGTAGCTTCAGACCCCAGCGACTTGCCACCTCGCGTGATCATAATGTTCGGTTTCCCAGCTTGGGTGGCCGGGGAAAACCCGGCGTGCGCCGGCGTTTGGCGCCGTCGTAAGAATTTGTTAAGGTGACCCTGGGGAAAGGAGTCCTTGGCAACCTCGAGCCCGTTCGACGCGGCCTTAGGGGACGTCCTCGACGGACTTCACGCCGCGACCCTTGAGCTCTTGCGAGCCGAAGACCCTGCCGAAGTAGCGTGGCGGGCCGCCGAAGGGGTCCTCCGGCTGACCGGCTCGACCTGCGCGGTCGTGGCTCTCGGTTCCCCAGAGCACGGCTACGACCGGCTCTTCACGCGCTCGGCCGGCAGCAGCACGGGGTCTCTGGACGACGGCACGGCTGTCGACGTGCTGGCGGCGGCGGGGTTCGGACCGCCGGGAAGGCCGTCGCCGGACCGGGGGCGGAACACGGCGGCCGGCGCGGAGCTGCGTGCTTACGGCCAGCTTGTCGGCGCCATCGCGGTCGGGCGCCGGGCGGATTACGGTGCGACGGAGCGCCTTGCCCTCGACCTGTACGCCGCGTACGTAGGGCTTGCGATCGCCGCCTCCAGCCGGCGGGACGAGCCGGCGAGGAGCGTCGAGCGCGTCGAGCACGTGCACGAACAGGCCGTCGAGGTCCTTGACTCGGTGTCGTCGCACGCCGCCACGGGCGAGAACCTGAGCGACTTCCATCGCCGCCTGGCGCGCACCGTGGGCGAGCTGGTGGGCGCCGGGCGCGTGCTCTTTTGGCGCCTCGGGCCCGACCACACGCTCGAGCCCATCTCCGGCGGATACAGGGTCGACAGGGAGTTTCTCGCCCGGCTCAAGCCCGCGCGCTGCGAGCCTGGCGCCGGCGACCTGGCGAGTCGCGTCGTGTTCGACGACTACATCTTTCGGGCGAGCAGGACGGACGACCCCCCGCAACACGCCTACGTCCTCGATATCCTCGGTGTCGAGAGCGCGATCAGCGTGCCCTGGCGCGCGGGCGAGGAGCGGCTCGGCCTCCTCGCCGCCTACGATTCGGCGCGCCCTGGCGGCTTCTCCCGCGAAGACGCATGGGTGCTGCAGAAGGCGGGGCTCGCGGCGGGCCTCGTCACGCGCCTCTGGCAAGCGCAGGAGGAGCTGGGCAAGACGGTCGACCGGCTGACGAAGGTCGACAGCGCGCGCCAGATGCTGCTCAAGAACTTGACCACCGTCGTGGAGAAGGAGCGCAAGCGGTTCGTGAGCGAGCTCCACGACGACGCGCTGCAGAAGCTGACCGCCGCCGAGCTGCAGCTGGCGAGGCTGGAGCCGGGCGCGGCCCTGGACCCAGAGTTGCTCGAGAACGTGCGCGGCGGGCTCGAGGAGACGGAGAACGCGCTGAGGAGGCTGGTCTTCAACGTCCGGCCGCCGGCGCTCGAGACCCCGGACGGGCTGGCGCAGTCGATCCACGACCGGGTCGCAATGCTGGCCGGGACGCGAATCGAGGCAGAGCTGACGCTGGAGGTGCCTGACGACCTGAGCCTGGATATGAAGACGCTGATCTTCCGTCAGGTGGCGGAGGCGATAAGCAACGTGGAGCGGCACTCGGGGGCGACGCACGTGAAGATCTCCCTGTCGAGCGTCGATGGCGGAGTCCTGGGCACCGTCCGCGACGACGGCGAGGGGTTTGAGGTGGCGGAGCGCAGCAACCTTCCCGGGCACCTCGGCCTGCTCGCCCTGCGGGAGCGCGCGTTGATGGCGGGCGGGCGCTACAAGATCGAAAGCGCGCCTGGCGCGGGCACACAGGTGGAGTTCTGGGTGCCGTTCGATGGTGCCTAGGGACGCCGTCCCGGTCGCCGTTCCGGCGTTAGTCGCGACTATCCGATAAGGTCGCGCCCGGAAAGCGCGGTTAGTCGCGACTATCCGAGTTGGGCGATGCCGTCAGGCCTTGCTGGCTAGATCCGCGCGCAGCCGCTCGCCCATGGCGAGCAGAACCTTGACCATCAGAGAGTCGTTCTGCTTCACGGCGTCCCGAAACTGGGCGTGGCTCATGACGTACAGCCGGCTGGGCGTGAGCGTCGTCACCGTCGCCGTGCCCACGCCGCGGTCGATCATGCTGATCTCGCCGAAGAAGTCGCCCGGCTTCATGACCCGGCGCTTCTTGCCGTCGATCTCGACCTGGGACTGGCCCTCCAGCTGGATGTAGAAGGTGTCGCCCGGCTTGCCCTGGCGGATCAGGGTCTTGTCCGCGGGGACGTCCACCTCGTCGCCCTTGCTGGCGATGAACTGAAGTTCCTTCGGGCTGCAGCGCGAGAACAGGGGCACACGGCTGAGCGCTTCGAGCTTGGGATCGGCCACCGCCATATTCTGACGGTGTGGTTCGTGCGTGTAGCGTCTGCGGCCTCCCGCTCCCCGAGGGGGCGCGGTTCTGCCCCAACTGCGGGGCAGCCGCGGGACCGCTCGTCGAGACCGAGGAACGGAAGATGGTCACCGTCCTCTTCACCGACCTGGTCGACTCGACCGGGCTGGCGCAGAGGTTCGACGCCGAGCGCGCCCGCGACCTCCTGGGCCGCTTCTTCGACGCCGCGTCGGAGGAGCTGATCGCCCTCCGCGGGCGCCCGGAGAAGTTCATCGGCGACGCCGTTATGGCCGTGTTCGGCCTACCCCACGTCCACGAGGACGATGCCCTGCGCGCGGTCCGCGCCGGGCTCGCGATCCGGGAGCGCGTTCGCCGCCTCGGCGAGTCGCTCGGTATGGTCCCGCCGCTCGAGGTCCGGACCGGGATCGAGACCGGTGAGGCGGCGGTCGGGCGTTCGCCGACCGGGCAGCTCCTCGTCACCGGGCCTGTCGTGAACTCGGCAGCCCGGCTCCAGTCCGCCGCACAGGTCAGCCAGGTGCTCGTCGGCCAGACGACCTTCCTGCTGACCAAGGCGAGCGTGGCCTACTCACGGCCCAGGCGCGTGCGCGCCAAGGGATTCGACGTCGGGCTGGAGGCGTACGGGGTCGAGGACCTGACGCCGCGCTCGGCCCGGCGCACCATCCCCTTCGTCGGGCGCGCGGGCGAGCAGGCGATCCTGGGCCAGAGCCTGGGCGTCGCAAGCACCACCGGCCGGCCAGTGCTCGTGACCGTCGCCGGTGAGGCCGGGATCGGCAAGTCACGCCTCGCCGACGAGCTGGCCGCCGGCGTGAGCGCGGCCGTCCTGATCCTCCGCGGCCAGGCCCGGGCACACACCGACACGGCGACCTTCTCGCCCGCGGCCGCGATCGTCGGCGACGTCGCGGGCATCCGGACACGCGACGATCCCGAGGTCATCCGCGGCCGGCTCCGGGAGTTGGCGGAGCGGACCTCAGGAGACGGCGCGGCCGCCCGCTTGACGCAGCGGCTGTCGCTGCTTTTCGGCCTGACCGAGAGCCGAGACGAGACGGCGTTCGTGCCCGAGGTCCAGGCTGGCTTCATCTCCGTCATCGACGGCCTGGCGCGCGACCACCCCGTGCTGCTCATCTTCGAGGACGTGCACACGCTCAAGGCGCCGATGCTCGACCTCATCGAGCGCCTCGGCGTGCACGGACAGGGGCCGCGCCGCGCGCTCATCGTCGCCCTTGCACGCGGCGAGCTCCTGGAGGACCGGCCCGCGTGGGGCGCGGCGGGCGGCAACTCGGTGCTCATCCGGCTCGAGGCGCTGTCGCGCGACGAGTCCGTGCAGCTCGCTCGCCACGCGGGAGGAGGCCGGATCGACGAGCTCGAGGCGATGGAGATCGCCGAGCGGGCGGGCGGCAACCCCTTCTTCATCATCGAGACCACGGGCATGCTCATGCCCGCGCCCGCCGGGGCCGACGGGCACGGCACCCGCACCGTCCCTCCGACCGTGCAGGCCGTGGTCAGCGCGAGGATCGACGCGCTCCCGCCGAGGCTGCGCGACCTCGCCCGCCATGCCTCGGTCTTCAAGTACGCGTTTGAACTCAGCGAGCTGACCGTCGTCGACCCGGACGCCACCGCCGAGGAGCTCGCGCAGCTCGAGGACTGTGAGGTGGTCGTACGCGACCCGCAGCCAGGCGACCAGCAGCGCTGGCGCCTGCGCCATTCGACTTTGAAGGACGTCGTCTACGCGAGCCTGCCCAAGCGCGAGCGGCTACGGCTCCACGAGCTCGTCGCCGGCTACCTCCAGGCCGCCGGTCACCCCTCCCTGGCCGCCGACCACCTCGAGCTCGCGGCGTTTGCAGCCATCGACCTCGACCCCAACGACCGCACCGTCCCCGACCGCGCGGCCGACGCCCTGCTCGTCGCCGGCGACCGCGCGCGGAGGCGGATGGAGAGCCGGACCGCGATCGACCGCTACGAGCGCTCGCTGGCGCTGGCGGGCGCAGAGGAGCGATGGCAGGTGCGGGAGGCGCGCGTGCTGGCCGGAAAGGGCGAGTCGCACTACTGGCTCGGCGAGTACCCCGCGGCGACGCTCGCGCTGACGCGTGCTGTCGAGCTCGGTGAGAAGCACGACGACGCTTTCGCGTTGGCGCTGGCGCTGCGTTTCCTGGGCGACGTGGCCATCAACTTCGAGGCGGACGTGGATAAGGCCGAGCGGCTGCTGCAGCGGTCAGTCGCTGCCGCCGAGCGACTGGGCGACCCATGGCCGATGGTCCGCTCGCTGGTGTTCGCGGGCTGGGTGCCCTGGACCAGGGAGCGCTACGACGAGGCGGAGAAGATCTGGCGCCGCGCGCTCGAGACCGCGGACCCGCGGGACCACTGGGCGCGGGTGCGCGCCCTGACCGCGCTGTCGATCAACCACTCGGAGATGGGCGATCGCGAGGGCGCGCTGCAGCTCATCGACGAGGCGGGCGCCCTGGCCGAGGAGTCCGGCGACCGGTTCAGCGTCGGCAACACGGCCGTCCAGAAGGCGCGTGCCCTCGACGACCTGGATCGCGGCGAGGAGGCGCTGCCGTGGTTCGACAGCGGAGTCGCCATCTTCACCGAGCTCGGCGCGCGTTGGGAGATCGCCGACGCGCGGGCAGCACGCGGCATCGCCAAGCGCAACCTCGGCCGCCTCGACGAGGCGGAGGAAGACCTGCGCGCCGCCATCCGCATCGCCGAGGAGCTTGGCGATCGCCAGCTCCCGCCGTGGACCCTGCGCAACCTGGCCAAGGTGGCGGAGCTTCGCGGGGACAAGGTGGCGGCCGAGGAGCTGCTCAGGCAGTCGAAGGACGCGGAGTCGCGCGGCCCGCACTGACGGCGCTCACAGCTTCAGGAGGACGAGCGACACCTCCAGCGTGATCCTGGGGTCCACGCGTACGAAGCCATCCGCCTCCTGAGGCACCTCGACCCCGAACTCCTCGACCGGGACCACGGTGCTGCCCGCGGCGGAGAGCTGCGCGCCCGAGAGGCGGACGTCGAGCGCAAATTGGGCGGGCCGCGTCGTGCCGTGGATCTCGAGATCCCCGGCCAGCTTCGCGTGCTGGACCGCGGAGCTTGTGGTGCTGAGCTGCAGGGTCACGGGATAGGGCTGGAAGACCACGTAGGGGTGCTCGGCCGCGCTGAGGAAGCCGCGCGAGGTGCGATCGCGGTCGGAGACGTTGAACCCTGGGAGCTCGTCGACGCTGCTCAGGGTGCGGACGTCGACCGCCACGCAGCCGGTCTCTATTCGCGCCGCGCCGCCCTCCTCGGCGACCAGGAGCCAGCCGCGCACGCTGTCGGTGCGCGCAACCGCCTCGTGCGGCGACGTGAGCTCATAAAACTGCTCCCGAGCGCGGTAGCCTGCGACTGAGCCCGGCTGGATCACCCACAGGCCGGCGACGCCGGCGGTGGATGGCGCGCCGGGCACAGCCGGACGCCGGCAGACCAGGCTGAGGGGGTCGTCCGGGGACGCGCTCGCGGCGGCCCGTGGCGTGACGGTCGCGAGGCCGAGGGCGGCGGGGCGCGTGCGCTCGAAGTACGTGATCGCACCGACCGTGGCGGCGACCGCGAGCAGGGCCACGCCGGCCAGGACCTTCCACGCGAGGGCCAGGCGCACCCTGTACCTACGCCGGGCGGGTTGGGGCGGTTCCCCTCAGGGGGCGACCGGCGCGGGCGCCTCCGTGGCCGCGATCGCAGGAACATCCGCCTGTCTGCGCTGCCCACGTACCGCGACCAGCGCGAGCAGGCCGGCCCCGGCGACCACAACCGTCGCGGCGAGGAACATGACGCGCGGCCCGAGCGCCTGGTACACGATGCCTCCGCCGAGCGCGCCTGCGATGGGCGCGACCCCGAACAGGACCGCCTTGACGAGTGCCTGGCCGGTGGCGCGCAGCCGCGCCGGCGTCAGGTCGTTCGCGATCATGACCGCCGCCACGAAGGTCAGCGCGAAGGCGACGCCGATCACGAGCTTGAGCAGGGCGGCCACGAGCGCGCTCGAGACGAAGGCCCAGGCGACGAAGATCACGAGGTAGATCGCGCAGCCGATGGCGAACAGGGCGCGGTGGCTGAATCGCCTGGTCAGGACGTGGGTATACGCCATCGTCGGGATCTCGGTCACGGCCTGGAACGCGGCGGCGGCGCCGACCAGGAGCGCGCCTCCGCCCAGGTCGCTGATCTGCAGAGTCAGGAAGTTCTGAGTCGCCGCCAGGGATACGCCGAGCAGCAGGCAGCTGCCGAGAAAGCCAAGCATCGCCAGCGGCACCGCTCTGACCCGAACGGCCTGCCTTGCGGCCGGTTCGGCGCTCGACGCCTCCGCGTCGGGCTTGATCGCGCGCCACGTCCAGAGGCCAAAGGCCAGCGCGAGCGGCGCATAGATAAGAGGAATGAGGCGGAGCCCCAGCGCCTGGTACACGCCGCCGGAGACGATCGCCGAGGCCGCCCAACCCGCGCTCATGCGCAGCCGGATGCGCGCGTAGTCGGTGCGGCTGGTAACCCGCAGCCTCCGGAGGGTGATCGGGTCGAGAAGGGTCAGGGGCGAGCGCGCTACCGACAGGAGCACGATCACGACCGCCAGCGCCGCGCCGGCGCCGAACGGCACCATCAGCAGCGCCGCGGCAGCCGCGCCCACGCTCGCCAGCACCACCAGGCGCTCCGGCCTGAACCAGCGGTCGGCGACCACCGCCCAGGCCAGACCGCCGGCCACCGCCGCGCCGGCGGAGGCGGCCAGGACGGCGCCGATCAGGGCGGCGCTCATCCCCCGCCCGAGCATGTACAGCGGGAGGAAGGGCAGCAGCGTCCCGTCGGCCACGCCGACCAGGACGTAGGCCCAGCGCAGCCCGCGAATCGTCCGGTCGGCCATAGAGCGGATAGCGTGACAAACCTTTCAGGGATTGCGGCTGTCGATAGGTACGAACGTCCCATTTCCCTGCGGCGGGGGCGTTTCTAGACTCTGGCCACGACCGCGGACGGCGTGTTGTCGGCGCCGCCTTGGCGGTCCTGGGAGGAATGGGAGCCATACCGGCACGGCTCTGGGATGCGGCCCGATTGGGGCCGCCACCGGCCTGTCGGCATGCATGTTGCCGGCGGCCGGACAAGTGAAGGGAGGAAGTGAGCTTTGAAGAGGTGGTCTAGACGGAAGGCCGGCATCGGCCTGATCGGATTCTGTCTGGCTCTGGGTGTGGCGACCATTCTGATCCCGTTGGGCGTCGCCAACACACCGGTGACCGGCGCGGGGTTTACCACCGTGAACACCACCGTCGACGGCACCGGGCACTGTAAGAACGGGAATCCAGCCGTGAACTGCAACATCTACGACGGCAAGCAGTTCGTGTGGCTGAACGGCGGCCCGGTGGCAGCCTCGGTCGGTGACGGGACGTACTTCTTCGCCGTCCTCGTCCCTGGCGGCCAGGGTGGCAACCAGGACCCGAACGACTGCACGCCGAAGAACCTTTCCGACACCACGCCCTGCGACACCTCGAACACCGGCGCGGGCGACGGCTGGACGAACCGGGTGTTCTCGGTCTCGAGTGGTGTGATCACGTACTCCGGTACGCATGACTTCAACAGCAACAAGATCCGCCTGATGCCGTACGACGACACCACGAACAACGGCGGCGTCTACATCATGGCGATCTGCAACCTCGCCGACGCGACCAACGGCGACCAGTTGGCCGACGAGACCACCATGCCGCCGGGCGTCAACCCGAGCGACTGCAAGTACGACGCGTTCAAGGTCCAGACCGGCGAACCGTGCACCACGAACTGTGGCCCCGGCACCGCAAACGACCTGACCATCTCCAAGGACGCGCAGGGCTCCTACATCACGACGTGGAAATGGACCATCGCCAAAGCGGTGGACAAGACCCTCGTCAAGCAGGTCGGCGGGACCGCCCAGTTCACGTACACGGTCACCGTGACCCACGACTCGGGGACCAACAGCTCCATCACGGTCGCGGGCACGATCGTCGTCACCAACCCGAACACGGACGACGTTGCGATCATCGGTGTCGCGGATGCGCTCTCCAACGGCACGACCTGCAGCGTCACCAACGGCCTGTCTCAAACAGTGCCGGGCGGCGGCTCGACCCCGACGTCTGGGGCGGGAGCCATCACTTACACCTGCAGCATCGCGGGCTCGACGGTTCCAGCCAACCTGACCAACACGGCAACCGTCTCCTGGCCGACGCAGACGCTTCAGCCGAGCGGCGACGTTCTGGTCGGCAACAGCGCGAGCTTCACCTTCCCGAACGACGGAACGTTCATCTCCTTCACGCAGACCCAGAAGGTCGATGACTGCGCTGTCGTCACGGATCCTGTGGTCAGCGGCGGAACGAGCTCGGACAACCCGTTCCCGGCCCTGGCCTGCGTCGGCGACTCAACCGACGTGAGCGGGACGCACACGTACGTCTACCACGTGACCTACAACGTCCCGCAGTTCAACTGCGTCTCCTACACCAACACGGCCACCTTCACGACCAACACGACGAGCACGACCGGCTCGGCCTCGCGAACGGTGACCGTCTGCGGTCCGGTGCAGACCGGAGCGCTCACGATGGGCTTCTGGCAGAACAAGAACGGCCAGGCGATCATCACCGGCGGCGCCTCGACGGGACCTATCTGCAACTCGGGGACCTGGCTTCGCCAGTACGCTCCCTTCCAGGACCTGTCGGCGACCGCGACCTGCGCTCAGGTCGCCTCCTACGTGTCTGGCGTGATCAAGGTTGCGACCTGCACCAGCACGAGCCAGACCTGCAACGCCATGCTCAAGGCGCAGATGCTGGCCACCGCGCTGGACGTCTACTTCAGCGACCCGGCGCTGGGCACCAACAAGATCGGCGCCCCGGCTCCGATCGGCGGCGTGGCGATCGACCTGACCAAGGTCTGCGTCAACATCCCGACCTGCACCACGTTCGAGAATGACTCGGCCGCCTTCGGCGGCGCCGCGAGCTTGACCGTGTCTCAACTCCTCGCCTACGCGGCGAGCCAGTCCAACCCCGGCGGATCGACCTGGTACGGCAATGTCAAAGCCACCCAGGTCATGGCCAAGGATGTCTTCGACGCCATCAACAACCAGGTGGCGTTCGGGGCGTGACCTCCAGCTGACATCGCCAAGAGGGCCCCGGTTCAAGCCGGGGCCCTCTACTTTTTAGCTTCCTATGGCGGAGGGCTCGTCACGGTCAGGGTGAAGGAGCACTTCCCGCCGCTCACCTGATACGCGTAGGTGCCGGCGCTGAGGTTCGCGCTCAGCACGACCACGCTGGGCCCGCTCGCCGCTGCCACCGGCGCTCCTGACGAGGTGGTCAGGCCGAGGTTCAGGGAAGCGCATCTCGAGAACGAAAGCTGCGCGACGACGGTGCCCGCACCAACTGTCACGGTGAAGCTGCGAGACGGATTCTTCGTGTTCAAGGAGCTCGAGAACGTCTGGGTCACCGATGTGACCGAGGGCGCCGGCGCGGGAGTCGGGGTCGCGCTCGGGCTCGGGCTGGGCGACGGGCTGGGCGAGGGCGAGGGCGCCGCGGTCGCCGTCGAGCCGCCGACCGGGGCCGAGAGGCCAGAGACGACCGTGGTCGAGCCGAGGCCGTTGGAGACAGCCTCGACGAAATGGAAGGCATACCCGACGTCGGTCGACTGGATCGCGTACCGGGCGGAGTTGGCTGCGAACACACAGCCCTGGCCGGTCGCGCTGCAGCGCTCCCACAGAACGCTGGCGAGCCGCAGCGGAGCCGATCCGCTCCAGGCTCCCTGTCCCCGCAGGAGGACCTGGCCGACCTGAGGCGCAGTCGTGAGCGGCTGGTACATCCAGTCGCCGTTGGTCTCGACCAGCAGCTGGGGCGCCGTCAGATTCACAGGAACGCTCGCGACCTGGGGATCGGAGAATCCCAGCGAGGCGAGCGAAGCCAGCGCATCGACACGCCCGTACTTGACGGTGAAAGGCGCGGCCACGGCTTGCGACTCCAGGGCCTGCTCGACCTGAGTGTTGGTGAGCGCCGGTTTGGCGGAGAACAGCAGGCCCGCGATCCCGGCCACCACCGGCGCCGCGGACGATGTCCCACCGACGCTCGCGTAGCCTGGCGAGCCATTGATCGAAGGCCACGCGGTCATGTTCCCCTCTGGGGCCGCCAGCGCCACCCACGCGCCGTAGTTCGAGTCACCAGACTTGGTTCCCGAGCTGTCGACTCCGGCGACGCCCAACACGTACGGGTCGGCGGACGGATAGGTGATGCAGTCGCAGTTCGAGTTGCCGGCGGACGCCGTCAGCACCATTCCCTTCGTATGGGCGTACGTCGTCGCCGACTGCATGACCGAGGAATCACTCGTCCCCGCCCAGCTCATGTTCGCCACGCGCGCGCCATGGTCCGCCGCCCAGGTGAGACCGCTGGCGACATCGCTCCAGTTCGCGCCGTTGTCGGTGCCGACCTGGACGATCATCAGACTGCAGCCTGGACAGAATCCAGCGTTGCCCGCGTTGTTCTCCAGCGCCAGGCCGGCAATGCCCGCGACGTAGGTTCCGTGGTTGCCCGCGCCGCTCGTGACGTCGCTGGTGTCGTTGAGCACGTTCCACGTCGACGAGATCTGACCGTCGAAATCGTGCAGGCCTGCGGTCTTGATGCCGGTGTCGAGGATCGCCATGACGGTCGACGCGGTTCCCTTCGTGATGCCCCACGCCTGCGACGTGTGCGTCATCGTCCAGCCCCAGGCGCCGCCGCCGAGGGCGTAGTTCGTCGGGAAGGACGGGTCGTTCGGCAGGGTGTCCTGCGGGATCGCGACTGCGTCCGGCTCGACGAACTCAACGTCGGGCCGCGCCTTGAGCGCTGCCAGGGCCGGCCCGACCTGGTCCGCGGAGCCGACGGTGACGACCCTGACGCCGAGGGCCGGGATGGTCCTGGCAAGATGCAGGCCGAGCGCCGCCTCCGCCTTCGCCGACGCCGCCGCCGGAAGGCCTCGCCGGTACTTGACCACGAGGCGCAGTGCTGCTGCTTGGGCGAAGGCGGTCCTGGCGGCCGGCGTGGTCGCCAGCGGT
>Ga0070697_100002140_pt1 | contig 15144 bp, 10 predicted proteins | sample KBSK1501metaG_FD_65475 | JGI IMG/M metagenome (GOLD analysis project Ga0070697, IMG submission 65475) | Corn, switchgrass and miscanthus rhizosphere microbial communities from Kellogg Biological Station, Michigan, USA - KBS K1-50-1 metaG | ecosystem: Host-associated > Plants > Roots >...
GGAGCCGCCGCCGATCCCGGCCCAGTCGCCGGACAAACCAGCGCCACCGCCCGGCCCTCGCCACCGCACCGGCCAGGGTCTGCTGCCGCGCGCCTACCGGGACCCAGTTTTCGTGTCAGGTAATCCGAACGTCCGTGGTCATATGCCTCAGCCCGGAGGCGATGCGCTCGGGCCCGGTCAGGTCGACCGGCAGAACCGCCGCCATGTCCGCGCTCGAGGCGCCCAGCCGCAGCTCGATCCGGCCCGGCTCTACGATGCGTTTCCCATGTCGTCCGACAAACGAGGTCAGGTCGGTGTGCACGGTGAACTCGACCCGGCGGCTCTGGCCCGGTTCGAGGTCCACCCGGGCATACCCGATCAACGCCACGGTGGGACGGGTCACCTGCGCGACCGGGTCATGCAGGTAGAGCTGCACTATCTCGGTGCCTGCTCGCTCGCCTACGTTCGTCACCGTCAGCCAGACGCGGGCCTCGCCGTCGGTCTGCACCCGTACCGGCGTCACAGCGGCCAAGGGTTCCGCCGGTCCAGCGGCCTCCGCGGGCCGGCAGCCGAAGTCAGTCCATCGGAAGGAGGTGTAGGACAAGCCATGGCCGAATGCGTACAGTGGCCCGGGATCCAGCGAGCTGACCTCAGACCGGTGGGCCAGTATCGGGCCGATGTAGGTGGCCGGCTGGGCTCCCGCGTGCCGGGGCACGCTGACCGGCAGCCGGGCCGACGGATTGACCGCCCCGCTCAGCACCCGGGCCAGCGCGGGGCCGCCCTCTTGCCCGGGGAAGAACGCCAGGACCGTGGCCGCCGCGGGGAAGGCGCCGAGTGCGTACGGCCGCCCGGCCAGCAGCACGATGACCAGCGGTGTCCCGGTGGCCAGCAGCGCTTCGAGAAGCTGACCCTGGATCCCGGGCAGGCTCAGGTCGGCGGCGTCGCAGCCTTCGCCGGAGGTGCCGCGGCCGAACAAGCCGGACCGGTCGCCGAGCACGGCGATGCACACCTCGCTCCCGGCGGCCAGGGCCACCGCGGCCGCCAGGCCATACGGGTCGGGATCGTCTACCCCGCATCCCGGGGAGAACTCGATCTTGCGGTCCGGCAGTTCGGCGCGCAGCGCGGCGAGGAAGGTCGGGATCTCCACGCCTATGTCGAGCTCGGGGTACCTGACCCCGACGTGGCTGGGGAATGAGTAGCAGCCGAGCATGGCCATGGGGTCGTCGGCGCGCGGCCCCACCACCGCTATCTGGCCGTGGCCGGATAGCGGCAAGATGCCGTCGTTGGCCAGGAGCACGATTGATTCCTCGGCCAGCCGGGCAGCTGTCCGCCGGGCCGCTGGGGGCGCCAGGTCGACCGCGGTCGGCTGCGCCGTGGCCGGGTTCCAGGACGGGTCGAGCATGCCGAGTTCGCACTTCTGCCGCAGCACCCGGCGGGCAGCGCGGTCGACTAGGGCCTCGTCCACCTCCCCGCGCTCGACCGCGCCGATGAGCGGCGAGCCATAGCACCGGACGGTGGGCAGCTCCACGTCCACGCCGGCCGCCAGCGCCAGGCCGGCCGCCTGAGCCGGGTCGCCCGCCACCCCGTGAAGTAGCTCGAGGAAGCTGATGCCGAAGTAGTCGGCTACTACTGTCCCCGTGAAGTCCCACGTGTCACGGAGCAGCTCGGACAGCAGCCGGGCGTCCGATGCGGTCGGGATGCCGTCGATGTCGGTGTACGCGTGCATGACAGAGCGGGCACCGCCCAGCCGGATGGCCATTTCGAACGGCGGCAGCAGCAGATCCGCGAGTTGCCGGCTCGTGACGGCGGCGGGTGCCAGGTTGCGGCCGCCGCGCGAAGTGGAGTAGCCCACGAAGTGCTTGAGGGTGCTGATGAGCCCAGTCGACTCAAGCCCGCGTACGTATCCCGTGCCGACCGTCGCGACCAGGTAGGGATCTTCACCGATCGTTTCCTCGGTCCGGCCCCAGCGAGGATCCACCGTGACGTCGAGGACGGGGGCCAGGCCCTGATGCACCCCAACGGCCCGCATGCTGGTACCGATCTGCACGGCCATTTCTTCCACGAGCGCCGGATCGAAGCTGGCGCCCCAGGCCAGCGGGACCGGGTAGATCGCCGCTGTCCAGGCGGTGAACCCGGCCAGGCACTCGTCATGGGCGATGGCCGGGATGCCGAACCGGCTCGCCGCCACGATCTCACGCTGGGTCTGCACCAGGGCCTCGGCGCCGCCCTGGGCTGTAACAGGCTTGGTGCCGAACGGCCTGGTGAGCTGGCCGAGGCCAGCCTGGATGAACCCGGTCCAGTCGGCCGGTGCCATGGTCAGTTCGTTCTGCATCGGGGCCACGCCACGCCCGTCTGACACGCTCGCCGGCCAGGTGCTGTACAGCTGGCCGACCTTCTCGGCCAGCGTCATCCGGCGGAGCAGGTCGGTGACGCGTTCCTCGGCGGGGCGGCCGGGATCACGCCAGGCCGGCCCGGCTGGAGAGCCGCCAGCAGGTACGGAGCCGGGCGGCGGGGGACTGGCCGTGTCCGGCGACAGGACCTCCAGCCGGCTGTCAGCCTGCTGGTCCGGTTCGTCGTCGTGTCGGGTCATCTGGCTCCTATCTCTGCACCTGTCACTGATCGGCTGTATGCCCTGGTCAGGCCGCGCTGTCTCAACGGATCTGCCTGACTCCCCGAACCCGGTCCGCCGCTACCTTCGTTTTGCCTGCTATGCCGCAGCCCACCTGGCGGGCGGCGGGGCGGTGCTGGACCTGACCACCAGCGAGGTGGCCAGCTCTATCCGGTTGCTGCCCTCACCGCTGGCAGGCTCGAGCACCATCCGGGTGGCCGCGGCCGCCATCTGAGCTAGCGGCTGGGCCACCGTGGTCAGCGGCGGCGAGACCCAGGCCGACATCTCCAGGTCATCGAAACCGACCACGCTGAGGTCATCCGGGATCTTCAGATGGTGCCGCCGCGCCGCCTCATACACGCCCATCGCCTCGAAGTCGTTCCCGGCGAAGATCGCGGTCGGCCGGCCGGGTCGCGACAGCATGCTGGTCGCGGCGGCCAGCGCGGAGTCGAACTGGAAGTCCCCGACCCGGACCAGGGCAGGATCAACCTCGATGCCGGCGTGCTCGAGCCCGGCCCGGTACCCGTGCACCCGGGCCTGGCTGCACGGCAGCGACGGGCGGCCGGTGATGGTGCCGATCCGGCGGTGCCCGAGCCCGATCAGGTGCTCGGTCGCCATCAGGCCGCCCGCCCAGTTGGCCGCGCCGATCGAGGGGATCCGCGGGTCGGGCTGGCCGACCGGGTCGACGATCACCACTGGTACGTGCATCCCGGCCAGCCGTACCCGGCTGGCCGGGGACAGCTCGGTCAGCACCAGGATCACCCCGTCGGTGCGGCTGGCCGACAGCCGGGTCAGCCACTCGTCCTGCGTCGCGTCTCCGGCCAGCACCGACACGGTGACCCGGTGCCCGTAGCTAGACGCAGCCTTCTCCGCCCCCTTGATGATCTCGACCGTCCACGGGTTCAGCGCGCCGGTGAACACCAGATCGATCAGCCCCGACCGGTCGGGTCGGCGTGGTGTCGTGTACTTGTACTCAGCCAGCAGCGCCTCGACCCTGGACCGGGTGGCGGCCGCGACGTCCGTTCGGCCGTTCACCACCTTTGATACGGTCGGCACCGATACCCCCGCCGCCGCGGCCACGTGCGCCAGCGTCACCTTCACTTCAGTGCTCCGGCGGTCAGCCCGCGCTCGAACAGGCGCTGCAGGCACAGGTAGGCGATGACCTCCGGGATAGCGGTGATCACCGCCGACGCGACCACCTTGGTCTGGTCGTCGCTGAACTCGCTGACGAAGAACGATGGCAGCAGGGTGATTGTCTGGGTGCTCGGCGTCTGCAGGAAGACCAGCGGAAGCAGGTAGTCGTTCCAGGCAGCGATCAGCGTCAGGATGATGATGGCGGCGGCGATCGGCCGGGTCAGCGGCACGATGATCTTCCAGAAGATCAGCGCCGCGTTCGCCCCGTCCACCCGGGCAGCGTCGAACAGCTCGTCCGGGATGCTGTTCACGAAGTTCCGCGTGAGCAGCACGGCGAACGGGATCTGCAGGGCCGCCAGCGGCAGCATCACCGAGGCGTAGGTGTTGTACAGGCCCAGGTGGACGGCGGTCGAGAAGAGCGGCGTGAGCAGCACCACCTCCGGCATCGTGAGCGCCGCCAGCATCATCCAGAAGAACACCTCCTTCCACCGGACGTGCAGCTTAGAGAAGCCGAACGCGGCCAGCATGGTCAGGCAGTAGACGATGATGATCACGCCGAGCGCAATGATGGTGCTGTTGAGGAAGAACCGCGGGACCACCCCGGTCGCCCAGACCGCCTTGTAATTGCCCCAGCCCTGCCCGGACAGCGATTCCTGCACCATCGCGATCAGCGGGAACAAGAAGGGGAGCACCATGATGGTCAGGATGACCTGCAGGATTACCTTCGAGCTCAGGCGCCTGGTCTCGAACATGGCAGTTAGTTCCTCCTCGTGCCGCGCAGCCCGAAGGCGAGGGCTCCGACCAGCGACAGGATCAGCAACAGGATCGACAGCGCCGCCCCGTACCCCACCTCGGCCTGCGGGATGCTGACCCGGTAGATCAAGGTGCCGAGGAACTCGGTGGCGTAGTTGGGCCCGCCCAGGCTGACCAGGTAAGGCACGTCGAACGTCTTCAGCGCGCCGATCACGCTCAGCATGGCCAGGGCGATGGTGGTGCCCCGCACGTTCGGCCAGACGATGCGGGTCAGCACCTTGACGCCGTTCGCGCCGTCGATCCGCGCCGCCTCCAGGATCTCCTTGTCGATCTGGGTCATCGCGGCGAAGTACAAAATGAAGGTCACCCCGGTCCATTCCCAGACCGTGATGGCCATGATGACCGGCAGCGCCGTGCTGGACTGGGCGAGCCAGGGGTGCGCCAGCGAGCCGAGCCCGATGTCGGACAAGATGGCGTTGAACTGGCCGTTCGCCGAGAAGATCTGCCGGAAGATCGGCGCCATCGTGGCCGGCGCCAGCACCACCGGGATGAAGATGATCACCTTGTACAGGTTGGGCAGCTTGACCTTGGAATGCAGCAACGCCGCGAAGGTGAAGCCGAGCGCCGTCTGCACCGTGAACGTGACGATAAAGAAGATGACGGTGTGCCTGATCGTGTCCCAGAACACCGGGTCGTGGAAGGCCTGGGTGTAGTTGGCGAAGCCGACGTGCTTCGGGTTCGGGCTGACGCCGTCCCAGTTGAGGGTGGATATGTAGCCGGTGTAGCCGATGCAGTAGTAGATCAGGCCGACGACGAAGACGAACGCCGGGAGGATCCACGGCAGGCCCGGCGGCCGCCGCGGGCCACGCCTGCGGCCTTTCGGCCCAAGGTGACCCGCGGCGGTTTCCGATTGCCGGGTACGAGAGACGGTGGTTCCTGTCCCTGCGCTGCTCACGTTCGAGCCCTTCCGTGTCGTCTCGTCACTTGCCTGGCTGCGTCCGCGCTATCCGACGGCCCCGTGGTTGGGAAGCTTGGCCGCCGCGGCCTGAAGGGCGGCCGCTGCCTGGGCCGGAGTCGCGCTGCCCGAGGCCACGGTGGTAGTCGCCGACCCGATGGCCAGTTGCAGGTCCGGGCTGACCGTGGCCAGCCGCGGCTCGTCGGAGGTCACCGCGCCGCTGATCAGCTTGCTCAGCACCGGCTGCTGGGCGCCGGACTGGACCAGGCTGATGGTCGGCCAGTTGGGCTGGACGCCCTTCAGGGCGGCGATGTCGTCCAGTGCGTCCGCGACCTGCTGCTGCCCGGCCGTCGACGTGCCCAGCCAGGTCGCGAACGTAACGGCCGCCGCCTGGTGGCTGGACTTGGTGTTGACGGCGATGCCGTAGTCCGAGTCGCCGTACAGCGCCCCGGTGGTGCCTGTGCCCGCCACGTCGGGGAACAGGATAGGTATCGCGGTGAAGTTCTTCGGGCTGGACACACCGGCGCCAGAGATCCCTGCGCTCATGCCGGCTGTGGTGGTGTTCTGCATGTACCAGGTACCCATCATGACCATGGCGTACTTGCCCGACAGGAAGTCGTTGTTGGCGTCCGGGTACTGCTGCACGCCGAGCGCGCCCTTTTCCATGATCCCGTCGGTGAACATCTGCTTCCAGATGGTCAGCGCCTTCACGATCGTCGGATCGGTCCACGGCACCTGGCCCTGGATCGCCTTGGCCCACACCCCGGGCTTGACGTTATCCGAGATGGCCTGCAGGGTATCTTCGTTGAACGCGGTCTGCCCGACACCCTGGACGAAGCAGCCGACGTTGTGCGCCTTGAACGTGGCGCAGTCGCTCGCCCACTGCTCGAGCGTGGTCGGCGGGGTCAGGTGATACTGGTCGAACAGGTTCTTGTTGATCCAGACCGTGCCGGAGTAGACCGCGCCCACCGAGAGGCCGACCAGCTTGCCGTTCAGGATCATGCTGGACACGCCGATCGGGGAGAGCTTGGATTTCCAGTCGCTGCCCAGCGCCTTCTGTACCGCCGAGGTCAGGTCCACCGCGTCGGGACCGTAGGTCTCGACCGAACCGTTCGCGCCGCCCGGCGCCACGTCGAACACGTCAGGGCCGACCGTGGAGGCCAGGGCCGGCCGCAGCGCAGCGTTGTAGCCGGCGATGGTGAGCATCTTGTAGGTGATGTGGATGTCCGGGTACTTCCTGTTGAACGCCTTGATGTACTGCTGTGCCACCTGGACGCTCGGGGTCCACCCCCACCAGGTGAGGTTCGCCGAGGTGGCGGAGCCCTTGCTCCCGCCGGGGGAACTGCCGCCAGCGCAGGCAGTGAGGAGCAAAACCAGGAAACCGAGTACCGAGATTGCCGGGATCACGCGCCGGCGGCGTCCTGCATTCGGCGACTTGCGCATGGTGCCTCCTAGGCCGTTTTTCTAGCTGCTGAGGGTGCCGCCGTGGCTGAGGCGCTGTGTTGCGTCTGGGGGTGCCCCGGTCCGGCCTGGTTGCCGTGCGGACGGGCAGAAAATTATCGGGCTACCGTTATCGGCATGTCGTGGCGGAGGGCTGCCGCGGACCGGTTCCCCGCCGACCACGGCGTCGTTTACAGGGAAGTATTGGGGGTTTTGTCCCATTGTGCGGCATATGCGTCCTCCGATACTCCGATGAACGGGGCGCAAACTGGTGATGGCGTTTCGAGGCCTCGAATCGGAGTAGACCGGACTTGCGACCTGTGTGTCAAGGTGTTGTTAGTAACTTTTCGGTAATAGGGCCGCAACGCTGGACACTTCGCTTCACTGCATCTATGCAGCTCAAGCCGAGTTTAGCGGGTAAATACCAGAGCCGAAACTTTCGAATAACCTCAACGCTGACCGCTCATAGCTGCGTCCGGGGCGAGGTCGAGCTTCACGGCATGCTAGCGAGCGGAATGAGGGCTCTCATCAGCCGTGACCCCGCGCTGTCGCGTCGTTCGCCAGGGTGGAGCGGCGATACTTGACACCGGGGATGCGCCCGCCGTACGTTGCCAGCAGGTTTCCCGGATAGCTGGATTTGCTGAAAAATTTCGGATAAAACTTGCCGAAGCCTTCTTCCTGGCTGCGGCGGGGAGGACCGGACCGTGCCTGCTGACCGATACGCGCCCGCCCGCGAGGACAAATTCTCGTTCGGCATCTGGACCGTTGGATGGCAGGGCGTCGACGTGTTCGGGGCGGCCACTCGGCCGCCGATGCCGGCCGAGCGGGCCGTGTACAAGCTGGCCGAGCTTGGCGCCTACGGAGTCAACTTCCACGACAACGACGTATTCGGCTTCGGGGTCAGCCCGGGCGAGCGGGACGAGCGCATCGCCGCATTCCGCAAGGCCCTGGCCGAGACGGGACTGGTAGTCACGACCGCCACCACGAACCTCTTCGGCCATCCGGTCTTCAAGGACGGCGGCTTTACCGCGAACGACCGGGATGTGCGCCGGTTCGCGCTGGCCAAGGTGATACAGAATCTCGACCTGGCCGCCGAGCTTGGCGCGCGGACCTACGTGTTCTGGGGCGGGCGGGACGGCGCCGAGTCAGGCGCGGCCAAGGATGTGCGGGCCGCCCTCGACCGGCTCAAGGAGGCTTTCGACATCCTCACCGCCTACGTCCTGGACCAGGGCTATGACCTGCGGTTCGCGATCGAGCCCAAGCCGAACGAGCCGCGCGGTGACATCCTCCTGCCCACGGCCGGGCACGCTCTGGCCTTCATTGGTGAACTGGCCCACCCCGAGATGGTGGGGATCAACCCCGAGGTCGGGCACGAGGAGATGGCGGGCCTGAACTGTGCGCACGGCATCGCCCAGGCACTGTGGCACGGCAAGCTGTTCCACATCGACCTGAACGGGCAGAACGGTCCCCGCTTCGACCAGGATCTGCGGTTCGGCGCGGGCAATGCGCGGGGTGCGTTCTGGGTGGTCGATACGCTGCTGGCTGGCGGGTACGAGGGGCCGGTGCACTTTGATTTCAAGCCCTCGCGTACCGAGGACGATGATGGCGTTTGGGCGTCGGCCGCTGCATGCATGCGTAACTACCTGATCCTCCGCGATAAAGCGCGGGCGTTTCGCGCTGACCCCGAGGTGCAGCAGGCGCTGGCTGCTGCCCGGGTTGACCAGCTTGCGCTGCCAACGCTGGCCGAGAGCGAGACCTGGCGCGACGTCCGCGGGTTCACCGCCGACGCTGACGAGCTTGGCCGCCGGGGCATGGTCTTCGAGCGGCTAGACCAGCTCGCGCTCGAGCATCTCTATGGCGTCCGCTGAGAGGTATGTCTAGTGGCCATCGTCATGCCTGCCGACCGCCGCCCGCTGGGCCGGACCGGGCTGCAAGTCTCTCCGGTTTGCATCGGCACTAGCCCGCTGGCGAGCATGCCGGGACTATACGGCTATGAGGTAGCCGCAGACCGCGCCGAAGCGACGATCGGTCAGGTAATGCGCGGCCCGTTTAACTTCATGGACACCTCGAACAACTACGGCGGCGGCTCTGCCGAGCGGCGTATCGGCCATGTGCTGGCGTCCTCCGGCGGACTGCCGCCCGGATTTGTCCTGGCCACCAAGGTGGACGCCGACCCTGACACTGGCGACTTCTCCGGGGAGAGGGTCAAGCGGTCCGTCGCCGAGAGCCTGGACCGCCTTGGCCTGGATCGGGTCCAGCTGATGTACCTTCACGATCCCGAGTACCACCTCACGTTCGCCGAGGCGATGGCTCCTAGTGGTCCGGTGCGGGCCCTGGCTGACCTGCGCGAGCAAGGGGTACTGGCCCACGTGGGAGTGGCGGGCGGCCCGATTCCGCTGATGCGCCAGTTCCTGGCCACCGGGGAGTTCGAGGTGGTGCTTAATCACAATCGGTTCACGCTGGTCGACCGCAGCGCCGGGCCGCTCATGGACGATGCGGCCGAACGCGGCATCGCGTTCCTCAACGGCGCGCCGTACGGTGGAGGCATCCTGGCCAAGGGGCCCGATCACCAGCCGAAATACGCCTACCAACTTGCCAGCGACGACGTTCGCGAGGCGGTCCGCGCCATGCAGCGGACCTGCGCCGAACATCGCGTATCCCTGACCGCCGCAGCGCTGCAGTTCTCGCTCCGCGACCCGCGAGTCTCCTCCACCGTGGTGGGCGTATCCGAGCCATCCCGGATCGATCAGATCAGCACCCTGATGGCCGAGCCGATCCCGGCCGGGCTGTGGGTCGAGCTCGACCGCCTGGCTCCCGGCCCGCAGAGCTGGCTCACCTGATGCCGGCTCGATGCCTGGACGGACAGGTCGCGGTGGTGACCGGCGCCTCGGCTGGCATCGGGCTGGCCATCGCCAAGCGCTTCGTGGCCGAAGGCGCGTATGTCTTCGTCACCGGGCGTCGACCAGAGGTCCTGGACGCGGCCGTGGCCGCTATGGGGGAGAACGTCACCGGCGTGCCCGGCGATGCGGCTAGCGTGGCTGACCTGGACAGACTCTACGAGTCCGTGGCGGAACGAGGCCGCCGGATCGATGTGCTCGTCGCCAACGCCGGGGGTGGCGGCGGAGCGGCCAGTGTCGCGGATATGACCCCGGAGCGCTTCGATGCCACGGCCGGACTGACCTTCCGCGGCACCTACTTCACCGTCCAGCGCGCGCTACCGCTGCTGAACGACGGAGCGAGGATCGTGCTCATCTCCTCGATCGCGGCCAGCAACGGCAGCGCCAACCACGGTGCCTACAACGCCAGCAAGGCCGCGGTACGGTCGTTGGCCCGCACGCTAACGGCCGAGCTCAAGAACCGCCGGATCCGGGTCAACGCGCTGAGCCCGGGTCCCACCGAATCGCGCGGTTTCGAAAGGTTCGCCGGCGACCGGATCGAAGAGCTGAGGTCAGAGCTGGCCGAGTCTATCCCGGTTGGCCGGATTGGCCGACCCGATGAGATAGCCAGCGCGGCGCTCTTCCTGGCCAGCACGGAGAGCAGCTTCGTGGCCGGCGTGGAACTGGTCGTGGACGGCGGGATGAGCCAGATATGACAGCAGCCCAGCGGTATCGCCCATCCTCCCGGGCCCGTGGCCTGTCGTGGGCGCATTACGATGACGCTGACCGGCGGGGCAGGCACAGAAAGCATTCAGCGACCTTGGCACCGCACCGGCCGAAGGGAGCGTGCTGGTGAGCGATTCACCGATTGCCCGCGAGCGGGTGCGGCTAGCCGACATCGCGGCCGCGGCCGGCGTGTCAGTGCCGACGGTATCCAAGGTGCTCAACGGGCACTCGCAGGTCTCGGCCAAGACGCGGGCCCGTATCGAGGCGCTGCTGGTGGACTATAACTACGCGGCACCCCGGCGCACGGGCCGGCTGTGCCTGATTGACCTGGTGTTTGCCGATCTCAGCCCGTGGGCGGTCGAAATCATCCGCGGTGCGGAAGGGGCGGCCTTCGCCGAGGAATGCCGGATCGCGGTGTCAGTGGTGTCCGGCGAGGCAGACACGAAGGAATGGCTGGCCCGGCTGTCGAGCGGACAGACCGACGGGGTGATCCTGGTGCTCACCGAGTTGTCGCCTGCCTATCGGGCCCAGTTGGCCGCGATGCATATACCGGTCGTGATCGTCGACCCGGTCGGCCAGCCCGACCCGAGGATCCCGTCGATCGGCGCCACGAACTGGGCAGGTGGCCTGATGGCGACCGAGCATCTGATCGAGCTCGGGCACCGCCGGATCGGCACCATTACCGGCCGCCCGTCACTGCTATGCAGCCAGGCCCGGCTGGACGGGTACCGGGCCGCGCTGGAGCGGGCCGGCATACCGGCCGACCCCACCCTGGTTTACTCGGGCGATTTCCACTTCGAGGCGGCCCTGGTGGCGGCGACCGCGATGCTCGATCTTGCCGAGCCGCCCAGTGCGATTTTCGCCGGCAGCGACATGCAGGCAATGGGCGTCTACGAGGCAGCGCGGCTGCACCAACTGCGGATCCCGGATGATCTGAGCGTAGTCGGCTTCGATGATCTGCCCATGTCGGCCTGGGTCTCGCCGCCGCTGACCACGATCGTCCAGCCATTGGCGCAGATGGCGGCGATGGCCACCCGGACAGTGCTCGCGCTGCTCGAGGGCCGGGCCGACGAGTCGAGCAACCGGATTGAGCTGACGACCTCGCTGGTCGTCCGGGCCAGCACTTCGCCGCCGGATGGCCAGGCCGGAACACCACCCCAGGCTAAGTCTCAGGTCAGCCCGGGGGGTCGTCGCCCGGCGCAGAGTGCCCAGGACGGGACCCGTAACCGGCGCAAGCGGCAGAGCCGGTCGGAGCCGTAGCAGATGACGAGCGATCCGCTCCTTAGGGCCCCTGGCTGTGCGGATAGGGGCGAGCCGCCCGCCAGTCGCGGGCGTCGTCGGGAAGGTGCGCCACGGTCCCGGGCACCGCCCCGAGCGGGAACTCGAGATCCTGTGCCTGGTAGCCGCCGGGGCCAGCAACGGCCAGGTGGCCAGCGCGATGAACATCAGCGGTCACACCGTCGCGGGCAGCCTGCGGTCGATGCTCAGCCGCACCAGGCCCGCAACCGGGCCGGGCTGGCCGGCCGCACCTAGGCGACCGGGATTCGCCCACCCGTACCTGGCCACCGCGGGCTGGCCTCGGGTCCTGTGCTGTCACGGACGGTCTGGAATCGGCCGCACATGTCCGTTATGGTGTGGGACATTGTTCGAGGAGGGGAACCATGTGGCCAGTCGGCGTCGCGCTCGCGGTTATGGCACTGATCTCGGGCTCGCTTGCCGCCACCGCGGCGACCGCGAGCACCGGCAGCATCACCATCTCGAAGGTGGTCGATGTCTCGGATGATCAGACGGCCCAGAACGAGACGCCGATCGCGGTCAACCCGGCCAACCCGGCCAACATGATCACGGGCAACAATGACTGGAACTACAACGACGGCTGCGGCGTGAACACCACATTCGACGGCGGCGCGAAGTGGACCCCGACGCTGCCCAGCGGGTTCCTCCCGGGCGTCACCAAGTTCACCAACGATCCCGCGGTGCCAGGCGACGGCGCCTATGACGCGGGCGGCGACCCGACGATCGCGTTCAGCCCGGACGGCAAGGTCGCCTACTACGCCTGCCAGGCCTTCAACTTCACCTCTCCATACCAGATAGCCCTCCTGCTCAACAGGTCCTATGACGGAGGGCTGACCTGGCAGCACAGCGGCCTGACCCAGATCTCCACCTTCACCGGCAACGGGGTGAGCAAGGGGTCGAACGGGCAGTTCCCTGACCACGAGAACATTCATGTCGACCCGGCCAACGGCTACATCTACGTCACATGGGCCCAGTTCAACGGGAACGGCACCCACTCGCCGGTGAACGTGGCCGTGTCGCGCGACGGCGGGAACACCTTCACCGTCTCGCAGGTGACGGCGGGCAACGTGCGGAACAACCAGGACCAGCGGATCGTGACCGACCAGTCAGGCAATGCCTACCTCACGTTCGATAACGGCATCCAGGGCGGCAAGGGAACCGCTTTGTACGCGTCGAAGTCGGCCGATGGGGGCCGCACCTGGTCCACCCCAGTCAGGTTCGCGACGCTGACCGACCCGGTGTGCGTCTTCCCGCCGTCCTGCTTCAACATCTCGGGCGGCCAGTTCCGCGCGGGCGGCACCTACCCCGCGCCGGCGTTCGACACGGCGCACAACAAGCTCGACGTGCTGGTCGCCGACATCCGCGGCACCTATGCCGGGATGTATTTCTACGCGCTTGACCCGGCCACGCTGTCTGTCGCCTTCACCAGCAGCATCCCGGGCGGCAGCGGGGACCGGTTCGAAGGTGAGCTCTCGGCCGCGCCGAACGGTCGGCTCGACGCCTCCTTCTACGACCGCGGGTACAGCGCCAACAAGCTCGTGGACCTGACCTATGCGACGAGCAGCGACGGCGGCCGCACCTGGCGGCAGGCGCGGGTGACTCCCCAGGGATTCGATCCCTCGGCCTGGGGCGTGCCGAGCGGGTCGTCGTTCCGCCCGTTCATCGGCGACTACAACGGCATCGTGTCCACCGCTGACCATGCGGCAATGACCTGGACCGGGTTCGCCCCGCCGCAGCCCTACAACCTCGAGGTCGATTTCGCCACCGCGACTCCATGACGCCGGCCGCGAAACGGACCGGCGGGCCGGGGCTAGAAACGGCCAGGCGGGTTAGGCCGCCATGCGCCCGCGATAAGGAGGCCCGGGAGGGCACGCGGGGAACGACTCCATCGCCAGCGCGGCCAGCTCACAGTGACCTGGGACAAGGCACTGTGAGCCCATCGGCTGGCCCGCCATCCCCGCACCCTAACGGTCATTCTGCGCGCCATGAGCAGGTGGCGCGGCAGACTCCCTGGCCGGCTTCCTCGCTGTTCTGCGGCTCGTTGCTGGTGGTCGGGGTCGGATGCCCAGACTGAGGCCGCGTTACAGCACATGCCGGTGAGCGCGAGTTGGGCGCCTCGGCGAAACGCTGTACTCGGCGCTCAGTTGAAAGCCTGTGCCCGGAACCGGCCACCGGGCGTTCCCGGTCGTCGATCTTGGGGCCCGCCCAGTGAGCAGGCGGGTCGAGCAGCCCGTCGCACAACGGCCCGGCGCGATGTGTTGCGATCGGCGTAATGGCTTGGCCAAGCCTCAGCTGCCGCGCATGCTCGCGCCGTCCTGCCGGACCGGGGCCGGGCAGGACGAGGTCGCCATCGGTGGTGACGTGGACGTGGCCGGGATGCGGGTCGGCGTGGACGACACCGACCCCGAAGATCTGCGTCAAGATCCTGTCCAGGCGACCGCGCACCGCGGCCGGTCATGCCGGTTCAGCACATGACCCGGCGACCTGCTGCCGTGAGGTCCTCCGCGGCTGGCATGGCTGGTTGGAGCTCCCCGCCAGAACGGGGCGAGCCGCGAGCGGGCATCATGATCGCCGGCCGTTCGCGTCCTCATACGGCAGGCTCACCGATGTGGCCTGCGGGGACCCCCGCTCGCCTCGACTGCCGTCCCGCCGGCGCCGGCTTCGGCTGGCTGAACGCCGAAGGTGGCGCGGGCCCACGCCACGTGACGCGCGGTCATCCGGTTAGCCACCAGCGGTGTGTAGCGCCAGATGCGCCACGCCAGCCGTGCCGACGCAGGCGCCACGACCAGGGCAGCGTTGCGGTCAATTCCCCGGACGATATCTTGCGCCATCCGATCCGCCGGGTAGAAGCGGGCCTGTACGTGCTGGAAGAACTCTCGCGTATGCCCGGCGGCCGGTGACTTGGGCAGGTCATCGGGGCCGCCCTTGTCGAGAATCGGCGTCTCAACCACGCCGGGGCACACCGCAGTCACCCGCACCCCGTACGCTGCGGCCTCCCCGCGAAGCGACAAGCTCAGCCCCACCACCGCATGCTTGGTCATCGCGTACGCCGTCGCCCCCGGGGCCGGGAGCAGGCCAGCCAGCGAGGCAGTGTTCACGATATGCCCGGACCGTTGCCTGACCATGATCGGGTAAACCGCGTGCACACCGTGCACCACGCCCCGCAGGTTGACGTCGATGGCGCGGTCCCAGTGCGCGAGCAGCAACTCGTGGGCCTCACCGCCGATGGCGATACCGGCGTTGTTCACCATTACGTCGAGGCGGCCGTGGCTGTCGTGAGTCCTGCGCACCAGGGCCGCGACCGCGGCGGCGTCGCGGACATCAAGGGCCGCGGACGTGGCAGCACCCGGCCCCTGCCGGGCCAGCCCACCCGCCAC
>Ga0070697_100002141_pt1 | contig 15137 bp, 12 predicted proteins | sample KBSK1501metaG_FD_65475 | JGI IMG/M metagenome (GOLD analysis project Ga0070697, IMG submission 65475) | Corn, switchgrass and miscanthus rhizosphere microbial communities from Kellogg Biological Station, Michigan, USA - KBS K1-50-1 metaG | ecosystem: Host-associated > Plants > Roots >...
CTGGAGGCGACGCCCCAGGAAAAAAAACGACGGAAGCGATCCAGCAGGAAGTCACCCGCGAAGTAGACCATCGGCTGGCGCTCATCTTCCGCGAACGTCGTCACCAAGGCAGGCTGGACTCGAGCTCTTCATTCAGAACCGCAATTCTTGCTTTTCGCGTGTCTTCGGGTTGCGTGGGGACCACCATGATCTACCATATCGGCCATTAACGCTTCGGAGTTTAGCCGACTACCGCTCCTGAGTCGTGTCGGGTTGCCGTGACAGGAAACTGTGTACTGAAGGGTAAGCCATATATATTGGGGCGCCTCCGGTAGCGCTCGAAAAACACTTGCCGACGGAAGGTCGACTGAGGCGGACACCGTCACCATTGAGACTCACAATCGACGGGTTCGAAAGCGGGCCTACTGGTTCTCACGCAATTTCCGGTACATGGCGTGCCTACAAAACGAATCGTTCCAACAAATGAGCTAACAAGAGAACAGAGTTGGGTTCGCAGAAAAGTGTGCAAGTACGTGCAGGGCGATTTGGCAACCCTTTGGTTTCAATTCCAGTGCTTCAGGTTACTGTTTCGGAAAAAGGTCGTGCGAGGAGAGGGGGGCCTGTTGCGTAGTGTCAGTCTTCGACGACAACAGCGGTCATTTCGGCATCGACGAAAGTAAACGTGACCATCGGCCCCTCCTGCACATTTAGGACCAGTGGGGGACGAAAGCAGGCGATACTGGTGCCATCCTTGTTTCGTACGCTCGGGTACACGATCCCTGCTGATCCACTGGTCAACAGTTGATTTCCAAGTAGTTGGGAGAGAGTGTAGTTGTTCGGGTCTAAGCAACCTGCAAAATCTGGGTCGTCGCGAATGTCATGAAATTCATATCTGAAATCGGCGACGTAGTCTATATATGGAGAGACTTCCTCAGCTTTCCATCCGACTTCCTTCAACTCGGCGGCTCTATGAAAGGCCACTTCCGTTTGCGCAGTTTGCATTTCGAAAGCCCCATACCAAGCTCCTCGATCCGCCCTATTAAACCTTCCTCCTAGCGGATGCGCGTGAGTGAAGGACGCGTTAACGATATGTGCGAGGCGGAATCCGGAAACCAGCTCAATAGCGCTGATGCCAGGTAGCCCACCACTCTCGCCAAGCAATCTATCGTTCGTTGCCCCCTCCAGCTCCGTGAGTTCGCTGAGCAGATCGTCATCGTCTTGCGCGAGAAGGTTGAGGATTGGCCGACCACGATCACTATAACGATACGGGATAAGACGATGAGTCCTATCCTGTTCCACCTTGCTCAGCTTCGGAGAATTCATCTACTGCCACGACGGGCATCCAACAGTTGGCGGACTCTCAGAAAAGCAGGTATGCCGCCCTTCTTTACGTAATTGAGCGGCGAGTCCCCCCCAAATATTGGATTCGTGTTCGGCAGCGTTATCCAAGCATCTGCGAGCTTTTGGCTGTAGAGAATGTTCAGTGCCTTATATATCCCGATCAAAAGAGAAACTCGGGTGAGCTGATCTACATCTAGGGTTTTGGCACCTTGGTCCTTCAGTGTGTAGAAACTGCCACTGGACATGCCGCCTAGCAAAACTCGGGTATCGTCATCGCGCAATTTCCAATGAGTCGCGATCCGAAGAAGGCCCTTGATTGCGGCCGGACTGAGCCGGGTTCGGTTCTCCTTCGTCGATAGATCGACTGCGGTATCCCACGAGAAACCAACAACCGGCTGTTGCATGGTAGCCATGACATTACTCCATTTATGATTAAAATATACTCCAAATTTGAAAGGATGACAAACTCAATTTTGGTGTTTATCTAAGTTATTTATTTTAAATTACTTACTAAATTCGGGCGAAAAGCTGTTGCCTGTTGAAATGTGCCGATTTCCACCAACAACCACGCACCCAGCTATCGGAGCTAGCTTCGCCCTTGCCTGTCGGCCTCAATCTGCCGACGGATACTCAGCCCAATTCCCTTCAGCCCGGGCCGCCACATCTGGGATGCGAGCTTTGGCCACGAAGCGCTCCAGCAGCGCCTGATCCAGCCTCCCAGTATCCGAAATCGTAGCCGCACGATAATTGGAGAGTTCGGCCGTCCGGATAAATCAGCGACCAGCTTTTGAGATGCATGTCTGCCTTGCCAATGGCGGCACGGATCGCAGGGGCCAGCCCTCCACGAGTGAAGTTCCCCAACTTTCGGCCCCGTATCTTCAAGCAAATGGAGGAGGTGCGGCTAGAGCTGACTCCTGTGTTGCTCCAGAGTGATACGCACAAGCTGACTGCGAGTCCGCACGCCGGTTTTGGAGAAAAGTTGTTGCAGCGTTGCTTTTACCGAACTCTCGGACACTCCGATTCGCTTCGCGATTTCTTTATTCACCAAGCCATCGAATACACAAGAAAGAACTTGACGTTCTCTTTCGGTAAACCGATCTTCTTTAGACTCCTGACGAGGGCCTGCGCGGCCCACCGCTTCCTGCAAGAGTTCCCGATCAAACCAGACCTTTCCAGCAAGCACATCGCGGATTCCCTCGATGAGCAGTGCCGCCGAGTGGTGTTTCATGAAAATTCCAGAAATGCCGTTGCGAATCAGGTCCGCGGCTTGTTCATTTTGCACTCCGGCAGTAACGACCAGGACTTTGCCGGTGAATCCCTGTTGCTTCGCCAAGCGCATGAACTCGCCGCCATCACCTTGTCCGAGGTCAAAATCAAGCAGCACGATGTCGACATGGGTCTTGCGCAATGCCGCCAGACCTTCTGCGACGGAACTGCAATGCGCAACAACCCGGAAGCCTGGCTCCGCGGCCAAGAGACGGGCCACACTCTCCCGGAACAAGGCGTGATCATCCACCAACACGATTTCTATGCGCGGTTCCGCGGAATCAGGCATTCACAGTTTCCTTGGCTACGGCTACCGCCGGAACGACCACAACAAAACAGCTCCCCTGAGGCCTGGTTTCATAGAGCAGTTCGCCCCCAAAACTTCGCATGATTGACCGCGAGATATACAGCCCAAGACCGGCCGTCTCGGCTCCGGGCTGGAAGGGGCGAAACAGGTTTTCGGGATGGGCTATTCCGATTCCCGTATCTTCGAAGCGAATCGTGACCTGCTTTGCGTCCGATGATGTACTAAGCCACAGTTGCCTGGTTTCAGTTGACGCCATGGCTCGCTGGCTATTCTTCGCCAGATTCAAGAATACTTGGATCAGACCATAACGGTCGGCCCAAACCAGCGGTAGGCTCTCCTGAACCCGCCATTCGATTTTGATGTTAGATTCAGAATAAGCGCCTTCGATCAGCACTCGCACTTCGTCGAGAAGGGATGTCAGCTCAACCGTCACTGCGGCATCGGAGGGAGCGGCCTTCACGCTGAGAGTGGATATTCGTTCCAAACCCTGGATCAATGAGCTCAGAGCCTGAAAATCTTCGTTTCGTTCCAGATCTGGGACTCGGGAAAGATTCTTGTGGAGGACAACCGCCGCACCGCACAAATTCCTGACCTCGTGAGCCATGGCGCTCACCAGAATCCTGCTGCTCCTCAACAAGTGATCCAGACTCAATTCCTCCCGGTTTCGCAGATCCTCTGACAAATCCACCACTACCGCCGCAAGGCGTGGACCGGAGATCGTGTTGTAAGTGGAAAACCACACACCCGCCAGAAACACTTCGCCTGTCGATCGTTGCCCTTTGCACTGCAATGTGGTCCGGAAGGTTCTTGAGGGCTGCGTCTGCACTACAGTTTGCAGGGACGGCAGGTAGGAACTGATGGGTTGACCTTTTAAGGACGATGTGTCCGGCACGAGCAATTGCTGCGCTGCCTGGTTTGCTAAAAGGATCTTTCCGTTCGAGTCAATCGTCAGAATTGCGGCTGGACTGCTCTCCACCAAAACCTGCAACTGATCTTCCGCGTCGCGGCGCAGCTTTACCTCACTCTCCAACTCTTCCACGTGCTCCAAAACGATACGGCGATTTCGCAGAAGCTCTGAAATGAAAAGACCAGTGCCGCTAAAGCCCACCGAACTCAGAAGCAGCCGGAAAATCGCCTCGCTCTCCGGCAGATTGCTGAAAGACTCCTGGAGGACAGCACACACGAGGGCCACCCCTATAGTCTGGGTTCGCGAGAGAAAACCGCCCACAATGATGATGGGAAACAGGTACAGAAATCCAAGGGAGATGTATGGCTTGGTAAGCCAGTCGGTGACCGCAATGCCGGTCACGAGCAGACCGGCTACTATCAGCAGCCTGGTGCGGTTTGCGGGTACGAAGATGGAAAGCAGACCCTTCATCCCAATCCTTAATGTTAATGTTGCCCCCGTTGTACTCCGCAGAGAAAGACCTTTTCGCACGCCAACTGAAAGATAGGCTTCGGCGGCCAAAAGATAGCCAACGAATCGAAAGATAGGTTTCCCTCTCCTCTAGCCATTCCGCACAATTCTATTTCCGGAACTTCAATGTCGTCGTCGAATGCTGAAGTCTGACGTCGAAAAGCTCCCCATCATGGCACCCCTCCTTCAACCCCGAAACGCGTGTCGAGCTCTGGCCCAACGGCCGCCGGGTTATGGCAACTGGGACGCCTGATGATAAGCAATTTCTGCCATCGTTGGGTTCTATTTCTCCTGCTCACATCTTGCGCCGCTACTCAAGCACAGGAGCCTTGGACATGGGAGAAGGTGCGCGCGCGGTTCGAGCACAGTAACCCCACTCTGCAAGCCGACGGGTTCAATGTTGACCAGTCGAAAGCGCAAGAGATAACCGCTTACCTGCGCCCCAATCCGAACTTCACTCTGCTCACGGATGGGACTCAGATCGCTCCTTACCAAGGCGTTTGGCGACCGTTCGCCGGCACTGAGCTTTCCACCAACTTTAGCTATCTGCACGAACGGCAGCGCAAGCGGGAATTGCGGCGGGAGAGCGCGCACAAGGGGACGGAGATCGCGGTCTCCACTCACGCCGATCTGGAGCGGAGCTTGCTGTTCGACTTGCGTGGCGCCTTTGTGTCAACGCTGCAGGCCAAATCTGTGCTGCGGTTGGCAAGAGACAATCTTACCTATTACGACCACCTGCTCGAGGTAAGCCGAGATCGATTCAGTGCTGGCGACATGGCGCAGATGGACCTCGACCGACTGGAACTGCAGCGGGTGCAGTACGAGTCGGACGTGCAAACCGCAGAAGTGAACTTGCGCACGGCCAAAATCCAGTTGCTCAGGTTGCTGAACGACCGTACTCCGATTGAACAATTCGACGCGACCGGGCCATACGATTTCAACGATCAACTCTTGCCGCGCGATGAGTTCAGGAAAATCGCTCTGGATACACGGCCTGATCTAAGGGCGGCGGTTGAAGCCACATACAAAGCCGAGACCGATCACAAGCTCGCTGTGGCAAACGCCTCAACCGATCCGACTTTGAGCACGTGGTATACCTACAACCCCTCGTTCAACAACGCCTATGACCACCAAACACTCGGCGCCAGTATCAGCATCCCCCTCCGCATTTTCGACCGCAACCAAGGCGAGAAGCTGCGCACGCAACTCGACATCACGCGCAACCAGAGACTGCGCGACGCTGCCGAAGCGCAGGTGTTGAGCGACGTTGATTCCGCCTACGCCTCGCTGACCAGCAATGTGGCATTGCTGCAACCCTACAAGCGCAAATACCTGCAACAGGCCGAACGAGTGCGCGACACGGTGGCCTTCGCATACCAACACGGCGGAGCTTCGCTCCTGGATTTTCTGAATGCGCAGAGCGAGTACCGAAGTGTGCAGCTAAGTTACGTCAACCTGATTGGTTCGTACCTCTCCGCTGCCAGCCAACTCAATCTGGCCGTGGGCCGCGAGGTGGTGCAATGAGAAGCACAAAGGGCAAACGCACTGGGGCAATCTGCGGGGTCTTGTGTTTGGTATTAATGGGTGCCTCGTGCTCCAACGAGACCAAGGCGTCTCCGACCAAGGCTGAGGTCACAGTTGATCCCAACCTCTACACCGTGGAACACGCGGAGTTGTTCAAGCTGGCCAGGGCTGAAACAGAAAACTTGCCGACCGTTCTTGCCGCCAATGGCAGCGTCACCCCGGACGTGAACCGCACCATCCACGTGACCTCTCAGGGATCGGGGCGTGTTGTTGATCTGAAGGTGCGGCTTGGCGACTACGTCAAGAAAGGCCAGATCCTGCTCTCCATTCACAGCGCCGATCTGGCCGGATCGTTTTCTGACTATCAGAAGGCTGCCGCCGACGAGCGGCTGGCGCAGAAGGCCCTTGATCGTGCACAGTTGCTCAACTCGCACGGCGCGCTCGCCGAAAAAGACTTGCAACAGGCGGAGGACACTGAAGAGAAGGCCAAGCTGGATGTGCAGAACATGGAACAGCGCGTCCGCCTGTTAGGCGGCGATCCGGCTCATCCCGCTGCCGTGATCGAGCTTCGCGCGCCGATCTCGGGAACGATCGTCGAACAGAACATCTCGGGATTCGAGGGGATCAAGACCCTCGACAACAGTCCCAATCTCTTCACCATCGCTGACCTTACTCAAGTGTGGGTCCTCTGCGACGTTTATGAGAACGACCTCGGCGAGGTGCGCTTGGGCGACACTGCCGACATCCGTCTGAATGCCTATCCGGACAAGACTTACCGCGGCAAAGTCGCTGACATTTCCCGCGTCCTCGATCCGGCTACGCGCTCGGCTAAGGTGCGCATCGTGTTGCCAAATCGCGACGGATCATTGCGACCCGGCATGTTTGCCGTGGCCGCGTTCCGGTCACGCAAGTCGCAATCGCGGATCGTTGTTCCCTCCACCGCGATCATGCGCCTTCAAGACAAGGATTGGGTATTCCGAAAGGACGGACCACAGCGTTTTCGCCGCATCGAAGTGCGCGCTCTGGGAGAAAACTCGGGCGGGAAGCAACAAATACAAGGCGGCTTGAAAGCCGGAGAAGAAATTGTCGCAAATGCGCTGGAGTTTTCCTCGACGGTGGCGGAGCAGGGTAAATGATCCGCTATCTTATCGACTTTGCCCTGCGCAACCGCATTTTGGTGTTAAGCGTCGCGCTTGTTCTCTTTGTTTGGGGCATCATCTCTTTCCACAATCTACCGATCGAAGCCTACCCCGACGTCGCCGATACCTATACGCAGATCATTACCCAATGGCCAGGACACGCCGCGGAGGAAGTGGAACAGCAGATCACAGTCCCCCTCGAAGTGCAGCTGAACGGCGTGGCGCATATGACTCACCTGCGCTCGGTGTCACTGGCGGGACTGTCAGTGATCACCATCATCTACGACGACCAGACTACGACTCTGAACGCTCGCCAGGAAGTGATCGACCGCTTGCAGCAGGTCACTCTGCCCCAAGCTGTGGCCCCAAGTCTAGGTCCGGACTATAGCCCGACCGGGCAGATCATGTTCTACACACTCCAGAGCACGAACCCAAAGTACGACGTGATGGAGTTGAAGACACTGCAAGACTGGGTGGTTCGGAACCAACTGAAATCCGTCCCGAACGTGGTTGAGGTCAATATCTTCGGTGGGCCGACGCGCGACTACCAGGTTCAAGTCGATCCGGGCAGGCTGGTCTCCTACGGACTTTCCCTGGGTCAGGTTGAGCAGGCCATAGCCAACAACAACATTAATGCCGGTGGCGGCTTCATCGAACGGGGAGAGCAGGCACTGAATGTCCGTGCCGTGGGTCTAATGCAAACCACCGACGACATCGCCGCCACGGTGGTGAAGGTGCAGAGCGGCACTCCTGTCCGGGTGCGCGATCTGGGTATTGTGGCGCAAGCCCCCAAAGTACGCCTGGGCCAGCTCGGCAAAAGCATCCGTCATGAAGATGGAACGGTCATCAACAACGACGATGTTGTGGAGGGCATCGTTTTGCTGCGCAAGGGCGCAGAAGCCGATGCCACTCTCGATGCACTGCACGAGAAAATCAAGCAGCTCAACAACGGCCTGCTGCCCGCGGGCGTGACGATTGTTCCCCACCTCGATCGCAGCGACCTGGTCCACTACACGACGCACACCGTGCTGCGTAACCTGACGGATGGAGTACTGCTGGTCACGGTGGTCCTGTTCTTGTTCTTGGGTAACGTTCGCAGTGCATTGATCGTGACCATCACGATTCCTTTCGCACTGCTGTTCGCGGCAATCCTACTGGATCTGAGTCACATTCCCGCCAACTTGCTCTCCCTAGGTGCGCTGGATTTTGGCATGGTGGTGGATGGCTCGGTGGTAATGGTCGAGAACATTCTGCGCCATGCGGGATACGGGCAGGGCAAGAAGACGCTACTGGAGATCATCGGCACCGCGGCGCACGAAGTGCAAAGGCCGGTTTTCTTCGCCCGCATCATCATTATCATTTCCTATCTTCCGATCTTCACCCTCCAGCGCGTAGAAGGACGCCTATTCAGACCCATGGCCTGGACGGTTGCGTTTGCCCTGTTAGGAGCATTGCTGTTTGCCCTCCTGATCGCGCCCGTACTGTGCACTCTGCTGTTCAGAGGCGAAATCAAAGAGTGGCGCAACCCGGTGTTTCATTGGTTGCAGGAATACTACGGCCGCCGACTCGACTGGTGCTTCGACCACATGAAGCTCACGTTGGGGCTGGGTATCGCCGCACTCGCGGTGATGTTGTTTCTTGGCTTCGGCGGGGTGATCGGTTCTGAATTCCTGCCTCACTTGGACGAGGGGGCGATATGGGTACGCGGCACGCTGGCTCCGAGCACAGGCCCTTCCGCGGGAATCGACCTCGCCAACCGGGCGCGCCGCGTGCTGGCCAACTTTCCTGAAGCCAAGCAAGTCATGAGCCAGGTGGGGCGCCCCGATGATGGCAGTGATGCCAGCGGCTTCTACAACACGGAATTCTTTGTTGACTTGCTCCCACGCTCAAAATGGCGCTCCGAGTTCAAGACGAAAGACGACCTCATTGCCGCGATGGATGGGGACCTCAACAAGTTCCCAGGCGTGGACTGGAACTTTTCCCAGCCGATTTCCGACAACGTAGAGGAAGCCGTTAGCGGCGTCAAAGGAGAATTGGCGGTCAAACTGTTTGGCACTGACTTAAAGGTCCTCGAAGCCAAAGCCAACGAGATTCAGGAGGTGATGGGCAGGATTCCCGGAGTGGCCGACCTGGGCACGTTTCAGGTACGCGGCCAACCCAACGTGAATCTGGTGGTGGATCGCGCCGCAGCCGATCGCTTCGGAATTAACGTCAGCGATGTGCAGGACGCGGTGGAAACCGCGGTTGGCGGCAAGGCCGTGAGCCAAATCCTGATTGGTGAACAACGCTATGACCTCACCGTCCGTTACCAGGCGCCGTTCCGCCAGAAAGTAGAAGATGTCGCCAACATTCGCATTCTAGCCCCGTCGGGGGAGCGCGTGTCTCTAGGCCAACTCTGTCAGATCAAACTGGAAGACGGTGCGTCCAACATCGATCGCGAAGGCAATTCACGTTACGTCGCCATTAAGTACAGCGTGCGTGGACGCGACCTGGGCAGCACGGTACGCCAGGCTATCGAGGAGGTTCGCCAGAAGGTGCAGCTGTCCGAAGGCTACCACTTGGACTGGACGGGCGAGTACGAAAGCCAGCAGCGCGCGAACCGTCGTCTCGCCCTGATCGTGCCGACTACGCTGCTGCTGATGTCGTTCATCCTCTACTTGGCCTTCGACTCGTGGAAGTGGGTTGGCCTGATTCTTGCCGTGGTTGGACTCTCTCCGCTTGGTGGTTTTCTCAGCCTGCTGCTGACAGGCACACATTTCTCGGTGTCGTCCGGCTTGGGATTTCTTGCGCTCATCGGCGTGTCCGTTGAGATCGGAGTCATTATGGTGGAGTACATCAACCAACTCCGCACCCGCGGCATGAGCCCCCGCGAAGCCGCGAAGGAAGGCGCGCTGCTGCGCCTTCGACCCATCATGATGACCATGCTGGTGGCCACTTTGGGCCTTCTTCCGGCGGCTATGTCGCATGACATCGGCTCCGACTCGCAACGGCCGTTTGCCATCGTGATTGTCGGAGGGTTAATCGTCGAACTCTTCATCAGCGTCATCTTGCTGCCCACCATGTATGTCTTCTGGGCGAGGAAAGACGACCGACTGCCTCCGCCAGAAATCGGTTTCCTGGAAGAAGGGGAACATGTTGACTAGCCAGCACACCGATCTAGTGATCCGCGCACTCCCATGGGAAGCCGTGGCAGAGCATGAGCCTGGTCGACTCACAAAGAGATGCCACCTTGCCCGAACTACGTCAGGACCGAACCGACCGCTCTTTACGGTTGCGCCGGTTGATTGGAGATATCGATGTTCACACGGCAGGGGTTTGGACCCGCAATCTTACTGCTCTTACTCACGACGCATGCAGCAGCAGATTACATGTACGGATACGTGAACCAAATTGAGGACAATCACTTTTCTATTCGTACCTGGTTCTTCCCCGAGGTTGGTTTCGACATCACTGACCAGACGGAGTTTCGATGTCACAAAGAGCGACTGCTTTTCAAAACGCTCCGCGTCGGAGACTTGGTTGATGTCGATTTTCGCTCAACCAGGCACAAGCGGGACGCAGTCCGAGTGAAAATCCGTGCCCAGAAACAAGATTGTTCTTCGAGATCGCAGTCGCGGGCTGGTCCATAGCGAGTGTGAATTTCCGCCGAGCGAACTCGGTCTTGCGAAAGGGCGCGTTGCGACAAGGAGGCGTGGGCCGGTGTCATCGAAAACGCTGTTAACCCGTTTAGCAATTTTCTGCCTGGTGTCGATCCTGGCCGCTGCTTCTGCAGGTTCACCCCTTCCCGGCAAGAATGCGCCACAAGGGAACCAGCTGCTGTCCCCCCTTCAGGTGGTGATTCTCCTAGATATCAACCCCAACCAGAGCAACGTGTTTTCTTTGGAATCAGGTCTCGCGTCCGGCGTCCTTAACCATTTGAATCAACGAGATGCTGCCGTCTCGCTAATCACATTTGGTTATGGGGAGCCAGCTTTACGGAGTGCCAATGCCAAACCGAGTGAGGTCGTTGACGCGATCAAGAGCGTCGGCCTTGAGCAATCCGGAGAGCGGTACTTCTCGGTTCATCTGTACAAAGCAATGGAACTAGCCTTGAGCCAGTTTACGGATGACGTTCGCCCCAAGTCTCTGTTCGTAATTGCCGAGGGGAGAGAGGATTTCGGCCACAAGGCATTCGAGCAACTTGCTTCCAGGGCTCGCCAACTCGGGGTCAAGTGTCATGTTGCCTTGGTAGCGAGTCACAGCCTTCGCGGGTCGAAATCCATTCTCATATACGGGTTCTACCTGTCGGACTTCGCCAGGAAAACACATGGTCGATGCATTGAAGTTGGAGATCGCCGAAAAAAACTTCCCCGATTTGTGGAGCAGTTTTCCACGGACATTCTGAATCACAGCCAGAATCAGCGGATAGAGCGTTACTGACGGCTCGAACGATAGAACCGCCGTATCCCTCATCGAACCCTCGATTTCACGGTGTCGTCTTTTCCATTTTCATGCTGGATCTCTATAACCTTCAGGTTAAAGCCTCGTGGGATACTGCAAATTCAACCACTTTGGGGCGCAGGTGACAACCACGAATGCGCATGGATACCGGAGACTCACAATATCGTGACCTTGTTTGACCCAGAAAGTCTGCGCTTGAATCATCGACCGCGATGGATCTCTCTGCTTGTCCGCCAACACTATCCGGTAATTCCGAGTCTACGGATTATCCACCAGCAGAAGCAGCGCGGCTTTGTGGCAGGCCATCACCTATTTCGTTGGCTTGAGGGTTCCCTCTTTCGACGATGGCCGCGCTTGCTACCCCCAGAACGAAATAAAACGTCGCCCCCTTGCCGACGTCCGCTTCAGCCCAGACCCGCCCTCCATGCCTTCGGATGATGCGCTGCACAATGGCAAGTCCTACCCCAGTACCTTCAAATTCATCGGCGCTGTGGAGCCGCTGAAAGGCCCCAAAAAGCTTGTCTGCATACTTTGTATGAAATCCGGCCCCGTTGTCGCGAACGTAGATTACGATTTGGTCATTGACGGTCATTTGGCCGATCTCGATCACGGCCCGCTCTCGACGGCGAGTGAATTTCACGGCATTGGATAGGAGGTTCGCAAACACTTGTTGCATCAACCCGGGGTCGCAGTCGAAGGCGGGGAGCGAACCGATACGCCATTCGATCTCCCGTCCGGCAGATTCAGATTTGAAATCGATGACTGCGTTCTCCACCACCGAGTTCAATGACGTCACGCTCACCACCATTTCATGACGATCTAGGCGGGAGAGGTTGAGCAGATCATCGATCATGCGAGCCATTCTATGCGCACCCTCTTGAATGCGCGCCAACTGGCGCTTGGCCTCTAATTCCAGCTGCGAGCTATAATCCTCCATTAATGTGTGGGCAAAGCCACTGATATGTCGCAAAGGTGCTCGAAGGTCATGGGAAACCGAGTACGAAAACGCCTCCAATTCTTTGTTCGCGGCTGCTAGCTGCGCGGTGCGTTCAACCACGCGCTGTTCCAGATCCTCGTTCAGTCTTTTAACCTCTTCTTCAGCCCGTTTGCGCTCTTCCAGTTCGGTCTTCAATTGCTGGTTGGCTCGAGCCAGTTCGGCGGTGCGGTCTGCGACTCTCGCTTCCAAAGCCCCATTCGCCTGCTGGAGTTCGCGCTGCTTGAGTTCCAGTTCTTCGTTGATCTGGATTGCGCCTTCGTAAGTTGAGATCAATAAATCGAGAATCTGTTGCTTCTCCGCGCAGCCGTTGGTCCAGTTCACCAGCGGAGGATAGGCTTCATCCATCAAGTTGAGCTGTGCGAAACGCACCATCTTCTTGATGGCGGGGACAATGGTGCAGCGGCCCTCCTTGCCTGCCTCGAAGTATGTGTGTCGGACCCAGTGCGGAGTGCCGCGGAAAGACCACTCACCGTCGGTTCCCATGCATGCTTTTTGCAGGGATTTGGTATTCAGGTCGGTCGCCAGAATCTCGACATTCCGGTCTTTCAAGCCAGCCAGCAATTTGTTGAGCACGATCGCGACAGAGCAGGGTTCTTCGCCGGTAGCGCAACCTGCGCTCCAGATTCGGATCGGTGCGCTCAAGCCGACGTGGGCACGAATCAGCTCCGGCACGATGCGCTCTTCCAAGATTTCAAGACTGCGATTCTCCCGGAAAAAATAAGTCTCGCCTATCGTTAAGTGGCTGGCCAACACTTCCAGCTGCTCCTGGGTCAACGAGGGTGACAACAATCCGTCGATGTAACGATCCAAGTCGTGCTGACGCCCGCATTCCTGGGCTGCGCCGCACACCGCCCGCTGAAGTTCGGGCCAGCGCTCTCCCGGAAAGTACAGTCCGAGATGCGATGCCACAAACTCCCTGAGTTGCAAAAAGACCGAATCTGAAATCTTTGTGATCATCCTCTTCCTGCTGTTTGGCTTAGGAGACCTTCCAGTTGGTGCTCTTCTTTCTTCGAAAGAAAGTGATCGAGGTTGTGAATGAATAAAATGTTGTCTTCCAGTCTGGTCATGCCTTCGACGTAGTGCGCGCCAGGCACGACCTTCTCGGCATCGGTAACTTCCTCCGCCGTCCGTTCTATAACTCCGGTGACCGAGGTCACGACCAGTGCAACGCTCCGCGTAGCGTGTCCGCCACGATGAGCTGGTCGCTCAAACTGGTTTCTGGTTCCGCCAAACCGAACCGTCTTCGCATGCTCATGACGGGAATAATGTTTCCCTGTAGGTCGATCACTCCGAGCACAATCTCTGGCGCCTTGGGTAAAGGGGTTAGCTCCACCATACGCACGACCCGCTGGACCCTCGTCAGAGGAAGGGCATAGTGCTGTGCGTCAAGTGTGAAAACAACCAGTTGATTGGACATGACACTCTCGCTCTTGCTCACCACTCAACTACTTCAATTCCGGCCAGATTCCGGGCATGGGGGGAATGGAATGTCGGTGCGCCCAACCCTCATGGGGCTAACCATGAAGACAGACCAATTCCTAGCGCCGAGGCTTGCTCGAATCACTTGGCCAGTCCTTGATGCTCTAATCGACATTTGTTTGCGAGTCCATTAGGTACGCGCAAGGCGTGTCCCTTCGCGAATCGTTGGAGTTCAGAACAGGAAGAGTTCCCGAAACGGGCCAATACCACATTGTCCCCAGCAGACCGAACGATAGCGACCGGACAGCGGGATTGCTTGCTAGCTGTTTGGCTGCCACCATTTTGGTTTACAAGTTCAACGGTGATGAAAGACAAACCTCAGTAAGGGGGAAAGCCGTTTTTCCAGCGTTGACCATCCGTTTGCTGACCGGAAGGTATTAACGGTCGATGGACCCCGTTAAGCTAGAAGCGCTTATCAATTCGCTCACCGCGAACAGCGACCGATTTGCCGTGGATGGTTGATCGCCGAGAACTACCAGGGAAGCGAAAGGCTACAGTATCGAAGTGGCGCTCATGCCGACTGTGATCGAACCCTTTTAGCACCCAAGAATGAAATACGGGCCATGCGAAGTTATTGAGAAAGATGGAGAATACTTCGCCGCTCTTAAAATCCAAAGAGCCATGTCAACACTCCCACGACAAGTAACCGATTGACATTCCAGGCACCGGTGGCGACCAGAAGCGCCTGATGGGAATCGCAAGACACAATTATCGAACCCCCGTTCCCCTATTTCTGGACCGCGAGAGGAAGGGAGGAACCCTTTTCCACGCTCCCCCGGAAAGGAAAGCGGATTATGGCACCGCTAAAAAGGTGTGCCGCCCCAATTCTTACCGAGCACCCACTATGGGACCGGTTCTAGTAGACAGTGAGTTGCCCGAGATACGCGGCAACGATTTTGTGAATCGCCCGAGTGTGCGTTTGCTACAATTTAGGCTTATAGGCTCGAGGAGATACATATGTCGACCACAACAACTACCCCGACGACCCCGACTCCACCGGAAGTAAAAGCGGCACCCATTAGCCTCACCCCAAATGCCATTGCCAAGGTAAAGGGAATCATGGCGCAACAGAATCCCGCACCGGCTGGCTTGCGCGTGGGGGTGGTTGGAGGCGGATGCTCGGGCTTCTCCTACTCCCTGCAGTTCGACACCAGCGCGGGCATGATGGACAAAGTGTTCGATATGGACGGCCTTAAAGTGTTCGTGGACGCCACCTCGATCATGTACCTGAACGGCTGCCGCGTGGAT